>Ga0209211_10000291_pt1 | contig 110595 bp, 114 predicted proteins | sample RifGroA2_FD_183992 | JGI IMG/M metagenome (GOLD analysis project Ga0209211, IMG submission 183992) | Groundwater microbial communities from Rifle, Colorado, USA - Groundwater A2 (SPAdes) (version 2) | ecosystem: Environmental > Aquatic > Deep subsurface > Groundwater | place: Rifle, Colorado...
GGCGGCCATCGAGGGCGTGCGCGAGGTGTTCGCGCCGGTGACGGCCTCGGTGCTGACCACCATCGCCGCCTTCCTGCCGCTGATGCTGCTGCCCGGCATCGTCGGCAAATTCATGTTCGTGATTCCCTTCGTCGTCACCCTGGGTCTGGCCATCAGCCTGATCGAAGCCTACTGGATGCTGCCGGCGCACATGGCGGTGCTGGCGCCCAAGCCCGGCGACGGCCACCTCAACAACTGGCGCGACCGCTTCAACCACTTCTTGCGCGTCAAGTATTCGCGCTGGCTGCTGTGGGTGATGCGCCGGCCCAAACGTTCGCTGTTGATCGCCGTCGGCCTGATGCTGGGCGCGGTGGCTGCGGTGGGTGTGGGCCTGGTGCGCATCCAGTTCTTCGCCTTCGATCCGATCCGCTTGTTCTATGTCAACGTCGACATGCCGGCCGGCGCGCCGATCGAGCAGACGCTGGCCAACGCGGAGCGCCTCGAAGCCGTGGTGCGCAAGCACCTGAAACCGGGGGAGGCGCGCAATCTGGCGTCCTACGCCGGCGTCAAGTTTTCCGATACCGAACCGCTCTACGGCGAATCCTACGGCCAGGTCAACGTGTCCTTGAATCCGCGCAAGGGCGGCCGCGAAGTCGCCGAGATCGTCGAGGCCATGCGTGCCGAAGTCGAGGCAACGCCGACGCCGGGCAAGATCACCTTCACCATGATCTCGGGCGGCCCGCCACTGGCCAAGCCGGTCAAGGCGCGCGTGCGCAACGACGACCCGCGGGAACTGCGTGCCGCCGGCGATGCACTGCTGGCCATCGTGCGCGCGGTGCCCGGCGCCAAGGACGTCGCCGACGACGACATTCCCGGTCGGCCCGAACTGGTGCTGGCGCTGGATCGCGGCGCCCTGCGCGCTTCGGGCCTGGATGCCGGCAAGGTGGCGCGCCTGCTGCGCCTGCATGCCGACGGCGAAATCGTGGCGATGATGCGCGACAAGGGCGAGAAGGTCGAACTGCGGGTGCGGGCGAAACATGGATCGGGCGACGCCAAATCGGCCGGCACCGTTGGCGCCGACATCACGCGCCTGCTGGACGACCCTATCGCCTTGCCCGGGTTGGCAAATTCTGGCGGCAGCACCACGCTGCGCGCGCTGGTGACCGAGGAGACGCGTATCGGCAAGGGCGTCATCAAGCACTACAACCTGCGCCGCGCGATAACGGTCGAAGCCGACCTCGACAAGAGCGTCACCGACACCGTGGCGGCCAACAAGATCATCGCCGCCGAGTGGAAGAAGCTCGCGGTGCAGTTCCCCAACACCGACATCGACTTCTCCGGCGAGCTCGACGACATCCAGGAAAGCCTGGACGCCATGGGCGTGCTGTTCCTGATGGGCGTCGGCCTGATCTACCTGATCCTCGCCGCGCAGTTCAGGAGCTACATGCAGCCCATGCTGATCCTGGTCACCGTGCCGCTGGCCTTCACCGGCGTGATCCTCGGCTTGCTGGTGGCGCGCATTCCGCTCTCGCTCTACACGCTCTACGGCGTCATTGCGCTGACCGGCATTGCGGTCAATTCCGCCATCGTCCTGATCGACGCCGCCAACGAGCGGCTGGCAGCCGGCATGGGCGTGCTGCATGCCGCCGTGTATGCCGCGCGGCGACGCGTGGTGCCGATCCTGATCACCTCGGTGACCACCATCGGCGGCCTGTTCTCGCTGGCCGTGGGCCTCGGCGGCAAGTCGCTGCTGTGGGGCCCGGTGGCCGCCTCCATCGTCTGGGGCCTGGGTTTTTCGACGGTGCTCACGCTGTTCGTGATGCCGCTTCTTTACTGGATGTTCATGCGTCGTTTTTCCGGAGTTGCCTGATGAAGAATCCCGCCGCCCTGGCCGTGCTGGCCCTGGTCCTTGTCGCCTGCAGCGAGGCGCCACCACCCGCCGTCGCGCCCAGGCTGGTACGCACCCTGATAGTCGGCTCTGGTGATACGGCGGCTGAAGGTGCTCAGCGCAGCTACAGTGGCGAGGTGCGCGCGCGCATCGAGACCACGCTGGGCTTTCGCGTCGCCGGCAAGATCGTCGAGCGCCGCGCCGACCTCGGCCAGGCGGTCAAAGCCGGGCATGTGTTGGCGCGGCTCGATCCGACCGATGCTGGCTTGCAAGTCACGCAGGCCGAGGCCCAGCGCGCGCTGGCGGCGGCCGACGTTGCACGCTACCGTGACCTCAAGGCGAAGAACTACATCAGCGCCTCGGCTCTCGATGCGCGCGAAACGGCCTTCAAGGCGGCCGAGGCACAGGCGCAGCTGGCGAAGAACCAGGCCAGTTACACGACTCTGGTCGCCGACCGCGCTGGCGTCATCGGCCAGGTGCTGGCCGAGCCGGGGCAGGTGGTGAGTGCGGGGCAAGCCGTATTCCGTCTGGCATCGGACGGCGAGCGCGAGATTGCCATCGCCTTTCCCGAGGGCGAATTCAGCGCCTTCAGACTGGGGCAGGCGGCGCAAGTCAGCTTTTGGGCCACGCCGGGCGCGGCGGCAAAGCCGCTAGCGGGGCGACTGCGCGAGATCTCGCCGGTGGCCGATCCGGTGACTCGCACCTATGCCGCGCGCGTCAGCCTCAAGGATGCGGATCCCTTGCTGCCACTGGGGATGACGGCGACCGTGCGCTTCCCCTCGGCCACACCAGGCGCGACGCGGCTGCTGGTGCCGCTTTCGGCGATATTCCAGCAAGGCAATCAGCCGGCGGTGTGGAGAGTCGGCGCTGACAACACGGTGAAGCTGCAGGCGGTCAGCGTGGCGGAATTTACCGACCGCGGGGCGGTGGTGGTTGCCGGCCTCACGGGAGGTGAGCAGATCGTCGCCGCCGGAGCGAACCTGCTCACCGCCGGTGAAAAAGTGCGCATTGCCGTGTCGACCAAGCCAGCGCCGGGCAAATGAAGCAGCTCAATCTTTCCGAGTGGGCGCTGCGGCATCAGCAGATGGTGCTGTATCTGATGATCGTGTTCATGGTCGGCGGCGTGCTGGCTTTCCTTCAGCTCGGCCGTGCCGAAGACCCCGACTTCACTTTCAAGGTCATGGTGGTGCGCGCCCTGTGGCCGGGTGCCAGCGCGCAGCAGGTCGAGCAGCAACTCACCGAGCGCATCGAGAAGAAGCTGGCCGAGACGCCCTGGGTGGATGTGTTGCGCACCGCCTCGAAACCTGGCGAGTCGCTGACCATCGTCCTCCTCAAGGACTACACGCCGAAGACCGAGGTGCCGGAAGCCTGGCGCCAGGTGCGCAAGAAGCTCGACGACATCCGCCACACATTGCCGCCGGGCGTGCAGGGACCGTTTCCCAACGACGAGTTCGGCGACGTGCAGATGAAGATATTCGCCTTGACCGCGGGCGAAAAGACCGGCTACGGCATGGGCGACCTGCGTCGCGAAGCGGACCGGCTGGCGCGCGAACTGCGCCGCGTGGAGGACGTGAAAAAGATCGAGCTGATCGGCGTCCAGGACGAAAAGATCTACATCGACGTCAGTCCGGCGCGCCTCGCTGCGATGGGCCTGGTGCCGACCCAGGTGTTCGACGCGCTGCAGCGGCAGAATGCCGTGGTGCCGGCCGGCCAGGTCGAAACCGCGACTGAGCGCGTGCGCCTGCGCGTCACCGGTCCCTTCGACAGCGTGGACGCCTTGCGCGAAGCCACTCTCGCCGTCGGCGGACGAAGCTTCCGGCTCGGCGACATCGCCCGTGTCACGCGCGGCCTGGTCGATCCGCCGCAGCCGCGAATGCGCGTGGCGGGACGCGATGCGGTCGGACTCGGCATTGTCATGGCCCGCGGCGGCAACGTCATCGCGCTTGGCGAGAACCTCGAGAAGGCGATGGACAGGCTCAAGCAGAACCTGCCGCTGGGCATCGACGTGCATGTGGTGGTGGATCAGCCGCAGATCGTCAAGACCTCGCTCAACCTGTTCGTCAGTACCCTCGGCGAAGCCATCGTCATCGTGCTGGCCGTGTCCTTCCTGTCGCTGGGCTGGCGCACCGGGACGGTGGTGGCGCTGTCGATCCCGCTGGTGCTGGCGATCACCTTTCTCGCCATGAAGGCCTTCGGCATCGACCTGCAGCGCATTTCGCTCGGCGCCCTGGTGATTTCGCTGGGCCTCCTGGTCGATGACGCCATCATCGCGGCGGAAATGATGGTGGTCAAAATGGAGCAGGGCTGGGACCGCTTCAAGGCGGCCACCTTCGCCTACACCTCGACCGCGTTTCCGATGCTGACGGGGACGCTGATCACGGCGGCCGGCTTCACCCCGGTCGGCTTCGCCAAGTCGGCGGCCGGCGAATACACCATCTCGATTTTCCAGGTGGTCACCATCTCCCTTCTGGTGTCGTGGATCGTCGCCGTGGTGTTCACGCCCTGGCTGGGCTACAAGCTGCTCGATCCGGCCAAGCTGCGTGCGATCGCCGAGAAGCATGGCGGTGACATCTACGAGTCGCCCTTCTATCGCCGCTTCCGGGCGCTGGTGGTGTGGTGCCTGCGCCACCGCTGGCTGGTGATCTTCGCCACGATCGCCATGTTCGTGCTGTCGCTGGTGGCGTTCAACAAGGGCGTGCAGAAGCAGTTCTTCCCGTCCGCCAGCCGGCCCGAAATCATGGTCGATATCTGGCTGCCGCAGGGCGCCTCGCTGCAGGCCACGGCGCGCGAGGTCAAGCGCGTCGAGTCATTGCTGGCGAAGGACGAAGGCATCGCCTCCTGGTCGTCCTACATCGGCAACGGTGCGCCGCGCTTCGTGCTGTCGCTCGACCAGCAACTGTTCGCCGACAATTTCGGGCAGATGCTCATTGTCGCCAAGGGGCTCAAGGAGCGCGAAGAAGTGAAGAGCCGGCTGGAGGCCGCCTTCAACGCCGCGGACGGTTCGTGGGCGCATTTGCGCCTGCGCGTGGTGCGCATGGAGAACGGGCCGCCGGTCGGCTACCCGGTGCAGTTCCGCATTTCCGGCGAGGATCTCGCCGCCCTGCGCGACGGCGCCGAAAGCATCGCGTCCGTGATGCGGGCCCATCCCAGCCTGCGCAATGTGAACTTCGACTGGAACGAGCGGATCAAAGCGGTGCGCGTCGAGATCGACCAGGACCGCGCCCGTGCGCTCGGCGTCTCCAGCCAGGACGTGGCACTGACCCTGCAGGGCTGGCTGGTGGGTGCCACCGTGACCCAGTTCCGCGAGGACGACCAGTTGATCGACGTGGTCTGGCGCGCCGGTGTCGAGCGCGGCGCCGGTAACGCCGACGGAGGCGCGGCCGATCCGCGCACCCTGACACGCCTGCCCGACCTAGACATCGTTGCCGCCAGCGGACGGCACATTCCGCTGGCGCAGGTGGCGCGACTGGTACCGGTGCTGGAGGAAGGCCTGATCTGGCGCCGCGACCGCCTGCCAACCATCACCGTCCGCGCCGACATCGTCGGCAGCCTGCAGCCGCCGGCGGCTTCGGCACAGGTGGATCAGCAACTTGGCGCGCTGCGCGCGAAACTGCCGCCGGGCTTTCGCGTCGAAATCGGTGGCATGACCGAGGAGTCGGCCAAGAGCGAGAAGCCGATCATGGCGGTGGTGCCGCTGATGGTGGTCGGCGTGACGATCCTGCTCATGATCCAGTTGCAGAGCATCAGCCGTACGCTTCTGGTGTTGCTCACGGCGCCGCTGGGCTTGATCGGCGTGACCCTGGCACTGCTGGTGCTGCAGGTACCCTACGGCTTCGTCGCCAACCTGGGCGTGATCGCCCTGATGGGCATGATCCTGCGCAACTCGGTGATCCTGGTCGACCAGATCGAACAGGACGAGGCGTCCGGAAAAAGTGAGTGGGAGGCGATCGTGGGATCTACCGTGCGCCGCTTCCGACCCATTACGCTGACCGCAGCCGCCGCGGTGCTGGCGATGATTCCGCTGACGCGGCAGGTATTCTGGGGGCCGATGGCGGTGGCCATCATGGGCGGTCTGGTCGTCGCCACGGTGCTGACCTGCCTCTTTCTGCCGGCCCTGTATGCGGCGTGGTTCAGGGTCAAGGAGCCGGCCGCCGACTTGACTGCGGCGTAGAATCCCACCCTTTCCAGCTTCGCTAGTATATTAGTGTGTGCTAATATATAAACCTTGGAGACATCATGAATATCGAACAGGCCCGTTTCAACATGATCGAACAGCAACTGCGCCCCGGGAAGGTACTGAATCCGGACGTACTCGCGGTGCTGTCCGTGGTCAAGCGCGAAGAGTTTGTGCCGCCCGCCCATCGGAGATTGGCCTTTGCCGACACGCAGATTCCGCTGGGAGGGGCCGCCGGCGCACGCATGTTTTCGCCGCGAATCGAAGCCCACGCCCTGCAGGCGCTGGCGATGAAAGCGCATGAAAGTGTCTTCGAAGTCGGCACCGGTTCCGGTTACATGGCGGCCTTGCTGGGCGCCCATGCCGATCGCGTTTGGTCGATCGAGATTGATCCGCAACTGGCGGCGATGGCTAGCGACAATCTGCGTCGGGCCGGAGTGACCAACGTTTCCGTCGAGGTCGGCAACGGCCTGGCCGGCCTGCCCGCCCACGCGCCTTACGACGTCATCATGGTTTCGGGCGCTGTCGCCGCGGTGCCCAGGGCTTTGCTCGACCAGCTCAAGCCGGGCGGGCGCCTGTTCGCCATCGAAGGTGCCGCTCCGGCCATGCAGGCGGTGTTGTATACCCGGGTGGATCAGGATTTCCGGCGCGTAGCCGTATTCGAAACCGTGGTGGATTCCTTGCGCGACGCCGAACCGGCGCCGGCTTTCGTATTTTGAGCCCATGCGCCAGATGTCCGCGCTCGAACTCAAGGAATGGCTGGCCGATGTCCAGCGGACCAAGCCGGTTCTGCTTGACGTGCGCGAGCCCTGGGAGTTCGAAGCTTGCCGCATCGCCGGTTCGCAATCCATGCCGATGCGTAGTGTCCCTGCGCGCCATGGCGAACTGAAGCGGGACACGGATATTGTGATGATCTGCCATCACGGCGCGCGCAGCTTTCAGGCCGGAATGTTTCTGGAACACATGGGCTTCACCAGCGTCATCAACCTGCAGGGCGGTGTTGCCGCCTGGGCGCGGGATGTTGATCCAGCAATGCCAACGTATTGATAGTGGAATAGAACGCGGAGTCCGTATGCGAAAAGTACTTCCCCTGATGATTGCCGGCTGTCTTTCTGCCGGCGGGTTTGTCGAACTTGCCCAAGGCGCCGACCTGCTGGCGGTGTATCGGGACGCCGTCGCCTACGATGCGCAATATGCATCGGCGCGCGCCGCGCTCGAGGCCGGACGTGAAAAGCTGCCGCAGGGGAGAGCCGGCTTGTTGCCGACCGCCGGCTTGTCCGGCAACACAACCTGGAATGACATTGACACTACACGGCGGGTGAGCGGCGCTACCGAAACCAACACTTCATACAACAACAACGGTTGGACCGTGAGCCTCTCGCAACCGCTCTTCCGCTGGCAGAACTGGGTTGCCTACAACCAGTCGGAGCTTGCCGTGGTGCAAGCCGAAGCGCAGTTCGGACTGGCGCGGCAGGAGCTGATCGTGCGCGCCGCCCAGGCCTACTTCGACGTGCTGCTGGCGCAGGATACGCTGGCGACGGCACAGGCACAGAAAGTGGCGATCGCCGAACAGCTCGAATCGGCCAAGCGGAATTTCGAGGTCGGCACCGCAACCATCACCGACACCCACGAAGCCCAGGCGCGCTATGACCTGACCTACGCGCAGGAAATTGCCGCCGACAATGATCTGACCGTGAAACGACAGGTATTGCGCTCCGTCATCGGCAAGGAGCCGGAAGGCCTGAAGAACATCAAGCCCGGCGTGCAACTGGCCCGTCCGCAGCCGGATGACATCAACAAATGGGTTGCAATGGCGGAATCCGCGAGCGCGTCCGTGCAGATCTATCAAGCCCTGTATGAGATAGCGGTGCGGGAGATCGAAAAGCAGCGCGCCGGGCATTATCCGACTCTCGATCTGGTGGCGACCCGAGGCCGTAGTTCCGCTACCAACAGCACCACGTTCGGCGTCGGCAGCGACAGCAATGCGAGCACTATCGGCCTCCAACTGGCGATCCCGATTTTCGCCGGCGGTGCGGTCGTTTCCAAGGATCGCGAAGCGGTTGCCCTGAAGGAAAAGGCCAGTGCCGATCTGGAAAATGCACGCCGCACAGCGGCGCTCAATGCCCGCCAGGCCTACCTCGGGGTGAGCTCCGGGCTGGCACAGGTAAAGGCTTATGAAGCGGCGTTGACGTCCTCGCAATCAGCGCTGGATTCGAACAAGCTCGGCTATGAAGTCGGTGTGCGCATCAACATCGATGTATTGAACGCGCAAAGCCAGCTCTTCGACACCCGCCAGAAGCTGGCCAAGGCCAGGCTGGACACGCTGGCCGCGCTGCTCAAGCTCAAGGCGGCGGCGGGCAGTCTCGGTGAGGACGATGTAGCGGCGATCAACCTGCTACTGGACTGATCATCTCCATGGTGCGCGCGGTGGCGCCGCGATGGCGCTCGGCGAAGGCGCGTCCGGCTACGCTCATCTGCTGCATCCTGTCGGCGCTAGACAGCAAGGCCTTGACCTCGGTTGCCAGATCATCGGCATTGCGGATCGCCAGGGCCGCACCGTAGGCAATTGCCTCGCGCGCGGCTTCGGCGAAATTTCGCGTTGAAGGGCCGATCAGGATGGGCGTACCGCAGGCAGCGGCTTCGATCAGGTTCTGACTGCCGAAATCGAGCAGGCTGCCGCCAATGAAGGCAAGGTCGGCTGACGCGTAGTAGGCAAACATTTCGCCCATGCTGTCGCCGATCAGCACCGCCGTTGATGCTGCAATGGCTGCGCCATCGCTACGCCGCTGCACCCGAAAGCCACGCTCGGTCGCCAGCCGCGTCACCTCGGCGAAGCGTTGCGGATGGCGCGGCACCAGCACCAGCAACGCTGCGCCGGCCCCGCAATTTTTCCACGCATCGAGGATCAGCGCTTCTTCGCCTTCGCGGGTGCTGGCCGCCAGCCACACGGGGCGGCCGCTGTAGCCGGCGCGAAGCTCGCGGCCCTGTGCAAGCTGTTCGGCCGGCGCCGCGATGTCGAACTTGATGTTGCCGGTGACAGTCACTTTTCGCGCGCCGAGCTTTTCGAGGCGCAGAGCGTCATCGGCCGACTGCGCACCAATGGCTGTCAGCCCGTGCAGCGCTTCCCGCGTCAATGCGGGAAATATCGCATAACGCCGTGCCGAGCGTTCCGACAGCCGGGCGTTGACCAGACTCAGCGGCACCTTCTCCCGCCGGCAGGCAGCAATCAGGTTCGGCCACAACTCCGTTTCCATGATGAGACCGAATTGCGGCCGGTAGTGGCGCAGAAAGCGCCGCATCGCCCAGGGTGTGTCGTAGGGAAGGTAAATGCGATCCACGCTGTCGCCAAACAGCGTCTCGGACGTCGCGCGCCCGGTGGGAGTCATGTGGGTGAACAGGATGCGGTGGCCTGGATAACGCTCGCGCAAGGCTGCCACCAGCGGCTGCGCAGCGCGCGTTTCACCGACCGAGACAGCGTGCAGCCAGATAGTCGGCGCCGACGAGTTTTGAAAATTCGCGGCGCCGAAGTATCCCAAGCGCTCGCCCCAGTGTCGAAGGTATTCCGGTTGCCGACGGGCGCGCCAGAGCAGATGCAGGACCGCCCAGGGCAACAGGGCGAGCACGACGAGGGTATAGATCAGGCGTGCCATCAGAGCAATGACAGCGCCGCCGCGGTAGCGTCGTCGATGCCGGGCGGTCCGCCGCGTGCGCCGAGATTGACGGCCGGCGTTGTCGCAAGAACTCCGGTCAGTGCCGGATCGGATGCGCTGAACAGCGCCAGTGTCGGTCGCCCGAGCGCGGCAGCAAGATGCACCAGGCCGGTATCGACGCCAATGACGATGCGTGCGGCCGCGAGTTGTGCAGCGAGGTTCGTCAAACTCATGGGCGGCAAGACGACGGCGTCGGGAATTGCCAGCGCCAGCCGTGCTGCGCGCTCTCGTTCCGTTGCGTTGCCGGCCGGCAGCAGGCAAGTGAGTCCGTTCTTGCGCAAGCGCAAGCCTAGCTCGATCCAGCGCTCTTCCGGCCACAATTTGTCGTCGCGCGAGGTGGCGGTGAGAAGTACCGCGGTTGCCCGTTCAGAAGTTATGCAAAGCGGTATCCCCTGGTGGGACGGCGCTGGCGGGACGGCGATTCCATAGTCTGGTGTCGGCGATCCCGTGTAGCCGGCCGCTTGCGCGGCAAGACGGCGGTTGCGCTCGACGGCATGGAGACTTTTCGGCACCTCGAATGTCGCATCGTAAAAGCGCGACGCCAGCGGTTCGCGCGCCGATGAAGCGGCATATCCGCAGCGCCTGCCCTGCGCCATGCGGGTGATCAGCGCGCTTTTCAGCAGGCCCTGCGTGTCGATCACCAGATTGTAGCCTTGCTCTCGCAGCGTGGAACGAAAGGCACTCATTTCCCGCCACGCGGCCGCGGCAAACAGCGCGCCGCGCCAGCGCCGCAGCGCTACCGGAATTACGCGTCGCAGGCCGGGATGCAATCGGGCTATGTCGGCAAAACTCTCTTCCACCACCCAGTCGATATTGGCTTCGGGATACTCGCGACGCAGGTCGGTAACGACCGGGAGGTTGTGAACCACGTCGCCAAGGGAGGATGTTTTGATGAGAAGAATGCGCATCGTTAGGGGCGGGATGACGCCTTGCGCCGTAAAATGCGTCCCGAGCGCAATTATAGCTGCCCACGACTTCCGACGACCGCATGCCGATATCCGCAGTCCTGATAACCAAGAACGCCGCCCGCCAGCTTGACGACTGTCTGGCGAGCGTGAGGTTTTGCGATGAAATCATCGTCGTCGATTCAGGCAGCATCGATGGCACCGCAGAGATTGCGCAACGGCATGGCGCAAGGGTAATCCAGTCCGACTGGCACGGCTTCGGCCCGCAGAAGCAGTTTGCCGTCGAACAGGCGACCCATGACTGGGTACTCTGTATTGATGCCGATGAGCGGGTGAGCGAGAACCTGCGGAGCAGCATCAACGCGGTATTGTCAGCGCCAGCGCGGTGCGTCCCTTCGGGAACTTTCACTGCCTATCGTTTCGCCCGCTGCAACCGTTTCATGGGGCGCTACCTGCGGCATGGCGAGGGTTATCCCGACTGGAACGTGCGTCTCTTCGACCGCCGCCATGCGCGCTGGTCGGCCGACGCGGTACACGAGAAAGTGCTTGTTACCGGTGAAATCGGAACGCTGCACGGCGATCTGCTGCACGAGTCGGCGGAGTCGCTGGAAACCTATCTCGCCAAACAAAATCGCTATAGCACTCTTGCAGCGCAGGAGGCCTTGGCGAGCGGAAAGCGGGCGACGGTGATGCATCTTCTGTCCTCTCCCTTGCTGCGCTTTGTCAAGTTCTACATCTTCCGTTTGGGTCTGCTCGACGGCCTTCCCGGCTTCGTGCACATCCTCGCCGGCTGTTCGGCCAGCTTCGCCAAGTATGCGAAAATGCTGGATTTTCAGAGAAACGGCGAATGAAAGTTCTGCTTACCGGCGCCGCCGGTTTTATCGGCATGCACGTCTGTGAGCGTTTGCTGGCACGTGGTGACGAGGTGGTCGGGGTGGATAACCTGAACGACTACTACGACGTGGCCTTGAAGGAGGCGCGTCTGGCGCGACTCACACCCAATCCGCGCTTCAGTCTTTTCCGGCAGGATATCGCCGACCGGGAAGGAATCGCCGAACTGTTCGCCCGCGAACGCCCGCAGCGCGTCATCAATCTGGCCGCGCAGGCCGGTGTCCGCTACTCGCTGCAAAACCCGCACGCCTACGTCGATAGCAACGTGGTCGGCTTCGTGAACATCCTCGAAGGCTGTCGCCATGCCGGCGTCGAGCACTTCGTCTACGCCAGCAGTTCCAGCATCTACGGCGGCAACGAACGCATGCCTTTCTCGGAACACGACAATGTCGACCACCCGGTCAGCCTCTACGCCGCGACCAAGAAGGCCAACGAGTTGATGGCACATACCTACAGCCATTTGTTCGCACTGCCGACTACCGGCCTGCGCCTATTTACCGTCTACGGGCCGTGGGGTCGCCCCGACATGGCCCTGTTTCTATTCGCCAAGGCCATCCTCGAAGGCCGTCCGATCGACGTCTTCAACCACGGCCGGATGCGGCGCGACTTCACTTACATCGACGACATTGCCGAAAGCGTGATCCGCGTGCTGGATCGTCCGCCGCAGGCCAATCCGGACTTTGACAAGCAGACCCCCGATCCGGCGACAAGCTGGGCGCCCTATCGCGTGTTAAACGTCGGCAACCACCAGCCGGTGGAACTGATGGCCTACATCGAGGCGCTGGAACAGGCTTTGGGCAAGAAGGCGACGAAGAACTTCCTGCCGCTGCAGGACGGTGACGTGCCGGCTACCCACGCCAATACCGACGAACTTACTCGCGTCACAGGCTTTTCGCCCAGCACGCCAGTCGTCGACGGCGTACGTAGTTTTGTCGATTGGTACCGGAGCTACATGAATGTCTGATTCACAACTGCTCCCTGTCGTTCTCAGCGGCGGCTCCGGCACACGCTTGTGGCCCGTGTCGCGCGAGAAGCATCCGAAGCAGTTGCAGCCTTTGCTGGGCGACGAGAGTTTGCTGCAGAACACCCTGCGCCGTCTGCAAGGCCTGCCACTGCGGACCCCGATCATTGTCAGCAACCAGGAATATCGCTTCGTCACGGCGGAGCAACTGCGCCAGCTCGGTCTGGCGGCTTGGACACTGCTGCTGGAGCCAGCCGGTCGCAATACCGCACCGGCGCTGACCGCCGCCGCGCTCTATGCCACTCACGACGGAGCCGACCCGGTGCTGCTGGCGACACCGGCCGATCATCATGTGCGCAACGCCGAAGCATTCAGGGCAGCCGTGCTGCGCGGTTTGCCGGAGGCAGAGGCAGGCGCGGTGGTGACTTTCGGCATCGTTCCCGATCGTCCGGAAACCGGTTACGGTTATATCGAGACAAGAGTCGGCGCTGGTGATACGGCGCGTGGCGCGGCGGTCGAACTCGTGGCCTTCCGCGAAAAGCCGGATGCATTGACGGCGCAGACCTATGCCACTGACGGCAGACATTTCTGGAACAGCGGTATTTTCATGCTGCGCGCCTCGGTGTGGATCAAAGCCATCGGCCACTTCGCGCCGGAAATCCTTGCCGCTTGCCGCAAGGCGGTGGATGCGTCGCACGACGACGGCGATTTCGTGCGGCTCGATGCCGCCGCATTCGCCGCATCCCCCGCCGATTCGATCGACTACGTGGTAATGGAAGAACTCCCCGCCGCTACCGAACTGGGCATCCCCTGCCGCGTAATTCCTCTCGACGTCGGCTGGTCCGACGTCGGTGCCTGGGATGCTCTCTGGCAGGCCATCGACCGCGATGCCGATGACAATGCCGTGAAAGGCGATGTCTGGCTGGAGGATTCGCACGGCAACCTGGTGATCGCCGAGCACGGCCTGGTCGCCTGCATCGGCTGCGAGGACATGGTGGTGGTGGAAACGGCCGATGCCGTGTTGATCGCACCCAAGGCCCGCACGCAGGAGGTCAAGCGCATCGTCAGCCGCCTCAAGGCAGCCGGTCGCAGCGAAGCCGACCTGCATCGCAAGGTGCATCGGCCCTGGGGCTGGTACGACAGCATCGACAGCGGCGAGCGGTTTCAGGTCAAGCGCATCGTGGTTCGTCCCGGCGCCACCCTGTCGCTGCAGATGCACCATCACCGCGCGGAACATTGGGTGGTCGTGCGCGGCACCGCTAAAGTCAGCCGCGGCGACGAGATTGTCCTGCTCGGAGAGAACGAATCGACTTACATCCCGCTGGGCGTCAAGCATCGACTGGAAAATCCCGGTCAGATACCGCTCGAAATCATCGAGGTGCAGTCGGGCAGCTATCTGGGCGAGGACGACATCGTGCGCTTTGAAGACAACTACGGGAGAAAGCAATGACAAAGAAGATCGCATTGATTGCCGGGGTTACCGGCCAGCACGGCGCCTATCTCGCCGAGTTCCTGCGCGACCAAGGCTATGAGGTGCATGGCATCAAGCGCCGCAGCTCGCTGTTCAATTCAAACGCATTCGGAGGTGAATTCTGGCTATAATGGCCACATTATGAAGTTATCCTCTGTGTCTCAGACAAAGAATCAGTTGAGCGCCCTCCTGGAGCAGGTGCGCCAAGGCGAAACCGTGGTTATTACCGACCATGATCGTCCGGTGGCCAAGATTACGGCCATGGCATCGAATGACGGAGTCGGCTTGCGAGGCGATATCGAGTGGCTCGAGCGCAACGGAATTGTCCGGCGCGGCGGCGGCGGCTTTTATGCCCTGAAGCCGCCTGTGGTGCCGACGCAGGGGAGCAGTGCCCTGGCCGCCTTGCTGGATGAGCGTCAGACCGGGCGATGAACTTCTGGGACAGTTCGGCGATCCTGCCGCTGCTGGTGGCGGAGTCCGATACTGCGGAGATGCGGAGCTTCTACCAAGCTCAGCCGGAAATGGTCGCGTGGTGGGGTACACCCGTCGAATGCACATCGGCGCTGGCTCGCCTGGAGCGTGAAGGCAAACTCGATGCACCGGCGGTCGGCAGGGCTCAGCGTCAGCTCAAGTTTCTGCAAGACCAGTGGCACGAGGTGCAGCCGGTCGAATTGGTCCGCCAGACCGCGCAGCGGCTGCTTCGCGTTCATCCCTTGCGGGCGGCTGATGCCTTGCAGCTTGCATCGGCCGTGGTCGTGTGCGATCACCGGCCGCAAACCTGGGGTTTCGTTTGCCTGGACGACCGACTGTCCGCCGCCGCCGAGCGGGAAGGCTTTCAGCTTATGCCGGGTCGGGAATAATGCGGCCTGAAAAGCCGAATAAGGAGCATCCAAATGGCTGAGCAACTGCGGCGGTATGACCCCAAGATCGTTGATGCCGTGCGCGAGATAATTCTCAAGCACGCCGCGCCGACCCGCATTTACCTATTTGGTTCGCGCGTTAGCGGCGACGCCAAGGCCGAAAGCGATTATGACTTTGCCTTCGACGCGCCGGAGGGTGATGCTGGCGCACTTCAGTCGATGCGTGACGATCTGGACAAATTGCACACCTTGTACCGCATTGACGTCGCCAATATCGCCCGGGCCGATAGCCGTTTCGCCAGCCGGGTGAGAGACACCGGCCTTGTCATCTACAGCGCCAGCAAAGCGCTTCGCGCTCAAGACGGCTTGATGTATTTCGAGCGCGCGCTGGACCGATTCCGAATCCTTGTTGCCGAGCGTGATCGTTGGGTCGCCGAAGGCAACGGGGACATCGTTCTGGATGTCGCGGCAAAGCGCTTCGAATTCACCTACGAAATGGCATGGAAAGCGCTCAAGCGTGTTCTCGACTATCTGGGCATCGATGCCCGCGCTCCCCGGCCGGTCTTCAGGGAAGCCTATGCCCAGGGATTGCTGACCGATGAACAGGTATGGCTGGATATGATCGAGATGCGCAATCTTTCTTCCCATGTTTACGACGAACAGGAAATTTCTCGCATCCTGCTGGAGCTTGAGCGCTATCTCGCGGCATTCGAGTCGTTGGCAGATCGCCTGCGCAGGACATTATCAAGTAAAGGCTAAATTTCAATGAGCATGCAAAAAGTCGCACTCATCACCGGCGTCACCGGCCAGGACGGCGCCTATCTCGCCGAGTTCCTGCTCGACAAGGGTTACGAGGTGCATGGCATCAAGCGCCGGACCTCGCTGTTCAATACCGACCGCATCGATCACCTCTACCAGGACCCACACGAGAAGAACCGCCGTTTCAGCCTGCACCACGGCGACATGACCGACAGTTCGAGCCTGGTGCGCATCATCCAGCAGGTGCAGCCCGACGAAATCTACAACCTCGCCGCCCAGAGCCATGTCGCGGTGAGCTTCGAAGAGCCCGAGTACACCGCCAACTCCGATGCGCTGGGCGCCCTGCGCATTCTCGAGGCAATGCGCATTCTCGGCATGGAGAAGAAGGCTCGTTTCTATCAGGCGAGCACTTCCGAACTCTTCGGCCTGGTGCAGGAGACGCCGCAGAAGGAAACCACGCCCTTCTATCCGCGCAGCCCGTATGCGGTGGCCAAGCTCTACGCCTACTGGATAACGGTGAATTACCGCGAAGCCTATGGCATGTACGCCTGCAATGGAATCCTCTTCAACCACGAGTCGCCGGTCCGCGGCGAGACCTTCGTCACGCGCAAGATCACCCGGGCACTGGCACGCATCAAGCTCGGGCTGCAGGATTGCCTGTTTCTCGGCAACCTGGATGCCAAGCGCGACTGGGGTCATGCCCGCGACTACATCGAGATGCAGTGGCTGATGCTGCAACAGAGCGCGCCCGAGGATTTCGTGATCGCCACCGGCGTGCAATACAGCGTGCGCGATTTCGTCAATGCCGCCGGCGCCGAGATCGGCATTGCCGTCGACTGGCGCGGCGCGGGCGTCGACGAGAAGGGCTACGACGCAGAGGGTAACTGCATCGTCCAGGTCGACCCGCGCTACTTCAGGCCGACGGAAGTCGAAACCCTACTGGGCGACGCCACCAAGGCGCGCGAAAAACTCGGCTGGACGCCAAAGATCACATTCGCCGAACTCGTCGCCGAAATGGTGCGCGAGGATCTCAAGGCGGCCGAGCGCGACGAGTTGATCAAGAAGCACGGCTACCAGGCCATGGATCGTCACGAGTAGAATCCTGATTCGCCAATAATCTTTAATCCGGCCAGCTTTCATGAGACTTACTCCCGACCAGGTGCGTATCATTCTGGCTACAGTGGACAGGCAGATCGGTTCCGATGCCGACGTGGTGCTTTTTGGTTCGCGCGTGAACGATGACTGTCGTGGCGGCGATATCGACCTGCTTATTGAAAACTCAACGCTCCCTGGTCTGCGGCAACGGGCATCCATCAAGCTGGCACTGGAAAGTGCGCTGCAAGTTTCGGTCGATATAGTTGCCAAGAGAAAGGGTGTGACGCCGACACCGTTCCAGGCCATCGCACTTATGACAGGCATCCCATTGCGGGCGCCATCTTGAACCCAGCTCTGCTCGAACACGAAAAGCAGCATCTCGCCAGCCTGCTCGAAGCGGTGCAACGTTGTGTCTATTTTCTTGATGCGGCGGGTGGTTCCGTGACGTGGCCATTGGCTGCGCAAGGCCTTGAACAACACAAGAAAGACAAGGAGCTATTCGGCGCATTGGCAGCAATCAACGAGCGCTTCGCCAAGCTGCAAGATACGCTTGGCGCTGCGATGCGGCACGCCATGGGTTTGTCGAGCGAGCCAGCAGAAACATTCCTGCAAGTGCTTGCGTTTTTCGAAAAGCTTGGCGTAATTGCGTCGATTGCCGACTGGCAGACCTGCCGCACGGCTCGGAACCTTGCCGCACACAGCTACGAAACCGACTACGAGTCGATTGCGGAGCATTTCAATACTCTTCACGAAATGCAACCAGTGCTATATGCCAGCGCCCGCAAGTTCGTTTCCTACTGTTGTGCCACGATCGGCATAAGCCCCGCGAGTATAGATTTTGCGGACGATTTCATCGCCATTGTTGGCGGTGATTCGCAATAATTTCCAAGAAGGAAATGGGCCAATTTCTTCCCGACGAATGACTGACAAGAAGACCATTATCTACGTCGCCGGCCACCGCGGCATGGTGGGTTCGGCTCTGGTGCGCCGTCTGGAGCAGGCCGGCTACGGCAACATCCTCACTCGCACACATGCGGACTTGGACCTGCTGGATCAGGCCGCGACGCACGCTTTTCTGGCGCAGGAAAGGCCCGACTTCATCTTTATTGCAGCGGCCACCGTCGGCGGAATCCAAGCCAACAATACCCTCCGCGCCGACTTCATCTATCAGAACCTGATGGTCGAGGCCAACCTGATCCAAGGCGCCTGGCTCGCCGGTGTTCAGCGTTTGTGCTTTCTCGGCTCGAGCTGCATTTATCCGCGCGACTGCCCGCAGCCGATCAAGGAAGACTACCTCCTGACCGGCCCGCTGGAACAAACCAACGAGCCCTACGCCATTGCCAAGATTGCCGGAATCAAGCTGTGTGAAAGCTACAACCGCCAGCACGGCACGCAGTATTTTTCGGTCATGCCGACCAATCTCTACGGTCCCAACGACAACTACGATCTGGCCAACAGCCATGTGCTGCCGGCGCTGATCCGCAAGGCGCATGAAGCCAGGCAGCGCGGCGACGACGAACTCGTGGTGTGGGGAAGCGGCGCGCCGCGGCGGGAGTTTCTGTATGTCGATGATCTTGCAGATGCCTGCGTCTTCCTTATGGAGTACGGAATTACCGACGGCTTCTACAACATCGGCGCCGGAGAAGACGTCACCATTCGCCAACTCGCCGAGACCGTCATGTCTGTTACCGGTTTCCCGGGCAGCATCGTGTTCGACGCCACCAAACCAGATGGCACGCCGCGCAAGCTGCTCGACGTCAGCCGCCTGCGCGACATCGGTTGGCGGGCGCGTACCCCTCTGCGCGAAGGCATTGCGCTGGCCTATCGGGATTTCATGGCGCGACATGCCGGCTGACAGCCGTTATCGGCCCAGGCTGTTGCAGCGCATTTTCGGCATGTTGCTCGCGTTGCTCGCCGCAGCGGCGCCCGCATTGGTATTTGCCGCCGAGTCGGCGCCTCCGGCCCTGCTTCTGGCAGATCGTTATCGCGGCGAGATCGATATCTCGCGCTACTGGGTTAGCGAGAAACTCGACGGCGTGCGTGCCAGTTGGGACGGCAAGACCCTGCAGTTTCGCAGCGGCAATCCGGTCCCCGCTCCGAAGTGGTTTCTCGACGCCTTGCCGAATCAGCCGCTGGACGGCGAACTCTGGCTCGGACGCGGCAGCTTCGATCAACTCTCGGCCATCGTCCGCCATCAATCGCCCGATGACGGCGAATGGCGGCGCGTGCGCTACATGATCTTCGAATTGCCGGATGCCCCTGGTAGCTTTACCGACCGCGTCGCGCAGATCAAGGCCATCACCGCCGCGGCGAATCAGCCCTGGTTGCAAGCCGTTGCCCAATTCCGGCTGCCCGACGCGGCGGCGCTGCAAAAGAGGCTGCGCGACATTGTTCGTAGCGGCGGCGAAGGACTGATGCTCCATCGCGACGATGCCGCCTACGAAACCGGTCGTTCCAGCGCCTTGCTCAAGCTAACCCCGTGGCTCGACGCCGAAGCGACCGTCGTCGCTCATCTGCCCGGCAAAGGCAAATACACCGGCATGCTCGGCGCACTGCGCATGGAATTGCCCGACGGCCGCCGCTTTGCCCTGGGCAGCGGCCTGACCGACGCCCTGCGCCGCAACCCGCCGCCGGTCGGTACACTGATCACCTACCGCTATCGCGAACTGACGAAAAACGGCATGCCGCGTTTCCCGAGGTACCTGCGAGTGCGTGACGTGCTGTGAGCGATTACCGGAATGGAGGGGCAAACCCTGATCCCATCGTCCCACGTTCTTTCGGCAAATAGCTGAAGGCCAAAGAGTCAAAGACCACACGCGAAAGGCAGGCGGCAACAGTAACTTGCCAATACCGGATCGGTCGGCTAAACTCCTGTTCAATCTCTGAACAGGCCCTGCCGACATCCAGTTCATCGTGTTTCCCGATCCCCATCACTACAAGCTGCTAAAACTCATCGAGGCCAACCCCGCGATTCAGCAGCGGGAAATGGCCAAGGCGATGGGCGTCAGCCTGGGCAAAGCCAACTACTGCCTCCAGGCGTTGGTGCAGAAAGGGCTGGTAAAGATGGACAACTTTCGTCGCAGCGACAACAAGCTCGCTTATAGCTACCTGCTCACCCCGACCGGAATCGAGGAGAAAGCCCGTCTCACCGTCAGTTTTCTCAAGAACAAAGTTGCCGAGTACGAAGCCATCCGCGATGAAATTGAAGAGCTGAGGCGAGAAGCGGAAAGAGACGCGACTGCATGAACGCGCTACGGGGCACGGCGGCCGAGCACCGTCAGCAGTCGATTCCCAGAGTGGCCGTGAAGCTTCAGCCCAATTCCGGCTTGCTGACGGTCAATGACCCCGTCGCAAGCCTGCCCTGGTACGTGGTGCATACCAAGGTTCGGCAGGAACAGACTGCTTTCGAGAACCTGGCTCGCCAGGGCTATGGCGTCTACTTGCCGCGAGTCAAGGTCCTGAAACGTCGCCGTGGCCGTCAGCAGGCACAGACCGAAGCAATGTTTCCGCGGTACATTTTCTTTCAACCGGGATCGCATGCGCACTCCATCGCACCTGTGCGTTCGACTTCCGGCGTATCCGCCATCGTTCGCTTCGGGCAGGAGCCGGCGGTAATTCGAGCCGAAACCTTGGAAGGCATTCGCGAATTCGAAGCCCGTCAAAACGCGGCAAAAGACGAAGACATCAGCCCCTTCCGATGCGACGAAAGAGTTCGCGTCGTCGACGGCCCTCTGGTCGGGCTGGAGGGCCTGATAACGGAAGTCTCGCGGGACCGGGTTGTCGTGCTGATGCAACTGCTTGGGCAGGATACGCGGGTGAACATTAGCCATCACCAGTTGCTGGTGACCCACTGACGGCGGAGTTGGCAGCAGCAAGAAGTTGGTTGCAGATCGCCCTTGAGTGTGCAGCGTGGTATTCGGGCACCAAGGATGAGCGAGACAGGCAAGGTCTGTGGCCTGGCAAGTGCTGTGCACCAACATGCACGGGCATGGCGGTAGCGTGCCTGAACGCTTCATCGTATTTCGTATCAAGAGTCGGCGCTGGCAGGACGGCGCCGGAAGCCAAGACAGGTTCAATAGGACACTACGCTCTGGGCCCAGCGCCCGTAAACCGTTGAAATGGATTCGATCCAGCCTGTAACGCATCTGCTGAAAAGACTGTGGCGCCACATCGGCCCCCGGCGCCGTGCCCAGTTCGGGTTGCTGCAGGCTTTGATGATCATGGCTGCGTTCGCTGAAATTGTCAGCATTGGAGTGGTACTGCCGTTTCTCGGAGTGCTGACGGCACCGGACAAGGTCTTTGGGCACCCACGTGCCCAGCCCTTCATACAGGCGCTCGGGTTTACGCAGCCGGAGCAACTCCTGTTGCCGCTGACCATCGCCTTCGGACTTGCGGCGCTTTTCTCGGGCGCCATGCGCCTCATGCTGCTGTGGGCGCAAACCCGGCTCAGTCACGCCATCGGAGCGGATCTGAGCATCAGCATCTATCGTCGCACGCTCTATCAGCCCTATGCAGTACATGTAGCGCGAAACAGCAGCGAAGTTATCGCCGGAATTTCGGGCAAGGCAACCGGCGTTGTCTATTTCACGCTTCTGCCGATCCTGACCATTCTGACCAGCATCGTCATGATGGCCAGCATCCTGTTTGCGCTGCTCGTCATCGAACCAATGATCGCTATTGCTGCGTTTGCCGGGTTTGGCACCATTTACGGGTCTGTGATCCTGCTCACCAGGAAACGCATGGCAAGCAATAGTCAACGCGTCAGCCTGGAACAGAATCGGGTCATCAAGGCTCTGCAGGAGGGGTTGGGCGGCATTCGGGATGTGCTGATTGACGGCACCCAGGCTGCGCACTGCGCCATCTATCGCAAGGCCGATCTTTCGCTGCGGCGTGCCACGGCGAGCATTCAGATCATCGCCGGCAGCCCGCGCTACGGTATCGAGGCGCTCGGCATGATGCTTATTGCCATGCTGGCGTTCTTGCTGGCTGGACGATCGACGGGCATTGCCAGCGCCATTCCCGTGCTGGGCGCATTGGCCCTGGGCGCACAGCGCCTGCTGCCCGCGCTACAACAATCCTATTCGTGTTGGACGTCGTTGCGCGGCGGTCAGGAATCGCTGGCTGATGCGCTGGACTTGCTCGATCAGCCGCTCCCCGCCCACGCCGATGGACCCCTGCCGCCGCCACTGGAGTTCAAGCATGGCCTAACGCTAAAAAATCTCGCGTTCCGCTACTCGCCCGAGGCGCCATGGGTGCTGCAGGGGCTGGACCTCGAGATCCCCAAAGGCAGCCGCATCGGCTTCATCGGCTCCACAGGCAGCGGCAAGAGCACGCTGCTGGACATCATCATGGGTTTGCTGCCTCCCACCGCAGGCAGCCTCGCCGTCGATTCGGTGGCCGTCACCGAGCAAAACCACCGCGCCTGGCAGGCGCATATTGCCCACGTGCCGCAGTCGATCTTCCTGGCCGATACCACCATCACCGAAAACATCGCATTCGGCGTGGCACCGGATCAAATCGACCACGCTCGCGTACGTCAGGCGGCGCAAAAGGCGCAAATCGCGGAAACCGTCGAATCCTGGGAAAAGCAGTACGGCACCCTGGTCGGCGAGCGAGGGGTGCGTCTTTCGGGCGGCCAGCGCCAACGCATCGGCATTGCCCGCGCGCTCTACAAGCGGGCTGACATGATCGTGTTCGACGAGGCCACCAGCGCGCTGGACAACGACACGGAGTTGGCGGTGATGCAGGCGATCGAGAGCCTGGGCGGCGACCTCACGATCCTGATCGTCGCCCATCGCCTGACCACGCTGAAGAATTGCAGCCGGATCGTCGAATTGAGCAACGGCACAATCAGCCGAACCGGTGCATACGATGAAATTGTGGGGCGTCCGACCCAAGGCTGACGATGCAAGAAACTTGCAGAAAAGCGCTGACCCTGCGGTGTGCTTACAGCCGCGATAAAACCCGGAAGATCTGAATCCATGATTCCCTACGGCCGACAAGAAATAAGCCAAGCCGACATCGATGCGGTGGTCGAGGTACTGCGTTCGGACTTCCTCACCCAGGGGCCGACCGTCCCCGCATTCGAGAAAACGGTGGCAGCCTATTGCGGCGCGCAGCACGCCGTGGCGGTCAACAGTGCGACATCTGCCCTGCATATTGCCTGCCTTGCCCTTGATCTGGGTCCGGGGGACTGGCTATGGACCAGCCCGATCACGTTTGTCGCTTCCGCGAACTGCGGCCTGTATTGCGGCGCCCGGATCGACTTCGTGGACATCGACCCGAGTACCTGCAATCTCAGCGTCGAGCGCCTCGCCGAAAAGCTGGCCGACGCCGAAAAGGCCGGGACACTGCCGAAGATCGTGGTGCCGGTGCATCTTTGCGGGCAGCCCTGCGACATGGCCGGCATTCACCAGTTAAGCCAGCGCTATGGCTTCAAGATCATTGAAGACGCTTCGCATGCCATCGGCGGCAAATACAAAGGCGAACCGGTCGGCAACTGTCGCTACAGCGACATCACCGTATTCAGCTTTCATCCCGTGAAGATCATCACGACGGGTGAGGGCGGCATGGCTCTTTCCAACGATCCCGTAGCGACCGACCGCATGCGCCGATTCCGGAGTCATGGCATCACCAGCGAAGCCGGAAAGATGCAGGCCAGGCCCGCCGATGAAATATGGAATTACCAGCAAATCGGCTTCGGCTTCAACTATCGCATGACGGACATTCAGGCCGCCCTGGGGCTGAGCCAGATGACCCGGCTCGATGAATTTGTCGAAAAGAGGCACCAGATCGCCCGTCGCTATGACGCCGCGCTGGCAGCCCTGCCACTACAGGTCCCGTGGCGCGGGACGGACAGCTATTCCAGTTACCACCTGTATCCGATCCGCTTGCGGCGGGACGACATCAAGCAGACCCAGCGCCAGGTTTACGATGCGCTGCGGGCTGCCGGCATCCAGGTCAACCTGCATTACATACCCGTCTACCGCCAGCCCTACTACGAAGCGATGGGATTCACGGCGGGCTATTGCCCGCAAGCCGAGCGCTATCACAAGGAAACAATCAGCCTGCCGATGTATCCGGGCTTGACCGTAGCCGAGCAGGACCACGTTATCGCAGCACTCGGGGCGGCTATCTCTGCCCGCTTCTGATCATCGTCTGGAAACATTGAAAATGCCCGACTATCCTGACCTGACCCTGGCCCGCGAGGACATGAAGCGGCAGAAGGACCTGTACCGGCCGTCGTCGTTCTGGGACGCGGCATCGGATCGCATCGTCAACGAACTGTCGGCGCGCGGCGTCGAAGATTTTCGCACGCTGCCAACGGCGCTCAGCTTCTTCGTCCCGACCTATGGCGCGCCCGGTGGCGGCTTCAGCGAAGAGCAGGCGACGAAAATGCTCGACTACTTTCAGTCCGGCCTTGGGGGCGGACTGAAGCCGATGCTTTCGCTCACCCAATTCTTCAGCGGACGCTCCTGGGCATTGTCCGACTATCGGGTTCTGCAAGCCGCAGACGATTCCCGGAAGCTGCCCCATCTGCACACGTTTTCCGAAAGTTCGGTCGGCTCGCCGGTCGAACACTTCGAGTTCGACGGCCGCAAATTCAGCAGGTCGTCCCTGAACTACCTGCTGGGCCTCGCCCTGCTGAAAAAGCATCTGGATGGCGACGTGCCAAGCACCGTTCTGGAGATTGGCGGCGGTTTCGGCACCCTGGGCGAGGTGCTGTCCAGTGCCGGCATCGACGGGCTCAAGTACATCGACATCGACATCCCTCCCACCAGTTTCGTCGCCCAGTACTATCTGGGCGAAGTCCTCGGCAAGGGCAATGTCGCCACTTACGCGCAGACCGTCGGCATGGCGACCATCGACATCGATGCGTTGCCGCAGGCGGCCGTGCTGTGTTCCTGGCAGATCGAAAAGCTGCGGGGCAAGGTCGACTTGTTCGTCAACTTCATATCGTTTCAGGAAATGGAGCCGCACATCGTCAGGAACTATCTCGACCATGTCCGTCGCCTGGGCGCGCGATGGATATTGCTGAGGAACATGCGGGAAGGCAAGCAACAGAGAAAAGGCAATTCCGTCGGCGTCGAGACGCCACTGCTTGGCGACGAATACCTTGCCATGCTCGACGGGTATGAGCTAGTGGAACGAAATGTGCATCCCTTCGGCTATCAGACGGTTGACGGCTTCAATTCCGAACTGCTTCTGCTGAGGCGAAAGAGTTAAGGCCCGGTGAAGATAGCCGTGATCCCCGCTCGCGGAGGCAGCAAGCGCATTCCGCACAAGAACGTCAGGCCGTTTTGCGGCAAGCCGATGATTGCCTGGCCCATCGAGGCTGCCCGCGAAAGCGGCTGTTTCGACCACATTGTCGTCTCCACCGACGACGAAGAAATCGCCCGGATCGCACTTGGTTCCGGCGCCGAAGTTCCGTTTTCGCGGCCCGCCGAATTGTCGGACGATTACACCGCGACGCGGCCCGTGGTCATCCACGCCATTCTGGAAGCCGAGAAGCTGTGGGGCCCCGCCGAGTTTACCTGCTGCATCTATGCCACCTCACCCTTCATGACTTCCCCCGATATCAGGAACGGTCTCGATGTACTGATGCAATCCGACGCCGACTTCGCCTTTGCGGTGACCACGTTTCCCTATCCGATCCAGCGTGCGTTGAAGCGCACGGCCAACAATCGGGTGGCGATGTTCCACCCCGAGCACCGCTTGACCCGGTCCCAGGATCTCGAAGAGGCGTATCACGACGCGGGACAGTTCTACTGGGGGCGGACCCGAGCATTCCTCGAGGATCGGCCGACCTTTTCCGATGCGGCCATTCCCATCGTTCTTCCGCGAAGTCGCGTGCAGGATATCGACACTCTGGAGGACTGGCGGCGTGCAGAGCTGATGTTCGAGGCATTGGCCCGATCGGAAAACGAGAAGCCCGCGTGACGCAAGCCTTCAACGGTCACAAGTCCGTGGTTGTCGTGCGAACGGATGCTTCCGCCCGCATCGGGCTCGGCCATTTGCGACGCTGCGCCGCCCTGGCGCTTCGGCTGCACGCGGCGGGCGCGGAAATTCACTTCCTGACGAAGACGGAAGACATCGACCCGGTATTGGAAATCGGTGCCATCGCCGAAATCTCCCTCCCGGTCGATCCTGCGCTGGACGGGCAGGCAGATGCAGCTCGCACCGCCGAATACTGTCGCAGCGTGGCAGCGAGCCGCCTGATCGTCGACCACTATCAGGCAGATGAGCCCTATCAGCGCGTATTGCTGGATGCCGGGCTGCGCTGGTTGCAGTTCGACGGAGCCGCGGCAACGCCGCAGTGGGCCGATTGGGTGGTGTCAATGAGTCCGGCCGCAGATCGCGAGCGCTATCAGGAGTTGCAGCGACGTCCCGAAACACAGTTTCTGCTAGGTCCGCGCTACGCAATCCTGCGTGACGAATTCCAGCATCGGCAAAAAGCTCGAGACGTCGAACCGACCGTGTCCTCCATACTGCTGAGCTTTGGTGGCGGCGACGACCGGGGAGCCTGCCTCCTGTGTCTCGAAGCGTTGGGGATGATCGGAAACACGATTGCGATTGACGTGGTTCTGGGCAGCGCGAACCCGCGCCTTCCAGCCATCCGCAGCTGGATTGCCATGCATGGCAAAGGCAACATTCGAGTGCATGTGGATACGGAGCGCATGGCCGGCCTGATGGCGGAAAGCGATCTTGCGATCATCTCCGGCGGCACGACGGCTTTCGAAGCGGCGTCCGTCGGACTTCCCGCAATGATCGTGCAGATTGCGGCCAACCAGCGGGAAATTTCAGCCGCCTGGAATCGCCTGGGTGTGGCGGTCGATCTTGGCTGGCTTGAAGCATTGGATGCGAAGAAAGTGGCCGGCCGCATTGCTGAACTTTGCGAATGTCCGGAGCGCCGGCAGTCGTTGTCGCTGGCCGGTTCACGCGAAGTCGATGGCCATGGCGCCGAACGCATCGTGGCGGCCCTTTCAAATTTGGGCACCCCGAACGGTTTGAATGCGGCGGTGCGCGGCGGTCAAAACGTTTCCCAACTATAGAAGAGAAGACCCTTGGACTTGAGAATCGTCGATTGGAATGGTGCGGACCCGGAGTCCCTTTGCGACCTCTACATGCATTTCCCGTATCCGCCGTATTTCGGCTCGCCGATCGTGGATGAAAGCTTGCAGGCTTACCGGTTTGCCGCCGTAGGCAAGGCAGCCCGGGAGAACCCCGACCGGTTTCTCGTGGCGCTTGCGGGCAGCAAGGCTCTCGCCGCGGCCCAGTTGCGCCGTACCGACCATCTATCCAATCACTTTGGCATAGAGGTGGCGACGATTTCAAACGAGGCGTTTGCAACCGACGGCGCAGCGGAGAACTACCAGGCGTTCAAACTTCTGCTGCAGGAGTTGCGCAGCAAGGCCGAGCGGTTGAACGTGACCTTCGTCACCGCCACTGCAGCATCCCAGGCGTTTCAGTGGATTCGCGCTCTCGAAGAGGCCGGGTTCCGTTATGCGGACGGATTCCGCCACGTCACTTGCCCCGGCGACGCGGATTACAGCGAGTTCTATGCGCGGAAGGACCTGATCATTCGGGATCTCGTCGAATCAGACTATGACGAGATCGAATTCGGCTTCCTGAACGTTCCCTATCCAAACCACCTCCTGCATGAGCCGGAATTCGACAAGCGCGCGGTTGCGGCGCTCTATGTCAAGCGCTTCAGGGAAGTCAATGAGCGGGTAGGAAAAGTGTTTGTCGGCGAGCTGAACGGCCAGTTTGCCGCCGCATTGAACGGCATCATAGATCACGACCTGAAGGAGAGCACGGGGCTTGTCGTCAATCACCTGTCGCAGGGAATCATCGTGCATCCGCGGGCCGCGAGCAAAGGCGTGGCGCTATCCTTGATCGCCTATCGCCACGCCTGGTACGCCGAACAGGGAATGAAGCTTGGCTATTTCGGATCGAACATCAACAATTTGCCGATGATCAGGGGCCTCGAAAAGCTGCGGGCAAAGCACGTCGGCATTGAGATCAGCATGATGTTGCGGCTCAAGGGCGGGCAGTAGCAGAAATTCAATTTTGTCTTTTGTGCAAGTGACCAAGGAAAAGGAAAACGCACCATGAGAGTTATCGACGCGCGCGCCAGGCTTCGCACCGAGCAATTGTTGAAGGCATGGACGACCGAGCTGCGGCCGTATTTCAAGGACTATGTCGTGAATTACAAGATGGACCCGCGCCTGACGGAAATGCCGGTGCAGGACCTGATCGACTACGCAAAGCAGTCGGGCGTGGAGAAGATGGTCGTCTGCGGCGGGAATCGCCAGGACAACGACCATATTCTCGAGCTCGCGAAGATACACAAGGAAGTGATTCCCGTGGCCGGCGTCAGTGTCGACCAAGGCATACGTCATGCCATGAGGGATGTGCAGAAATACGCCGAGCTCGGCGTGGCTGCGATCAACCTCTCGCCGTTCATGAGCAAGCTGGACGCCAATGACCGGTCCTTGTACCCGATCTACGGTTTGTGCGAGCTGCTGGGGAAGCCCGTCATCGTCCACGGGTCGCTGCATTACTGGCGCGGGGCATACATGTACAACGGGCAGCCCCAGTACATCGACGAGATCGCGGTCGATTTTCCGGAACTGAAACTTATCGTGTCCCACGGCGGCAATGGCTTCGGACCACCGATACTGGCGATCGCGCAGCGGCATCCGAATGTCTACCTCGAGTTCAGCGCGCTGAACCCGACCTACATGGCGCCGGAGTTCCTGGTTGCCGCAAACACCTACCTGAAGAAAAAGTGCATGTTCGGCACCGACTATCCGCTACTGGAGTTCGACGTCTGCATCGAAAGGTGGAAAAAGGTGTTGAGGGAAGATGTGTGCGACTCTTTCTTTTATCAGAACGTACTCGATGCCCTCTACAAGGCGCCGGTACCGCTCTGAGCGGAAATCCAACAGGCTGTTTTGCCGACTTTGTGAGCCATCCATGAAAATAGGCCGCGTCGAAATCGGGGTCGACACCCGCCCCTACGTGATCGCCGAAATGTCCGGCAACCACAACCAGTCGCTCGATCGTGCGCTGGCGATTGTCGATGCGGCGGCCAGGGCGGGGGCGCATGCGGTCAAGCTGCAAACCTATACCGCCGACACCATGACTCTGGACCTGGTGGAGGGAGAATTCACGATTGCGGACCCGGACTCGTTGTGGAGCGGGCAGTCGATGCATGCGCTCTATCAGCAGGCTCATACCCCCTGGAACTGGCACGCGCCGATCATGGAGCGTGCGAAGGCGCATGGCATGGCCTGCTTCAGTTCTCCGTTCGACGAGTCCTCGATCGATTTTCTTGAAACGCTCGATGTACCTTGCTACAAGATCGCCTCGTTCGAGTGTGTCGATCTGCCCCTGATTCGCCGGGCAGCCGGTACCGGCAAGCCGCTGATCATCTCGACCGGCATGGCGACGATCGCCGAGATCGCGGAAGCGGTCGATGCGGCCCGTTCGGGCGGGTGCAAGGATCTGGTGCTGCTAAAGTGCACCAGCAACTATCCTGCGTCGCCCGAGAACACCAACGTCCGCACCATTGCCCACATGCGCGAACTGTTCGGCTGCGAGGTCGGTTTGTCGGACCACACAATGGGCATCGGGACCACCATCGCCGCCGTCGCCTTCGGCGCCACGGTGATCGAGAAGCACTTCACGCTGTCGCGCGCGGAAGGCGGCGTGGATTCTGCATTCTCGCTGGAGCCTGACGAACTCGCGAGCCTGGTGATTGAGACCGAACGCGCCTGGCAGGCCCTGGGCGCGGTGCGCTACGGACCGACCGGGGCGGAGGAGAAGGCCCGCACGCGGCGGCGGTCGCTTTACATTGCGGAAGACCTCGAGTCGGGCGACATTCTGACCACGACCAACCTGCGCCGCATCCGTCCGGGCCATGGCCTCGCGCCGAAGTTTATCGACGTCCTGCTGGGTCGGCGAGTCACGCGGGCGGTTAAAAGGGGCACCCCGGTGACCTGGGACCTCATACGCTGATCAAATCAATCCGGTGACCAGGATGACAACAACAAGCAGCAGGAAGGTAGTGGCGATCGTCGAGGCCCGAATGACTTCCAGCAGGCTGCCGGGCAAACATTTGTTGCAGGTGCGTGGCAGGCCGATGCTGGGATATCTCATCGAGCGCCTGAAGGCGGTGCCCAGCCTCGATCAGATAGTGATTGCCATGACCGACCGCGAGAACGACGATCCGCTCCAGGGCTTCGCGGAAAGCCAGGGCGTAACGGCATTCCGGGGCAGCGAGGACGATGTCCTCGGCCGTGTGCTGCTGGCCGCCCAGGCCAATTCCGCCGATGTCATTTGCGAAGTGACGGGCGACTGTCCGATCATCGATCCGGACCTGGTCGAACAGATCGTCCAGACCTATCTGGCCAACAGCGCGGCCTATGTGAACAACGGCCGCGGCGGATTGCCCAGCGGCATGACCGCCCAGGTGTTTTCCACCGAAGCCCTGGCGCTATCCGCGAGCCTCACCAGCGAGCCGCTGGACAGGGAGCATGTCACGCTGCACATCAAGCGCCATCCGGAGATGTTCCCTCCCATCTACATCGTGCCGCTGCGGCCGCTGATACGGAGGGATCTGGTCTTCACTCTGGACGAAAAGAGCGACTATGAGCTGCTCAAGAAGATCATCGAGCACTTCGGCGACGAGAACCCCATGTTTCGCTGTGTCGATGTGATCGATCTGCTCGGCAGTCGGCCGGAGTGGGTTGCGATCAATCAGAGGGTTATCCGCAAGGGCGCGACGTGAGCTTCGGCGTCATTCTTGCGGGTCTCGGCCAAATTGGAATGGGTTACGACAAGGCGCTTGACCCGGCCAGGTTCGTCACGACCCACGCCCGCGCCTTCAGCCAGCATCCGGAATTCCATCTGGTCGCCGGAGTGGATGCGAATCCGGATCTGCGAAGGGAATTCGAGGCCGGCTATGGCTGCGACAGTTATCCCAGCATCGAACGTGCGTTGCAGTCTCATGCGCCCGACGTGGCGGTCATCGCGCTGCCGACCCGGTTGCATGGCCTCGCGCTGGAGCAGATCCTCGCGCATTCCAGACCGGTTGCGGTGTTGTGCGAGAAACCGCTGGCCCATGATGCCGCCAGCGCCGAAAGCATGGTCCGCACCTGCGATGAGCACTGCGTCTCGCTGTACGTCAATTACATGCGCCGCTCTGACCCCGGCGTTGTCGAAGTCAAGCGGCGCCTGGATGCCGGGCAGATCGCCACGCCGGTCAAAGGTCGCGTGTGGTACACCAAAGGGTGGCTGCACAACGCCAGCCATTTTTTCAACCTGCTGGAATACTGGCTCGGTCCCGTGAAGGCTTTCAAGGTTCTGCAGACGCGCCAGGACGCGGACGAGAATCTCGCGGACCTCGATGCCTGGATATCCTTCGAGCGCGGAGACATCACTTTCCTGGCCGCCTGGGAAGAAGCCTTCAGCCATTTCGAGATCGAGCTGTTCAGTCCGAACGGGCGCCTGCGCTATGGCAGCGATACCCGCCATATCAATTGGCAGTCGACGCAAGCCGACGAACGCTTCGCCGGATATACCGTTCTCGCCGGCGAGGCGGAGGAAATTCCCACAACGAGAGAGCGCTACCAGTTTCAGGTGGCGGACCAGGTGGCCTTGTCCCTGAAGGGCGAGCTTGCCCAGCTCTGTACCGGTGCGGACGCACTGAAGACCCTGACCAACATGCGCAAAGTACGCGAGTCGACGTCATGAACACATCCCAGCTCGCCCTTCTGGGCGGCCCGAAGGTCATTACCCGGACCTTCAGGCGATACAACCCGATCGGGGCGGAAGAACTGCAGGCGGCTCGCGAGGTCATCGAAAGTGGCGTGCTGTCGCAATTCATCGGGGCCTGGCACGAAGACTTCTACGGCGGTCCGAAGGTCAGGGAATTCGAGCGCCAGGCCGCGGCGTACTTTGGCGTCAAGCATGCGGTCACGGTCAACTCGTGGACTTCCGGTCTGGTGGCGGCTGTGGGGGCAATCGGGGTGGAACCGGGAGACGAAGTCATCGTCACGCCGTGGACCATGAGTGCCAGCGCAACGGCGATATTGCACTGGAATGCAATCCCGGTTTTCGCCGACATCGATCCGGACACCTACAACCTCGATCCGCGTTCGATCGAACGAAACATCACGCCCTACACCCGGGCCATCATGGTCGTCGACATCTTCGGCCAGTCAGCCGACATGGACGAAATCATGGCCATAGCCGCCGCCCACGATCTGAAGGTGATCTCGGACACCGCCCAGGCGCCGGGCGCCATGTACAAGGGACGACACGCCGGAACCTGCGCGCATGTCGGCGGCTACAGCCTCAACTACCACAAGCACATTCATACCGGAGAGGGCGGCATTCTGGTCACCGACGACGACCGGATTGCCGAGCGCCTGCAACTGATACGCAACCACGCGGAGGTTGTGGTCGCCGACAAGGGCGTGAGCGATATCAGCAACATGGTGGGGCACAACTTTCGGCTCGGCGAAATCGAATGCGCAATGGGCATCGAGCAACTCAAGAAGCTCAAGGGATTCGTCGAATCGAGGCGGCAATTGGCGGAGGCTCTTACGACCGGCCTGAAGGGCCTTCCAGGACTGAAGACCCCGGTTGTCAGGCCCGACCGGACCCACGTGTATTACGGCTACCCGATGCAGCTCGACCTGCAATTGCTGGGGCTCAGCCGCGACCGCATTTGCGATGCCCTCGTCGCCGAGGGCATGCGTGTCAGCCGGCGCTACCAGAACATTCATTTGCTGCCCATGTATCAGCAAAAAATCGCGTTCGGATCGAAGGGCTTTCCATGGTCGTCCGACATCTGCCATCGCGACGTCGATTACGCCAAGGGCATCTGTCCGGTTGCCGAGAAATTGAATGACGGCACGCACATTGCGTTCGGCCTGTGCGTCTACGATCTGGACCTGGACGACATCGAATTGATCGTTCAGGCATTCCGGAAGGTGTGGAACAACCTGGACAGCCTGCGCCAGGCGAGTCCTGACTGACAAGGCTTTCGCGGTGGCTGCCGAATTCGATACATTGCCAGGATCAAAGGTCGTCTTGCGCCCGTTTGTTGCTGCGGACATCACCGACGAGTACGTCGTCTGGCTGAACGATCCCGAGGTCGTCAAGTACAGCAACCAGCGCTTTATCCGCCATACCCTGGAATCATGCCGACGTTACTGCGACAGTTTCGCCGGCACTGCAAACCTGTTTGTCAGCGTCCGCTCGAAAGCCGATGGCGCGGCAATCGGAACCATGACCGCATACGCGTCGCCGCATCACCAGACAGTCGATATCGGCATCATGATCGGGCGTCGCTCCGTCTGGGGAGCCGGCATGGGACAGGACGCGTGGAACACCCTGCTGAACTGGTTCATTGACGACCGACAGGTCAGGAAAGCGACGGCGGGCACCATGCGCTGCAACGCGCCGATGATCAAGCTGATGGAGCGATCCGGAATGACGCTCGAGGCAATACGTCCGCAACAGGAGTTGCTGGACGGAGTTCCCCAGGACATGCTGTATTACGGGAAATTCCGTGATCGGTGAGTTGTCGCCGCCGGTCGCTGTCGTTGCCCACGATGCCGGAGGGGCCGAGGTGCTGTCCAGTTATGTGGGCCGCCACGCAATCCAGTGCAAGTTCGTTCTGGAAGGGCCGGCACGGAAGGTATTCGAACGCAAGCTCGGACCGATTGCCTTGACTTCGCTGGAGGATGCGATCGCGAACTGCGGTAGCCTGCTGTGCGGCACCAGTTGGGAAGCGGAACTCGAGTGGCGGGCAATCGCCGCGGCCAGGGCGGCGGGCAAGCCGGCCATCGCTTTTCTCGACCACTGGGTGAACTATCGCAAGCGCTTCATCCGCCGGGACCGTGAATGCCTGCCGGACACGATATGGGTTGGCGACGCGGCGGCCGAGGATCTGGCACGAAGCACCTTTCCCGGCACGCCCGTGCAACTGGTGGCAAACCCCTATTTCGAGGATATCCGTGAGGAATTTTCGGAGCTCGAACGTGGGGCGGCGCCGGCGGACCGGACCGGCTTGAGGGTGCTTTTCCTGTGCACACCGATGATGGTGCATGAACAGAAGCGCGGCTATACGGAATTCGACGCACTACACTATTTTTTTGCCAATCGCTCCGCTCTCGGCAAGCCGATCGCGAGCCTGGTGATCAGACCCCATCCCTCCGAGGACAAGAACAAGTACCTCCAGATAGCGAAGGATTTCGGCGCAGAAGCGCGCCTCGGTGGCGAGAAGTCGCTGTTGCAGGAAATCGCCGAAAGCGACGTCGTGATGGGATGCGGCAGTATGGCCATGGTGGTTGCCCTGATCGCCGGTCGGCGCGTAATTTCCGCGATACCGCCCGGCGGTCGCGCTTCCTCGTTGCCGCAGCCCGAGATCGAATCGTTGCAGATGCTGCAGCGGCACGGATCGCCGTACTGATCGGATCGACCGCTGTTGCCCCAACTCGAATTATTGCCCCTGGGCCGTTGCAGATTTCCGGCGGCCGACGAAAAATGAAGTCGAACTTGTTCGCCAAAATCCTGGGCAATCTGAAAAGGTTGTCGCAGCATCCGTCCGCCGCCCGCTTCATTAGCCATAACCGGCAGGTCTTCGACCGGCCGAATCGGCAGCCGGCAAAAGGCCGTGTCGTGCTGATTGAACTCAACGACATGCAGTCGGCCCACATTGCCTACAGCTATCTGGCAAACGTGCTGGCGACCGAATACAGGGCGGGGATCACAGCCTATGTTCCCCATGCACATGCGAACTGGTGGCGGAATCTGGCGTTTGCACTGAAGAAGATTTTTCGTCTGGAAGCACTGGGCGTATACGAATCGTTCGGCGTCACGGATTTCATTTCGATCCAGGTATCGGCCGAGCAGAAAAGAAAGGCCGGCGAATTGCTGGCCGACATCCTCGGCAGGTTGCACTCCAAACGCGACATCGAGGAGCTGACCATCAACGGCGTCTGGCTCGGCGACCTGATCTACGACACGTATTTGAAGCGCTTCAGCAAGCCGACGATCGACCGGGACAACCCCGAGTTTCAGCGCTCCTTGCGGGAGTCGCTCGAGTTGTTCGTGTTCTGGGAAGCGTATTTCAACAGTCATGAGGTGCAGGCAGTCAATGTCAGTCATTGCGTCTACGACCTGGCCATACCGCTGCGCCTGGCAGTCGCGAGGGATATCCCGGTGTTCCAGGCCAGCCCTACCCACATGTATCGGTTGAACAGGAATAGGCTTTTTGCCTACAACGACTTTCACTACTTTCGCGAACGCTTTGCCGCCCTGCCGCAACCGGTGCAACAGGCCGGCGTCGAGGAGGCCCGGCGGCGCATCGAGCGGCGCTTTGCCGGCAAGGTGGGCGTCGACATGGCCTATTCGACCCGCTCGGCCTACGGCGCCGCGCGCCACGCCCGGCTGCTACGGGAGTCGCCGCGAAAAAAGATACTCATCGCCACGCACTGTTTTTTCGACAGCCCGCACAGCTACGGCAAGAACGTCTTTCCTGATTTTTACGAGTGGCTGGACTTCCTCGGCAAGATCAGCGAGGTCACGGATTACGACTGGTACATCAAGACCCACCCCGACTATCTGGCCGGCACGCGGGAAATCATCGAGAATTTCATCGCCCGATATCCGCGCTTCACGCTGTTGCCGGCGGACGCTTCCCATCACCAGATCATCGCGGAAGGAATCGATGTCGCGCTGACGGTCTACGGCACGATAGCCTTCGAATATGCGGCGCTCGGGATTCCGGTCATCAACAATTCACTGAACAATCCGCACATCGCCTATGGCTTCAACCTGCATTCCAAGGATGAGGATGACTATCGCCGCCTGCTGCTTGGCCTCGATACGCTCGAATTCAGCATCGATACGGAGCAAGTCTATGAGTACTACTTCATGCGCTACATCTACAATACCGAAGACCTGTTCTTCGATAGTTACGAAACCACGGAAAAGGCGCTCGGTGGCTACAAGGGGCAATTTTCACCGGCCGTCTACGAACGATGGCTGGACGAATGGTCGCCGGATAAGCACAACGCAATTCTCGCGGCCCTGCGCCGCTTTGTTCAATCCGGAGATTTCCGCATGGACTACAGCCACTATGGACGCGAAATCAGCGTCGAGTCGATCGTAGGTAAACAATGAAAGCCGTCCTTCTCGCCGGTGGCCTCGGAACCCGAATTTCCGAAGAGACTCACCTCAAACCCAAGCCGATGATTGAAATCGGCGGCAAGCCCATCCTCTGGCACATCATGAAGCTCTACTCCGCCCATGGCGTGAATGACTTCGTGATCTGCTGCGGCTACAAGGGCTACATCATCAAGGAATATTTCGCCAACTACTTCCTGCACATGTCGGATGTCACGTTCGACATGGCATCCAACAAGATGGAAGTGCACCAGCGCAACGCGGAGCCGTGGCGGGTCACGCTGGTGGACACGGGCGACGACACGCTTACCGGCGGACGACTGAAGCGCGTGGCGCCCTACATCAAGAATGAAGAGGCGTTCTGCTTCACCTACGGCGACGGTGTCAGCGATGTCGATATCGCGAAGAGCCTGGTCTTCCACAAGCAGCACGGCAAGCTGGCCACGATCACCGCCGTCCAGCCGCCCGGACGCTATGGCGCAATCGAGCGCACCAACAACCAGGTGACTGGCTTCGCCGAAAAACCACGCGGTGACGGCGGCCTGATCAATGGCGGCTTTTTTGTGCTGTCGCCAAAGGTGCTCGATCTCATCGAAGGCGACCAAACCAGTTGGGAAAGCGAACCGCTCAGCCAACTGGCCGCCGAGGGTGAAATGATGGCCTTCGAGCACCAAGGCTTCTGGCAACCCATGGATACCTTGCGCGACAAGAACCAGCTTGAAGAACTTTGGGACAGCGGCAAGGCGCCGTGGAAGATCTGGACGTGACAGCGATTCCCGATCCCGACTTCTGGCACGGCAAGCGCGTCCTGGTCACCGGACACACCGGGTTCAAGGGCGCCTGGCTGACTTTGTGGCTGCACCGGTTGGGAGCCAGTGTGGCCGGTATCAGCCTGCCGCCCAATACTTCGCCCAGCCTGTTTGAACTGGCCGGAATCGAAAGCCTGTGTGACAGCCGCTATTGCGATATCCGCGATGCGGCGACGCTGGCAGGTCATATCACCGCCGCCGAAGCGGAAGTCGTTTTCCATCTGGCGGCGCAGCCGCTGGTTCGGGCCAGCTATGTGGATCCGCTGGGCACCTACGCCACCAACGTCATGGGCACGGCGAACGTTCTGGATGCCTTGCGCGGCAAGGCCTCTCCGCGCGTTGCCGTGATGATCACCACCGACAAGGTCTATCGCAACAACGGATGGACCTGGCCCTATCGGGAAGACGACGCGCTCGGCGGGCACGATCCCTACAGCGCCAGCAAGGCCGCATGTGAAATCGTCATCGACAGCTATCGCAAGGCCTTCCTTGCCGATCGGGGCGTTGCCCTCGCCAGCGTGAGGGCCGGCAACGTGATCGGCGGCGGCGACTGGTCGGCTGATCGCCTGATACCCGACGCCGTGCGAGCATGGCAGGCGGGCGACACGCTCGAAATCCGCCGCCCCGATGCGGTGCGTCCCTGGCAGCATGTGCTGGAGCCGCTCGCGGGTTATCTTGTTCTCGCGCAGCGGCTCTGGGAAAACGCAGTTCTGGCGGGCGCCTGGAATTTCGGTCCCTTCACCCAGGACGCCGCCACCGTGCGCGACGTGATCGAGCTGGCGCGGGTCGCCTACGGCAAGGGTGAGGTGCGCTATGGCGACGGCAGCAAGGGTCCGCACGAAGCCGGCTGGCTTGCGCTGGAAATCGCCAAGGCCCGGCAGGCCCTCGGTTTCCAGCCGCGGCTGCCACTGGAGGAAGCGGTTCGCCTCACCATGGCGTGGTATCGATCGCAAAATTCCGGCGCCGATGCGCGCGAACTTTGCGAACTGGACATTGCCGCCTGCGAGGCCGCCGTTTGAGCCGTATCGCCAGCGCCGACTTTCCTCTTGCCGGACTGAAGCGCGTCACGCGTCAGCGTATGGGCGATGCACGGGGTTTCCTCTCGCGCTTGTTCTGTGCCGAAGAACTCGCGGTTGCCGGATGGCAAAAACCGATCGTCCAGATCAACCATACCTACACTGCAAAGCGCGGCACGGTACGCGGCATGCATTACCAGACCCCGCCGCACGCCGAGATGAAGCTGGTGAGCTGCATCCGCGGCGAGGTCTTCGACGTGGCGGTCGATCTGCGCGCCGGTTCGCCCACTTTTCTGCAATGGCAGTCCGAAACCCTGTCGGCCGACAATGGCCGCGCGCTGCTGATACCGGAAGGTTTCGCGCATGGCTTTCAGACCCTGACCGACGACTGCGAAATGCTCTACCTGCATACGTCAGCCTATGCTCCCGATGCAGAAGCGGGGCTGCGCGTCGACGACCCGCGCCTCGGCATCGCCTGGCCACTGCCGATCACCGAGCTATCACTGCGCGATCGGGAACACCCTTTGCTGACGCCGCAATTCACGGGAATGGACGTCGCATGAAATGCCGCCACTGCGGAACCCCGCTGACCCATACTTTTCTTGATCTCGGTTGTGCGCCGCCGTCGAATGCCTACCTGCACGCGGCCGACCTCGAGCATCCGGAGCTGTACTACCCGCTCAAAATAATGGTTTGCGACTACTGCTGGCTGGTGCAGACCGAGGACCATGCCCGGGTGGACGAGCTGTTCCATCCCGACTACGCATATTTTTCGAGCACCTCAACCGGCTGGCTGGCCCATGCCGCCCGCTACGCCGAGGACATGATCGCCCGGCTCGGGCTGGCCGCCGGCAGCTTCGTGATCGAAATCGCGTCCAACGATGGCTACCTGCTGCGGAATTTTGTCGCCGCCGGCATTCCGTGCCTTGGCATCGAGCCGACGGCCAGCACTGCCGCCGCCGCCGGCAAGCTGGGTATCCCTGTGCTGCTCGAATTCTTCGGTGAGCAGCTTGGCCGCCAACTGGCTGCGCAAGGCAAACAGGCCGACCTCATCGCCGGCAACAACGTGTACGCCCACGTGCCGGACATCAACGACTTCACGCGGGGCTTGCGGGCCGTCCTCAAGCCCGGCGGCACGATCACGCTGGAATTTCCGCACCTGATGCAACTGCTGGAACATACCCAGTTCGACACGGTTTACCACGAGCACTTTTCCTATCTGTCGCTCTATTCCGCCAACCGGATCTTCCAGGCTGCAAACCTGCGCATCTGGCACGTCGAGCAGCATCCCACCCATGGCGGCAGCCTGCGGATATTCGGCTGCCATGTCGACGATCCGCGCCAGGCCACAGATGCCGTGGCCGAATTGCTCGCCGAGGAAGCGCGGCGCGGGCTGCAGGCGATTGCCATTTACGACGGATTCCAGTCCCGTGCCAACCGGGTCAAGGACGACCTCCTGGGTTTTCTCGTGGAGCAGAAGCGTGCGGGAAAGAAGGTCGCCGCCTACGGCGCCGCGGCCAAGGGCAACACCTTGCTCAACTATGCCGGCGTCAAGCCCGACCTGTTGCCGTTTGTCTGCGACGCGGCGGCGGGAAAGCAGGGCAAGTTCATGCCGGGCAGCCGCATCCCGATTCTGCCGCCGTCGGCGCTGACAAGCTTCGAGCCGGATTACGTGCTGATTCTGCCGTGGAACATTGCGGCCGAAGTGCAAAGCCAGCTTGCCGACCTGGCTCGCCGTGGCACGCGCTTTGTCACGGCAGTGCCGCGTCTGGAGATTGCATGAAGCCCCGCATCCTCTACACCAAGCCCTCGATCACCGAACTCGAGGTCCGCTATGCGACCGATGCCGCCGCCAACGGCTGGGGCGACAAATGCTACGAGTACATCCATCGTTTCGAGGAACTGTTCAAGGCGCATCTTGGCGTGAAATACGCCATTGCCACGTCGAGTTGCACCGGCGCGCTGCATATGGGCATGGCCGCCCTGGGGATCGGCCCCGGCGACGAAGTGATCCTTGCCGACACGAACTGGATCGCCACCGCCGCGCCCATCGTTCATCTGGGCGCCACGCCTGTCTTCGTCGATATTCTGCCGGACTCGTGGTGCCTCGACCCCGAGCGCGTCGAGCAAGCCATCACCCCACGAACCAAGGCGATCATCGCCGTGCATTTGTACGGCAACCTCTGCGACATGGACCGGCTGCTGGCAATCGGCGAGAAGCACGGCATTCCGGTGATCGAAGATGCCGCCGAGGCCATCGGCTCCGTCTACAAGGGCAGGCGGGCCGGTTCGATCGGCACCTTCGGCACCTTTTCCTTCCACGGCACCAAAACGATCACGACGGGCGAGGGCGGCCTGTTTGTCACGAACGACAAGGCTCTCTTCGATACGGTGCTGACCCTGAGCAATCACGGCAGGGCGATCGGACAGACGAAACAGTTCTGGCCGGACATGGTCGGCTTCAAATACAAGATGTCCAACGTGCAGGCGGCGATTGGCTGCGGCCAGGTCGAGCGGATCGATGAGTTGATAGAACGCAAGCGCTCGATCCTCGGCTACTACCGGGCGAAACTGGACGCGCTGCCGGGACTCTCCATGAACCCGGAGCCTAACGGGTCACAGATTGGGGCCTGGATGCCGACCGTAGTTTTTGGGAAAGAGACTGGGATCACCAGGGAAGTTCTACAAGCAGCGTTTTCGAGGGAAAACATTGATGCACGGGTATTCTTTTGGCCATTGAGTGCTTTACCCTCGTTTGAGCCCATGCCGATGAATGGCTTTGCTTGGGAAATTCCAGGCAGAGCGATAAACTTGCCTAGTTTTCACGATATTCGCGAAGGCGATCTGAATCGTGTCATTGATGTAGTCAGGTCTGTACTCAATGCGTGAACGCTTTGCGATATGGGGCTGTGCCGGGCACGCCAAGGTATTGGCAAGTCTAATTTCCATGCGACGTGGGCGTGTAATTTCGCTCTTCGACAATCGCGAGGTTCCATCTGTTTTGCCTGGGGTGCCGGTATTTTTCGGAGAAGCGGGATTCGACACGTGGGCGAAATCGATCCGCGACTTGTCGGATGTTATTGGTCTGGTGGCGATTGGCGGTAGACGTGGTCGTGACCGATTAGTAATACAGGGTCTTTTCCGCGCCCGCGGCATGAGGCTCATGCCTGTCGTCCATCCGGCAGCTTCCGTCTGCGCAACAGCTCAACTTGGAGCAGGAACGCAGGTGCTGGCGCAGGCGGTGGTGGCAGCCGATGTTCGCCTAGGGGAAGCGTGCATCGTCAACCACAAAGCTTCTATTGACCATGAATGTCTGTTGGGTGATGGCGTTCATGTCGCACCGGGGGCAACGTTGTGTGGCTGTATAAGAATTGGGGACAACGTCATGGTCGGGGCGGGATCTGTCGTATTGCCGAACTTGGTTATCGGTGCCGACGCAATGATCGGTGCCGGCGCGGTTGTTACGAAAGATGTACCGGTCGGAGCCGTAATCGTAGGCAACCCAGGACGGCAGCTTTCCTCAATCTTTTAAACATTGATTCGAAATTTCCAGGAGATTTGGTTGACCTACTACGATCAGTTCAAACGCGAAGGGCTCAAGGAAATTGAGATGCTCGGCGCCGACAATGAGTTAGCCGCGCTATCGATTGGGTGGATCAATCAAGCCAACACTCACAAGTACTCTTATCACTTTGAGTGGCAAGGACGCCCAATCATTCAGTATCCTCAAGACATGGTGGCGATGCAGGAGCTGATCTGGTCGATCAAGCCTGATCTGATCATTGAAACTGGGATCGCGCACGGTGGATCACTTATCTTCAGCGCATCAATGCTTGCGTTGCTAGATATGACCGAAGCGATAGAGGGTTCCGCAACCTTTGATCCCAAGATATCCCGGCGAAAAGTGCTTGGTATAGACATAGATATTCGAGCACACAATCGGGCTGCAATCGAAGCTCACGCGATGGCGTCACGGATTCAAATGATACAGGGGTCCAGCGTCGCTCCAGAAACCATAGAAGAGGTGAAGCAAGTGGCCAGAGGGTACGATCGTATCCTTGTCTGCTTGGATTCTAACCACACCCATGAGCATGTCTTGGCAGAACTAAAAGCTTATGCACCATTGACTAGCATGGATAGCTACTGCGTGGTGTTCGATACTGTAATCGAGGACATGCCTGCAGACATGTTCCCGGATCGTCCCTGGGGCCCTGGGAACAACCCAAAAACCGCTGTACGGGAATTCCTGCAATCAAACAAGATGTTCGTCATTGACAAGAGTATTGAGAACAAACTTCTGATTACAGTCGCACCAAGCGGTTACCTAAGACGGGTGTCAGCGTAACGATGGTATCAACGGCAACTCGGCGGTAGTTCGCAATGCTGCGGATAATTCCACGGCTCGATATCAAGGGCCCAAATCTCATCAAGTCGATCAGCTTCGAAGGCCTTCGGGTACTCGGCGATCCGGCCGAATTCGCCCATGAATACTATGCTAGTGGTGCCGACGAGCTGTTGTTCATGGATACCGTGGCATCGCTGTATCAGCGGCAGCAGTTCATCGATCTCATCAACCGCGTGGCGGCGGACGTATTCATACCCATCATTGTCTGTGGCGGCGTCCGATCTCTCGAAGACATGGAGACGATGCTGCGCAATGGCGCCGACAAGATCGGAATCAATACGGCTGCGGTAGCGACTCCGGAGCTTGTCACGCAGGGCGCCGAGGTGTTCGGCAAGCAGTGCATGGTGCTTTCCATCGAAGCAAAGAAAGTCGGCCCGGGAAAGTGGGAGTGTTACACCGACAACGGACGGGAGAAGTCCGGACTCGACGCCGTGCACTGGGCAAGGCAGGGTGAGGAGCTTGGCGCCGGGGAGATCCTCGTCACCTCGGTGGACAACGATGGCACGCGTGCCGGCTTCGATGAGGACCTGGTGCTCAGCATCCGCAAATCGGTCTCAGTTCCGGTAATCGCCTCTGGTGGCGCCGGCAAGCCGGCCGATGTGGTCCGCTTGTACAGGCGGGCGACTCCCAGCGGCGTATGTGTCGGGACCATGCTGCATTACGGCGTGGCGGACATTGCGGCGTTGAAGAATGCCTTGGCCGCCGAGGGCATCAGAGTGCGCCAGACGCTGGAGGGAATGTCGTGACCGCGCTCGGCATCATCGATTACCGGTGCGGAAACCTATTCAATCTGATCAAGGCACTGAAGTACGTCGGTGCGCAGGAATGCGAGATCGTGACCGATGCGAACGCAATCGGTCGTTTCGACAAGCTGGTTCTGCCGGGGGTCGGCTCTTTCAGAAAAGGGATGCAGAACATCGTGCAAGCCGGCTTCGACGACGCAATGCACCGGCACGTACGTGAGGGAAAGCCTCTCTTGGGAATTTGTGCCGGGCTGCAGCTCCTGACGCAGTCGAGCGAAGAGTTCGGCAAGACAGCAGGTCTAGGATTGATCGACGGCGAGGTGGTCTCCCTCAGGAAGATCGACAACGCTCCGGACGTCCTGGTACCCAACATCGGCTGGCATGAGGTCGTGGCCAGGGCGTCGGACTCCGGATCCGGCGGAAAAGCCCGGCCATCGTCGAGATTGTTTGAGGGCGTTGAGCCCAGAGCCTTGTGTTACTTTTCCCACTCCTATGCACTGGCCTCGATTTCCGAAGACATCCCGTGCTGGACGACGCGGTTCAATCAAGGTGAATTCGTGTCCGCATTCGAAAAGGACAATCTGTTCGCGGTGCAGTTTCATCCCGAACTCAGCGGCCATACCGGCCTGACGATACTGAGAAACTATATTTCGATCTAGCCTGCACTTGTATTGGAGAAAACATTGACAACGAAATCTGTGAGCGCTGACAGCCGACCCGCCGTTAAGTATGGTCTGCCCGAGGAAGTCGTCTTCTGCAAGAAATGCGTGATCTCGAATCAACGCCCGACGACGACCCTGGAATTCAAGAACAGCTCGTCGCAAGTCAAGACCACGACCGCGTTCAATGAGGATGGGGTCTGCGATGCCTGTGTCTGGGCGGAAAAGAAGAAGACTGAAGTCGACTGGGCGGGACGGGAAGAGGAACTGGTTCAATTGCTGGATCGCTTTCGCAGCCGGGACGGTTCGTATGATGTGATCGTGCCGGGGAGTGGCGGCAAGGACTCGGCCTTTGCCGCGCATCTCCTGAAGGAAAAGTACGGCATGCACCCGCTTACCGTTACCTGGGCCCCGCACATCTATACCGACATCGGATGGAGAAACCTGCAGGCCTTCATCCATTCCGGCTTCGACAATGTACTGATCACGCCGAATGGCAAGGTTCACCGGCTGCTCACCCGGCTGGCCTTCCTCAATCTGGGACACCCGTTCCAACCGTTCATCCTCGGCCAGCGCAATGTGGGGCCGCGAGCCGCTTTGCAGAACAACGTCAAGCTGGTCTTCTACGGGGAAAACGTCGCCGAGTACGGGAACAACTGGCGAGACAATTTGTCGCCCTTGATGAGCGAGATCCTGTACACGGGAGTCAACATCAACGACGACGGCCTCCTGATCGGCGGCGTGCCGATTCGGGAACTGATGGACAAGCACGGCCTGGACCGGAGCGACTTTCTGCCGTATGCCTCGATCCCGGCGCATGCGGCTCGCGAAGCTGGCATCGAGATGCATTACCTGAGCTACTACAAGAACTGGGTTCCGCAGGAGAACTACTATTACGCTGCTGAAAACACGGGCTTCAAGCCAAACACCGAGAGAACGCAGGGAACCTATTCGAAGTACAGCAGCATTGACGACAAGACCGATCCCTTCCACTACTTCATGACGCTGGTCAAGTTCGGGATTGGTCGCACGACCTACGACTCGGCCCAGGAGATCCGGACTGGTCATATCACGCGGGAGGAAGCGGTGGCCCTGGTGAGAAGGTACGACACGGAGTTCCCGGACAGGTATTTCAAGGAATTTCTGGAGTACATGGAGATTTCGGAGCGCGAATTCTGGGACGCGGTTGATGGCTTCCGGTCTCCCCACCTCTGGACGAAGAACGAAGCCGGTACCTGGGAGCTAAGGCATCAGGTCGAGTAGCGCAAATCGCGGAGACGCTTTCTGTCCGCACGACTGGCTCCGCCACAGGATGCCGTTCTTTCCTAAGTTCAGTTTGGTGATTCTGAAGGCCAGGCCATGCCCGATTTGAATGACAGCGCTTCGATATTGGTCACTATCGGGCTTCCTACTTACAACAGAGCCGGGATGTTGCGACGGTCGATCGTCTCGGCCCTCGCGCAAAGCCATCGAAATATCGAACTGGTGATCTCCGACAACGCGTCGACCGACGAAACGGAGGCAATTTGCCGGGAATTCGCGGCTGCCGATGCCAGGGTCAAGTACATTCACCAACAGAAGAACCTGGGCCCGACGCCGAATTTTCTTTGCGTGCTGGAACAATCATCTGCCGAATATTTCATGTGGCTTTGCGATGACGACTGGATCGACCCGACCTACGTCTCGGAATGCCTGAAGGAACTTGTTGGCAGTTCGGAAACAATATTGGCGGGAGGTGTTGCCAAGTACTACCACGGTGACGAATATCGGCATACCGGCGCGCCGATGAATTTGCTCCAGAATGGTGGGCTTCGCCGCATGCTTCAGTACTACGACACCGTTGATGATAACGGCATTTATTTCGGTCTCTGGAGAAAACGGGACATCGCACGCCTTCCGAATGTGAATACGATGGGCAATGATTGGTTGACGTTGGCCGCAGCTGCCTATTCAGGCAAGATCCGGACTGTGCCGACGACCTGTATTCACCGTGATCTCGGGGGTTCCACCGTGAGTTTTGCGGCGATCGCCGAGCAGATGGAACTGCCGATTCATGAGCAGCTTTTCCCACATCTTTCCATAGCTGTGAATGCGGTGCGAGACGTTCTCTTTAGAGCCTGGCCATTCAATGAGTTGCCGCTGCATATCCGCCTCTATCTGGCGATTTGGGTGTTCTACAAGATAGTGAGCAAGTACGTAGTCCGTAGCACAATCATCAACGCGGTAGTCAGCGCCAGATCACGAATTCTGGGTGCCCGTTCCTGATCGCCTTTACGGCAGCCCTCCGCGCGGCTTGACTGTCGCGACAATTGAATTGATACGAAGATGAAACCGAGCATCACATTATTCATACCGACCAAGAACGAGATCGAAGGCCTGAGGGAGATCATGCCGCGGATCAAGCGGGAGTGGGTCGACGAGATTTTCATCCTCGATGCCGGTTCGACGGATGGGTCCAGGGAGTTCCTTGTTGCTAACGGGTATCAAGTCGTCGATCAGCAGACGAAGGGGGTCAAGGGGGCCTTTTGGGAGGCGTTCGAAATGGTCAAAGGGGACGTCATCATTCCCTTTTCGCCGGACGGCAATTCCATCCCCGAGGACATTCCGAAGCTTATTGAAAAGATCAACGAGGGCTACGATATCGTTATCGCGTCGCGGTATCTCGGCGCAGCAAAGTCACACGACGACGATATCCAATCCGCGGTGGCGAACTCGGTGCTGACGGGCTTGATCAATCTGCTGTTCCGCACCAGGTATACCGATGCGATCGGGATGTACAAGGCTTTTTACAAACGACATCTCTATGAACTGGGAATCGACAAGCGCAAGAACGAGCATTCTGAAATAATGCTGCCGGCCCGCGGTGCACGCTACGGGCTCAGAATAACCGAAATTCCGTCGCCTGAACCGCCGCGCCTGGGGCCGCAAGGCAGCCGTGCACACCCCGGAACTTTTGGGAAATATAAGAGCGGGATCCTGATTCTGAAAACCATCTTCCGCGATGCGTTGTTCTATTGGCCCAAATAGGCTTGCGCAGGCATGTTAGGCCACAATTGAAACCCACCAGCCGCTCCAGGACTGAACGATGATCATCAGCCGAACACCTTTTCGCGTCTCCTTCTTCGGCGGCGGGACCGATTATCCCAAGTGGTTCCAGGAACATGGTGGCGTCGTGCTATCCACCTCCATCGACAAGTACTGCTACATCACTTGCCGCTACCTGCCGCAGTTCTTCGAGCACAACTACCGGATTGTCTATTCGAAGATCGAGAACGTCCGCACCATCGACGAGATCGTCCATCCCGCGGTAAGGGCCGTACTTGGGTATTACCATTGCGAAAAGGGTCTCGAGATTCACCACGATGGAGATCTGCCGGCGCGCTCCGGCCTTGGCTCCAGTTCTTCTTTTTCCGTCGGCTTGATCAATGCGGTGATGGCCCTCAACGGCAGCTATATTTCTAAGGACCAGCTGGCGGCGCAGGCCATCGACATCGAGCAGAACGTGATCGGCGAGAGCGTTGGCTCCCAGGACCAGATTTCCGCGGCGTTCGGCGGATTCAATCGCATCGAGTTTCTCAGGGATGGATCTTTCCAGGTTACGCCCATCATTCTGAGGAAGGATCGCCTGCACGAATTGCAGGACAGCCTGATGCTGTATTTCACGGGCCTGTCCCGTAACGCGCCCGAGATCGCACAGTCGAAGATCGAGAATTTCAAGAATCGCGAAACCGAACTCCTGCGCATGAAGGAGATGGTAGACGAGGCCATCACGCTGCTGCAGGGCAACGGGCCGATCGCCGATTTCGGCCGCCTGCTGTACGAAAGCTGGCAGTACAAGCGGACGCTTTCGAGCAAGGTGACAACGCCGGAAGTGGATGCCATCTTCGACATCGCCATGGCCAACGGAGCCATTGGCGGCAAGCTGCTCGGTGCCGGCGGTGGTGGCTTCGTGCTGCTCGTCGTGCCGCCGGAACGACAGGCGCAGGTTAGGGAAAAACTCCAACACCTGGTCAACGTGCCGTTCCGCTTCGAGAACTCTGGTAGTCGCATCGTGCTCTACCAGCCCAACGGCTTGTAAGTCAGGTGAGGAATATGGAATCTCCGAATTTGACCGAAAAGGCACGGTGGGTATGGCGCGAGACCCTCCGGGTGAATCGCCGTGCCCCGGAAACGCGGGTGGCATCGTCCCTTTCTCCCGTCGAAATCTTCGTGGCGCTGTATTACGGCGGCGTGGTCCGTTTCGATGCGAAAGATCCGCGAGCCGAATGGCGGGATCGGTGCATCATCAGCAAGGGTCATGGGTCGATCTGCATGTACCCGATCCTCGCCGACCTGGGCTTCTTCCCGATGGCTGAACTGGAGCGTGTCTGCGAAGCCGGCAGTTTCCTGGGCGGCATTCCCGATCCGGTGATCCCCGGGTATGAAACGGTGAATGGCTCATTGGGCCATGGACTGGGAGTAGGCAGCGGGGTTGCGCTCGCTCTCAAACGCAAGAAGAGCGAGTGCAGCGTATTCGTGGTCGCCGGTGACGGCGAGCTGCATGAGGGGGCCAATTGGGAAGCCATCATGTTTGCATCCCATCACCGGCTCGACAATCTCAACCTGATTGTCGACGACAACCGCATCAGCATGCTCGGGCGTACCGAGAACATCGTTTCGCACGGCTCCCTGGCGGCCCGTCTGGCGGCCTTCGGATGGCATTGCGACGAGGTCGATGGCCATGACGTCGAGGCGGTACGCGCGGCCTTGCTGCGGCTCAAGTCACTGGCCGACGGCAAGCCGAAGGCGCTCATCGCGAGGACAGTGAAGGGCCGCGGCGTGCCGACCCTGGAAAATGCCGACCTGTGTCATGTCATGACAGTGAAGCCAGAGATCATCGACAGCCTGTTGGGGCCTCTCCCATGAGCGCCAAGCCGCTTGCCATGCGGGATGCCTTTCTCGAACGCGTCTGGGGCGGGATGGGCGAGGACGAAAGCATCTTCTTTACGTGTGCGGACTTCGGCTCGCCCGTGCTGGACAAGATCCGGGAGCACTACCCGGATCGCTTCGTAAATGTCGGAATTGCCGAGCAGAATCTGATCAATGTCTCGGCCGGACTGGCGATTGAGGGCTACAAGGTCTTTGCCTATGCCATTGCGCCTTTCATCACGATGCGGTGCTATGAGCAGATTCGGGTCAGCCTCGCCTTGCTGTCCGTTGTCAGGCCCATGAACGTGAACCTGGTCGGCGTCGGGGCCGGTTACAGCTATGTGGTGTCGGGGCCGACTCACCAGTGCTATGAAGACCTCACCATCATGCGCGCCCTGCCCAATTTCAGTATCTATTCCCCCGCCGACCACATTACGGCGGCAGCGCTCTTCGACGAGTGTCTCGGACGCAACGGCCCCAAGTACCTTCGCCTGGATGCGCAAGTTCTTCCGGCGCTCTACGGCGATCGCACGCCGGATGTCCGTCGTGGTTTTGAAGGTCATCGGGGTGGTGGCGAGATATGCCTGTTGGCCACCGGCTTCATGGTGCATACGGCGTTGCAGGTGGCGGAGCGACTGGCCAAGGCCGGCATCACGGTCGGCGTGGTCGATTTGTTCGACATTACCGGTTTCGATGAGGCGGCACTGCTGACTGCGCTGCGGCCATATCGCGGCATTGTGACCATGGAAGAAGGCTTTCGCGGACGCGGCGGTCTGGATGCCATGATGTTCAATCTCGCGGCGAACCGGGAAGGACTTGCTCCGATTCTCAATATCGGTGTCGAAGGGGCCTATAGCTTCGAGCTGGGCACCCGGGCCGAACTTCACGAGCAGGTCGGGATCGGCACCAACGCGGTATTCAACAGCGTGTCCCGATTCCTGGATAGGGTTTCAAACAAAATTCACAAGACTGGCCAAGGATCATGAAATTTCCACTAATGCGAAACAACATCCTGCGTGAAGACCTGAATGCCGTCATAGAGCATCTGAAGCAGGATGACCCGATTCTTACGCAATCGACCAACGTGCGGGCCTTCGAGACCGAGTGGTCCCAATGGCTGGGGGTGAAGCACAGCGTTTTCATAAACTCCGGCGCCTCGGCCAATCTGCTGACCATGGCGATCCTGCGCATTCGTCACCCTGACGGCGGCGAGGTCATCGTGCCGCCACTGGCCTGGGTATCCGACATTGCCTCCGTCCTGCAAAACGGCTTCACCCCGGTATTTGTGGACATCGATCCGCGAACCCTGTCCATGGACCCGGCGCAGGTGCTCGCGAAAATCGGCAGCAGTACACGGGCGGTCTTCCTCACGCATGTTCAGGGTTTCGATGGCCTGACCGACGAGCTGCTGGCAGAACTGGATCGCCGCGGCATCCCGCTGATCGAGGACGTCTGCGAATCCCACGGGGCGACCCACAACGGAAAGAAGTTGGGCGCCTTCGGCTGGATTTCCAACTTCTCCTTCTATTACGCCCATCACATGAGCACCATCGAGGGTGGCATGGTGTGTACCGACGACGACGACGTCTATCAGCAGCTTCGCATGCTCCGGTCCCACGGCATGGTCCGGGAAGCAACCGATGCGGGAGTCAAGGCCGCCTACCAGCGCGACAATCCGGAGCTCAACCCGGAATTCATCTTCGCCTATCCCGCCTACAACGTCCGCAACACTGAAATCGGCGGCATCATGGGCCGCAGCCAGCTCAAGCGGCTGGACCAGAACGTCGAGCGCCGCAATCACAACTGGCGGCGTTTTCTGAGTCTCATCGATGCCGGCAAGTATCGGAAGGACTTCAAGCTCGAAGGCTGCAGCAACTACGCCTTCAACCTTGTACTGAACAAGGCCGACGACGACCTGGTGCAGCGCGTGATGAAGAAGATGCGCGATTCCGGGATTGAGTTCCGGCGCGGCAGCGCGGGCGGCGGCAACCAGATTCGCCAGCCTTACCTGAAGGGCATCGTGCCCGACGGCCATCACCTTCAGTTCCCGGCGGTCGAGCACATTCATTTCTACGGTTTTTACATCGGGAACTTTCCCGATTTACGAGACGAGGAAGTCGATGAGTTGTGCGCCATCCTGAACTCGGTATGAGGCTGGTTTCGAAGCTGCCCGTGGTTCGCACAGGTCCATGACGTCGGCCATCATCCTGGCCGGAGGATTGGGTACGCGTCTGCGCGACACGGTGCCCGACCTGCCCAAGCCAATGGCGCCATTGAATGGCCGGCCTTTCCTCGAATACCAGCTCGATTACTGGATTGCGCAGGGAGTCCGGCATTTCATTCTGTCGATTGGCTATCGAAGTGAGGCGATCGTCTCGCATTTCGGCGAAACCTACGGCGGGGCAAGCCTCGAGTATGCTGTGGAAACTGAACCCCTCGGTACCGGCGGCGGCCTCCTGCTGGCGATGGATTTGCTGAGGGGCGACGATGCCTTCCTTCTATTGAACGGCGATACCTTTTTCGAGGTGAACCTCGGCCAACTGGCAGCTTTCCACTCCGCGCGGCGGTCGGACTGGACCTTGGCGCTGTTCTGTACTCGCGAGGTCGGGCGCTACATGGGGCCGACCGTGGATCGGGATGGACGCATCCTGTCCCTTCGATCCGAAATGGGAAATGCCGACCGGCTTGCCAATGGAGGCGTCTACCTGGTCTCTCCGACCATTATCCGTACCTCCAACGTGCTTGCGAGGCAGCGCGTCTCGCTGGAAGATGAAATCATGCCGGGCGCCCTTGCGGCAGGTGGCCGCTTCTTCGGACTTGAGTGCCAGGGACGGTTTATCGATATTGGCGTGCCGGAGGACTATCGACGCGCGGCGACTTTCGTGACGGGACGGGAGGCAGCCAAATGAGACGGTACTCCGATACCCTGGTGCGCAACCTGGAGGAGTCGATCGCCGCCAACGGTGCAAATCAACTTTAGCAAACTGGAGAAACTGACTATGAGTCTGAATATTTTGGTAACGGGCGGTGCGGGATACCTTGGCTCTACGATGGTTCCCGATCTTCTCAACGCAGGCCACAAGGTGACGGTGCTGGACAATTTCATGTTCAAGCAGACCAGCCTCAACCACGTCTGCCACCATCCGAATTTTTCGGTGATCAAGGGCGACATTCGCTCCGAGAGCACCATGGTGCCTCTGTTGAAGAAGGCGGACGCCATCATTCCGTTGGCGGCGCTTGTCGGCGCGCCATTGTGCAGCCTGGATCCGGTGGGCGCCACTACCATCAATCACGATGCCATTTTCATGATGCTGAAGTACGTGTCCAAGGAACAGATTGTTCTCATGCCGACAACCAACAGCGCCTACGGTACCGGTGACGAGAACAACTTCTGCACCGAGGAATCGCCTCTGCGCCCGATTTCCCAATATGCGATCGAAAAAGTGGGGATCGAGAAAGTGCTTATGCAGCACCCGAACGCGATCAGTTTCCGTCTCGCCACGGTATTCGGCATGTCGCCGCGCATGCGAATCGACTTGCTGGTCAACGACTTTACCTACCGCGCCGTCTATGATCGCTTCGTTGTGCTGTTCGAGAGCCACTTCAAGCGCAACTACATTCACGTTCGCGATGTCTCGCGCGTTTTTCAGCACGCCATTGCCAATCACGACCGGATGAAAGGACAGATCTACAATGTAGGCCTGTCGGATGCGAACGTGTCGAAGAGGGAACTCTGCGAGCACATCCAGAAGCAGCGACCGGATTTCACTTTCATCGAGGCGCCGGTAGGCAAGGATCCCGATCAGCGCAACTACATCGTTTCCAATGCCAAGATCGAGGCCACCGGCTACAAGCCCGCATTCTCGCTGGATGCCGGCATTGGGGAATTGATCAAGGGCTATACGATGATCCGCAACTCGCTTTACGGCAACGTCTGAGCAATCATCGGCCATGGCGTTGAGATAACGATGGCACAGCGCCAAGCTCCTTCTGAGGGACCCGCGCCGGACAGCCCGGCTTCGGTCGGCATCGAAGAAACGCTCTTCGATGAGGCGGATGTCGCCGACGCCGCCGCGTTTGAGTTCGAGGTGGCGGCACCGCGCAACGGGATTCTGGCGACGGTCGGTCGTATTGTCCGGCGCAAGCGATTCGTCTTTGCCGCAGGCATTCTGGGATTGGCCATCGCGGGGCTTGCGCTCAAGCAAGCAGGATATCTTGCGCCAGAGGCGGTGTTCGGATTCCTGGATGCGCATCCGCTTCTGGCACCTCTCGCATTTCTTGCGCTCTTCGTCGCCATGACACTGTTGCTACTGCCGACGCTGCCGCTCAATCTTGGCGCCGGGTTTCTCTGGGGACCCTACTGGGGCGGGCTCTACACTGTCACGGGTGCATCCATAGGCGCGGCATTGGCGTTTCTCATATCCCGCTATCTTGCAGCCGAGTTGGTAAATCGGCATTTCCGGCACCGGACATGGGTCTGGCTGATGGAACAGGTGCGCCAACAGAACTGGAAAGTGGTGGCCTTTACGCGCATCAACCCCATCTTCCCTACTGCTCCGCTGAACTATTTTTTTGGTTTGACCGAGATCCCGTTTTGGTCCTATCTGATGGCGACGGCAATTTTCATCGCACCGTTTGCCTTCCTGTTCGCCTATCTCGGCGATTCAGTGGGTGGATTCCTGCTGCGCGGAGACGCTTATCAGTTTGTCCAGAATATTCTCGGCGCCTCGGCGGCGATTACCGCGCTGTTTGCGTTGCGCCTTGCCCTGAAGAACCTGTTGAATGGCGGTCCGCCGAAGAACTAATCAGGGACGGCCGGGTTTTGCTTTTCCCTTGGTTTCGGATGGGCATCCCAAGGGAGTGAAAATAGGAACCGTCCGCCCCAGAAGTCTGTTCCACTCATTCCGCATCTGATCTTCCTCCTCGGGCTTGAGGCGATCCAGCCGGGCATTTATTTGCGAAGGAAACTGGATCGCCCAGTACCTCGGATCTTTCAATTCGGGGGAAAAGAATTCTTTCGGAATGATCTCTTTAAGGTTATGGCGAAGCGCCGCGGAAATGTTCGGCAATAACAACACAACGGAAACAATAGCGATAAAGGCAGTTGAACCCACCTTTATCCAGAAAAGCACCAGTTCCTGGAGTAGGGCCCGCTTCTTGATGGTTGGGTAGGCCTCCGGTGTCAGTGCCTGCAATCCAAATTCCGCGGTATTGCGCTCAGCCGCAGCCATCTTGTCTTCAAAATCTCGGTAGGCCTCTTCGAGCGACGGCCCCGAGCCGCTCACCCGCCATTCAGGAAGATATACGCAGAAGCCTTTGGCTTGGCGAACGATCAGAGGATGAAATCCTCTTGCTGCGGTGCGAGAAGCCTCATTCATGTCGTTTTCACTTCGATCCATATTCGCTCCCACTTCAACCCGTCGTATCACTTCGCATTGCTGCGTTTTGCCCATACCGAGATCGGCCCGATCACAGTTTCCTCAAAGCGCCTGTTCATTCTAGATCGAAGCTTCTCCGCCTGAATGGACGGAATCGCAAACAAGGTGTTGTTTCCATATTCCGCCAGGAACGGCTCCCAGTCGCCATTGGCGACCCTGTTCAGATCCGCCGCAATCTTCGCTTGATGATCCGGAATCGTTCTCGCAAGGTAATACAGATTCGACCGAAGTCCGGAGTAGTAGGCGAAAGCAAAAGCCTGACTCGTCCAGTCAACTCCTGCGGCTTGGACCGCAGGCGATATCAAGACAACTTTGTGAGACTTGCCCAGTTGCCTAAGCTTCTCAATGTCGGTGACTGAATATGAACTGCTGATTGGATGCACCGGCTGCGCGGCAAGGGGTTTCAGATAAGGAGCTACTTCGATGAGGTGAATTATGGCCAATGCGACAACGACGGCATGCCCCATGGGCACGACATCCCTTGAGATAGGCTCAAGCGAGCGGATTACCATTAAATTGTTCCAGAGCGACAGACGTCGCATGCTTTCAAGGATCAGGAACAAGCTCAACAGCAAGGCGAGGCGACCCGGGCCGCGAAAGTTGTACACGGCGGGAAAGCGATCCGCGATCCAGGCTGCGGGCATCCCGGAAAAGCCAGGGAAGGCTTCACCCAAGATCACCAGTTCGTAGCCCATGCTGAAGAAGAACACACCAAGTGACGCCAAGCCCACTTTCTTCCATGGGGCGCTAACAGTGAGCCGTCCGGGTGTGGTTACAGCATTTTTCTTCCCGGCCAGTATCTTTTGCTGCAACGCGACGGCCCAGGCAATCGTGGTTGCCATCAACACCAATAGTACAGGGGTGCCGACGTAGGCTATGCCTTCGTACTGACCCGGCCCCAACTGACCCGTATCAAAAGGGAAATGAAACTTTACAGCCAATGAAGACTCGGGGAATGTTCCGGCTTGCTTTGCAAAAGGAATCAGGGGAGCAAAAAGGTCGGCCACATGGTAGCGTCCTCCCATCCCGAAATCGTAGCTGGTAAATGTATTCGGAACGGCGGGAAGCGGATACATTCCTATCGCATACAAGGCAAGAAGGCTTAGCATGGAACCCGCAATGCAGAAAAAGAAAATGCGAAAGACTCGGTTCCATGAGCTTCGAAGACCGCCAAGAATCGCTTCATACAATTCGAACATCAACAAGGCAGATGTGCCCAGTAGCATTCCGAACAAGGAGTAATTGTCGACCAGGGCCGCCAATGGAAAAATCAGCACGACGGCGACGTCTTTCCTGCGGGACCACGACCCTCTATGCAGTGCAAGCAGCATTGCGTAGATCCAGGCCATGAACAATGGGAACGACACTACGCAAAACGGTTGAAGCCACTCGCTGCGTGTCAGAAGGAGAAAGGACGTTCCGGTAAGCAGCGCTCCAAGAGCTCGCAGAGCCTTTCCGGGAACACCAATCGACGCAAGAATCTTTTGGGCAAGGAACGCTGTCAGAAAGCAGGAAAGAATTTCAACCAGTATGAAATAGTCTTGGGCTTGGAAATAGCTGGCTACCGTACCCAAGGCCTTAAAGCTCAAGGCAAATAGCGGTAGAGCGCCGACGTTTCCAATATTGGCATCCTGAAAGGGGAAAGCCAGATCCTTGATGACCCCGACAGGGAATGACCAGGGTTCTTGAGCAAAGATGAGAAAGCTGACGAGTGTCGTTACGGATTCATAGTTGAAGCCGCGAGTGAATCCGGAAAAAGGCAGGCAATATAGGAAACGAATTGAAAAAAGTACCGCGATTGCAGCTGCAATCGTGATTGGGCCGGTGAGATAAATTGCGGACGCGGATCGCTGCTTCACAGGCTGCTTTCATTGTATCGAATGGTGGTGAATGGTAATCCAAGTTGAATCCCTTACGAAAATCTGGCCATTTCAGAGTCGTTGTTTCGAATTGGAAGAGGTCCTGTTCCCGGTCGGTCATGGTGACGGATCAGTGCGGCATTGGCTAGCGAACCGGGTCCATACTTGAAGGTCGGCGAATACAAGTGCAACGAGTAAAGGAATGATCAGGGTCGCCTACGATTCGCAGATATTTGCGCAACAGCAATTCGGCGGAATTTCGCGCTATTTTTGCGAGCTGGCCAATTGCGTGGCGCAGACTCCCGATTTCGACAGCCGCGTGGTGGCACCGCTGCATCGCAACCAGTATCTGCTCGACGCGAAAAATTTGAATCGGGGCGTTTTTTTCAACCCGACCGGTCGCATTGCGGGAAAGTTGATGCGAATTGCCAATCAGATCACTTCGTCCTGGCAATTGCGCGACTACGCCCCGGACATCCTGCACGAAACCTACTACCTTGAATCGAACCGCGTCGGTGTGGACTGCGCACGGGTCGTCACGGTCTTCGATATGATCAACGAGAGGCTGGAGCCCGAGTCTTCCGCCCGGGACAAGCTGACGCGGGCAAAGCTTGCGTCGGTTGCGCGCGCGGACTCCGTGATATGCATCTCCGAGCACACTCGGCGCGACCTGATCGACCTGCTTGGGGTTCCGGAAGACAAGACTCACGTCGTTCATCTTGGATTCACGTTTTCGGCCGTGCCGGCGGCTAAATGCCAGGCAGAGACTCGCCGGCCGTTCCTGCTTTATGTCGGGAAGCGTGACGGCTACAAGAATTTCGACACCCTGCTTGCGGCATTTGCATCCTCGGCCAAACTGCGTGCGAATTTTTCCCTATTGGCCTTCGGCGGTGGCGGCTTTTCTGAGAAGGAGCGTCTCAGGATTGCGGAGTTGGGCCTGAAATTCGGTGAGGTCGTTCAGACGGGGGGGCAGGACGACGTTCTGAGCGCCCTGTACCGGGACGCGCGGTGCTTCATTTATCCGTCGATGTACGAAGGCTTCGGCATTCCGCCGCTGGAAGCGATGAGTTTTGGCTGCCCGGTGGTGAGCAGCAACACCAGTTCCATTCCTGAAGTTGTCGGTGACGCGGCCATCACGGTCGATCCGGCCGACGTCGACGCGATGCGTGATGCGATCGAGAGGGCTGCCTTCGATGAGGACGTCAGACGCGACCTTGTTTCCAGAGGCGCGACTCGAATCCGACAGTTCTCCTGGGCAAATTGTGCGGAGGAAACCATGAAGATCTACCAATGGCTGCTATGAGCAAGAGAGCCCTGATCCTTGGCGTCAGCGGACAGGACGGCGCCTATCTGTCGAAGTTGCTGCTCGACAAAGGGTATCAAGTCATCGGTACTTCCCGAGACGCAGGGCTCTCCACGTTTTCCGGGCTGAACCGGCTCGGAATTCTCAGCAAGGTGCTGACGGTGTCCACGGTGCTTACCGACTTCCGCAGCGTGCTGGGGACCATCCGTAAATACCAGCCGACGGAAATCTACAATCTGGCCGGACAGAGTTCCGTGGGGCTGTCTTTTGACCAGCCGGTCGAGACCATGGAAAGCGTGGTGCTCGGTACCCTGAATGTGCTGGAGGCAATACGTTTCGAAGGCGGCAACATCCGTTTCTACAATGCCGGGTCGAGCGAATGCTTCGGCGACACGGGAGAGCTTGCCGCGACCGAGGCGACTCCTTTCCGGCCACGCAGTCCCTACGCTGTAGCGAAGGCGTCTGCCCATTACCTCGTTGCGAACTATCGCGAGGCTTATAGCCTGTTCGCTTGTACCGGCATTCTTTTCAACCACGAATCTCCCCTGCGCCCGGAAAGATTCGTGACCCAGAAAATAGTCAGCACCGCTGCCCGAATCGCCTCCGGCAGCCAGGAGCGACTTCGCCTCGGCAACATCGGAATTGCGCGCGACTGGGGTTGGGCGCCGGAGTTTGTGGAAGCCATGTGGCGGATGCTGCAGCAGAAAGATGCCGACGATTACATCATCGCCACGGGGCGGAGCGAATCCCTGAGCTACTTCGTCGAGCAGGTTTTCAAACAGAACGGCCTCGCCTGGAAAATGCACACTGAGATCGACGACAGCCTACTGCGCCCCTCGGACATTCAGGTCAGCCGCGGTAACCCGAGCAAGGCGGCACAACAACTGGGATGGACGCCGAGCAGGGATATCGACGGCGTTATCGCAGGAATGTGCGAGCGAACCCAGGGCGCGGCGGATGGAACGCTCAGTGCCGGTTGAGTGGATCCCGCCAGTGCCAACGACTTGCGTTTGACGTGAAATGCAAATGAACATCCGGCGGATTGTTTTCCTCTACTTCGCTTCGCTGTTGGCGATGGGGCTATTCCATCTGGCCACCACTCCGGTATTTGAAGGATTCGACGAGCCTTGGCATTATTCGGCGATCAGGCAAATTGCTTACCTCGGCAAGATCACCATGCGGGAGGAAAGCTATGTCGATCAATTCGTTCTCGGCTATCAGGGGCCGCTGCCGTATGACAGTGGCAGCCCACCATTTGACCGTAGCATTACGCCATTTGGCCGTGGCACGACTTACGGGGAACTCGCTCGCGACCGGAAGTTGATTGACGGCTACGTGGCCCAGTATCGCGAAAATGTCCCGCCGGCGCTTTTTGCATCCAGTTCCGAGCCCAACAATCTGTACAGGCAGCATCCGGCCCTCTACTATGCCCTTATGGCGCCAGTCCTCAAGCTGGTCGACGGTACGCCGCTCGTAACGCAGATTTTCATTTTGCGTTTGTTGTCATACCTGCTGGCGCTATCCGGGGTCGCGCTCGGAATCCTGGCCATCAGCAAACGCATGCGCCTCGATCCCGGCGAAGAAGGCTTTCCCTTGTTGCTTGGGTTTCTGATTTATCCCTATCTGTCTCCGATGTTTTTCCCCCAGTTCGCTCGCCTGGGTAACGATTCGCTCTGCTTGTTTCTGGTCGGCTTGCTGGCTTATCTGGTTTCAAAATGGCTGGCGAACGACGGCGACCTGAAGTCGTCGCTGTCGATAGGCGTGGTGCTCGGGATCGGACTGCTGACCAAGGCCTTCTTCCTTCTCATCACGGCGGTAATCTTCATGTATGTCCTGATTCCGGTCTTTGCCGTGCGGCCGTTCAAACAGGACCCAGTTAAACGGATACCGGCAATTGCCGGAATATTTCCGCCAGCCGTGATCATTGGCGGCGGCTGGTATGTCTATAGCTATCTGGTATATGGCAGCTTTTCCGGGAGCAACTTGGGCATCTGGCTGGCTCAAAGGGGAGGGCTGCTGACGAATTTGGGCGACACGTTTTCGCTGGCGACATTTGTCCGCGGCCTGGCGACGGCGGTGGTGACTTACCTATGGGGAGGCACCCAGTCTCTTGCGCATTTGCCATATCTGACTTACGCGCCACTACTTGTTGCACTCGGTTGCATCGTTGTCGCATTCTGTTTTCGACTCAGGAAGATTCCCTTGGCCGATCCCCTTTGGCTTTCGATGTGGCTGGCAGTAGCCTTTGTCCTCGGAATATGCGGACACGCGGTAACTAACATGGCGGTGGGTGGAAACGGAAACACCCCAGGTTGGTACCTCCATATCCTGGCTCCGTTCCTGGCGCCAGCGATGGGCGTCGGTGTTGATTTCTTGTTCCGCAATTCCAAGTCGAAGCGCATCTTCTTTGGCTTTGCCGCCTACGCCGCAATTTTTTCCTGCGTCGCAATCTGGTTTCAGCTCGCGCTCTTCTCGGGTTGTGCAGTCAAGGGAGATGACAAGCACTATCTATTTCAGTCGAAATATCTCTGCTTCGACAACGTTGCCACGGTTGTTGATGGAATCAGCTTGTTTGGCTATCCTGTTCTAGCCGGGCTCGGGTTTTGCTGCTGGGTCGTTGCCTCCATTCTGTTGTTCGTTGAATTGCAGCGAATCAGGCAGTGGGGTTCGGATTGAATGAGCTTGCGGTGGAGTACGGAAATGCCGAATGAAACTGGCGGAATCGCAGCGGGACCCGCAAGAGATTTTTTGCGCATGGCGCTGGTCGGAAACACCGGGTTTGTCGGAACGACACTGGCGAGGCAGGCGGAATTCAGTGCGTTTTACAGGTCCGGCAACATAGGCGAGATCGCTGGAAGATACTTCGACTGTATTGTCTGCGCGGCGGCGCCGGCGCAAAAGTGGATTGCCAACCGCGATCCTGAAGCAGACCGGAAGAACATCGACGGGCTGATTGCGCGCTTGAAGACGGTGACCTGCGATACCTTCATACTGATCAGCACTGTCGATGTCTTCGGAATGCCCGTCGGTGTCGACGAGGGCACTCCCGTGGATCAGAATGGCTTGCATGCCTACGGGCTTCATCGCCGTTTGCTGGAGATGTTCGTCGAGACCCATTTTCCAAATCATTTGGTTGTACGGCTGCCTGGATTGGTCGGCCCAGGCTTGCGCAAGAATGTAATTTTCGATTTTTTGAACGACAACAACCTGCAGGCGATCGATAGTCGGGGGTTGTTTCAGTTCTATCCGATGGTGAATCTTTGGTATGACATTCAGGAGGCTCTCCGGCACGGGTTGAAACTCGTTCATTTGACCGCGGCGCCGGTTCTCGTCGCGGATGTGGCAAGGCTTGGATTCAACCGGCCGTTTGACCGGGAAGACGCGAATGCTCCGGCCAGGTACGACATGCGCACACGATATGCCGCGCTTTTCGGAGGGGCCGGAGACTATCAGTACAGTTGGCGGGAGTCTATCCAGGCGATCCGTGCGTACGCGCAATCCGAACCTCGCACCAAGGCGGCTGGCGAAGGTTGTGACAAATGAGGCTGGCTATCTCCAATATTGCGTGGGACGTAACGGAGGACGATAGCGTTGCCGCAATGCTCCAGCGTCACGGGGTCGATGCTGTCGATATTGCGCCCGGCAAGTATTTTCCCAACCCAGACCAGGCGACAAGCGCGGAGATTGAGAAAGTAAGGCGATGGTGGGAGGGTCGGGGCATCGAAATTACGGGAATGCAGGCGTTGCTTTTTGGCACAACTGGATTGAACATTTTTGGGCCGCCCTCCACGCAGGATGCGACGCTAAAGCGCTTGGGCGCCGTTTGTCGCATCGGCGGACTGATGGGGGCGACTCGACTTGTATTCGGCTCGCCGAAGAACCGCGATCGCAGCGGTTTGAGCGACGACGAAGCTCTTGAACAGGCGACATCCTTCTTTCGCCGCCTGGGCGACATCGCCGCCGCCGAGAACGTCGTGGTTTGCCTTGAGCCCAATCCGCCTTGCTATGGCGCAAATTTCATGACCACCAGCCGGGAAACGGCTGATGTGGTCGAAGCGGTCGGCCATCCATCGATTCGCATGCAACTTGATGTCGGCGCGATGGCAATCAATGACGAGGCTCCGGCTGATGTCGTATCTTCTTGCGCGGGGTTGATTGGGCACGTTCATGCCAGCGAGCCGAACCTGGTGCCTTTGGGCGACGGCGGCGCCCGACATGATCTGGTTTTTTCGGCCCTGACGAAATACCTTCCCCGTGCCGTGGTGAGCATCGAGATGGTAGCGACGCAGAACGAGCCGCATTTGGCGGCGATCGAGCGGGCGCTTGCCTTCGCGGCTCGCAGCTATCGGCCACATGAAACAGATGACCACAGCAATCGACCCCGATAGCCGCGCGGGTTGGCAGGTGCCTGAGTTCAGGCCGATGTTGCGCTTCGCGAAGCGGCAGCAGCATTGCATCGTGATTCCTGTCATCAACGAAGGGAGTCGGATTGGGAGCCTGCTCGCGCGAATGGCTGCGCTTGGCCTTGATCGGATGGCCGACATCCTGATCGTGGATGGCGGAAGCACCGACGGATCGCTGGCGCCTGAAGTGCTTGATCCGGCAGGTGTCAGGGGGCTGCTGCTGAAGACCGGGCCCGGCAAATTGAGCGCGCAACTCCGCTGTGCCTACGCCTTCGCACTGGACGAGGGCTACGAGGGAATCGTGACCATCGATGGCAACGACAAGGATGATCCGGACGCGATTCCTGGATTTATTGGCGCTCTGAAAGATGGCGTGGATTTCGTGCAGGCGTCGCGGTTCATCCGTGGCGGCGTGGGCGAAAACACGCCTTTGGTACGCGCGCTGGCGGTCAGGTACATCCATGCGCCAGTGTTGAGCCTGTTTTCCGGTTTTCACTGGACCGACACCACCCAGGGCTTCCGCGCCTATAGCAGGAAGATGCTTCTTGACCCGAGGATTGCCCCGTTTCGGGATGTTTTTACGGGCTACGAGCTGCTTGCCTACCTGTCTTGCCGCGTGCCAAAACTGGGCTACCGTTGCCTGGAAATGCCGACGATTCGCCGTTATCCGAAAGGCGAAGTGCCGACCAAGATAAGCAGCATTCGGGGTAACTTGGAACTGCTGCGGGTTCTGCTGCGCGCCTCGATTGGCGGATACAACCCGTGATGAGCGGAACGTCACAGCGCAATTCGAGAAAAATAGTCAACGAGGTCCATTGAGCCCATGACATCGCCCTCCACAACCCAATCGGCGGCATCGCCCTTCTTCCCTCTCTTCCTGTCGGTGGTTTGCGTCATGCGCAATCAGGCAGCAGGGCTCGAGAAGATCATCGCGGAGATCGCTGCAAGCATCTCGACCCTGGTCAGCGACTATGAGCTGATCATTGTCGATAACGCTTCCAATGACCAAAGCATTTCGCTTTTGAAAGAGATCACCGGCGTGGATGGACAGCCCAATTTGCAGGTGTATGCGCTGACCAAGGAGGTCGACGCGGATACGGCGTCATGGGTAGGCCTGGAAAACGCGCTGGGAGATTTTGTTGCCGTCATCGATCCGCTGATCGATGACATCAACTTTCTGCCGCAAATGCTCGATCAGGCCGCGTCGGGTGCGGATGTTGTTTTTGCCAGCAATGAAAAAAAGCCCGAACAGACAATCGCATACAGGATTGCCTTCGCGGTATTTAACATCCTGTACAAGTGGTTCAATGGAATCCATCTGGCCAACGAGGCGCCGCAATACCGCGTTTTGAGCAAGCGTGTTGTGAACTTCATTCTCCAGCATCCACAACCCGCAATAACCTACCGGCACCTCCCCGCAAGCGGCGGCTTTTCAAAAGCCAACCTGAGCTATGCGTCGAGCCCCCGGGCATCCCATGCAAAGCACCTTGGCAGCAGCATTGACCGTGGAATGCGGCTATTGGTTTCGACGACCAGGGGTCCGATGCGGGTGGTGACATCGCTGTCGCTGTTCGGAGCCGTGGCAAATCTGGTCTATTCCATTTACGTCATAGCGATCGCCCTTTTCAAGCAGGATGTCGCCTCCGGGTGGATCAGCCTGTCCTTGCAGCAGTCGGGGATGTTCTTCCTTATCTCGATGGTGCTGCTTGTGCTTGGTGAGTACATCCTCAACATGGCGAGTCTTTCGAATGAGGGTCCGATGTATCACGTCGGACAGGAGTTCACCAGCGCACGCATTACCCGGCGTGAAAAGCTTAACGTCGAAGAAGCCTCGCCCTCTGCGCGCGACCACCAATCCAAAGCCAATGGCGAGGCTGCAACTTGACGTATCCGGGGGTTGGCGCCGGCGGTCCGGTCGATGCCGTCGTTATCGGCGGCGGGTTCTACGGCTGCGCGATTGCAGTTTATCTGGCAAAGCAGAGACATCTCGGCAGCGTCGTTTTGGTGGAGCGGGAACCCGCACTGATGAAACGGGCCTCGTACAACAACCAGGCCAGGGTGCACAACGGATATCACTATCCGCGAAGCTACACCACGGCGCACCGCAGCCGAATCAACTCGCCGCGGTTCGTGCGCGACTGGCCATCGGCGGTCAAGAAGGATTTCACGAAACTTTACGCCATTGCACGCCGGAACTCGAAAGTGACGTCCCGGCAGTTTCAGCGCTTCTGCCGCGAGATCGGCGCCAGCCTGGCCCCAGCGGATCTGTCCTTTCGCCAGATGTTCGAGCCGCGGTTGATCGAGGACGTATTCTTCGCGGAGGAGTACGTATTCGATGCCACCGAGCTGGCAACGTGTGCCGCCGAGGACTTGGCGGAATGCGGCCTGCCCGTCTTGTTCCAAACCGTGGCAAGCGAGATTTTCAGCACGGACCCCGGCCGTTTGAATTTGAAACTGACCTCAGTGGACGGACAAACGGAGAATGTTGATTGCCGCTACGTTTTCAACTGTACCTACAGCGAACTGAATCAACTCGGCGGCGGATTTCCGGGGACAGTCACCCCGCTAAAGCAGGAAATCACCGAGATGGCGCTGATGCAAGTTCCGCCGGCGATTTCCGGCGTCGGAATCACGGTCATGGACGGACCATTCTTTTCCATGCTGCCATTCCCTGCACGGGGACTCCATACCCTTTCGCATGTCCGTTATACACCGCACCTTCAATGGCAAGACCAGCGTGGAATTGATCCCTATGGCAGGCTGGACGGATACGAAAAATCAACTCGGGTCGATCGGATGATCCGTGATGTCAGCCGCTATCTGCCTGCAATATCCGACGCCAGGTATGTTGAATCCCTCTTTGAGGTGAAGACTGTGCTTGCCAAGAATGAAGCAGACGATGGCCGGCCGATACTGTTCGAACGTCATCCGTCGCTTCCGGGCTGCTATTCGGTGCTTGGCGGGAAGATTGACAACATCTATGACGTACTGGAAAAGCTGGACGAGGAATCCTTTGAGTCAAGCTGATTCGCGCCGGGATAACTTGGCCGTCCCGGATCTTGGCAGGCCACTTCTCAGCATCGTCACCGTCGTCCGCAATGGCGAGTTCGTCCTCGAAGAAACGATATCAAGCGTCATCGCCCAGAAGACCGAGGACGTCGAATACATCATTATCGACGGCGCCTCCAGCGACGGGACTTTGGCAATCATAAAGAAGTACGAAGAATATATTGACTACTGGGTGTCGGAGCCGGACCGCGGAATATACGAAGCGATGAACAAGGGTATCAAGGCGGCGAAGGGGGCCTTCATTGGACTATTGAACAGTGGCGACCGTTATGCAGCGGGCGCCTTGACCTTGGTCCTCGACGAGATTCGGAATATGACGAACCGCGATGTCGTGATTGCGGGTGGCGTCGCCATGTTTGATAAATCAGAAAAGATGGCGGCGACGCACATGGTGGACGTGAATTCATTGAGCAACAAATTCAGATTCATGCCGCTAAATCATCCGGCGATTTTCGTGGCGAACTCAATCTACGCGGAGACAGGTTTATATCGCGAAGACCTCAGGATATGTTCGGACTACGACTTTGTTCTGAAGCTCATGGATCGGAAGGTCGAAATTCGTTTCATCCCCGAAGTGCTGACGGAAATGCGGGCAGGCGGAATTTCGGATTCGCCGGCAACCCTGCTGACGAGATTGCACGAAGGTTTCCAGGTCAGGCGCCAATACAAGGGATTGGGGTACAGCTTGATGATTGTTGCAAGAGAATTGATGTCATTTCTGTACCGGCTTGGGCGGTAGGCAAAGTTTGCCCCGGCACCCCAAGTATGGACACAAATAGCGTGACTCACAAACCTGTCATTCTGGTGGTTACGGGCTATTACTTCCCCGGTTTCAAGGCCGGCGGGGTGTTGCGCAACATCATCAACACCGTGGACAATTTGTGTGATCAATTCGAGTTCCGGATCATCACGCGTGACCGCGACCTGGGCGACGAAATGGCTTTCCCCGATATTCAGCCGGAAGCATGGCTGCCCGTCGGCAATGCAACGGTTTACTATCTTCCCCCCGAAGCCGAGCGGTTTGGAAGGCTGGGCAGGCTGCTTGCCGACACGCCCCATGACCTGCTCTTCTTGTCGAGCTACTTCGATCCGCTGACGATACGAACGCTCTTGAACAGAAGGCTTCGCGGCCTTCGCGATCCGCGCGTAATAGTCGCGCCTTTCGGTGAATTCGCCGACGCGTCGCTAACTCAAAAATACGCGAAGAAGCTTTCGTACATATTGTTCGCGAAGATTGCGGGGCTGTACCGTGACGTTACCTGGCGAGTTTCAAGCAGCTACGAGGCCGAGGATTTGATCGGGGTGCTGGGAGTCGGTTCCGATTCAATCGCCGTCACCGGAGATCTGCCGACCAAGGGCCTCTTGCCGGAACACGCAAATCAGTCGACTTCCGGCTCCAGGCCGGAGTGCGATGGTTTAAGGGTGATTTTTCTCTCTCGAATCGCGCGCGAAAAAAATCTGGACTACGCTCTGAAGGTCCTCAAAAAGGTCAGCGCAAAGATATATTTTGATATCTACGGGCCGGCAGAGAATGTCGCTTACTGGGATGAATGCAAGAGAATCATTGCCGGGATGCCCGCCAATATTGTCGTAAGTTATAAGGGCAAGATAAGTCCGGATGAGGTAGTTCGGATTTTTGCGCAATATGACTTGTTTCTTTTTCCTACGGGAGGCGAGGCATATGGCAATGTAATTGCGGAGTCCTTGACTGCGGGCACGCCGGCATTGATCAGCACGGAGACCCCCTGGCGACGCCTTCGGCCCGATGGTCTTGGGTGGGACCTGGATCTTGACGAACCGGATGAATTTGTTCGCGTAATCGAAGAATATTCAAGCTTGAGCCTCGAAAGAAGGATGGAAGACCGTGCGACTGTACTGCGGAACATACGCTCGCGGCTTTTTGACTCGGAGGTATTGGCGTCGAACCGGCGCCTGTTCGAGAGTCACCTTAACGAATGTGGCTCGTAATTCACCATGACGGATAGCAACCACCATTTCGAGGCGACGCAACGAGTCGTCTGTGTAACGGGAGCGACAGGAATGATCGGTTCGCTCGTCGCAAGAAAGCTGGCGGACCTGGGCTATTTGGTAAGAGTACTTGCACGCGGTAGGTGCGAGCTAGCGAATGTAACGATATTCAAGGCCGGCCTTGCGGATGAATCCCAGTTGGAACATTTCGTTCGCGGCGCTGAAATGATATTTCATTGCGCGGCCGAGTTGAACGACGAAACCAGGATGCATGAGACGAACGTCGTCGGGACAAGCCGACTGATAGAGCTGGCGATTCGGCATAAGGTCCGCTATTTTTGTCACATCAGTAGTGCAGGTGTTATAGGTAAGGCCACACAATCCGTCGTTGATGAAGATACCCCTTGCAGGCCTCAGAATGCCTATGAGAAGTCAAAGTTTGAAGCCGAGCAGCTATTCCAGCGCGGAATCGAGGGCTGCAAAGTAGTAATCCTGAGGCCGACCAATGTTGTCGACAGCAAGCATCTCGGCGACCTAGGCCTCGCGGTTGACGGATCGATCGTCAGTATGATCAAAGCGCTTATCAAAGGGGGGGAGTGTGCCCACTTGATACACGCAGAGGATGTCGCTGCAGCGGCGGTTCACTTTATCGAGCGACCGATATCCACGAGCCCGCGGACCTACTTTGTCTCATGCGACGCCGACCCGTTGAATACTGTTTCGAATCTTTGGCGCATATACAAAACCGTGACCGCCGGAAGCGGACGAAGCAAGGTCTTTGGGTTCCCGCACATTCCGGTCTTCATTCCGTACGCTTTGAGATTCATGTCTGGCCGACCTGCCAATCGCGGCGACGTGCGGTATTCCGCCAAGAGGATCGAATCAGAAGGATTTAGACTGGCTTTCGGCGTCGAGAAAATCGTGCAGAACGTCGCGCTTTCTGCCGGAAGTCACGCAACCGATGCTTAAGCGGTCAACAATCGAACCAGACTGGGGTTCAGTTCCAGCATGGATTCCGTTTGAACATTCCTACCGCGGCCGCCAAACGTAAATGCCAATCAGATAAAATGAAAAAAACATCGGAATACCGTGTCTGCTCAAATTGTGTCATGGATACGACGGACTCGAAGATCACTTTCGACGAGCGCGGATGGTGTGACTACTGTCGCAATTTCCATAATAAGATACTTCCGGTCTGGCATCCGGACGCCGCCAGCGAACGGAAATTGTTTGAAGTCGCGGAAAAAATCAAAGCGCAGGGCATTGGCGGTGATTTCGACTGCATTATTGGATTAAGTGGCGGTCTTGATAGTTCATACACCGCATTCATTGCAAAGGAGAAGCTGGGGCTCCGTCCGCTGCTTTTTCATGTCGACGCCGGCTGGAACACCGACCAAGCGGTTGGGAATATCGAAATCCTGGTTGATGGACTGGGTCTGGATCTCTACACTGAAGTCATCGATTGGGAGGAGATGAAGGACCTACAGGTAGCCTTCCTGAAGTCCCAAATTCCCCATCAGGACATTCCGCAGGATACGGCCTTCTTTTCAGCACTCTACAAGTTCGCTCGGCAAAACAAGATAAAGTATGTATTGACTGGCGGAAATTACTCCACTGAGTGTTGTCGCGAGCCGGAAGAATGGGGCGCCTACCCCGGCATTGATAAAACCTTCATTCTCGGCATACATTCCAAATATGGAAAGCGCCCGCTCAGCACATTCCCGATAATTGATGTCTTCACGTCAAAGATATACTACAAATATGTCGTGGGGATGAACGTGTTCAAACCCCTGGACCTGATCCCGTATAAGAAAAGGGAAGCAGAAGAGGAACTGGCGCGACGGTTCGGGTGGAAGAAATTTCTGCACAAGCACCACGAGTCACGATTTACCAGATTCCTGGAGGACTACTGGCTACCGCAGAAATTTGGGTACGACAGGCGTCGTGCCCACTTTTCGAGCCTGATACTTACGGAGCAAATGACCAGGCAGGAAGCGCTGGATCGAATCGGCAGGCCGGAACTGGACGAGCACTTCATCGACTGCGAGTTTGAGTATGTTGCGCACAAACTGGATCTTACGGTGGGCCAGCTACGAGCGATATTTCTTGCAGACAGGCGGTCCAGCTATGATTACAAGGGCAAGCGAGCGCTTATTGAGGTTGGCTCAAAGGCAATGAGCCTTCTCGGTCTGGAAAAAAGATTGTACAAATGATCGCAGTTATCGATTATGGGTTGGGCAATGTTCTTGCGTTCAAGAATGTCTTCAACCGCCTGAATATTCAAGTTGCAGTTGCCAAGTCGCCTGAGGATCTCGCGGGGGCCACCCAACTTATTTTGCCTGGCGTCGGGTCCTTCGACCACGCGATGAAGCAATTCGATGGCTCCGGCATGCGAGAAGAAGTAGAACACTTGGTCTTGCAGTGCGAGATACCAATTCTTGGCGTCTGCGTTGGGATGCAGATGCTGGCAAAGTCAAGCGAAGAGGGAAAGCTGTCGGGGCTGGGATGGATCGATGCGGAAGTAAAAAGATTCGATACCCCACGGATGCGCCAGGGCATGCAACTGCCGCACATGGGGTGGAATGATGTAACGCTTGTAGTTGGGGGAGGGCTGTTTCGTGGCTTGGAAGATGGAGCCCGGTTTTACTTTCTCCACAGCTACTATTTCGCATGCCATGATCTGAAGGATGTCTTGGCGACTTCAGATTACGGTGCGGAGTTCAGCGCCGGGGTGAGGCGGAACAATATCTATGGTGTCCAGTTTCATCCCGAGAAGAGTCACCATTTTGGTAGCCAACTGTTGAAGAACTTTTCGGATCTGTAAAGATGCTGCGTCCCAGAATCATCCCCTGTTTGCTGGTACGAAATAAGGGACTCGTAAAAACCATAAAGTTCGACAATCCCAAGTACGTGGGGGACCCGATTAACGCAGTCAAGATATTCAACGAGAAGGAAGCGGACGAGCTGATCGTCTTCGATATCGATGCCACCGTCAATGGCACTGATCCTGACTACGCGATGATCAAGAAGCTGGCAGCCGAATGTCGCATGCCGCTATGTTACGGCGGAGGTATCCGCAAGATTGACCAAGCGAGGCAGATCATCGGTCTTGGCGTTGAAAAGGTGGCAATTAGTTCCGCCGCTTTGCGGGATCCGGAGCTGATTGAGGGTATTGCTGGAGAAATTGGCAGCCAAAGCGTGGTGGTGGTCCTCGATGTCAGGAAATCGCTATTCGGACGTTACGAGGTGGTGACTCACAATGGGCGGAAAGGCACCGGCTTGTTGCCGTGGGAGGCCGCCCGTAAAGCCGAAAATCTGGGCGCCGGAGAGATTGTCATCAATTCAGTCGATCGGGACGGAGAAATGAAGGGCTACGATATGGACTTGGCTCAAAGGGTCCGTGATTCGGTCGTGCTGCCCATGTCGGTTCTGGGCGGAGCAGGCTCGTTGGATGATATTGGGCGTTTGATAGAAACCTGCGGCGTGGTTGGCGCCGCTGCAGGTAGCTTGTTCGTGTTCAAGGGACCTTATAGGGCGGTATTGATAAACTATCCAAGTACGCTCGAACGTCAAGCCCTGGCAGATAGAGTGAAATCCAATGATCGTACCTAGTGCATCGATCTCTTGTTGCCGAAACAAAAGCGAGCCGATCGAAGGGTCCGCATGAACGTACTGGTCCTCGGCGCAAGCGGCATGCTTGGAAATGCCGTAATTCGCGTCCTTAGCGAGGTGATCGACTGGCGGGTCTATGGAACTTTGCGTTCCGAGGGCGCAAAGAAGTTTTTTCAGGCGTCCATAGCCGATAACTTGATCACCGGTGTCGATGTCGAGCAGCAGGACTCATTGCTGCAGGCGTTTGTTCATGCCCGCCCGGAGATCGTGGTTAACTGTATCGGCTTGGTCAAGCAACTGGCGGAAGTGAATGACCCACTGCGGGTAATTCCAATCAATGCCGTGTTGCCGCACCGACTTGCAAGACTGTGCGAATTGACGAGCGCCCGACTCATTCATATAAGCACGGATTGCGTATTTTCCGGCGAGAAGAAGTTGTACCGCGAGTCGGATTTCGCGGACGCCCAGGATCTGTATGGCCGATCGAAGTATCTTGGCGAAGTGTCCGAATCGCATGCTGTAACTCTGCGCACGTCGATTATCGGCCATGAGCTGAATAGCTCACACGGTTTGGTTGAGTGGTTCCTGTCTCAAAACGAGCGTTGTGAAGGATATGCACGAGTAATATTCTCGGGCGTACCTGCGGTTGTGCTGGCTAAGGCCATTCGTGACGCGATTATTCCTCATCCCGAATTGAGCGGCGTCTATCATCTCGCCGCAAGGCCAATCTCGAAGTACGAACTCCTTAGGTTGATCGCCAAAATTTATCAAAAGAAAATCGAAATCGTTCCTGACAATCGTCTTGCAATTGACCGGTCACTTGATCCTGGTCGACTCTTGGCCGCTACGGGTTACTCTCCTCCGGAATGGGAAGAGATGATCGAATTGATGAATAAGTATCGATAGGAATGCTCAATGTTTAACCAGAAAGTATTGATGATTACCGGCGGAACAGGTTCCTTCGGGAACACCGTTCTGAAGCGCTTTCTTTCGTCTGATGTTCGTGAGATAAGAATCTTCAGCCGCGACGAAAAAAAGCAGGAAGAAATGCGCATCGCACTGAATAACCCCAAGTTGAAGTTCTACATCGGCGATGTTCGGGACTACGAGAGTGTGTCCGAGGGAATGAAAGGCGTTGACTATGTATTCCACGCGGCCGCGCTGAAGCAAGTCCCATCATGCGAGTTTTATCCGATGGAGGCGGTTCGTACCAACGTAATGGGTACCCAGAATGTCATGAATGCGGCAACCGCATGCGGCGTAAGTCGTTTGATAGTCTTGAGCACCGACAAGGCCGTCTATCCGATAAATGCGATGGGCATTACGAAGGCGATGGCGGAAAAATTGATGATCGCCAAATCCAGAACGCAAAGGGACGCGGAAACTGTGCTGTGTGCGACGCGATACGGCAATGTCATGGCATCCCGCGGATCGGTAATCCCGCTGTTCGTCTCGCAGCTGAAAGCTGGCAAGCCGCTAACCTTGACAGATCCCAGTATGACCCGGTTTTTGATGTCGCTGGAAGATTCCGTCGATCTGGTTTTGCACGCATTCCAACACGGAAAGCAGGGAGACATTTTCGTGCAGAAGGCCCCAGCCTCGACAGTCGCTGACCTCGCGCAGGCGTTGTCCGAGATTTTCCCGGCGAAAGGCGAGATCCGCATAATCGGTACCCGCCATGGCGAAAAGCTGTATGAATCTCTGATTTCAAGAGAAGAGATGGCGCATGCGCAGGACATGGGCGGCTACTATCGAATCCCGGCAGACAATCGTGACCTGAATTATGCGAAATATTTTAGCGAAGGCGAGGAAATGATTTCCGATTTCGAGGATTACACATCCCACAACACTGCCCGGCTGAATGTTGCTCAGATCAAAACGCTGCTATTGAAGCTGGACTACATTCAGGAAGAGCTCAATGCTTAAGGTTATGACCATTGTCGGTACCCGGCCCGAACTGATAAAGATGAGCAGGGTGATTGCCGAATTCGATCGGCACACCAAGCATATCCTCGTGCACACCGGGCAGAACTATGACTTCGAGCTAAACGGAATCTTTTTCGAAGACCTGGGAATCCGGAAGCCGAATTACTTTCTGGACGCCGTTGGCGAAAATCCAGCGCAGACGATAGCGCATGTAATCGAAAAGTCCGATGCGGTGCTGGAAAAAGAAAATCCCGACGCGGTGATGCTGTATGGGGACACCAATTCGTGTTTGGCGATTATCGCGGCGAAGCGGCGCAAAATTCCAGTATTCCACCTGGAAGCAGGCAACCGCTGCTTCGATCAGCGCGTACCGGAAGAACTGAACCGAAAATTGATCGACCATTTGAGCGACATCAATCTGGTCCTTACTGAACACGCCCGGCGGTATTTGATTGCGGAGGGCATCCGTCCGGAGACCATCATCAAAACTGGCTCTCACATGAGGGAAGTGCTGGATTGCTACATGCCGAAGATCCGCGCGTCGGATGTGCTAAAGCGCTTGGAGCTGACCGCGGAGCAATTTTTCCTTGTAAGCGCACATCGGGAGGAAAACGTCGATGCGCCGGAGAATTTGCTGAGCATCGCTGACACCTTGAATGCGTTGGCTGAGCGATATCAGCTTCCCGTGATTGTTTCCATGCATCCGCGTACAAGAAAGCGGTTTGACGCGTTGGAACTTGGAAATGTCAGTCCGCTCATTCGATTCCTTAAACCTTTCGGCTTCTGCGACTATGTCAAATTGCAGATGGAGGCGTTGTGTATCTTGTCCGACAGCGGAACCATCACGGAGGAGGCGTCGTTGTTGAACCTGCCTGCAATTACGATCCGCAATGCGCATGAACGCCCCGAGGGAATGGACGTCGGCACGCTGATAATGAGCGGCTTGAAGAAAGACCGTGTGTTGGACGCAGTTGAAGTCGTCATTGAGCAGCATGACCGGACGCAACGCGTCCTGAATCCGGTGCCGGACTACGAGGTTGGTCCGGTATCCAAGCAAGTACTCAGGGTTGTCCTGAGCTATGTCGATTATGTGAATCGGACGGTTTGGTCGAAGTCCCGGTAAGGCGGCCGTGAGGGTACTCCTCGTATCGCAATACTTTTGGCCGGAGAACTTTCGGATCAACGATTTGGCCAGAGAACTCGTCGAGCGTGGGCATCATGTCACGGTACTAACAGGGAAGCCGAACTATCCATCGGGTAAGGTATTTGCCGAATTCAAGTCGGCGCCGAACGCATTTGGCGACTATTTTGGTGCAAGTGTGTGCCGGGTGCCAATGCTCGCAAGGGGAACCGGCGGTCTACGTCTGATGCTCAATTATCTTAGCTTCGTGGTGGGCGCGAGCGTATTCGCACCCGTACGTTTGCTTGGAAAGCGGTTTGATGTGGTATTTGTATTCGAACCATCGCCGATTACCGTAGGCCTGCCAGCAATCCTCCTTGGCAAATTGAAGCATGCTCCGGTGATTCTCTGGGTGCAGGACCTGTGGCCCGACACGCTTGTCGCGGTCAATGCGGTGACATCGCATCGGCTTCTGGCAGCCGTCGGTTCGATGGTGAGATTCATTTACAAGCGATGCGTTCTTGTACTGGGCCAGTCACACGGGTTTTTGGACCGGATCGCAGCCTACTGCGACGATACCGCAAAGATCCGATACTTTCCGAACTGGGCCGAAGACGCCCCGGCCACCGCAGACGTGACACCGGCGCCAGAGATACCCCTGAAGGGCGATACGTTCGATATTTTGTTTGCCGGCAATATTGGAGAGGCGCAAGACTTTCCCGCGATTCTTGACGCGATCGAGCTGCTCAAGAGCCGCGCGGAAATTCGGTGGATTATTGTCGGCGATGGACGAAGAAGTGATTGGTTGCGAATTGAAATCGCGCGCCGCGGACTGGATCAATGTGTCTTGATGCTGGGGTGGTTTCCCCTAGACCGGATGCCGTCGTTTTATGCCCGGGCGGACGCGCTGCTGGTTTCACTCAGGGCGGATCCGGTTTTTGCTTTGACGGTACCAAGCAAAGTCCAATCTTACTTGATGGGCGGCGTGCCCGTGCTTGGGATGCTTGATGGGGAGGGGGCGGAGGTAATCCGCAAGGCGAAAGCCGGATTGACTTGCGCGGCAGGTGATTCAGCAGGGCTCGCCAAAGCTGTATTGGAGCTTTCCGCAATGCCCAGGGCGCAGCGCATGTGCCTTGGCGAAAATGGGCGCAGGTATGCAGAAAGCGAGTTTGGTAGAAGCGTTCTCACCGACCGGCTTGAAGGATGGTTGGCGGATATTGTCCAGCGACAGGTCCTGTCGCAACGACGGATCGACCGCCGGTGATACTGGTAACCGGAGCAAGCGGATTCATCGGGACAGCTTTGCTGACCGCACTGAGGCAAGGCGGTCATTGCTTCAGGCCCGTCTATCGCCGAGAGAATGCCAGCGGTACCGATGCCGGGGTCGTCGTTCCCGCTATCAGCAGCACCACCGACTGGGAGAGCCATCTGGGGAATGTGAGCAGCATCGTTCATCTTGCGGCTCGGGTGCACATAATGAAAGATGCGGCCCTGGATCCTTTGTCCGAGTTTCGGGAGGTCAATGTTGCTGGAACACTCAATCTGGCGCGTCAGGCGGCTCTTCATGGGGTCAAGCGCTTCGTCTACATCAGTTCGATCAAGGTCAATGGGGAATGGACTTCTGCGGGAGGCGCGTTTCGCCCTGACGATATCCCGAAGCCGGTTGATCCTTACGCGATTTCAAAATTGGAGGCGGAGAGCGGTTTGCGGCAAATCGCTGCCGAGACGGGAATTGAGGTGGTGATTATTCGTCCGGTGCTGGTTTATGGCCCGAAAGTGAAGGGCAACTTCTTGTCCATGATGAAGTGGCTCTATAGGGGGATTCCCCTTCCATTGGGCTCACTCCACAATCTTCGCAGCATAGTTGCCGTGGAAAATCTCGTCGATCTGATCCTCACTTGCTTGCGCCATCCCGCTGCTTCGAATCAGACCTTTCTTGTAAGCGATGGTCATGATCTTTCAACTCCCGACTTGTTGCGGCGCACCGCAGCGGCCATGGATAGAGTGGTTCGCCTGATTCCGACCTCGCCGTCTTTTCTTGAAGCAGGGGCCAATCTTCTCGGGAAGCGCGACCTTGCGCAACGGATCTGCTGTTCCCTTCAGGTCGATATCAGCAAGACGCGGCAACTGTTGGCCTGGCATCCGCCTTTAACGGTCAATCAGGGCTTGCAGAACACCGTCGACTACTTTCTGGCGCATCAAGCCGGATAACGGGTGGACGAATTGGTTTCATCCGCTTCGTTTCTGATCGTCGGGGTTGGTCTCCTTGCCGTATTCCTGACGTGGCTCATGCGCCGCTATGCCCTGTCATCCATGTTTCTGGATTGGCCAAACGCGCGCAGTTCCCACTCGGTACCCACACCACGGGGCGGTGGCGTTGCCATTGTCGCCGCGTTTGTTGTTGGAGTGCTGGTTTCGGGGCCGGTGTTTGATGTAGCCGTACCCTGGAGGATGATCGAGGCAGGAATCGGCGTCGCCACGGTAGGATTGATCGATGACCGCAGTCACATTCCGGCGCGGTGGCGGCTTGTGGCCCACTTTTTCTGCGCCGGCTGGATTCTATATTCGATTGGGATTCCACCGCTGGACTGGCTGGATAGGACAATTGATCTCGGTCCGTTCGGCGCTTTGCTGGCGGCCTTGTATCTCGTCTGGATGTTGAATCTATACAACTTCATGGATGGCATCGATGGAATTGCCGGCGTCGAGGCGCTTACTGCGGGGATGGGCGGGGCGCTGATTTACACGTTGGGGGGAGGCAGTTTGACCGACGGCTGGCTGCCTGCTGCGCTGCTTGCGGCCGCTGCGGCTGGCTTCCTGGTGTGGAATTTTCCGCCAGCCAGAATATTCATGGGGGATGTTGGAAGCGGCTTTCTCGGACTGATGCTGGGGGCCCTATCGCTGCAGGCGGCGGTTGAGCAGCCAGTACTGCTGTGGTGCTGGCTGGTGCTGCTCGGTGTCTTTGTGGTCGACGCTACGGTAACTCTGGTTCGCCGCATCCTGCGCCGCGAACAGGTTTATGAGGCCCATTGCAGCCACGCCTACCAGCATGCCAGTCGCGAGTTCGAAGCTCATCGACCGGTTACGCTAGCAGTTGCAGCGATCAATCTTTTCTGGTTGTTGCCTTGGGCGATCGCGATCGCGCTAGGGTATGTCGCGGGTCTTGTCGGTCTTGTTGTCGCCTACATTCCACTGCTGATTCTCGCATTCAGGTTCAAGGCCGGAATGCCTTGAGCGCAAATGCAGCGCAACTTGAATTTGCGTGAAGTACAAGCCCTGTAAGAGGGAACCATGTTCCGTCGATTTGCGAGAACTGGCGAATGGCCCTCGAAAAGCAGCGCCCCAAGAAAAATTGGCATTTGAATTAATCTACACGCGAACAATGTCGGTAGGACGCACTAACGGTCCCTGCCTAATTATGGTGGCACCGGTAAAATGGCGCACTCATGAATCCCCGCTCACTCATCGCATCGTTCCATGACCTCTGTGCCGCTGCCCTTGCGTGGATCGCAGCTTACGCATTGCGTTTCAACTTCGATATTCCGCCAAGCTTTGTCGAAGCTATGTGGCGGAATCTCCTTTGGGTTGTCCCGTTGCAAGCCGGGGTATTCCATGGTTTTAGACTCTATCGGGGCATCTGGCGTTTCGCCAGTATTCCCGACTTGCGGCGGATCGCACTGGCAGCAGGTACGGTAGCGCTGGCAATACCGGCGTTGTTGCTCATGCTGCAGCGGCTCAACGATGTGCCGCGTTCCGTGCTGGTTCTGCATCCCTTGCTGTTGGTCTTGATCATGGGGGGGAGCAGGTTCATGTATCGGGCCTGGAAGGACGGACATCTGATTTCTCCACGCCAGTTCGACGCCGAGCCGGTGTTAGTCATGGGCGCCGGGGCCGCCGGGGCGGCCTTGCTGCGCGATCTTGCCAACAGTCAGCGCTGGCGGGTAGTGGGTTTGCTCGATGATGATTCGGTCAAGCTGCGATTGCAGGTCCAGGGCGTGTCGGTAATCGGGAGGCTGGATGATGTGGCGCAGCTTGCGGCGGTACATCAGGTGTTGACCGTGATTATCGCGATGCCGTCAGCCTCGGCATCTGCCCGTCGGCGTGCCGTTGCGTTGGTGGTCGGCGCCGGCCTCAAGGCACTGACAGTGCCAGCCCTCGCGGATGTGTTGTCTGGTCGCGTGACGGCCGCAGAAGTGCGGCAGGTAGAGCTTGAGGATTTGCTTGGGCGCGAGCAGGTACTGCTTGATGATGCAGGACTAAACAAGCAGTTGGCCGGAAAATCGATTTTGGTCACCGGCGCCGGTGGATCGATTGGTTCGGAACTATGCCGCCAGATTGTCCGGTTCAATCCGAGGAAACTGGTGTTTCTGGAGCAGTCCGAGCTTGCGCTCTACAGCATCGAGCAGGAGTTTGCAGGGCAGCCGGTGAATTGCGTGATTGGCGATGTGAAAGATGCCGCACGAATGGACGCCGTGTTCGCCGAGCACCGCCCCGATGTGGTGTTTCACGCAGCCGCGTACAAGCATGTGCCGCTGATGGAGCGTACCAACGCGTGGGAGGCGGTGAGAAACAATGTGCTGGGTACGCTGAACGTGGCGCGTGCCGCCCTTGCTAAGGGTACCGGGGAATTCGTGTTGATTTCCACCGACAAGGCGGTCAATCCCAGCAACGTCATGGGGGCCAGCAAGCGCTTGGCGGAAGTGGTGTGTCAGGCAGTACAGGCGCAGCGGTCGGCCACGCGTTTCGTCATGGTGCGTTTCGGCAATGTGTTGGGCTCGTCGGGAAGCGTGATTCCGCGCTTTCGCCAACAGATCGCCCAGGGCGGGCCGGTAACCGTGACTCACCCGGACATCATTCGTTATTTCATGCTGATTCCGGAGGCGGCGCAATTGGTGCTGCAGGCAGGTCTGATTGCCAGCCGCCAGAGGGAAGGCGGTGAAATTTTTGTGCTCGACATGGGTGAGCCGGTCAAGATTGTCGATTTGGCGCGCGACATGATTCGCCTCTCCGGTTTTGCCGAGGATGAAATAAAGATCGAGTTCACGGGGTTACGCCCCGGCGAGAAGCTCTACGAGGAGTTGCTGGCTGATGGCGAATCGACCCTGCCTACGCCCCATCCCAAGTTACGTATCGCCAAACCGTCAGCGGTGCCCGATGATCGGTGGCTTGCTGATCTTGAACAATGGCTCGCGGCGCCCTCTCGCACTGAAGCTGAGGTGAAGGAAGGGCTCAAGGCGCGCGTGCCGGAATATCAGCCCTCAGAGCATTGAAGGCGCTGACAACCTCATCTACCCCGATATCGGCCACGTCGAAAGACGGTTTCTGCAGCAGGCGATAGGGTACCGCCCACGGGCGCCAGCGCACGGCCCCTGAGTTGCCGAACAAACAGACGATGGGCAGGCCCAGGCCTGCACCCAGATGCATCGCGCCGCCATCGGCACAGATAAGAGCGTTGCATTCCGCCAGCGCCGTAATCAATTCGGGCAAAGTGTGGGTCAATTGCGCCATTACCTCAACGCCCGAACCAATCTGCTTGAGGACTTCCTGTGCCTTGGCATCGTCACCCGGATGCAGCGGGTTGTCTTCCGCGCCGGGCGACCAAAGCAGAACGAAGCGCACCGGTTCCAGCGCGGCGATTGCCTTGATGGTTTCGGCAAAGCGCTCTGCCGGCCAGCGTTGAGACGATTTGCGGGCGCTGATGTGGACACCGATGGTGAGAGTCGGCGCTGGCGGGACGGCGACCGGGGCGAACACATGGCAGGGCGGCGGCGGGCCGTCGATGCCGTAGATAGCCGCGACGCGAAACACGTCCTCGACTTCGTGGCGGCCTGCATTGTCCAGCGGCAGAGCAACATCGAGCCCTTCGGCATCGCCGAAACCGATGATTCGTCTGGGTTTCAGCCACTGCGCGAGTTTGATCACCCGCGGCTGCGCCGATGTGGTCGCAATGATCACGTCATCGAGTTGCATTTTGCGCAGCCGGTGCATCATCAACAGGCGTCGCCAGAGGATGCCCGGCAGCGATTCGCGTTCCCGGTGCTTGGCCTTGGTGTAGGCGAACACGATGTCAAGATCGGGGTTGCCGTCGAGAACCGGCGCGTTGTAGCTATTTGTCAGCGCACCGAGCCAACCATCGGGAAAGCTCTGGCGCAAGGCGCTGATCAGCGGTGTGGTGCAAACCAGGTCACCGATGTTGTCGCGGCGGATGACGAGTATTTTTGGGTTGGAGTGAAGGCTCAAGGTAAACTTACAGGTTATGGCAACTTATGCAATCGGTGACCTGCAGGGCTGTTACGACCCGCTGCGACGCCTCCTTGACTATATCAGTTTCAATCCGGCCGCTGACCGTGTCTGGTTCGTCGGTGATCTGGTCAATCGCGGACCGCAGTCGCTCGAGGTGCTGCGTTTTGTGAAGTCGCTCGGCGTTGCAGCGACTGTGGTACTCGGCAATCATGATCTGCATCTGGTGCTGCAGGCCGAAGGCTACGGCAAGCCCAGCAAGGAAGATACGCTCGAAGAAGTGCTCGGCGCCGCGGATCGGGAAGAGTTGCTGGCCTGGTTACGGGCGCAACCGCTGTTTCATGTCGAAGGCGATTGGGCGATGGTGCATGCGGGCTTGTTGCCGAGCTGGACCGTGGCACAGGCAAAAGCCCTCTCTGACGAAGCGTCCGCAGCGCTCACGGCAGGCGACTACCGCGAGTTTCTGGCGCACATGTGGGGTTCGGAGCCGGCGGCGTGGCGCGACGATCTGGCAGGCTGGGATCGTTTGCGCGTGGTGGTCAATGCAATGACGCGCATGCGCTACGTGACCGCGACCGGTGCCATGGAATTCCGCGCGGCAGGAGCCAAGGCGCCACCCGACAAGGGGCCGTCCGGATGCGTGCCGTGGTTCGCCGCACCCGGGCGCGCCAGCGCCGATCATGTGATCGTTTGCGGACACTGGTCGGCCCTGGGCTTCCATGAAGAGCCAAATCTTCTGGCGCTCGACACGGGCTGCCTGTGGGGCGGCTGCCTTACCGCGTTGCGGCTGGAAGACCGCCGGGTGGTGCGTCAGCCCTGTCCGCAACAGGCCAAGCCGTCGGGTTGGGAATGACGCGGGCGGTTGTCAGCCGTCAAGATTCTGACAACGTTCCGCTTCAATGTGACACGCGGGTTGCGCCGCTGCCTGACAATACCCGCACGCGCTCGCCGGCGCGGAACTGCTCATCGGCTTCCTGTGTCACCGCAATGAACTGGCCGTTGTCCAGCTTGATGGTGATTTCCAGCCCATCCTTCTTGTTGGTTTTCTCCTCGATGGCTTGTCCTGCCACGCCGCCGAGCACGGCGCCGAGTACCGAACCGACGGTGGAACCCCGGCCCTGACCGACATTGCTGCCGGCAATGGCACCGACCACCCCTCCCGCGACCGTTCCGACCCCCGATTGCGTACCTTCGATGGTCACCATGCGTACGGATTCCACGACGCCCATGCGAACATGCATCTCACCTCGGGTTTGCGAGCGGGAATAGGCCGAGCCGGATTGACTGCCGGCGCAGCCGGTCAGCGCAAGAGCGGTCATGGCAGCCAGAGCGAGAGCGAGCAAACGATAAGACATCATGCGATTTCCTTTACCAGAGATTGCCACCGAATTCCGCGCTGTAACGCCCGGCGATGTCATCCCGCGTCAGTTTGTGATTCTGGCCGCCGCGGTGAGCGATTTTGATCGAACCCATCAGTGAAGCCAGGCGTCCTGTCTTCTCCCAGTTCCAGCCCTTGCTGATACCGTACAGCAAACCGCTGCGGTAGGCATCACCGCAACCCGTTGGATCGATCAGCGCTTCCGGGGTCGCCACGGGAATCTCGATCCGGCGTCCCCCGGTGTATATGTGTGATCCGCTACCCGCCAGCGTCACGATCAGTGCCTCGACTTCTTCAGCCAGCTGTTCCAGCGTGCGCCCCGTGCGCTCCGAGAGCAGCCTGGCTTCGTAGTCGTTGACCGTACAGTAGTCGGCGAGTTTCAGGAAGGCCATGAGTTCGTCGCCATCGAACATCGGCAGCCCTTGGCCCGGATCGAAAATGAACGGAATGTGTGCTGCGTGAAACTCCCGTGCATGCTGCAACATGCCGTCGCGGCCATCCGGCGAGATGATGCCGAGACCGACGTTTCGGGCATCTGTCACCCTGTTCTGATGCGATTGCGTCATCGCCCCGGGATGGAAGGCGGTGATCTGGTTGTCGTCGAGGTCGGTGGTAATGAAGGCCTGCGCGGTAAAGCTGCCGGGAACATCCCTGACATGGCTGGCGTCCAGCCCGAGTTGCTTGAGGCGCAGCATATAGGGCGCGCTGTCGTCGCCGATGGTGGCCATGATCAGCGGTTCGCCGCCAAGCAGCTTGAGGTTGTAGGCGATGTTGCCGGCGCAACCGCCGAATTCCCGCCGCATGTCGGGCACCAGGAAGGCGACGTTGAGGATGTGGATCTGCTCGGGCAGGATGTGGTTCTTGAAGCGATCGCCAAAGACCATGATGGTGTCGTAGGCGATCGATCCGCAGATGAGTGTTTTCATGCAGGCTTTCTGGATGATCAGGGATAGAAAAGATACAGCCGGTAGCCGCTGGCGGCCATTTCACCGGAGTCGACGCCGATGGCGACCATGATATCGGCGTTGGGTTGCATGCCGTCGGCGATGGAACTGGTCGGTCGCTGGTAATCAGCCGGCGCCAGTACCTTGCGCGCGATGGTTTGGTCTGCCGTGTCGGTGAGCGTGAGTTCCAGATACGGAAACTGCTGCGGAAAGGGGGCGCGATTTCGCAGGGTCGTCGTCAGCACGAGTCGGCCCTTGTGTTCGTTGTCGGGATGCAGATCGGAAGCCTCGATGCCGATCAGGCCGGCCTTTGACGGCAGGCCGACTTCGCAGTCGGCGATGTCGCACAGCGCGATCAGGACCTGCCTGGTCTCCGGCCACAGCACCGCCAGTTCGACGCGGAAAAAGAATACTGCCTGCAGGCTCATCGCGGTGAGCGCCAGGACGCTGCCGATCAACCACGGCCAGCGTCGCGGCGGCGGCGGTGGCTCGGGGAGGGTGCTACTCCAGTCTTCAGCGGCGGTTGCTGTCTCCGCTGTTGTATCAGCGGCGGAGGCAACCGGTTCGGCGCCGGCGAGGGATTCTGTTCCGGATTCTGTTCCGGGCTCGGTCGCTACTGGTTCGATCGCTTGAGGTTCGATCGCTTGAGGTTCGATCGCTTGAGGTTCGGTCGCTTGAGGTTCGGTCGCTTGAGGTTCGGTCGCTTGAGGTTCGGTCGCTTCGGGCGGTTCCGGGATCGAGGCTTCCTGAGTCTCGGGCTGCGATGCAGGGAGTTCTTCGAACGCTTGCGGATCTGGTTCAATAGTCGGCGCTGGCGGCACGGCGACCGTGGCCATTGGCACCGACATGACGATGGGCTCTTCGATCAAGGTGTCGAGGGCATTGAAGACGTGCTGGCATTCGCCGCAGCGTACGCTGCCGGAGCGGATCTTGAGCTGCGCCGGAGTGACGCGAAAATGGGTTGCGCAGGCGGGGCAGCGAGTCAGCACTGATGTCCCTCCAGCCGCACCCAGCCATCGCGCTCTGCATCGACACGCAGTGCGATCAGGGGCGCATAGGCGGCGATCACGTGTTCCGCCTGCGCCGCCAGTACTCCGGACAGCGCGATGCGCCCGCCCGGCGCTATGCGTCCGGTGAGCAGCGGAGCCAAGACGCAAAGGGGATTGGTCAGGATGTTGGCGACCACGATGTCGAAGCGTTCTTCCAGTTTTTCCCTTGAGTGACGCAAGTCAAGCGTGACACTGTTGTTGGCGGCGTTGTCGCGCGCCGCTATCAGGGCATTGTCGTCGATATCGACCCCCAGCACAGCTGCCGCGCCGAGCTTCGCCGACGCAATGCCCAGGATTCCCGAGCCGCAGCCATAGTCGAGCACCGTCTCGCCGCCGCACAGGGTTTCGCTCAGCCATTGCAGGCAGAGGAAGGTGGTTGGATGTGAGCCGGTGCCGAAGGCGAGGCCGGGATCGAGTATCAGGTTGATGGCACCGGCATTCGGCGCGACGTGCCACGAGGGCACGATCCACAGGCGATCATTTATCCGGATCGGCTCGAACTGCGATTGCGTGAGCCGCACCCAGTCCTGCTCGGCAACATCTTCCAGTTCGATCCGGGGCAGATCATCGATGCCGGCAGCGGCCGTGGCGCAAGCGATACGGCCGACCAGGTTGGGGGCCGGGTCGAACAGCGCGACGACACGGCTTTCATTCCACAGCGGAGTGGTGGGGCCGTTCGTCATGCCATCCGGTTCGCCGAATTGCGGCGTCTCGAGTTCCGTTCCGGCCAGCGCATCTTCGACACTGACCGAAATCGCGCCGGCCGCCAGCAGGGCGTCGGAAAGCGCATCCGCATGCGCGGCGTCGGTTTCCAGAGCGACGCTGACCCACATACGCCCTACTTGCCTTTGAGGGCGTCGCTCTTGGCGGCGAGCTTTTCTTCGAGGTAGTGGATGCTGGCACCCCCCTTGATGAAGCGCTCGTCCAGCATCAGATCCTGATGCAGCGGAATGTTGGTCTTGATGCCATCCACCATCATTTCCGAGAGGGCGATGCGCATGCGCCGAATCGCCTGATCGCGCGTGTCGCCGTAAGCGATCACTTTGCCGATCATCGAGTCGTAGTGGGGAGGTACGGTGTAGCCGGAATAGGCGTGGGAATCGACGCGAATACCCGGCCCGCCGGGAGGATGCCAGTTGGTTATCTTGCCGGGTGATGGCGTGAACTTGAAGGGGTCTTCGGCATTGATGCGGCACTCGATGGCGTGCCCGCGGATTTCTATATCGCGCTGTTTGAACCAGAGCTTTTCTCCGGCGGCGATGCGAATCTGCGCCTGCACGATGTCAACGCCCGTTATCAGTTCGGTGACGGGGTGCTCCACCTGAACGCGGGTGTTCATTTCGATGAAATAGAACTCGCCGTTCTCGTAGAGAAACTCGAACGTTCCCGCGCCGCGATAGTTGATGCGGCGGCAGGCCTCGGCGCAACGGTCGCCGACGCGGGCGATCATGCGGCGGTTGATGTCAGGCGCCGGAGCCTCCTCGATTACCTTCTGGTGGCGGCGCTGCGTCGAACAGTCACGCTCGCCCAGATGGACCGAATTGCGATGCGCGTCGGAGAGGATTTGGATCTCGACGTGGCGCGGATTTTCGAGGAACTTCTCCATATACACGGTGGAGTTGTTGAAGGCCGCCCCGGCTTCGCTGCGGGTCATATTCACCGCGTTGAGCAGTGCCGCCTCGGTGTGCACCACGCGCATGCCGCGCCCGCCGCCGCCGCCGGCGGCCTTGATGATCACGGGGTAGCCGACGGCGCGGCCGATCTTGGTGATTTCCTTCGGATCATCCGGCAGGGCGCCTTCGGAGCCGGGCACGCAGGGAACCCCGGCTTCGCGCATGGCGTTCTTGGCGCTGACCTTGTCGCCCATCAGGCGGATCGTTTCGGGGCGCGGGCCGATGAAGGCAAAGCCGGATTTTTCGACACGCTCGGCGAAATCGGCGTTTTCCGACAGAAAGCCGTAGCCGGGATGGATAGCCTCGGCATCGGTGACTTCGGCGGCGGAAATGATGGCGGGAATGTTGAGGTAGCTCTGCGACGACGGCGCCGGTCCGATGCAGACCGATTCGTCGGCCAGCTTGACGTATTTCGCCTCGGTATCGGCCTCGGAATGCACGGCGACGGTGCGCACGCCCAGCTCGCGGCAGGCGCGCAGGATGCGCAGGGCGATCTCGCCGCGGTTGGCAATAAGGATCTTGCCGAACATGATCAGCCGATCACGAACATCGGCTGACCGTACTCTACCGCCTGGCCATTCTCAACCTGGATGGACTTGATCACGCCGGACATGTCCGCTTCGATCTCGTTCATCAGTTTCATCGCTTCGATGACGCACAGCGTGTCGCCGGCTTGCACGGTTTGGCCGATCTCGACGAAGGGGGCGGCGTCAGGGCCGCTCGCCCGGTAGAAGGTTCCCACCATCGGCGCTTTCATCACATGGCCTTCCGCCTGGGGGGGGGGCGCATCGGCACCAGGAGTCGGCGCTGGCGGTACGGCGGCTGGTGTCGCACCCGCGGCCGAAACAGGCATGCTGACCAGAGTGGTGGCTGGCGCGGCGGTGAAATGCTTGGCGATGCGAATCTTTTCTTCGCCCTCGCTGATTTCGAGCTCCGAGATACCGGAGTTCTGCACGAGATCAATCAGGGTCTTGAGTTTTCTCAGGTCCATGGGGATTCCTCAATCAGGGAAACTGCGGCCGTAACCGCAGCTTTGGATGGTTCAGACGGCTCGCAAACGGGCCAGCGCGGCTTCCAGCGCCAGTTCGTAGCCTTGTGCGCCGAGCCCGGATATAACGCCGACGGCAAGATCCGAAAAATACGAGTTATGGCGGAAAGCCTCCCGCGCATGCACATTTGACAGATGGACTTCAATGAACGGAATGGCCACTGCCGCCAGGGCGTCGCGCAGGGCAATGCTGGTATGGGTGTAAGCCGCCGGGTTGATGATGATGAAGCGCACGCTCTGTTCGCGGGCCGACTGTACGCGGTCTATAAGCTCGCCTTCGTGGTTGCTCTGAAAGCTTTCGAGACGGACGCCGAAAGCGCGGGCACGCGCCTCCATTGCGGCGTGGATGGACGCCAGGCTCATGCGTCCATAAATGTCGGGTTCGCGCGTTCCCAGCAAGTTCAGGTTTGGCCCATGGAGTACCAGAACCGCACCGTTCAATTCTTCGCCACGGGGTGCGCTCTTGCGTGCATTACTGTTTTTTGGCTTCGTCATGACCGCAAGTTTGCCGCAAATACCCGCACTTTGTCCAGCTATCGCGAAACCAGTTCCAGCAGCAGCCGTTCCAGGTCAGCCTCCGCAAAGCGTCCCAGTTTGGTGGCTGCAAGGCGGCCCTGACCGTCGAAGACGGCAGTAAAGGGCAGCGCCTGTCGGGTGTTGCCCAGGGCAGCACTGTTCTCCATGACGCCGATATTGCCGATCAACAGCGGATAGCTGACAGGAGTTGTTTTCTGAAATTCAATAATTTTAGATGCGGTATCGATGCTGATGCCAACAAATTGAACGCTTTTGTCACGATACTTGTCTTGCAGCCTGGAAAACCCGGGCATTTCCTCAAGGCAGGGATGGCACCATGTTGCCCAGTAGTTGACCACCAGGACTTTGCCGCGCCATTGACCGAGGCCTTGCGGCTGGCCTTTCAGATCGGTCAGGACCATTTCAAAAATCGCAAATGCCGGGGTTGCAGCGGTCGGGAATTCGGCGTTTTCCCCGAGCGCGCCCAGTCGATAACCGATTGCCGCCGCAATCAAGGCGGCGCCGGCCAGCATCAGCCAGAGTCGTGATCGCGTCATTCCGGCGTTTCTCGCAGTAGTTCAAGCACCGCCTCGGCGCGAACGCGATGGCGACCTCGGCCGCCATGGGAGTTCCTGGGCTGATGTCGTTCTGCCGCAGGTGGGTATACCGAGATCAGTACCGGAAGATCATTCCACTCAAGACTAAGTTGCGCCTCAACCCCAATCCGTCTGTTATCGAGTATATCGTAGGAGATGCCGTGAGATAGGAGCATGATCTCCACATCTTTGCTGCTATCGGCGAATAGCTCGATCTCCACGGCTGAATAACGGCCGGCGGTACCATCCAGTGCGCCGCCGCTGAGGTAGGGGTTGAATTCGGCCAGCAACTGCATTACGTCCAAGGCCGTTGTGCGCAAATCGTGCACCCGTTCGCGCTGCTCATCCTCTTGGTAAAGCGACTGCCAGGCGCGCAACTCTGTCTCAATCTCCTCGTTGGTCGGCAGTGCCTCGCCTTCTCCTGCGCCCAGGCTGCGCGCCGCCTTGCGTTTGGCGGCGCCATAGTCGGTGATTCCTTCTTCCGCCATCAGGCGCGCCGCGGCGCCGGCAATCGCGCGTCGCAGATGGCTTGAGGCGGAGGGGGCAGGTTTGCGGCGTGGCATGCGGTGGTTTCGCGAATGCGGTGAGCGGGTAAAATCCGCTTCATTATTTCACGGAACGGTGACATGCATATCCACATCCTCGGCATCTGCGGCACCTTCATGGGGGGCATCGCCTTGCTGGCGCGTGCGGCAGGGCATCGCGTTACCGGTTGTGATATGAACGTCTATCCGCCGATGAGTACGCAACTCGGCGAGCAGGGTACTGATCTGGTGGCCGGCTATGGGGCCGAGCAATTGATGCTGAAACCCGATCTGTTCGTGGTCGGCAATGCGATTTCACGCGGCAACCCGTTGCTCGAGGCCATTCTTGAGCAGAATCTGCCTTACGTTTCCGGGCCCCAATGGCTGGCCGAGAATATTCTGCAGGGGCGCTGGGTGCTCGGTGTGGCCGGCACGCACGGCAAGACAACCACGACGTCGATGCTGGCGTGGATTCTCGAAGAGGCCGGGCTGAGTCCTTCTTTTCTGGTGGGGGGGGTGCCGCAGGGCTTTGGTGTTTCTGCCCGGCTGACCGATTCGCCTTTCTTTGTCATCGAGGCCGACGAGTACGACACGGCGTTCTGCGACAAGCGCTCAAAGTTCGTTCACTATCGGCCGCGGACCACGATCCTGAATAACCTTGAGTTTGATCATGCAGATATCTTCGCCGATCTTGCTGCTATCGAGACTCAATTTCATCATTTGGTACGTACCTTGCCAGGGAATGGTCTGATCATCGCAAATGCGGGAGAAACCTCGCTCAAGCGTGTTCTGGCGCGTGGCTGCTGGACTCCGGTCGAATGGTTCATTGGCGCGGAGGGCTGGCACGCCGGAGAGCCGGATGCTTCAGGCGGCTTCGAGGTGACCCTTTCCGGCAAAGTGCAGGGTTGGGTTGAGCACTTCGAACTTCCTGGCGCCCACAACCGGGCGAATGCCTTGGCGGCACTGGCAGCAGCGCGGCATGCAGGTGTCCCGGTGGCCGTCGGCCTCAAGGCACTGGCAAGCTTCAATGGCATCAAGCGCCGGCTGGAAGTGCGCGGTATCGTGCGTGGCGTCACCGTGATCGACGATTTCGCCCATCATCCGACGGCGATTCGCGTCACACTCGACGGCCTGCGTCAGCGCGTCGGCCGCGCCCGAATCCTGGCCGTCCTCGAGCCGCGTTCAAACACCATGAAGCTGGGGGCCATGAAAGCGCAACTGCCGGAAAGCCTGGCCGACGCCGATGCGGCCTACTGCTATGCCGGCAATCTGGGGTGGGACGCCGCTGCCGCGCTGGCGCCGCTGGGCGACAAGGCCCGGACCTTCGATGATCTGGAGCGGATGGTAATCGCCGTGGCGGCCGACGCCCGAGACGGTGATCATGTGCTGATCATGAGCAATGGCGGATTTGGCGGCGTGCATGACAAGCTGCTCGCGGCCCTGGCGTTGTAGGCGGCTGTCAAGCGGTTTGCTGCGTTGTCCTGCCAGTCCGTCGCGGGAACTTGTCTGGCAGGACTGGGCAAGGCGCCCCTTTTTGCACAACAGCGATAGTTCATATCGAAAATATCCACTATGTATTGATTTAGATCAATAGTAATGTGTTAACCTTCTACTTACTGAGAAACTGGAACGGGGTTCCTGCGGGCCCTTTTTGGTAGGTTTTTGAACACGTCAGCTTGTCGTGCAACGCTGTGCCGCGTGGAACGAGACTGGCGTGGAGGGGGGGGAGATGGCACATTGCACAAACAGGAATCGCGACCGGAATCGTCTGCGGTTCGGGCCCAAGGGGCTTGTGATAGCCGGATTGCTCGGCTTGTTCAGTAGCATTGCCAGCGCCGCCTGGGAAATCAGTCTGCAGAACCCGGTGACGGCCACGGCCCGCCACGTGTATGAGTTGCACAGCTTGTTGTTGTGGGTCATCGTCGTGATCTTCATCGGCGTCTTTGCCGTCGTCACCTGGTCCATCATTTTTCATCGCAAGTCCAGGGGTCACGAGGCCGCTGATTTTCACGACAATACGACAGTGGAAATCGTCTGGACCATTGTGCCGACGCTGATCCTGATCGCCATCGCCTTCCCGGCGACATCGACACTGGTGCAGATGCGCGATACCTCGCAGCCCGAACTCACGATCAAGGCCACCGGATATCAGTGGAAGTGGGGCTACGAATATGTCACCGGAGATGCCGCCGGCGTCAAGTACATGAGCGTTCTGTCTACGCCGCGCGAGCAGATCGAAAACAAGTCGCCAAAGGGCGAGAACTATTTGCTTGAGGTCGATCACCCGCTGGTGGTGCCGGTCGGCAAGAAGGTGCGCATGCTCCTTACGGCGTCCGACGTCATTCACACGTGGTCGGTCCCCGCGTTTGCGGTCAAGGCTGACGCTGTTCCGGGTTTTTTGCGCGACACCTGGTTCCGTGCCGAGAAGGAAGGAACCTACCGCGGCCAGTGCTCGGAGCTCTGCGGCAAGGACCACGGTTTCATGCCGGTGGTGGTCGAGGTCGTTTCAGCAGAAAAATACGCGGACTGGGTTGCCGACCGGAAGAAGGAAATGGCTGCGGCGGCAGAGGATCCGGCCAAGGTCTGGAAGCTTGACGAACAGGTTGCCCGTGGCGAAAAGGTATATGCCGCCACCTGCGCCGCGTGTCATCAGCCGAGCGGAAAGGGATTGCCGCCTGTATTCCCTGCTCTGGACGGATCCAAGATCGTCAAGGGACCGAAGGCGGCTCATCTCGATATAGTGCTCAAGGGCAAGCCGGGGACCGCGATGGCGGCCTTCGGCGCTCAGTTGAGTGACACGGACATCGCCGCTGTTGTAGCCTACGAGCGGAACGCATGGACCAATAAACTTGGCGAGGTCATTCAGCCCGCCGAAGTCAAGGCACTTCGCGGCAAGTGATCGCGCCACGGGCCCTCAGGAGAATCTGATTATGCAAGCTACCCAAGCCGCCGGGCATGCCGGCCACCACGATGACGCCAGCCATGGCCACGGTCCGACCGGGTTGATGCGCTGGGTGACCACCACCAACCACAAAGACATTGGGACGATGTACTTGTGGTTCAGCTTTGTGATGTTCCTGGTTGGCGGCGCGATGTCATTGATTATCCGCGCCGAACTGCTGTCGCCCGGATTGCAATACGTGTCCCCCGAGTTCTACAACCAGATGCTGACCCTGCATGCACTTATCATGGTGTTCGGCGCCATCATGCCGGCCTTCGTCGGCTTCGCCAACTGGATGATCCCGCTGATGATCGGGGCGCCTGACATGGCGTTCGCGCGGATGAACAACTGGAGTTTCTGGTTGCTGCCGCCCGCCGCCATCCTGCTGACGGCCTCACTCTTCGTGCCCGGCGGCGCTGCCGGAACCGGCTGGACCCTGTACCCGCCGCTGTCGGTACAGATGGGCATGGGCATGGACATGGCCATCTTTGCCGTGCACATTCTGGGCATGTCGTCGATCATGGGTTCGATCAACATCGTCACCACCATCCTCAACATGCGCGCGCCCGGCATGAGCTTGATGAAGATGCCGATGTTCTGCTGGACCTGGCTGGTGACGGCTTTCCTGCTGATCGCCTCGATGCCGATTCTGGCGGGTGCGGTGACGATGCTGCTGACTGACCGCCATTTCGGCACCAGCTTCTTCAATGCGGCGGGTGGCGGCGATCCGGTACTGTTTCAGCATATCTTCTGGTTTTTTGGCCATCCCGAGGTCTATATCATTGCCTTGCCGGCCTTCGGCGTGGTGTCCCACGTGATTCCGGCGTTTTCGCGCAAGCATCTGTTCGGCTATACCTCCATGGTGTATGCGATTGCGGCAATCGGCCTGATCTCCTTCTTCGTCTGGGCCCACCACATGTATGTGACGGGCATCCCGCTCACCGGGCAGTTGTATTTCATGTATGCGACGATGCTGATCGCGATACCGACCGGGGTCAAGGTTTTCAATTGGGTCACCACCATGTGGCGCGGTTCGCTGAGTTTCGAGACGCCGATGCTGTTCGCGCTTGGCTTCCTCGTGCTGTTTACCATCGGCGGGCTTACCGGCCTGGTGCTGGCGATGACAGCGGTGGACATTCAATTGCAGGACACCTACTACGTCGTCGCCCACTTCCACTATGTCATGGTCGCCGGGGCGCTCTTCTCCGCCTATGCCGGCCTTTACTTCTGGCTGCCAAAATGGACCGGCCACATGTATAACGAAGGTCTCGGAAAACTGCACTTCTGGCTATCGATGATCTTCTTCAACATCGCTTTCTTCCCGCAGCACTTTCTCGGTCTTGCCGGCATGCCGCGCCGGATTCCAGACTACGCACAGCAGTTCGCCGATTTCAACCTGATGTCCAGCATCGGTTCCTTCGGTTTTGGCTTCAGCCAGTTGCTGGTTCTGGTGGTGGTATTCCAGGCGATCAGGGGTGGCGCCAGGGCCGAGGCCCGGCCCTGGGATGGCGCCCGCGGACTGGAATGGACCGTGCCGTCCCCAGCGCCGCACCATACCTTCGAAGATCCGCCCGTGTTTGATCCGGCGGAGGCGCACGCGTGACTCGCGACCCGTCACGCGAGCAGGGCAATCGCCGCATCGCGCTTGGTCTCGCGCTTTTCGCTGCGGCGGTGTTTCTCAGCGTCATGATCCGGCAGTGGATGTCCAGCACGTGAATCCCGACTTCAACGCGGCCGGAGCGACGACTGCCCGCTTGTTGCCTCAGGCGGCGGGTAACAGGTGCATCGTTGCCGGCTTGCTGGCAGTCATCGTCGGCAGCCTGCTTTTTGTGGCCGTTCAGCCGCGCCTGTACAAAGCTTTTTGCGAATGGACCGGCCTCTACGATATCGATCGTGCCGAGCGGGTTGCCGAGTCGTTGATACCCGGCCGACCGGTGGTGCTCGAGTTCGATGCCAACAGCCACGACAATGGGCTGCGTTTTCGTCCCGAGACCACCAGCCTTACCGCCAATACCGGAGAGATCGTGCATGTGGTCTATCGGGTTGAGAACACGCGTAACGCCACCGTGATCGGGCAGGCGGTGCCAAGCTATGGTCCGCAACATGCAGGTGGCTACGTCAAGAAACTGGATTGTTTCTGCTTCAAGCAGCAGACCTTTGCCCCGCACGAGGTGCGCGAGATGCCCGTTGTCTTCGTGCTTGACAAGAAACTGCCTGATGACGTGAACACCGTCACGCTTTCTTATACGTTCTTCGAGGTGCCGGCGGGCAGCGTGCGATCACCGGCAACGGGTGCGGGAAACCGGACGTGACCAATGCCGACGCCGAAGCCACAGCAGCCGAAAGGCAGATTCTTTCGCACCATTCGCACGGTGGCTTGGGGTCTCCTGGGGGTGCGCGGTCACAAACTGCACGAGCAGGACGCGCCACCCTTGTCGCCGTTGCAGATTTTGATCACGGCGCTGGTCTTTATGCTGATCTTTGTACTAACGCTGGTAACCGTGGCAATCAATATCGGCAGACAGTGATTGGCGGCATGAACAACGTAACAGGGTAGTAATGATCAAATGATTTGGAGGAGGTCAAGATGAGTCACCCCGCAGCCGCATACCGCTACTTCGTCCCGGCGCCTTCACACTGGCCACTAGTTGGCTCGCTGGCCCTGCTCCTGCTGGCAAGTGGTGCCGTTTTGACGATGAATTCGATTGCCAACGGTGGTTTCCTGCTGCTGGGCGGGTTTGTCGTACTGGTGGTCATGCTGTTCGGCTGGTTTGGCCGCGTGATCGGAGAATCCGAGAGCGGCAGTTACAACCCGCAAGTAGATCGCTCCTTCCGCTGGGCAATGGCCTGGTTCATTTTTTCGGAAGTGATGTTCTTCGCCGCATTTTTTGGCGCGCTGTTTTATGTCCGCGTCTTGTCCGTTCCGGACCTCGCCAGCCCCGACCAGGCTTTGCTTTGGGATGGCTTCAAGAACCAGTGGCCGAGTGCCGGCCCGGCGGTCAAGGATCCCTTCACCCCGATGCACGCGTGGGGGATTCCGGCTATCAACACTCTGCTATTGCTGAGCTCGGGCGTCACGGTCACCTGGGCGCATTGGGGTTTGATCGCCAACAAGCGGCAGCAGTTGATCATCGGTCTGGCCCTGACGATTCTGCTTGGCCTGGTGTTCATCAGCCTCCAGGCATACGAATACGGCGAGGCCTACAGCCACTTGAATCTGAAGATGACCACGGGTGTTTACGGCTCGACGTTTTACATGCTGACCGGCTTTCATGGTTTTCACGTGACGCTCGGGGCGACGATGCTGATCGTGATTCTGCTACGCACGGTGAAAGGGCATTTCACTGCGGAGCGCCACTTTGCCTTCGAGGCGGTGGCGTGGTACTGGCACTTTGTGGACGTCGTCTGGCTCGGCCTCTTTGTCGTTGTTTACTGGCTGTAATGAGGTGCTCGCGGCGCCTCCGGCGTGGGTCGAGTCACGTCGCGGATCAGAGCCTTTCGCCGATCCAGCCAAACCAGTGTGCCGCCATCAGTAACAGGAACAGGACAAGGGAAAGACCCACGCGCAAGGACAGCGCCCTGACAGCCCGAGTCTTGTTTTGACCCTGATCGCGATAAACAAACACGAGTGCGCCGCCGAGGCTGGCGACGATGGCGATCAGCATCAGGACGACGATGATGCGCATGGATTTCTCTCCTGAAAGCGTGCAGTCTACCGGACTCGCCGTTCGCGCACGACATCAACCCCGACACACCGCTCCGTCGATGCTGATCTTTCCTCTCAAGGGTGGCCCACTCCGCCTGCTGGTGGCCATTCTGCTGATTCTGGTCTGTCTCGGCATGGCGCGCCTGCAACTCTGGCGCGCCGAAACCCGTGGTGAGAAGTTCGAGCGCGAGCAGGCCGCCCTCATCTCGGTGCCAATCAGCTTGTCGGCCCAGCAACGCGAGCACGAGAAACTGCTCGATCGCGCGGCGACGGCGCGCGGCCGCTGGTTGCCGGAGAAGATTCTGTTTGTGGACAACAAGATCTATCGCAGTCGCGCCGGCTATCACGTTCTGACGCCCCTTCAGTTGTCCGGCAGCACATCCGTTGTGCTGGTCAATCGCGGCTGGATAGCGGCGCCACGGTTACGTTCTGAGCTTCCGTCGGTTTCATCGCCGACCGGCGAAATCGAGATTGCCGGCGTGACCCGCAGCTTTGAAACCAGGACATTTGAATTGCAGCAAACGCAGCCGCAGGGAACTGTCTGGCAACATGTGCGTGAAGCCGACTATCGTCGTCTTAGCGGTCTCGACGCGCTGCCGGTGGTCCTGCTGCAAACCGGCGCGGATGGTGATGGTCTTATCCGTGACTGGGGTGCTGCGGAAAATCCCGCGACCAGACACTATGGCTATGCGGCGATGTGGCTGGTTTTCGCGCTGATGGCCGTGGCCTACGGCCTTTTTGCATGGCGGAAGAAATGAGTACGAACGGGACGACAAACAATGAAGTCGAAGACAGCGCCAGTCACGTGACTGCAAGCACTTCTTCCAGTCAGATCAAGGGCAGGCTGATACTGCTGGCGATCGTTGCTATCGGCGTGCTGCCCCTTCTTGCCGCCTTGTACTTTCGTTACGTCTCGCCGCCAGAGGTCCTGGCAACGGTGGGTCAAGCGCTGGATCCCGTGCCGCTGCCGTTCGAGTTCCTGCAGCGTCTCGATGGCGCAGCGCTGGAGCATCCCGCGGTCAGCGGAAAGTGGCTGGTGATTTTTGCCGCACCCGGCGGCTGTGACGCGCGCTGCCAGCATACCCTCTACCTGACCCGTCAGGCGCGTACCGCACAGGGTCGCAATATGGCGCGCGTCGGCCGCCTGTGGGTGATCACCGATGCAACCACGCCCGCGCCGGACCTGATGGCGGCGCACCCGGATCTGGTCCTGGCCAGGGCGACGGATGCCAGGCTGCTGGAGGTTCTCGGCGGCAGCGAAAGTCGTCATGTCAATCTTGCGGACAGGCGTGGCCTGCTGGTTTTCCGTTACTCGGACGATCCCGAGCCAAAGGCCTTCATTCGCGAGATCGGAAAGCTGATCAAGTTTTGATTGCCGTGATTGTTCGTGGCGGTGCTATTACGCCCCGTAGTGCCCACCGGGACTGGCGGCCGCAAGCACCACATCGGGAAGCACGAACCCTGGCACTGCAGCCGTGCCGCCGCCGGGCCCGTGATAGACTTGCTACTTGTTCCGTATCAAATAATTCATTCCTAAAACGTGAAATCTACTACCCTTAGATTGCAACAGGGCTCCGACCGGTTGCGCCACTATTTTCAGCTGGCGAAACCGCGCGTGGTTTCGCTGATCGTGTTCTGTGCCGTTATAGGCATGTTCCTCGCTGTTCCGGGCATGGTGCCGTGGCGCATATTGCTCGCCGGCACCACGGGCATAGCGCTGGTGGCCGGTGCGGCTGCGGCGGCGAACTGCCTGATCGAGCAGAAGATCGATGCCTTGATGGCGCGTACGCGCGGCCGGCCGTTGCCGCAAGGTGAAGTAAATTCACTTGAGACCGTGCTCTTCTCGGGCCTGATAGGGGGCGTCGGGCTTTTCCTGCTCTACGCCTGGGTAAACCCCTTCACCATGTGGCTGACCTTCGCCACCTTCGTCGGCTATGCGGTGATTTACACCATCTTCCTCAAGCCCAATACCTCGCAAAACATTGTTATCGGCGGTGCGTCCGGCGCCATGCCTCCAGTGCTCGGCTGGGCCGCGGTGACCGGCGACGCGCCGGGCGAGGCCTGGTTGCTGTTCCTCATCATCTTCGTGTGGACGCCACCGCACTTCTGGTCTCTGGCACTGTATCGGACGAAGGAATACGCTGCCGCCGGCCTGCCGATGCTGCCGGTAACGCACGGTGCCGAATACACCCGTCGCCATGTGTTTCTCTACACCATCGGCCTGACGCTGGTCACCCTGGTGCCGTATGTTATCGGCATGTGCGGCTGGTTTTACCTGACCTCGGCGGTACTGCTCGACACCATCTTCCTCGGTTACGCGTGGCTTATCTGGCGCGACTATTCGGATGCGGTGGCACGCATCACTTTCCGCTGGTCGATTCTCTATCTCGCGCTGCTGTTCGCCGCGCTGCTGGTTGACCACTACCTGTCGATCTGGTGACCGCGATACAAAAACGGGGCAGCCTCGATTGCCGAGGCTGCCCCGTTGCCGTTAACGCAAATCCTGTTACGCCGCGAGCTGGCCTTTCATCTTCTGCATGGCCTTGACTTCAATCTGGCGGATGCGCTCTGCCGACACGCCGAACTCCGCAGCCAGTTCGTGCAGCGTTGCGGCTTCTTCGCCATCAGCGACCAGCCAGCGCCTCTGAACGATGGTGCGACTGCGTTCGTCAAGGCTTGCCAGTGCCGAACCCAGACCCTCGTCCTGCAAACGGTCATACTCCTTGCGCTCAAGCACCGCGGACGGCTCGACGCTGCGATCCGCGGTCAGGTAGGCAATCGGTGCGTAGCTGTCCTCGTCGTCATCCGATATGGGTTCCAGCGACACATCGGAGCCGGTCAGGCGGGTTTCCATTTCGATCACTTCTGCCGGCTTGACACCGAGCCGTTTCGCCACAGCTTTCACTTCTGCGGCGCCCAGGGTGTTGAAGCCCTGGGGCGAATCTGCATCCTGGGCCAGGGCAGCCTTGATGCTCCGCAGATTGAAGAACAGCTTGCGCTGTGCCTTGGTGGTCGCGATCTTGACCAGCCGCCAGTTCTTCAGGATGTATTCGTGAATCTCGGCCTTGATCCAGTGCATGGCGAACGAAACCAAGCGCACGCCTCGATCGGGATCGAAGCGCTTGACGGCTTTCATCAAGCCGATGTTGCCTTCCTGAATCAGGTCGGCGTGAGGCAAGCCATAGCCCAGATAGCCGCGCGCGATGGCGATCACCAGCCGCAAATGGGACGTCACCAATTGGCGCGCCGCATCGACATCGTCCTGCTCGCGGAAACGCCGGGCGAGCGTTTGCTCCTCGAAATGGCTCAACATCGGCACCCGATTCGCGGCCGATATGAACGCCTCGATGCTGCCGCTGGCGGCGAGCATCGGGAAATGGTCAAGAGACACGGTATGACTCATGGTACGACCTCCTTTTACGCAATATTAGCACTCTTCGCCTGAGAGTGCTAAGCGTGGAAGAAGTTCCTGATGAATTTAGTCGGGAATTATCGGTCGCAGCAGAATGCTGTCGGGCGGGGGATTCGCGTCATGTCCTGGGGCGGTATCCCCAGGCAGGACGCTGGCCGGCGTCAGGTTCTTGGCGGCCCGCCCGGAGGACGCTTCGACTTCTTGAAGAATCGCTTCGCTGGCTTGGTTCCTGGCATGGCATCCGGGCGCCGTGCCTGCTCCGGGCGTCGTCCCTGACCTTGGCCGGCGCCTTGGCGTCGTCCTGGGTCCGATTGCGCTCCAGGGGATCCCTGAATGCGGTTGCCTGGTGCCAGACAGATCTCGAGCTCGATGATCTCGTCCCAGATGGCATCTGTGCGCTGGTGGTCGGGGATCGCCAGGAGTTCCCTCAAGCGGCGGCGCGGATCAGGAAGTTGCGGCTCGTTGCGCACGGGCTCGGGAGTTTGCTGCTCGTGGGGTGTGGACTCGAGCGGTGGCTGTCCAATGGGTTCTTCTTCGTTCATGGACATATTATCGCCCGAATAGAGCGTTCCAATCCAGTGTTGCCAGTCACGTCAAACGCATTGTTGGTTTTTTTCCTCAACATTACCTCAAATGTTGCCGCAAGGAGATTACCGCGCCCACCCAGCCGAGGCCAGCGGCGAAGCCCAGTAGCAGTGCCGAGTCATGAGCATCGAGCGACCGGAGGACGACAGTGAGCTCGTACAGTCGCAGCAGCTCGTTCAAGGGCGCGCGCAGCCAGAGGGCGGCCGCGCCGACCACCAGCCACGCCACAATACCGCCGCCGAGTCCGAGCAGGACTCCGTAGTAAAGGAACGGGCGCTGAATGAATCCGTCGGTGGCGCCAAGCAATTGACTCACCTCGATTTCCGCCCGGTGGGTGAGCACCTGCATGCGGATGATGTTGAAACTGATCGCGATCAGCCCGGCGCCAAGCAGTGCGCCGAGCAGAATTACCGACGTACGGCCGAGCTTGAGCAGTGCGTCAAGCCGGCGCACCCAGGCCGAGTCGAGTTGCACATGCTCGACCTTGGGCCACTGACGGAACTCGACGGCGAGTCTTTCCATCGCTTCCGGGCGCTCATCCGTGGCGGTGACGACGAATGCATCGGGGAAGGGGTTTGCCGGCAGTGCTTCGATCACATCGCGCAGACCGGGATTGGTCTTCATGCGCGCCAGCGTCGCTTCCCGCGTCACAAGCAGTACCTGTCTGATACCGCCGTACTTGCCCAGGCGCGATTCAATTTCCGTCGCTGCCTGCCGCTCGGCATTGGCCGCCATGAAGATGGAAATCTGGGGTGCGGCGGAAGTCGTGCCAGCCAGCTGCCGTGCATTGGCAAGCAACATCTCGCCGCCTGCCGGCAGGGCCAGTGCGATCCCGATGGCCAGCAGGGAGAGCAGGCTGTTGACCGGGGCCGCAACCAGCCTGCGCAGCGCCAGCAGGCCGGCTTTCCGGTGGTGAGTGAGCCAGACCTTCACGGCAGGAGCTTTCCGTGATTCAGCTGCACACGTCGCGCACCTGGAAACAAGTCGTTGGCATAGGTGGCAATCAACACCGTAACGCCGACATGGTGGAATTCGTGAAAAATGCGCGCCACATCCGCCGCGGTCTCGCTGTCAAGATGTGCGGTGGGTTCGTCGGCCAGCAGCAGGTTCGGCCGATTCACCACGGCGCGGGCAATCGCCAGACGCTGCTGTTCGCCGCCCGACAGCATTACCGGCAGGGCTTTCTCGCGGCTGGCCAGGCCGACTTTGTCCAGCGCGGCGCGTACGCGCTGGGCGGCGTCCCTGGTCGGAAACCCGACAATGGACAGGGGCAGCAGGACGTTCTCGAACACGGAACGGTCGAACAGCAACTTCTGGTCCTGGAACACCATGCCGATGCGCCGGCGCAGCCAGGGCAGGGCCGAACGCGAGAGTGCGCCGACGTTCTGGCCACCAACCAGAACCGCGCCTGCCGTGCATTTCTCAACCGCCGCAATCAACCTGAGCAGTGTCGTTTTTCCGGCCCCGGAGTGTCCGTTGACCACCACCATATCCCGCTCCGCCACATGGAAACTAAGGTCGGACAGCGCGTCGATACCCGGCTCATAACGCTTCGAAACGCGATCAAAACGGATCACCGAGATGGCCCCAGCAGGGCGTCGACAAACTCGCCGGCGCGGAAGGCCTGCAGATCATCGATGCCTTCGCCAACTCCTATGAAGCGGACCGGCTTCGGACACTGGCGGGCAATCGCGGCGAGCACGCCGCCCTTGGCGGTGCCGTCGAGCTTGGTGATGACCAGCCCTGTCACACCGATGGCCTTGTCGAAAGACTTGACCTGCTGCACGGCGTTCTGGCCTATGTTGGCATCGAGTACCAGCAATACTTCGTGGGGACCGGACGCATCGGCCTTCTGGATCACCCGGCGAATCTTGGCGATCTCTTCCATCAGGTGCAGTTGTGTCGGCAGGCGGCCCGCGGTGTCGGCCAGGACAACGTCTATCTTGCGCGCGCGGGCGGCGCTGATGGCGTCGAATACCACCGCCGCCGGATCGCCGGATTCCTGGGCGATGACGGTGACGTTGTTTCTTTCTCCCCAAGCCGTCAGTTGCTCGCGGGCCGCGGCACGAAAGGTGTCACCGGCGGCGAGCAGGACGCTCTTGCCCTGGCTCTGGAAGTGTTTGGCCAGTTTGCCGATGGAAGTGGTTTTGCCGGCGCCGTTGACGCCGGCGATCATGATGACGAAGGGCTGGTGGCCGCTCGCATCGAGTGCTTGTTCGAGCGGCGCCAGCAAGGTTTGCAGCCCCTTGGCCAGAGCCGACCGCAGTTGGGATGGAGTTTCCAGCTTGTCACGCTTCACGGTGGCCTTCAGTTCCGCCAGCAGCCAGTGCGTTGCCTCGACGCCGCAGTCCGCCATCAGCAACGTGGTTTCCAGATCGTCGAGCAGTTCATCGTCGATCTTGGCCCGGCTGAAGAGTTCCGTCAGCGGCGTGTTGAGGGTGGCGCGGGTGCGGGACAGGCCGGCCTTGAGGCGTTCGCTCCACGAAGCGCCCGGCGCCCCGGTTGCGGGAACATTGGAGGCGGGATCGTCCTTTGTTTTCAGGAAACCAAACATGCGGAATGCGGTCGGAGGTGAGAGTCTTATTCAGTAGGAATCGTACCCCGCGCCGCCGGGCGTTGGGATGCGATGCGAGGCGGAGGGAGTGCGGCATGGTACATCCATGCAAGCGACCGACAACGTGGCAGCGCGCCCAACGCCCGACGGCCCTTCGGGTTGAGACCAGGATCGGCGTCTGCGGCGTTGCAGCGCTTGCCAATGGAACAACCACTGGCCGCGCACTGCGCCTTGCATCCATCCGATCCTGATCTCAACGCGGGGCATGATTTCTACTGAATTAGACTCTAAGCCGCGCTAAGATGCGCAACGCAAGATTTTATCAGAAGCCTTTTTGAGCCCACCCAGACCCGCCATGAAACCACTGTTTGCAGCCTCCGTCGTTCTGGCTTGCGCCGTATCGCCAGCGCCGACTTTTGCCAATCCGTTTGAAACAAAGCTCGCCAATGGCTTGCGCGTCATCGTCAAGGAGGACCGCCGTGCGCCGACTGTCGTGCATATGGTCTGGTACCGCGCCGGCAGCATGGACGAAAAGGATGGCACCTCGGGTGTTGCCCATGCACTGGAACACCTCATGTTCAAAGGCACCAAGAATCTCCCTGCGGGAGAATTCAACAAACGTGTGGCCGAAGCCGGTGGCCGCGACAATGCCTTCACCAGCCGTGACTACACAGCCTACTTCCAGATCGTGCCAAAGGCCGCGCTGCCCGAAATGATGCAACTCGAATCGGACCGCATGGCGAACCTGAAGCTGGACGCCAAGGAATTCGCTTCCGAGATTCAGGTAGTCATGGAAGAGCGGCGGTTGCGCACCGACGACAATCCGCATGCGCTGGTGCACGAAGCACTGAATTCGGTGATATTCCAGGCGCATCCCTACCGACGCCCGATCATTGGCTGGATGGATGACCTGGAGCACCTGACCTGGCAGGACGCCCGCGATTGGTACCACCAGTGGTACACGCCGAACAACGCCTATGTGGTGGTGGTGGGCGACGTTGATCATCGCGAGGTGTTTCGTCTGGCGCAGAAGTATTACGGCCCGCACAAGGCGCATGCATTGCCGGAGCGCAAGCCGCAGAACGAACCGGAGCAGGCCGGCATCCGCCGGGTGAGCGTCAAGGCGCCGGCCAAGCTGCCCTACCTCGCCATGGCGTGGAAGATGCCCAAGCTGCGCGATGTGCAGAAGGATCGCGATCCTTACGCACTGGACGTGCTGGCGGCGGTGCTGGATGGCCACGATGCCTCGCGCTTCGCCCGCAATCTGGTGCGCGGCAGTCGTGTCGCGCAGTCGGTCGGTGCCGGCTACGACCCGACACTGCGCGGCGAAGCGAACTTCGTCGTCGACGGCCAGCCGGCCGATGGCAAGAGCATTGCCGACCTGGAAGCGGCGCTGCGAGGCGAGATCAAGCGCATTCAGGACGAGGGCGTGTCGGCCGAGGAACTCGCCCGGGTCAAGACCCAGTCCATCGCGGCGCAGATCTACAAGCGTGATTCGCTGATGGCGCAGGCCATGGAAATAGGCGGTGTCGAGGCGGCCGGGCAGTCCTGGCGCGACATCGATACCCTGCTGGAAAAAATCAAGAGCGTTACCGCGGAAGAAGTGCAGGCCGTGGCTAAGAAGTACTTCACGGATGACACCCTGAGCATTGCCGTGCTTGACCCGCAGCCTGTCGATAAAAGCAAACCGAAGAAGCCCTCCGGGGCAGTGAGGCATTGATGCGTACCCTTATTTTCGTTCTGTCGTCGCTCCTGACATCGACGCTTGCTTTTGCCGGCGTCAAGATCGAACACTGGATAGCTCCCTCCGGGGCGAAGGTGTATTTCATCGAGACACGCGTGCTGCCCATCCTCGACGTTCAGATTGATTTTGCTGCAGGTGCCGCGTTTGTTCCCGCCGGCAAATCCGGTCTTGCCGGCCTGACGCAAGGCCTGCTGGAAACCGGCGCCGCCGATCTGGATGAAGAGCATATCGCCGGGCGCCTGGTCGACATCGGCGCGCGACTCGGTGGTGGGGCCGACAGCGATCGGGCCAGCCTCAGCGTGCGCACCCTTTCGAGCAAACCCGAGAAAGAGGCCGCGCTCGATCTGTTGCGCACCGTCCTCTCGGCACCGACTTTTCCGCAATCGGTGCTCGAGCGCGAGCGCGGGCGCACCATTGCCGCCATTCGCGAAGCGGAAACGCGGCCCGATGCCATCGCCGGCAAGCGCTTCGCGGCAGCCATCTATCCCGGCCACCCTTACGGCACAAGTCCCACCGTGGAGAGCGTGGGCGCCGTCACGCGCGAAGATCTCGCCGAATTCCACCGCCAGCATTACGGCGCCAGGGGAGCGGTCGTATCCATAATTGGCGACGTATCGCGGGCAGAGGCCGAGGCCATCGCCCAACGCCTCACCGAGGCGCTGCCGGCAGGAGGCGGCAGCCTCGTGCCGCCGGAGGTAACGAAGCCGCTGCGCGGCACCATCAAGATTGCCCATCCGGCGGCACAGAGTCATGTCCACATCGGATTGCCGGCGATCCGCCGCAGCGATCCCGACTATTTCCCGTTGCTGGTGGGCAATTACACCTTGGGTGGCGGAGGGTTTGTTTCGCGCCTGATGAAAGAAGTCCGCGAAAAACGTGGCTATGCCTATAGCGTTTATTCCTACTTCGCCCCGCGCAAAATGGAGGGTCCGTTCGAGATCGGCCTGCAAACCAAGCGCGAACAGGTCGGTGATGCTCTCAAGGTCGTGGATGAGGTGCTCGCGGACTATATGGCCAAGGGGCCGACACCGAAGGAACTGGCGGCAGCGAAAAAGAACATGGTCGATGGGCTTGCGCTGCGCATGGACAGCAACGCCAAGCTGCTCGGTTATCTTTCCGCGATTGGGTTTTACGACCTGCCGCTGACCTACCTCGATGATTTTCCGGCGAGGGTCAAAGCCGTTACCATCGAGCAGGTCAAGGCCGCCTTCGCCCGTCACGTCAAGGCTGAAAACCTGGTCACGGTGATCGTAGCTGCAGATTGACCCTTGAGCCGTATTCGCATTACTGGCGGCGAATGGCGCAGCCGCCTGGTCCAGGTGCCCAATGTACCCAGTGCGCCGGGCTTGCGGCCGACGCCGGATCGGGTGCGCGAGACCTTGTTCAACTGGTTGGGGCAGGATCTCCGGGGCCTCAGCTGTCTCGACCTTTTCGCCGGCAGCGGCATCCTCGGCTTCGAGGCAGCTTCGCGCGGTGCGGACTATGTTGCCCTGGTGGAACGTTCGCGTCCGGTGTTCACGACGCTGAAGATGCATGCCGAGGCCTTCGCGTGTGCGCGCCTCGAACTGTTTTGCTGCGATGCGCTAAAATTCGCCCCCTCGTCCGGTCGGCGCTTTGATCTGGTATTTCTCGATCCGCCCTATGGTCAGGGTTGGCTGGCGCGGGTGGAGTCCCGGCTGGATGATCTGGCTGCCACGGGTGCGAGGTTGTACGCAGAGGCCGAGATGCCTCTGGAGCGGTTGGGCCGCTGGACGGTGGCGAAGCAGGGACGGGCCGGCCAGGTTTTCTTTCATCTGCTGGAGCAGGCATGAGCAAAAGTATCGCCGTTTACCCGGGAACCTTCGATCCCCTTACCAAGGGTCACGAGGATCTCGTGCGACGCGCTTCGAGCCTGTTCGAGCGGGTCATCATCGGCGTTGCCGAGAGCCGTACCAAAAAGCCCCTGTTTTCTCTGGCGGAGCGCGTCGAAATTGCCCGCGAGGTGCTGACGGGTTATCCCAATGTCGAAATTCATGGTTTCGATTGCCTGCTCATGGACTTCATGCGCCAGCACGGTGCCAGCGTGATCATGCGCGGTTTGCGCGCCGCATCGGATTTCGAATATGAATTTCAGATGGCCGGAATGAACCGAAATCTATATCCCGATGTCGAAACCGTATTCCTTACGCCGTCGGATCAGTACATGTTCGTCTCGGCGACGATCGTGCGGGAAATAGCCTTGTTGGGCGGCGACGTCTCCAAGTTCGTGCCACCCCAAGTCCAGAAACGACTTGCCGAGAAGATCAAACACCTTAGCTGACTAATTGGAAAAGACCCAAAGGAAAAAATCATGTCCCTGATGATCACCGATGAATGCATCAATTGCGACGTATGCGAGCCCGAGTGCCCCAACAACGCGATTTCGCAGGGTGACGAGATCTACATCATCGATCCCAAGAAATGCACCGAATGTGTCGGGCATTTCGACACGCCGCAGTGTCGGGAAGTTTGCCCGGTGGACTGCATTCCGGATGATCCGAATAATGTGGAATCGAAGGATCAGCTGATGGCCAAATTTCTTCAGCTGACGGCAAAGTAGCGGCCCGCTATCGCTGGCAGCCTGAGCAGAAGAAGCTTGCACGCTGTCCCTGCCGCAGTTCCCTGATGGTGCGGCCACAGACATGGCACGGCGCGCCGCGGCGGCCATAGACAAAATACTGCTGCTGGAAATAGCCGGAACTGCCGTCGGAATGAATGAAGTCGCGCAGGCTGCTGCCGCCTGCGTCAATGGCGGCCGCAAGCGTCGTCTTGATCGCCGGCACGAGGCGCTGCAGGCGCTTCAGCGATATACGGCCGGCGGCCGTGCGCGGATCGATGCCGGCGCGGAAAAGGCTTTCGGAGGCATAGATGTTGCCGATGCCGACGACGCGATGGCTGTCCATCAGTGTCGGTTTGATCGCCGCCGAGAGGCCGGCTAGTTCGTGCTTGAGCCATGGGGCGCTGAACTCATTCGTCAGCGGCTCGACGCCGAGCCCGGCCAGCAGAGGATGCAGCAGCGGATCGCCGGGCAGCCAGAGTACGGCGCCGAAGCGACGCGGGTCGCGCAGCCGCAATGCGACCGCCTTGTTGCCGATGGTGAAGACCAGATCGAAGTGATCATGCTTTTCGGCGGCGAGCGTGGCGGCAACCAGTCGCAAACTGCCCGACATGCCGAGGTGGATCATCAGATGTCCGTGGTCAAATTCCAGCAACAGGTATTTGCCACGACGGCTGACGGCCGCCAGGCAATGTCCGGCCAGCGTCCGCTGCAGATTCTGCGGCAGCGGATAGCGCAATGAAGGAGTGCGGGCGACCGCCCCAGAGACGCGCCGGCCGGTCAGAACGGGCGCAATGCCGCGGCGGGTGACCTCGACCTCGGGCAGTTCAGGCATGCCGGGACTCGCACGAAACAGCGGGCGAAACTGCTAACATCGCCGCATTGTATGTGACAGGACCGCTTGTTCCAATCAGGTGCCGCGCCCATGAACCATTTTTTCCGTTTCTTTGCGCTTCTCCTCATGCTGGCCGGTGTCCGCGCATGGGCACAGGCACCGGCTGCGCCGCCGGCACCCAAAGAGGATCGGCTGCCGAAGCAGGAATTGACCGGGCAGATTCTCTATCAGTTTCTGCTCGCCGAAATAGCCGCCCAGCGAGGCCAGTTCGGGCTTTCTGCCAGCGCGTATCTCGATCTGGCGATGAGCACGCGCGATCCGCGAATTGTGCGCCGGGCTGCGGAGATCGCCTTTCACGCGCGTCAGTACGATGCCGCGCTGACGGCCTGCCGACTGTGGCTCAGCCTTGAGCCGGAATCCGCGCAAGCAAAGCAGATGCTGTCCACCTTGCTGCTCGCCAGCGGGCGTGTCGAAGAACTGGCCGACAGCCTCGCCCGCGATCTGGCGGCGGAGGCTGCGGGCGTGGGTGATGCCCTGATCCGGCTGGCTCGCGCCTTCGTCCGCTATCCGGACAAGCTGGCGATACAGCGGCTGTTGGACCGGCTAACCCAGCCCTATCTCGATCTTGCCGAAGCTCACCTGGTGCGCGCGCAGGCGGCGGCGGGAGCTGGGGATGCCGACCGCGCCCGCCGCGAGATTGATCAGGCGCTGGAGATGCGTCCGGCATGGGAACTGGCGGCCTTGTTCAAGGCCGAAATGCTGCCAAAGGGGGCGGCGCAACTGGAATTTCTGAAGACCTGGTTGGCGGCCAATCCAGACGCCCACGATGTGCGTCTGGGTTATGCCAGAGGGCTGGTGAGCGAAAAGCGCTACGAAGCGGCGCGTATCGAGTTCCGTCGCCTGCTGTCGGCCAATCCGAGCAATCCGGACATGATTTACGCCGTCGGGATACTTTCGCTGCAGGTCAACGATGCGGCCGAAGCGGAGCAGCAGCTCAAGCGTTTCGTCGAAATCGGACGCGGTGAACTGGATCCGGCACGGTTCTATCTGGGGCAAATTGCCGATCAGGCCGGGCGTCCCGACGACGCCTTGCGCTGGTATGACCAGGTCGCCGCCGGCGAGCATGCCATGCCGGCGAAGGTGCGGGCATCCCAGATCTTGCTGCGCCAAGGCAAGCTCGACGAGGCGCGCGAGCGGCTTGCCGCTGCGCGCGCCAACGCGCCGGGCGACATCCGCCTGGTGGTGGCCGAGGCCCAGTTGCTGCGTGATGCAGGGCGCCACGAGGACGCCTTTGCCTTTCTTGCCAAAGTGCTGGAAGTGCAGCCTGACCAGGCTGACCTTCTCTACGAGACTGCACTGGCCGCTGAGAAGCTAGGCTATGTGGATGTATCGGAGCGCCATCTGCGACGTATGATCGCTCTCAAGCCTGACTCGGCGCAAGCCTATAACGCGCTCGGCTTCTCGCTGGTCGAGCGCAATCTGCGGCTTGAAGAAGCCGCGCAACTGATCGACCAGGCCTTGTCGCTGGCACCGGATGATCCATTCATTCTTGACAGCAAGGGCTGGCTGTTGTTCCGTCAGGGCAACCGGGCTGCGGCTCTGGAGGCCCTGCAGAAGGCCTTTGCCAAGAAACCCGATCCCGAGATTGCCGCCCATATAGGCGAAGTGCTGTGGGCTCTGGGTCGGACAGACGAGGCAAAGACCGTTTGGCGCGAGGCGACCAAGGCTTACCCGACCAACGAAGCGCTGGCGGCGACTATCAAGCGATTCGTCCCTTGAGATCATGGCCGGCTTGCCTTGCCACCGTGCTGCTGGTGGCGTGCACCGAGGCGCCACCGCTATCCGATGTCACGCTGACCCTCGGTCCGTCGCTGCAGCGATTTACCGCCGAGGGGCGTATTTCGATGCGGCAGGGCGATCGCCGCGATCACCTGCGTTTTAGCTGGGAGCATGCCCCGGGCAGCGATGTCGTGCTGCTCATGTCGCCGCTGGGGCAGGGCATGGCCGAACTGGCGCGCGATGCAGCTGGCGCGCGGTTGACGCAGCCGAATCAGGCGGTCATTGCGGCCGACACCCTGCCGCAGCTGGCACAACGCGTTTTCGGTGCGCCGCTGCCGCTGGAAGCCGTGGCTGACTGGCTGCGCGGCGCGCGTCCGGCGCTCAGCGGTGACGTCGATGGCTGGCGTGTGACCATTAGCGATACCTCGCCGTTCCGCCAGAGCCGACTTTTGCGCGTAATGGAAGCCAGCCGCGAGGATGTCGACTTCAAGTTGATTGTCGATGACTGGGACGTGCCCGAATGAGTGATTGGCAGCGTGACTGGCCGGCGCCGGCGAAGATCAACCTGTTCCTGCATGTAGTCGGGCGTCGCGCCGATGGCTACCACTTGCTGCAAACCGTGTTCCGTTTTCTGGATTTCGGCGACACGCTGCGCTGCGAACCGCGCGCCGACGGCAGGATTGTCCTCGCGACTCCACTCCCCGGAGTGCCGCCCGAGACCGATCTCACCGTTCGCGCGGCGGCCGCGTTGCGTGCCGCGACCGGTGCCACGGCCGGAGTTACGCTGCAGGTCGAAAAGCGAATTCCCATGGGTGGCGGGCTGGGCGGTGGCAGCTCGGATGCCGCGACGACGCTGATGGCGCTGAATCGTCTGTGGAGAACCGGTCTCGACTCCTTGCAGTTGCAGCGGATCGGACTTGCCCTGGGCGCAGACGTGCCGATCTTCGTCCATGGCCACGCGGCTTTCGCCGAGGGAGTGGGCGAACGCTTCGCAGACGTGGCCCTGCCTGCGGCCTGGTATCTGGTGCTGGTGCCTGCCGTGGCCGTGCCTACGCTCGATATTTTTCGTTCGACGCAACTGCGCCGCGACACTCCCGCCATTGCCGTTGCGGATTGGCGCCCCGGTTTCGGCCACAACGATCTCGAAACCGTGGCCGGCGCGCTCTATCCCGAGGTAAGACGCCATCTCGACTGGCTGCGGCAATACGGTGACGCGCGCATGAGCGGATCGGGAGCCTGCTGTTTTGTCGAATTTGCCCAGGAGTCGGCAGCAAGGGCGTCTTTGGCCGCCCTGCCCGCCGACATGCGCGGTTTTGTCGCCGCCGGATTGGACCGGCATCCGCTCGTCATGATTTGACAGCAGAGGCGAAAACCCCGAAAATGCGCGTCCTTCCGGCCTCCGCTCTCAAGGCGGAAGGCCGATGTTGGGGAGTCGCCAAGTTGGTTAAGGCACTGGATTTTGATTCCAGCATGCGAAGGTTCGAATCCTTCCTCCCCAGCCAGCTTATTTGCCAACTCATTTGCCAACTTAGTCACAGCATAACGACATGGCCTACGACAGCCTGATGGTGTTCACCGGCAATGCCAACCGCAAGTTGGCGGCCGATGTCGTCAAACGCCTGCACATTTCGCTCGGCCGCGCCGATGTCGGTCGCTTTTCCGACGGCGAGGTCAGCTGCGAAATACTGGAGCATGTGCGCGGCCACGACGTCTTCGTATTGCAGTCGACCTGTTTTCCCACCAATGACAATCTGATGGAGTTGATGGTCATGGTGGACGCCTTGAAGCGGGCGTCAGCCGGCCGCATTACTGCCGCGATCCCGTATTTCGGTTATGCCCGCCAGGATCGCCGGACCCGCTCGGCGCGAGTCGCGATAACCGCCAAGGTGGTCGCCAACATGCTGCAAACGGCTGGCGTGCAGCGCGTGCTGACGGTCGATCTGCACGCAGACCAGATCCAGGGCTTCTTCGACATACCCGTGGACAACGTCTACGCGGCACCGATCCTGCTCGGCGATATCTGGAAGCAGCGCCATGAAGACCTGCTGGTGGTTTCGCCCGACGTCGGTGGCGTGGTGCGCGCGCGCGCGCTGGCCAAGCGCCTGGAGTCGGATCTGGCGATCATCGACAAGCGGCGGCCGAAGGCCAATGTGTCTGAGGTCATGAACATCATCGGCGAAGTCGAGGGCCGTACCTGCGTCATCATGGACGATATGGTGGACACCGCCGGCACGCTGTGCAAGGCGGCGCAGGCGCTGAAAGAGCATGGCGCCAGGCGTGTGCTGGCCTACTGTACTCACGCTGTTCTCTCCGGCAATGCCGTATCAAGGATCGTCGAGTCCGAACTCGATGAACTGGTGGTGACCGATACCATTCCGCTGTCCGAAGAAGCCCGCGCCTGCCCGCGCATCCGGCAGATATCGATCGCCGAGTTGATGGCCGAGACCATGCTGCGCATCAGCAACGAGTCCTCCGTCTCCTCGCTGTTCATGGACTGACGCCACAGAAGCTGAATCCTGTTTTCATCCCCTTGCCTGGTCGCGGGCGAGGGATATTTCAAGCAGTACTTACTGGAGTAAATCATGCAACTCGAATTCAACGCAAACAAGCGCGATGGACAGGGCACCGGAGCGAGCCGCCGCCTGCGTCGCACCGGCCGGGTCCCCGGCATTCTGTATGGCGGTACGGCCAAGCCGCAGCAGATCGATATTGACCACAACGAGCTGTTTCAGCTGCTGCGCAAGGAGGCCTTCTATTCCTCCGTGCTCAACGTCAATCTCGATGGCTCAAGGGAAATGTGCCTGCTGCGTGATGTGCAGCGGCATCCTTACCGGCCGGTGATCCTGCACGCGGATTTCCAGCGTGTCGACGCGACCAGCAAACTGCACCAGAAGGTGCCGCTGCACTTCATCAATGCCGATGTTTCGCCGGGAGTGAAGCTCTCCGGCGGCATGGTGCAGCATGTCATGACCGATCTCGATGTACGTTGCCTGGCGAAGGATCTGCCGGCCTTCATTGAAGTCGATCTGAAGGACATGGTCCAGGGCCATTCACTACACGTTTCGGAACTCAAGCTGCCTGCGGGCGTCGAAGCCGTGATGCACAAGGGTGAAGACCCGGTGGTGGCGACCGTGATCGTGCGCGGCGGCAAGGCCGACGAGGAGGAAGCCGCTGCTGCTGCTGCCGCAGCCGAGGCGGCGCCTGTTGTGGCCGCTGCTGCGGCTCCGGCCGAGAAGAAGTCCGAGAAGACCGACAAGAGATAATCCTTGCAGGCTTCGCTGCGTCTGATTGTCGGCCTCGGCAACCCCGGCGCCGAATACGCTGAAACCCGGCATAACGCCGGGTTTTGGCTTTGTGAG
>Ga0209211_10000292_pt1 | contig 109717 bp, 112 predicted proteins | sample RifGroA2_FD_183992 | JGI IMG/M metagenome (GOLD analysis project Ga0209211, IMG submission 183992) | Groundwater microbial communities from Rifle, Colorado, USA - Groundwater A2 (SPAdes) (version 2) | ecosystem: Environmental > Aquatic > Deep subsurface > Groundwater | place: Rifle, Colorado...
CCTTGACCCAGATCAATAAAGGCCAAGATGGCAAAAGAAAACACGAGTTAACTCAGTTAAACAAAGTCTTTGAAGATTATTATAATGATAAACAGTGTTATCCTAAACCGGGCGAAGTTTGTTATAACACAATCAGCCCAACTACTTGTAATATCTGTGGGAATGAATCTGCTCCGCCTAATTTTTCTAATTTTTCTCCTTATCTTTCCCGTCTTCCCTGCGATCCCCGTCAACCAACTAAAAAATACCTTTATCAAATCGATAACGATAACAGCAGTTGTCCAACTTGGTATCGAATTTATACGGCTCTTGCTAATCAGTCTGACCCGGTAGTAGCTTCGGTTGGGTGTAGTAGTGGTTGCGGCCCTTCACCTGATTTTAGTTATAACTATGGCGTTTCCAGCCCAAATATCGGTCTTGAAACCTCATTAACCGCCTGTCTTACTTCGGGAAGCTGTGGAGATTATTGTTCTTCTAGTGGAAAATCTTGTTCGTCTGGTACAGTTTACGAGACATATTCCGATAGTAGTTGTGAGACTAATTTAGGAATTTGCAACGGCCCAACTTGCTGTAATCAAAATCCTATTGGTGGCCAGGTTCAATCATATAAGTGTTTTTGTCAATAAAAAATTAGGCTTTGATTTTTATTATTAAAAGTTTATGCTTAACTCTATGGAAAAAAGTTTTCAAAAATCATTATTATTTATTCTTTATTCATTATTATTTGTCTTTCCTTTTTTCTTTCTTCCTTTTACTCAAGAGTTTTTTATCACCAATAAACTTTACTTACTGGGCTTTGGCGTTTTATTACTGATTCTTATTTCTACCATCGAAATTTTAGTTTCAAAAAAAATCGCCTGGAAAAAACTTCCTTTTGATAATTTAGTCTTGCTATTTTTGACGGCGATGGCGATTTCAATTATTTTTTCTTCTCCCAACAAAGTCCAGGCCTTATTAAATCCAAGCTTTGGACTGGTGACGATGATTGTTTTGGCAATTTTGTATTTTTATCTCTCCCGTCAAAAAGGTCCGTCCTCATCTGATGAGGTCGGACCTTATATAATGAAGGCCTTGTCTTTTTCTGCTTTTCTTCTCTCTGTCTTAACAATTGCTTTCTATTTTCAACCTTTTAAAAATATTGCTTTACCGCAAAATCTTGCTTTTCTTAAAAACCCCGCCTTCACTCCGGTCGGCAGTCAATTGGATTTGGCGATTTTGCTGGGATTTTTTGTTGTTCTCGGCATTGTAAATATGTTAAAAAAGGGCGAGGAAACCTTGCCCCTACATTCGATCATCTATTATCTATCATCTATCATCTTGTCTCTCCTTGCCCTCTTCCTCACCGTCTATTCTCTTATTAAACCGGTCGTACAGACGCCCAATTTGGGCGTCTCTACATTAATTCTTCCTCCCTTCCGCTTATCCTGGTTTGCCGCTCTTGAAATCTTGAAAACTCCCCCCTCTGCTATCGTGGGCATTGGCCTAGACAACTTTAGTGCAATCTTTACTCGGGTCAAAGACTTTACTTATAATCAATCGCCCCTCTGGCAGATTAATGCCTTTAATGTTTCCCGTTCGGCGATTTTACAAATTCTTACCGAAACCGGGATTTTCGGATTGCTTGTTTTCGGTTTATTGATTTTTGCCGTTTTTAAACAATTAGTAAAGGGCGGACACGGAGGTCCGCCCCTACAGGTTATTTGTTTATTTGTTTATTTGCTTATTTGTTTCTTTATCTTTCCTCCCTCTCTAATCATCTGGTTTTTGTTTTTTGTGGTATTGGCCCAATTATCTCGTACAGACGTGATTAATCACGTCTCTACAGTTGATTTGACGGATCTATTGCCTATTTATATTGGCACCGTTGTGATTGCCTTTGGTTTAATCACCGCTTCCGGTTATTTCTTAGGCCGTTCTTACGTTTCTGAATATTATTTTAAAAAATCCTTGGATGGGATTAGTAAAAATAATCTTAAAGAAGTCTATGAAAACCAAAGACAGGCAATTATTTTAAATCCATATATTGAAAAATTTCACGGCAACTTTGCCCAAACCAATCTTTTAGTTGCTAATAATTTAGCCCAAAAAGATCCTAAAAATATTACCGAACAGGATCGTCAAACCATCGCTCAGGCAATCCAGGCCGCTATTGCCGAAGGAAAGGCGGTTGTTTCTCTAAATCCGCAAAAAGCCGACGGCTGGCAGAATTTAGCTTCAGTCTATCTCAACGTCATTAATGCTGCTCAAGGGGCTGATGTTTGGACCATCTCCGCTTATCAACGGGCGATTCTCTCTGATCCTCAAAATCCAATCTATCGAGTCGGTTTAGGCGGAGTTTATTATTCCTTGAAAAAATATGACGATGCCTTGAAGTTTTTTGAACAGGCAGTTTCTTTAAAACCTGACTGGCCCAACGCCAGCTATAATTATGCTTGGGCTAACTTTCAAAAAACAAACTACCCTCAAGCCGTCAACGCTATGCAAAACACTTTGAATCTCCTCGATCAAAAACTAAATAAAGCTGATTATGAAAAAGTACAAAAAGAACTTGATGAGTTTAAGAAAATGCTCCCCAAAGAAGAAGAGGCGACTAAATCTGTTGAGACAGTACCTGGAACTTTAAATCTGCCAACACCTCCAGCAACTTCAATTAGTCCAAAACTGGAACTGCCGAAAGAAGCATCGCCTGAGGCAAAATAATACTACCAATACTACCAATGTCACCAATCCGACCAATAAATAATTAAATAAACCAATGATTTAATTATTTTTATTATTTGTTTATTTTTTATATTTATTGGTAGTATTGGTCGGATTTGTAGTATTGGTAGTATTAAAATTATTTAAGGAATCCCAGCGGATCTAGTATCTGTCCTCCTGAGCGGATCTCAAAATGGAGATGGGTTCCCGTTGATCTTCCGGTTGACCCCATAATTCCAATCTGACTACCTTGAGTGACTGAGCCGCCTACTTCAACGTCGTATGAGGCGAGATGAGCATAAAGAGTCTGATAACCATTACCGTGATCAATAATGACATGACAGCCATAGCCCCAGTTGAGACAACCGGCATAAACAACCGTTCCCGAGTCAGCCGCAAGAACCGGGGGCCTGTTTGGATTGGCAATATCCAAAGCTCGGTGATACCAAACATAATATTGAGTGATGGCGCCGGAAGTCGGCCAGATAAAGTTAGAAGAACCACGGACACCGGCTTGAATTTGGGCAATAAATTTATAAGTGGGCTTTTCCGGTTCAATCGTTCCATTTGGCACATATAAAGTCTGACCGGCAGTTAAAGAAAAAGTGTCTAAATCGTCAAAGCTATTAAAAATAAAGTTGAGGATATTTTGAGCATTGGTATTATATTTCTTAGCAATCGTGTAAATAGTTTCTCCCGGCGCCACTTTGTGAACAATGCCGGTCACCGGCGGAATTTTCAAAACCTGGTTAGGTTTAATTAAATCGCTTTTTAAACTATTAGCCCATTTAATCGTGTCAATCGAAATATCAAATCTTTTGGCAATTGAAGCTAAAGTTTCCCCGCCGCGAACGGTATAGTCCTCTACTTTATCACGTCCCTTAACGGAAAAATCTGTTGATAATGGGCCGGCATAAGGATTATAGGAAACTACCAGTGCCTGATAGTTATTGGTGGGAATATTTTCGGCAATAATCGGACCGCCGACGATAGTCGCGGCCACAATCATCAAAAAAGAAGTATTTAAAAAAGATGAAGAATATTTACCTCGCTTGACAATCAAAAAAGCAACGATGAGATCTTTTATACTTTCAAAAACCCGGCCGGCACTTAAAAGCCGGGAGAAAAAATAGTCTTTTAGAAAAACGGTAAACTCGCCTATTTCCTTCATAGGATAGGCCTTAATTATAGCAGACTAAATACTACCAATCCAGACCAATACTACCAATAATCCAATAAATAATTTAATAAACAAATGTTTTAATTATTAAATCATTTGCTTATTTGTTTCACATTTATTGGTAGTATTTGTTTATTTGTAGTATTGGTAGTATTAATCATGTATAAGCACTCACAATACGCTCTAATGCCACCTCAAAAGCCGCTTGCTTTAAAGGCATTTTTTTCTTCACCGATTTATCCCAAATCGCCCTAAAAGCCTTAACTATCATCTCTTCAAGTTTTTTATTGACTTCATCCTCGCTCCAATAGTATCCGGCTTTATTTTGTACCCATTCAAGGTAAGAGACGGTCACTCCGCCAGAATTGGCTAAGACATCAGGAATAATAATTACTCCCTTTTTTGTCAGATACTGATAAGCTTCCTCAGTGATTGGCCCGTTGGCCAATTCTAAAATAATCTTGGCTTTGATCTTTTTCATATTTTGATCGTTGATGACATTTTCAAGAGCGGCTGGCACTAAAATATCAACTGGCAGCTCCAGCAGTTCTTTGTTGCTTACAGGTCGACCATATTTAAGATCGCAGACCGATCCACGACAGTAACAGCCGGCCACCATGCCTTTTTCCTTTTTGCAATTCATCGTTGCCTCAACGGAAAGGCCCTGACTGACATAGACTCCGCCTTTGGAATCGGAAACTGCCACGATTTTAAAACCATCTTCAGCCGCTAGTTTAGCAAAATAATAACCGACGTTGCCAAAACCCTGAATCGCAATTGTTGAATTCGCCCCTACATTAATTTTTTTTAATAACGCCTGCAAAACAAATAATCCCCCTCTTCCCGTTGCTTCAGTTCGACCTAAGCTCCCACCAATGGCAATTGGTTTTCCGGTAAAAGTCCCCGGGCTTTTATGACCGATTACTTTTTGATACTCATCAATCATCCAGGCCATAATTTGCGGGGTCGTGTTAACGTCAGGAGCCGGCACGTCAACGTCAACTCCAATCACACGGGCAATCCTAGAGGCAAATGCCCGGGATAATCTTTCCAACTCCTCTTTTGACAGTTGTTTCGGGTCCACAATAATTCCACCTTTTGCTCCACCATAGGGCAGACCGGCAACGGCGCATTTAATTGACATTAAAGTCGCTAAGGCCTGGACTTCTTCGCGGACCGTATCCGGGTGGAATCTGATTCCACCCTTGTATGGTCCAAGGGCACTGTTATGTTGGATTCTCCATCCCTTAAAAACCTTTTTTTTATCATTGTCCATCGTGATGGTCAAGGCAAATTCATGAGCAAATTCCGGCTCAATCAAACGTTTAATCATTTCTCCGTCCAACTTCATTTTTTCGGCAGTTTTTGTAATCAGAGCTTGAGCCGATTCAAGCATTTTTAGTCCTTGGTTCATATAAAGATTATAAAAATTATAATTATTATAACGCTTATTTTATTTCTAGCCACCGCTCTACTTCTAACGCCGCTTCAACTCCGGTTCCAGCCGACGTTACAGCCTGTTTATAATATGGATCGGCACAGTCACCGGCGGCAAAAACTCCTTTAACTGACGTTCTCCTTCTTTCTAAAACTTTTATATATCCTTTCTCATCAAGCTCTATCTGACTTTTAAATAAATCCGTGTCCGGTTTGTGTCCGATGGCGATGAAAACGCCATCCAGGTTTAGATGATGGATGTTAGATGATGGATGATGGATTTGAGTTTTTGATTTTTTATCTATCATCGATGATCTATCATCTATCAACTTCAATTTAATCCCTTCCACGTGTCTTTCTCCCATTATCTCCTCGACGGCCGCATTCCAGATAATTTCAATTTTTTTGTTTTTAAATACCCTATCCTGCATAATCTTTGAGGCGCGAAAAAAATCCCGCCGGTGAATAATATATATCTTTTTAGCGAACTTTGTCAAGGTCAACGCTTCTTCCAAGGCCGTATCCCCTCCGCCAACCACAGCTACTGTCTTATCACGAAAGAAAAAGCCATCACAGGTCGCACAAGCCGAGACGCCGTGGCCTCGCAGACGGGTTTCTGAAGGTATATTTAGCCATAACGCTTTCGCTCCGGTGGCGATGATGACGGATTTAGTTTTAATTAAAGACTGTCTTCGTACGAAGACAGTCTTTATTGGATCGGAAAAATCAACCTTCAACACGTTCTCATCTATAATTCTCGTTCCAAATTTCTTCGCCTGATTTCGCATCTTTTCAATCAATTCGGGGCCAAGGATTGACTCAAATCCCGGATAGTTTTCGACTTCTGAAGTAAGGGTTAATTGGCCACCAGGCGGTGATCCGGCAAAAACCAAAGGGTTAAGATTAGCCCGCGCTAAATAAATAGCGGCTGATAGACCAGCCGGCCCACCACCAATAATGATCACGTTCTCGGTCTCATCCATAATGATTAAATAATCAAATAAACAAATAAAGAAATAAATATTTAAATGATTAAATATCGAAATTTATACATTTGTTTATTTTTATCATTTATTTAATTATTTTATTATTTCTTCATTTAATCATTGGTGGAATTTATAAATTAATGGCTCTCTCCACCATCCGTCCTATTTTATCTGCGTCTTCATTTGGCATTAGTTTACAGATATCAGATATTACTATTTCTTCTGCCAGTCCGTCAATCGCTTTTTTAGCGGCCGAAATCTGTTGAAGCACCTCATGGCACTCCCGTTTTGCCTTGATCATCTTCTCTATTCCCCTGAGCTGACCAATGATGCGATTAGTTCTTTGAGTTATATTTAACATACTAGGTAGTAGTATAGAGTATGTGAGTTAAGAATGTCAAGAGAATTTGAAATAACCCAATACTACCAATGTCACCAATCCGACCAATAAATATATTAATAATCCAATAATAATTTAATTATTCAATTATTTGTTTTTTTTATTTTTATTATTTATTGGTAGTATTTGTAGTATTGGTCTGGATTGGTCGGATTAGTTTAATCTTATAGTTCCCAAAAACACTATATCAAAGTAGTTTCTTAACGTATCACTTACACGCCTTTGCTCAGGGAGTCCAAGAATTCCTGATTATTTTTAGTTTTTGAAAGTTTTTCTGTCAAAGCTGTTAGCCTCTCTTCTCCATTTAAAAGATTAAGCATCCTCCGCAAAGTATTAACTTTATTCATGGTTTCTTTATCAAATAAAAGCTCTTCATGGCGAGTGCCGGACTTTTCCGCATCAATGGCCGGGAAAATCCTACGGTCCGCAAATTTGCGGTCTAAATGAATCTCCATGTTGCCGGTCCCTTTCAACTCTTCATAGATCAAATCGTCCATCCGGGATTCGGTCCCAATTAAAGCTGTCCCAACAATCGTTAAGCTGCCGCCTTCTTCGCAGTTGCGGGCCGCTCCTAAGAATTTTTTGGCCGGATACAAAGCTGATGGATCAAATCCTCCTGAGAGACTTCGGCCGCTATTGGTAACGGACAGATTCAAGGCCCGGGCTAACCGAGTGACCGAATCCAAAAGAATAATCACATCTTGCCCAACTTCCACCAATCTTTTCGCCCGATCAAGGGCTAAATTGGCCACCTTAATCTGCTGACGCGGCGACTCATCAAAGTTGGAAGCGGCCACTTCTCCTTTAATAAATCTTTTTATTTCGGTCACTTCTTCAGGTCGCTCTCCGATCAAAATCGCCATTAAATAGGCTTTCGGATAGTTTGTCCCAATCGCTTCGGCAATCTCTTTCAAAAAAGTTGTCTTGCCGGCTTTTGGCTGGGAGACTATCAAGGCTCGCTGGCCAAAACCAACTGGCGAGATCAAATCAATAATCCGAGTTGATAAGACATCTTTAGACGTCTCCAGTTTCATCTGACGATTGGGATGAAGTGAAGTTAGTTTATCAAAATCTTTCCTTTTAGCGCTTTGCTCTTCTGTCATTTCAATTCCATTGATTTTTTTGATGAGAAGTAAAGAATGAAATCTCTCTCCGGCCTTAGGCGGACGGGCTAAACCCTCAACTTCGTCCCCCCGTCGCAACCAAAAACGGCGAATCTGGGAAGTAGAAACATAGATATCATGATCCGGACTTAAAACATAGTTTTGTCTTAAAAATCCATAACCACCGAAGGTAATATCCAAGATCCCCTTGGCCTGATAACTAATTTTCAAGTCTTCTTTTAATCTTTCTTCAACGGGAACATTATATCTTTGGGCCGGCAAACTAGGTTTAACAGCCACAATAGGTTTATCCACTATCGGTATAATAGGTTTAGACTCGACTCCTGCAATCAGTTTTGAAACATCAAGAGGCGGATTATAAGGGTCTGACCTTTTAGGGTCAGTCCCTATTTTAGATTTTTTTAATACTGCCATAGACTAAAACGTGGTATTCTGATACATGACTAAATGACAAAATAAACAAATAATAAAATAATTAAATAAATAACCAAATGTATTAATTAAAACATTTAATCATTTATACATTTATTTCTTCATTTGTTTATTTGATTATTTAATCATTCTTATTCTTACGAATGTGGCATTCTAATACATGAGTGACTAATGAGGAACTAGAGATCCTCCATTAAAAGGGTGCTTTGGTCTTTTTCCCTTAAAACAGAATGGGTTAAACTCCCCCTGATGAAAAAATTCATCAAGGAAATCGTTTGTTCCCTGAAGTGATCTTTGATCTACTTCATGGGGTCCCTTGATTGTGAATTGCGTAGAGAAAAAGATTCAATTCATCTCCTTATTTAGGAGGATCTGATCCAAGTATACAATGCTTATTTGTTTTGTCAAGGGGTGAACCAGTACAAAGTACGGTTCACCCCGCAGACCCCGTATACGCGCTCCACCGACGCGAGGATGTAAACCTCGGGAGGTGGTAAGCGTTATACTGGGGTCAAGTCAAATTGCCCTTTACCGACCTATAGTGTATAATACTACACTATATTAAATATGTTCAATTCTGAGGCAAAACATAAATTTCTTGACCATAAAATATTAAAGAGATTACCTGGGCATCTTTCCTTAATAATTACCTTATCAGCTTTTGGATTGGCAGCCTGTCAAAAACTTTCTCCACCTATCACTGCCCAAAGTGGTGGGATTGCTTACACTTTTATGCCTTCAGGAAGCGACGTAAGAGTCTTTGAGTTGGCCGCAGATCAACCAGGTAAAAGAATCTCACCTATTGACGTTGGAAAGGTTGTTAATGCATATGCATTAGTGAATAATAAAGAATTAAACCCTGTAAATGCGAATTTATGTGCAACAGCAATCGTGATAGCTAATCCCAGAAACATACAACCGAAACCAGCTGATTCAAACGGACCTGCTTCTGGAGATGGGGTAATTGCTCCGGAAGGTGGATTGACTATTCCAGTAAAAGATTGCGGAAATTTAAAGACGAATCCTACACCACTAAACGCTTCTCCAGCACCAAAGCAAGCTCAAACATCAGTACCGATTGCAACATTACAAACACCCGAAACAAAAGCACCAATAAATGATAAAAACATAGGAGCAGTGTTCGCAATATTTTGTGCTCCAATATTAGGACTTGGCGCATTATTTGGAGGCTTGGCTCTTAGAGGAAGAAAGGGAAACAAAGCAAAAAGCGAAACATTACCAATTCCAGCTCAAACCAAAGCTGAAACAAAACAACCCACTCCAGCACTCTTAGACATCGTATTTATTAAAGGAGTACCGCATCAAGTACATGGAGGAGGTGGGCATATTCGTAATCTTAGCACACAACAAATATCTCCATTTGATCCAAAAGATTACGAATTAGAAAGAAGATTTGGTCTACCTGTTTATACATTAAATGATGAAAGAATTCGAGAACGAAAAGGACTTGGTCCAACTGATCCAAGAATCACAGATGAACAGATTAAATCAATACATTGGAGTGATGAACCTGGAAAAGATGAATTAAAAGGTTGGGTTACTTTATTTGGTTTTTTAAAACGTAAAAAATAAAATGATTGTTTTTCGTTTGATAAAGAAAGTCAGTTAATTTGCTATACTTTACCCTATGAAAACAAAGTCTTACGTTCTTCTTTTTGCCATGATTCTCATTTTGATTTTTATCCTCGGAGTCCGTTATGGACAAAATGTCGAAAAAAATAATAAGGCGGTTGATTATATTCTCTCCATCACTCCCTATCCCACCTACACTCCGTATCCCACAATCTCCGTTCCTACAAAAACCGCCAGCGCTTCGCCGACTCTTTTTAAATTAAAAAAATAATTTATAGTGAGCGAAGTCGTACTTCGATTTCACTCAGTACGACTCTGAGTGTTAATCGAATGAGTCGAACTATGAAAAAGCTTAAAATTGCCTATTTTGGCTCTCCGGACTTTGCCGGCGACTTTTTGGAAAAATTAATTACTGATGTATCAATTAATCGATTAATCGATACAAAACTTATCGTCACTCAACCAGATATGCCGGTTGGGAGAAAACGAGTTCTAACTCCAACGCCGGTAAAAATAATTGCGGAGAAATATAAAAAAAACGAAGATACCAAATTTTTTGCGGTTTTATGTTTTCCGTCAAAAAATTTTGGTATCAAGCTGATGAATATTGACCTGGCCATAGTTTATGCCTTCGGCGAACTCATTCCCAAAGAACTTTTAAACTTACCAAAATATGGTTTTTGGAATATTCATCCATCTTTGCTCCCAAAATACCGCGGCCCCTCCCCAATCGCCTCCCCTCTTATTAATGGCGATGAAACTACCGGTGTCACCATAATTAAAATGGATGAAGAGATTGACCACGGTCCGATTATTGCTCAACAAAGTTTAACGATAGTTCAGGATGATAAAAGACCGGATTTGGAGAAAAAATTGACTGATTTGGCGTTTAAAGTGTTCAAAAAAACCGTTATTCAGTTAACGGGTTTACGGGTTCACGGGTTAAAAACAAAAGAACAAAATCATAAAGACACAATTTATACAAAAAAATTAGAAAAATCCGACGGTTTCATTTCTTTGGAAGTTTTAAAGAAAGCCCTTGAAGGAAATAGAGCTGAAAAAATCAATAATCTGTTCCGCGGTCTCTACCCTTGGCCGGGAGTCTGGGCAATGATTAAGCCAATACGACCTACGCGGTTGGATGAGGCTAAACGTCTTAAAATAACTGATCTGGAATTAGTTAGTGGAAAATTGATTATCAAAAAAGTTCAATTAGAAGGAAAAAAAGAAGTGGACTTTAAAACTTTCAACAAGGCTTATAAAGTTTTTTAGATCTTAAAAAAATTCCCCACCAAATACCTAACCGCGGCTGAGACCATACCGATGATGGCCATCTCAATTCCTTGTCTGGTTTGATCAACCCTGGTCATAAAAGTTTGTAATTTATAATTCAGAATTCAAAATCATTTCTCTAATTTTATCAAACAATCTCTCCATCACCCATAAATTATGGTAGGTCGCCAAAGTATAGCCAAGGATTTCCCGCTGTTTAAATAAATGATGCAGGTATGATTTGGTAATATTTTTGCAAACGTAACAGTTACAGCCTTCATCAACCGGAGAAAGATCAGCTTTATAAACGCTTTTCAAAATATCAAAGTCGTATTCAAAGTGAGTTGACGAAATTTTTTGCGACTTGGGATTCCCCTGAAGGGGGAGGGTTCCCACTGGAGCTAAAAAATTTTGACAACGAGCTTTGTTAATTTTATAAATTCTTCCCATTCTCGCCAATCTCGTTGGTTCAACGCAATCGAAAGTATCAATTCCGTATTTCACCAAGTCAACAATGTCGTCAATCTGTCCAACCCCAAGCAAATGGACCGGCCGGTCTTTTGGTAAATAATCTGAGATCCAACGAACCTGCTCACGCATTTCTTTTTTCGACTCACCAACCGATACTCCTCCAATCGCCACTCCCGGAGTATTTTGAGAAACTACAAACTCAGCTGACTTTTTTCTTAAATCCTCAAATGTTGCACCTTGGATGACACCGTAGAGATATTGGTTATGAGTTACTTGGTCACTCGCCTTATATTTAATACAACGCTTCAACCAATCATGCGTTCTCACCATCGCCTTCTCTGCGTATTCATGAGTAGCTGGATAATAAGTACACTCATCAAAGGCCATATTAATATCCGCCCCAATTTTTCTTTGAAATTCCATTGATTTTTCCGGCGTAAATTCAATCAACTGTCCGTCATAGGTTGAGCGAAATTTCACCCCGGCCTCGGATATTTTGACTAAAAATGGCTCTTCATCACCGCGAATATCTGCTTGTTTTAAAAGCGAAGGGAGCGTCTCGCCAGGGCGGGATTTGTCCCGAGCTTTATCCTTTCTTGCCAAAGAAAAAACCTGGAAACCTCCCGAATCACTCATTAATGGAATATTTAACTGAGAATATTTATGTATTCCTCCGGCTTTTTCAATAATCTCCGCCCCCGGATGTGTCACCAAATGATAGGTGTTGACGCATCCGGCTTGGATTCCAATTTCCTTAATTAACTGAGGGAAGAGAGATTTAATTGTTCCCTTAGTCGCCGCCGAAATAAACCCCGGTGTTTTAACTACGCCGTGAGAAGTTGTGATCTCACCCAACCGGGCTTTGGACTTTTTCGAAACATGTTTAACCGTAAAAAATTTGTTCATAAAATCAACATCACATCGCCAAATGAGTAAAAACGGAAATTATTTTTAATAGCCATATTATACAGCTCAACCAAATTTTTTTTGGCTCCTTTAAACTGTAAAAATGCTTCGACCAACATCATCAGGGACGATTTCGGTAAATGAAAGTTGGTGATCAAAATGTCAACCATTTTGAAATCGTAGGGAGGAAAGATAAAAAGATCAGTAGAAAAAACACGGTGTCGAGCTTTTGACTCAAGAGTTCTGACGACCGTTGTTCCCACCGCCACTAATTTTTTCCCCTCTTGCTTCGATGTATCAATACATCGAAGTGTTTCTCTGCCAACTTCAAAATATTCTTCATGGAGTTTTTTTTGCTTAATATTTTTATCCGTTATTGGAGCAAAGGTCCCAAGTCCTACGTGCAAAGTGACAAAATACTTTTCAATGCCCTTCTTCTCTAATTTATCAAACGCCTTGTTAGTAAAGTGTAAAGAGGCGGTTGGAGCGGCCGCCGAACCGTCTGTTTTGGCAAAGATTGTTTGATATTTTTTCAATAATTCATCGCGCGTAAGAGGTGATTTTTTCAGATATGGGGGGATGGGCATCGTACCGTATTTTTCCAAAAGAGAAAAAAGTTTTTGTTTAGTAAAACTAAATTTCACTTCAAAAATATTCTCGTTTTGATTGACAATATCAAGAAAGTTTTCATCATCGAAAAATATTTTTTCTCCAACGGTTATTTTTCTATCAACAATAATCGGAAGAATATTTCCAACTATTTCGTTAACTAATAATAAAATAACAACCTTGCCGCCGAATTCTTTTTTCATTGTGACGCGAGCGGGTAGTACTTTTGTATTATTCATCACCATAAAAGAATTTTTCGGAAGATATTTATCGAGATTATAAAAATGATCAAAAACGATCTCATCAGTTGAAGAATCGTAAATAAAAAGTTTGGAACCGTCGCGGGGAACAGCTGGTTCTAAAGCTAAATTTTTTTTTGGCAACAAATAACCGTAGTAATCTAAATCCACTTTACAAACTTTATGAACTTTATAACTTTATAAACTCATTTATAATACTCTTTTACCTGGAAAAGAAAATACAAAGACAAAAGACCGCCAATTACCAGTTCTCCAACATTAAAACCTAAAGCATTTTGGATAACAAAAACCAAAGCGCTCCAATATAGAAAAGTCCAAGCTTTTTTTGATCGGGAAAATAATCCCGGAATGGCCAGACCTTCAAACAAAATCATTACTCCTAAAAATAAAGCGTTAACAATATATCCTATTCCCAAAAATGGCCGTCCGGTCATCATCCCGCCAATAAAGCCTAATGGAGCCATGAAAGCTCCTAATCCAAGCAGTGCCAAGAAACCGAAAACACCAAAGATGACGCTGAAAATCGTCAAATATGGAGCAAGCTTAACTACTATCTCCTTCCATTCTTTTGGAAGCGACGGGGCTTTTTTTACCAAGTATTCTTCCAAGGTAACTTCTAATTTTCCAAATATTGATCCGAAATCAGTTCCTTCAGTTTTTACTTTTGCCATAATAATTTTTGAATTTATAATATCAAACCTACTAATATAATTAGAACCGGAACCATATAGACAAATGATTTTATTGTACCAGTCTTTGGTAAACTAGCAACTGCCGTTGGCGATGTTGATATTTTGGCAATGACTATTTCCGTTGGAGTTACTGTTACTGTAGACTGTCCCGTTGGTATCATTGTCACCGTCGGTGACAATGACAAAACCAGGGTCGGCGTTGGTGCTCTTGATGGGGTTGGGGTCGGCGTTCTGGTTGCAGTTGGAGTCTGAGTTGGTAAAGGAACCGCCGCTTTTTGTTGAGTAGCAATTAATTTATCTTTCAAAAAAATACTTGTCATAAAAATCAATACTGTAACTAAAAACATATTTCCGACGATCAAAAATATATTAACCTTTTTCTTTTTCTTAGTTTTTAACGGAGTAAAATTGTCCATTAAATCAATAATAACATAAACTCATTTTGTGAGCTCAATGAATTCAAACTGTAGTTTACCTAAAGTATGTTTTTTCTCGAAAACTTTCTTTTTAAACTCCGAGTGGTCAGGGAAAAATGCATCGGCTTCGGGATATTCTTTATCAATTAAAGTCAGATAGAGTTTGTCTGCGTATTTTATACTTTGCTTATAGATTTCGGCTCCACCTATGATAAAAATTTCTCTTTGGCTCGCCGAAGCTTCAGCGAAGGCGGCTCCTTTTTTAATGGCTTCCTCTAACGAGTAACAAACCGTACACCCTAATGGTGTCCAGGATTGATTTCTTGTGACAACAATGTTAATCCTATTTGGCAACGGCTTTCCAATCGACTCATAAGTTTTTCTCCCCATAATGACAATATGCCCCGATGTCAACATTTTAAATCTTTTGAAGTCCTCAGGAATATGCCAAAGAAGCTTATTGTCTTTTCCCAGTTCGCGGTTTTTCCCAATCGCAGCAATTATATTTATCATAAGGACACTCTTTTTAAAGACAGTCTTATTTAAGACTGTCTTTATTTAAAACCCCCCAACAATCGTGACTTCTCCCTTGATCGTCGGATAAGGATTATAATTTTCGATTGTTATATCTTCAAACTTAAAATCATCAACGTCTTTCACTTTTTGGTTTAATTTAACTTTCGGAAAAGGCCGGGGTTTTCTTTTTAACTGTTCTTTTATTTGATCTTGGTGATTTGAATAAGTGTGAACATCGCCGAAAGTATGGACAAAATCACCAGGGGTAATGCCGACTACTTGAGAAACTAAAAGTAACAGCAGTGAATAAGAAGCGATGTTAAACGGCACGCCTAAAAAAATATCAGCACTCCGTTGATAAAGCTGCAGGTTTAATCGATCGCCCAAAACATTAAATTGAAACATCGTGTGACAAGGTGGCAAGGCAACTGATTGTTCCCGTGATGGCGCCATCTCATAGATATAGGCCGGATTCCAGGCGGAAACAATCAAATGTTTTCTAAATCTTTGTTTTGGATCTTTTAGCTTATTGATCACCCAACCCAATTGGTCAATCGATCTGAGTCCGTCGGAAGGTTTACCCACCGAAGCTTCAGCGAAGGTGGGCCAACGACGCCACTGAACCCCATACACCGGCCCAAGTTCTCCATATTTTCTTGCAAAATCTGTATCTTCTTTAATCTTCTGAACGTATGCTTCTTGATTTAATAATTTTTGATTTTTGATTTTTGATATTTGATCTTTATATCGCTTATACCCCCACTCATCCCAAATATGAACGTCGTTATCAATCAAATATTTAATGTTTGAGTCACCACGCAAAAACCAGATAAGTTCATGAGTAATTCCCCGCATAAAAACTTTTTTAGTTGTTAAAAGAGGGAATCCTTTAGAAAGATCAAATCTTATCTGCCGGCCGAAAACGCCTTTGATATAAACTCCTGGATTTCCCCAAACCGGTTTCTTCACGCCGTTTTTGAGGATATCCTGAAGAAGATTTAAGTATTGTTGTTCACCAGTGTTCATAAGTTAATTATATTAAATTAATCCGACCAATACTACCAATCCGGACCAATCCGACCAATAAATAACTCAATAAACAAACAGTCTAATTATTTAATCATTTAGCTATTTGTTTTTCATTTATTGGTAGTATTTGTTTATTTGTAGTATTGGTAGTATTAATCAATTTGTAAACTTCCCCTATCAAATACAGTGATCCGGTAACCACAATCGGTTCTTTTTTCTGCAAAGCTGCCTCCCATGCTTTTCCCAAAGACGGAATAACTTCAAAACTATTATAGTTAATTTTTTTTAAAAACTGACCAATTATGTTTAGATCTTCGGAAGAATTTATCACATCTTGATTTTCCGTAAAAAAATTTGTAAGTATTATCTTGTGGACGGCCGTCTTTAAGATAATTATTTTCAACATGTCTTGATAATTTTTTCCTTTCTTGAAAGCCAATAAAAAATTAAATTTTTTCTTTGGAAATTTTTTAATCAATGAGTTGATAAACGCCTCCATCTTTTGCGGATTATGAGCACCGTCAAAAATAACGGTTTTTCCATTGATTTTTTTGATTTCAAACCGGCCGGGAAAACTTGCTGTTCTAAAAACTTTTTTTATTTTTTCTTTATTTAGTTTAAAACTGTCTCTTTGACTCAAAAAGTTGATGACTGCCAAAGCCAAACTCGCATTCTCTCTTTGATAATCACCGATTAAATTCAACCGAAAACCATTTACCATCTTTGTACGATCGGTGTTAAGATGGTAATTGTTATTAATAAATAATATCTTTGCTTGTTTTTTTTCGACTACTCTCCGAATAACTTTCTCTGCTTTTGTGTCCTGATAGATAGAAATCGCCTGACTTTTGTTATTGATAATCATTGCCTTTTGGAAAGCAATTTCTGATAAGGTCTTTCCCAAAATAGTTACGTGGTCCAGGCCGATCTTCGTTAAAACTGTCAGTTTGTCTTGACGAGAAACAACGTTGGTTCCGTCGTACCAACCACCCAGCCCCGTTTCTATCACCACATAGTCAACTTTTTTTTCATAAAAAATTAAATAAGCTAAGCCGACCAAAATCTCAAAGTAGGTTAAAGGACCATGAAAAGTTCTCCCGACCAAGTTGATGATGGGAATAATTTTATTCAAATAAAAAATAAATTCTTTTTCACTAATAATTTTACTATTCATTTGGAATCGTTCTTTCACGTCCGTTAAATGAGGGGATTGATGAAAGCCAACTTTAAATCCCTGCGATACTAAAAGGGAACTGATTAAATAGCAGGTTGAACCTTTGCCTGAAGTACCGGCCGCGTGAATAATTTTTAATTTTTCCTGTGGATTGCCGAGAAGTTTGAGAAAATATTTAGCTCTTTTTAATCCCAATTCGCCAGGAAAGGTTTGTTGGGAAGATCTGGGAATATGAAGAGCGAGGAATTGTTCAGCCTGTTTAAAACTATTGATAGTCATAATGTTTAATACTACCAATCCAGACCAATACTACCAATCCGACCAATAAATAACTTAATAAACAAATGATTTAATTATTTAATAATTTAACTATTTTTTTCATTCATTGGTAGTATTTGTTTATTTGTAGTATTGGTAGTATTTATATTTGCCGCTCACGACTTTTAGTCGTTACGCGGCCTCCCTGCCATTGACCTTTATATTGACTCCCACCGCCATCAACCCACTCAAACTGGGCATGAACAATCCGGCAGCCCATTTCCAGTGTCACCGGAAGCGGTCCTTCGTTTTTTATGGCAAAAGTTAATTTGCCGCAATACCCCGGAGCCACATTGCCTGTCCGCAGAAATAATCCTGAACGAAAAGTGGTTGTCCGCGGCTTAAAATTAATCGTAATATTCAATGGCGTATTAACTTTTTCAATCGTGGTTGCCAAAAGATACTCTCCTGGTTTAACAACATAAATATTTTTGGCTGTATAGGTAGCGACTAACTTTATCTTTGGTGTTTCGCGTTCAAATTCACCTAAGAATGCTTTTCCGCCAACAATTTTATAAAGCTCTCCCAGTCGCAGATCAAATCCCGCCCCCTCGGGAGTAGTTAATTCTCGTTTATCAAGATTTTCAACCAATTTTATTTTTTTAACCAACTCTAATAATTTTTTTGGTCCTAAGATCATATTTTTTTAAACAGTTTACCATAACTTAAAATCAAAAAAGCTAAAAGCGCCATCAGACTACCGTAATAAAAAGTTGTTGACGGGCTGATTTTGTACCATAAAATTCCCGCAACGCCAGAGGCAAAAAAAGAGCTGACGGCTGTTGCACTTTGATATAAACCAAAGTAACTTCCCGACTCTTTTTCGGTGATAAATTCGGCCACATAGGCTTTTGAAACGCCGTCGGTGGCCGCTATATATATACCATATATGGGGAACAGCAACCAAAGAAAGGCTGGGTTTTTGATAAAACCAAAGAAAAAGTACACCACGGAGAAAATTAACAACCCCCCTTCAAAGACTCGTTTTGCACCGATTTTATCAGACAGCTTTCCCATCGGCGTTGCCAAAAGAGTTTGGGAGAGATTATAAACGACATAAGTCAAAACGGCTAACAGAGTTGTCAGTCCAAGATTTTTGGCCCGCAGGATTAAAAAGGCGTCGGAACTATTGCCTAAAGAAAAAATAATACTGGCGATAAAAAATAATGATAATTTTTTATTTTTCCAAATAAGAGAGAAATTTTGGAAAAAGCGAAGATTCCGAATTTTTTTTCGACTCTGGACTTCGCGACTGCGAAGAGGTTCCAGCGGAGAAATAAAATTTCGAGGTCGAGCTTTCTCTTGTTTATAATAAACGGGGCTCCGAGTTTCTTGAACTTTCTCTTTTACAAAAAAAATTAACAACAACACCCCAATTACTCCCGGAATCGCGGCAAAATAAAAAACAAAACGGAGATTTTCCCTAAAAAAATAAATTAAAATTAAACTTATGATTGGCCCTAAAACCGCGCCGGCCGAGTCAAACGCCCGGTGATAACCGAAAATAAATCCCTTATTATTTTTTGTCGTGTTTTGTAAAAGCAAAGAGTCCCGTGCACTTGTTCGCACTCCCTTGCCTAATCGATCAATAAATCGGGCTAACAAAACCAGCGGCCAAACATTTGCCAATCCAATCAAAACTTTTGAAATCGTGGAGAAACTATAGCCGGCAATGACAAATGGTTTTCTTCTTCCAACTTTGTCAGATAAATATCCAAAAATAAATTTACCTATGGCCGCTGTTGCTTCGGCAATTCCTTCAATCAGACCAACAATCGGAGTGGAAACTTTTAAAACCGAAGTCAAAAAAATCGGAACAATCGGATAGACCATTTCGGAGGCCATGTCATTAAAGAAAGAAACTAATCCAAGAATAAAAACATTTTTTGGAGCTTTTTCTCCATTCGATTTTGACTTAACATTATTCATAAAATAAATTTGTTTTATTATATAATATCCTATGTCAACTCATACCTGCGATGCTTTTGTTGTTTCTTGCATTGACTTTAGATTTCGAAACTTCCTTAACAAATGGCTTGGAGAAAAAATGGCCGGTAAAACTTACGACTATGTAGGATTTGCCGGTGCCTCTAAAAATTTAGAAACGATCATGGGCCAGTTGGATATCTCCGTCCGCCTTCATCAGGTTAAAGAAGTTGTTTTAATAAATCACGAAGACTGTGGCGCTTATGGAGTGGAAAGTACTCATGACCGCCATGCCGAAGATCTTAATAAAGCCAAGAAAACAATTTCCAGCAAATATCCTAATCTTTTGGTCTTTCTTTATTATCTTCATCTTTATGGAGAGTTTGAGGAGATTAAGTAGGAACAACGGAGTATTCTTTAATTAATTTTTCTAATTCTAATATTAAACGTATCTTTAAGTGGCTTTCTAAACCCGTTCCTAATTTATTTTCAGCATCAACTCTAAATAAATGAATCAATAAAGCCGCTTTTGCCATTAAAGCCTTAGTAATATGATCAAAATTTTCACTAAAACATTCGGCTAATTTTGATTTATTTACATCTAAAATAGAGGTTAGAACTTTGTTAACTGTTTGAAAATCTTCCTCACTAAATAAAAATACTGTTCCACCTTGTCTTAAGTTGTCCGCCAATCCCTCTTGATTGCTGATAGGTAATAGGATCATTTCATTAAACGGTCCTTTTTTGCTAAAAAGTTTACCTATTGCTTTTTGCAAACTTAGCTGATTTATTGAATCTGGGTTATCTGGATCAGGGACTATCACGATACTTCCACCAGAAAGTTGAATATTTCTATCATCTTTTAACCCAACCATCTCCAAACCTGTTTTTGTTCTTAAAGCTGAAGCAAAACTTATATCAATAGCGCGATCAAAAAGATCTTCTCCATCAGGTTCTTTTAGTACCTCTATTCCAGATAAAATTGAACGGTGGCCAAAAACTTTTGAACTAGATTCTTCGTCTTTCCGAGTGGTTTTAAAATTATCTTGATGACAAAATATAACCGCCTTATTCCCTTGAACATCTTCAACTAAAGCAAAAATGCGTCTAAAATTATCTATTTGACTTCCTTCATAAATTTCAAGACTTCTGAATTCACCACCTTTCGAGAGTTCTTTATTAGGATTAATTGGTTTTAATAAACCCTTTTGTACCATTGATTGAACTTGTTCATTGAAAGCCATATTTTCGCTTAATTTATCACAAACAAACTCCAAAGTCAAACCTATAGTGTTGAAAAAAACAAAATCTTCTTCTATAATATGCTTTTACAAATCATCATTTGAAAGAATGGCCGAAAAAAAAATATCAAGAAGAGAATTTTTAAGATTGTCTGCAATTACTGCGGCAGGATTGGTATTAGCTCGTTGCAATCTTTTGCGACCCAGCCAAAAGCATCCCGATGGTGTTATGACCGTTTCCACTCCTCCACCTGATAACAAAAATTATTATTTAGATAGCAGTTTTGAACCGGAAGCGGCTTTTTTGTCTGCGGCAACCAGATATAACCCTAATGTTTTTAGGTTTGTTAACGATCCTACCCAAAGACAGATATTAACTTCCATTCTTCTTGAAAATCAAAGAGTGGCTAATGGGGGATTTGCTGCCCGTCAAGCTGAAGCTATCGCCAGCGGCAATGCTATCGGAGTTGCTATTTGTAGTGATTCCCGGGTTTGTTTGGGTGGAGTTTTCCCCAACTTAATTTATGGAAAAGATCTTGCTATTCCAGTGGCCAGAATTGGTGCTCAACCATCGATATTTCAAACAGGTATTAATCACAGTTTTTTTATACCCCATCAGACGGCTGGTTGTGTGACTGGTGGGTGCGGTGCTTTAGGTGGGGTTGAAGCACTGGTCAATAATACAAATGGAATTACTCAATTGCAACATCATGGAGTCAGTGATATGACTATAAAAGATATTCAAGGTTTAATAAGACAAGGTGCCGGAACTACTGCAAACACAGAAACCATTGAAGAAGGTTGGGCTCGCGTAGGAGCTCAGATGCAGGCGGAAATAAATGCTCAAGCTCATTTTGGAGCCACTGGTATAAAAACGCCTCATTTCACAGCCTATGGTATCTATGGTCATGCAGACGATTCTTTGCAAATGATTGGAGTTGTTGATAATCTTGGTTACTCTCATCCTCTTCAAGACTTACCTATTCTAAGTTCTTACTCTAGTTATTTGAGCCAACCACACCCGATTATTGAGGCATTAGCTGAGAGTCAATCGCCTACCATCATCAACATCAATGCTTCAAGAAATTTTTCAACTCAAAACTTACTCGGTGAATATGCCAATAAACCCGGCGTAGTTTTTAAATCAGAGGCAGATAGAATCATTGGCAAAGCTTTATCCATTGAAGACGCAAGAAAAATTGTAGCTGGAGGCGATTATGGTATTGGTGCTTTAAAAAATGGCCAATTTCTTTTATTGACGGCTGATAATGCCCAAGATATGGCCACTCTCAGAACCATGGTCCTGACTGAAGGAATAAAAGACGGAAGTATTGCAAAATTCTTGGATGAAGGAGGAATGATTGTTGAGATGATCCCTGATGAAGCGGGTCGATTCACTGGAACTACCAATATATTGACTCGAGAGACTCTTCAAGGCGACTTAAAAATGATAGACTTACTTGAGAGTGGGAGAATCGGTAAACAAGCCCTTTTGACTGACGGTATTTTTGGTGGCCAATTAATTAATCAAGCTACAAGAGACTATGAATTGGGAATCATTACTAAAGAACAGCTGATTAAAATTCAAACGATTGTTAAGGCCGTCGAACCAATTACGCCATTTCTTAAATATGGATTGCAATTTGCTGGGGACTACTTGTTGATCAAAGATTTTCATAAATGGATGACCGACGTTGTGTTAGACGAAGATCTATCATTTACCGCTCCTTCAATAGAAAATAAAAATGTTTTTTGGGCAGATAGTACCAGGATACTTCCTACCGTTGAACAAAATAGAATAATGAGTAAAAATTTCGGGGCTAATCCTTATCTAGTTAGTGGTCTTTTAGATCGCGTCGTCGTTGAACAGGCTGACTTGGCAAAGGCCCACCGAGGCGCCTCAGCCGCATACATGAAATACGGACCTGGCATGAAAGAAGAACGGTCACCATGGAAAGACATGAAATCTAGGGATGTTGGTAAATTGTTAGAATTACAAATTGATCCCCCATTTGGTATTTATGACGGCCAACGATTGAAATTAACAACCACATTAATATCAAAGCCGAATGATGAAGGTTTTGATGGAGAAAATATTATATATAATGATTCCGATCCAAATCAACGCATGATGCTTGTTGATCAAATAACCGGAATACCCATTCTTGGAGATGTTGAAGGTCAAAAAACTATTATCCCGGCTTTCGATCCTAATAATCCTAATGTCACCTATCTTTTTGAAGCCTCTTCTCTACCTAAAGAGAGACGTTTTGAATTCCGTTTTGTTGGGATAGTCCCGGTTACTCAATAAACACCTCCTTGTCAATTGTGATAAAATTTTCTTATGCAAAATAAAGTCTTTGTCTACGATCCGACTTTGAAGGATAAACAGTCATCGGTCCGCGGCATCGGCCGTTATTTGCAGATTCTCAAAGAAAATTTTCCTGGATGGACTTACATAAACAATGAAACAATGAAACAATGTAACAATGATAATGTTTTTATCAACCCATTCTTTAACTTTCTGCAAAAACCTTTAACCTTAAAACTAATTGCTCAAAAACAAATCGCTGTTATCCACGATTTAATTCCTCTTAAATATCCCCATCACTTTCCAGCCGGAATCAAAGGTTCTATATATATACTATTAAACAAACTGGCTTTGAAAAATTATGATTTAATAATCACTGACTCCGAAGCCTCAAAGAAAGACATTATAGATATACTGCACATCGAAGAGAGAAAAATAAAAGTGATATATCCGTGTCTACCTAAAATATTTACAGAAAAATCTAAAATCCTAAATCACAAATCACAAATAAATTCTAAATCTCAAATACAAAATTCTAAACGTTTAGAATTTAAAAATTCAGATTTATTTGGAACTTGGAATTTGGAATTTGGTGCTTTTTGCTTATACGTTGGCGACGCCACCTGGAACAAAAATTTAGTTAACATCGCTAAAGCCATCAAAATTGCCGATGTTAGTTGTGTATTTGTAGGGAAGGTGTTCGACCAGACGACGGGTGTCGAGACTCCAGGGATCTCGGCGGCGTGGAGGCGACCTTTTGGGAGCCGAACCCCGACGGGAAAGGAGGCGAGACAGGCCCCGTCGTTAAATCATCCCTGGCAAAAAGAATTAAAAGAATTTTACGAACTGACCAAAGACGATAAACGTTTCATTTTTGCCGGTTTTGTTCCCGATTCCGAACTATTCAAACTATATGAACAAGCTTCGGTTAATTTACTGCTCTCAAGGGCCGAAGGCTTTGGGTTTTCTTACCTGGAAGCCGCCAATTTTTCCTGTCCTTCCTTACTTTCTGATATCCCCGTTCTCAAGGAAATTTCCAACAATCAAGCCTTGTTTGCTGACCCAAATAATCCCCGTGATATTGCTGAAAAAATTAAGGAAATAATCTCTAATAAAATTGGAAGAAATAAAATCGGTGCTTCCGCAAAAAAAAGATCAAGATTTTTTAGTCCGGAGAAATTTAAAAAATCATGGATGAGTCTATTGATGGGATTGGATTGATAATAATCTATTGACAAGAGCAACTCTTTACACTTTAATTATTGCTATGAGTGTAAGTTATGACCGTTTAGAGAAATCATTAAGCTATTATAAGATCGCTACTTTTGCTATGGTTTTCTTCTTAATATTTCTTTCTCTAGTTATTATCATTACTGTCCGCCAAACCTCACAAACGAAAATTGGAATTTCCCCGAAAGCCGAAATATCTCATCTTCAACAAGCTTCGACTGCTGATATTGATCCACAAACTAGGGAATATTATGACTTACAAATTGAATCTTCTGTTAGTACTAAAAAGAATATCAATGCTGGTCCGCTATATTTAGCTACCACTACATTCAAATTAGGAGGAACCCGAGTACAAGATATATCCGAGCTCTATGGATATATTCAAAAACCAGCGACCCCTTATGAATCCAATCCTATTAACTTTCAACTCCAAGGATATCCTTATCCTCGATTTATTTCTATCCCCACTGATCTTCTTAATAATAATTGTATTGATCTTCACTCTTCAACCGCAAAAACTCAACAAGATTATATCGCCACGTTTTGTTACCGAATCACATTTGTTGAACCTAATACTTCTAATGGAATAGCTTATTCATATCTCGCCAATCCTTATGTTCAATATAACTACATTGGGACAAAGGCAACAACAATAGAATTTTTGACTACTGCCTTTAACAAATACAACAATTCTCCACCTTACGATGGTGGAAATATTAGAGGTATTCGTGTTAATTATTTAACAATTGATTCCCAAAATTCTTCATTAAATAATTTCTTAAGCGTTAAGTATTTCATTCAAGGAATAACAGGAGGTCTTAGTTCTCAAGATTACAATCAACTATGTAATATCGATCCAGGTTTGCCAAAAAAATATCTAAAACAAACTCCCGGACCTAAACCTGAGGGGGGTAACGATTTTGAAATCACCATTTCATCGGGGGCCTGTAATTTTGAATATAATTCTTCGTATCTTAAACCTTTTTATTTAAGTCTTAATATGGAAGGCGGTTTACCATATCCTTCACTTTCTCCTACTATCAGTCCAATACCCACAATAACAATTGCCCCAACTCCGATCATTTCACCCACTCCATCAAATTTAGGTAAATGTCAATGTGATCTCGGCGTAGTTGTTAGAAATAACTGTATCAAAACTGCAGTTGCGGTCTGTACAGGAAAATTTAACTGTACCTGTTCACCCTGTACACCCAGACCTAAATGTTTAGACGCAAGATTTCCATGTAAGCTCCCCGAACCAATAGAAGGATGGTGTTTAAATACTAATTAAATTTTAAACAATTTCCTCGCATTCTCCGTCGTTATTTTAGCAATTTTTTTAATAGAAATATTTTTTAATTTAGCAATAAACTCGGCAATCAAAATAATATTTTTTGGCTCGTTAGGAAACTGTTTGGTCGACGATAAAAAAGGTGAGTCCGTTTCCAACACCAACATCTCCAAAGGAACTGTTTTGATAAACTGCTGCTTCTCTTTGTAATAGGCGATGTCACCGTCGACGCCAATAAACATTTTATGATCTTTTGCAAATTCCAACAGCGTTTCGTCCGGTTCACAACAATGAAAGACGGACCGACCCTCAAGTTTTTTGTCCCAAACATCATTCAAAACCTCAAACATCTCTTTTTTTGCTTCCCGATTGTGAAGAACCAAGCTTTTGCCATATTCTACCGCTAACTTTATCTGCTCTTTTAAAATTATTTTTTGCAGTTCCACAAACTCTTCCTCAATTTTATAATTCGGATACTTTGTTTTTTGATAGATATGACGGTCAATTCCGACCTCGCCAACGGCAACGACTTTTGGATGAGATAGTAATTTAAAAAGCGAAGATACTAAATTTTTTGCGGTTTGTGGTTTTCCGTCAAAAAATTTCGGTATCGAGCTTTTAGAGTAAATCTCAAATATATGATGGGGATGTATCCCAACCGCCGCATAGATCCCATCGTATTTTTCCGCAATCGCAACCGCTTTTTCTGAGGTATCAACATCTGTACCCGGTATCACGATTTGGTTAACTCCGGTTTTTTTTGCCCGATCAATAACCTCGTCTACCTTCCCATCAAAGGCTTCAAAATTTAAATGACAATGAGTGTCAAAAAACATGTTATAATTTTACCATGACTCTTTTCATCGGTGCTGACCATCGAGGGATTGAACTGAAAAATGCCATCATTGAATATCTCCACGAAAAAAATATTAGAATAGAAGATCTTGGCCCCTATGAACTTGACCCACTGGACGACGCCGCCGACTATTCCAGAAAAGTATCCCAGGCCGTTTTACAAAATCCGGACAATCATCTCGGTATTGTTATTTGCGGCTCAGGCTGCGCCGTTTCTATGGCGGCTAATCGATTGAGGGGCATTCGCGCCGGGGTGGCTATGAACGAAGATCAAGCAAAACATATTAGAGAAAACGATCTCTGTAATATTTTAGCTTTAGCCGCCGACTATACTCCTCTTGAATTGGCTTGCAAACTAATTGATGCTTTTCTCGCCGCGACTCCCAAGACGGAGGAAAAGTATCTGAGAAGAATAGAAAAACTTGATAACTGAATCCGACCAAGATTAATACTACCAATACTACAAATAAACAAATACTACCAATAAATAAAAGACAAATAAGCAAATGATTAAATAATTAAATCATTGATTTATTTGGTTATTCATTGGTCGGATTGGTAGTATTGGTCTGGATTGGTCGGATTAATCAAGGTAGTATTTTTGAACTAGAACGCTGTCGTAAAAAACTCCCCTGGTATCTGCGGATATGTCTGGAAAAGAACCACTTTTTTTGATACTCCGGTTGAGGTGCTCGAGGTGGCCTGAGAAGAAACGGTTCTTCCTTGAATGGGAAGATTGGTAGCACGGGAAAAAAGAAGTTTTGTCGAGGAATAGAGAACCCGAACTAAAAGAAATTGACTGTTATTCCCGATGTCTGTGGCTAAAATTGATGTTGAAAAACTATATTTAATTGGGTCAGGAGTGCAGGAAGAACCGGTTGAAGCACTGATAATTCTGGCGTCTGGATCAATGACATATTTTTTCACTCCATCTGATTTTACTAAAGTAACTTCAATAGCCGGTTTGGTCGAACCTGTTTCAAAACACAGTGTGAGATTATTTGAATCAGTGACAGGATTAATAATTTTACTTGAAACATCATAGTTGCCGAGATAAAATGTATAACTGCCGTCTTTTGGAATATTGGGAGTAGTAAAGGTCGTTGAAGTTGTCGACTGGATTGTGGCATTACCGGAAAATCCGGTAATTGAGGAAAGAGAACCGCTCCCGAGAGTAAATGAAGTAACAGAGCTGTTAACGCTATTTTCTTTTAAGGCAACATCTATGGCCGATTCTGCCGCCGCTAAAGCTTTTTGCGACTCTTCTTCCAACTTGGTCACCTGAGTTTCCGTCACCGACTTGAAAGAGATCGACAAAACAATAGTCATGACAGTCGCAAGTAGCATAACGGTGATTAGGAGAATTTGTCCCTGTCTAGTTTTCATAATATCAATAATACTAACGAATGATTAAATAAGCAAATAATCAAATAAATGAAAAAAATAATCAAATGTATTAATTAAAACATTTAATTATTTATTCATTTATTTCTTCATTTGTTTATTTGTTTATTTATGCATTATAATTTGGTCTATGATTTTGAAGGTCTACACCGATGGCGGATCCAAGGGCAACCCCGGCCCGTCTTCAATTGGTGGAGTTGGTTATTTGGAGAACAAACGAATCTTTGAGTTTAAAAAATCAATTGGTGTCGCCACCAATAACGATGCGGAATACAGGGCGTTGATTGAAGCCTTAGAAAAAGTTAGGAGTTATGAGTTAGGAGTTATGAGGGTAACGCAAATACAATTTTATTCAGACTCGAGGCTAATGGTTAATCAAGTAAAAGGTTTGTTCAAAGTCAAAAATGGAAAAATCAAAGAATATATTTTAAAAATCAGAGGACTTGAACAAGAAATTAATCTGCCAATTACTTATCATCTTATCCCCCGCGAACAAAACGTTGAAGCCGATCGACTAGTCAATGCAGTTTAATTTGATATTTTTTTTCCTGATTCTTCTCCACCACTCCCTCAATTTCCATAACTGAAATTGCGTTTAGAACCTCGGAAACTGTTTTGCTCAAACCAATTGCCAGATCATCAACCGTTTGAGAATTTTTTTGAAGAACGTCAAAGATTAATTTTCCAATTTCATTTAAATTTTTTCTGATGTCTTCTTTTTTGCGCGGGGTAATTTTCATGTTAAATTCCTCATAAATATCTTCAACAGTCGTCACCAATTTGGCTCCTTGCTTAATAAGCAGATTTGGGGCTTTAGACATGTCTGAATTAATAGGAGAGGGTACGGCAAAAACATCTTTCCCTTGAATGCCGGCGTATTTAGCCGTTATCAAAGCACCTGAGCATTCCCCTCCCTCGGCGATTAATACCCCGCGGGATAGACCGGAGATAATTCTGTTTCTGGAAATAAACAGACCTTTTAAAACAGTCTGGTTTGGTGGAAATTCACTGATAACTGCCCCACCGGTTTTGATAATTTTTTCGTAAAGGCCACGATTAGTGGACGGATAAATAATATTAACCCCACAACCAAGGACGGCAATCGTCTTTCCACCGGCGTCAAGCGCCGCCTGATGAGCGACCGTGTCGATGCCCATCGCCATACCGGAAATGATGACAAACCCGGCCTCCGTCAGCTCATAAGCAAATTTTCTCGCCACCTGAATACCGTACGAAGTTGGTTTGCGGGTGCCGACGATGGCAAAATAAGTAGGTGAGGTCTGATGAGGTGGGAGAAGATTTTTCACTTTCGAGAGGGACCCCGCCGTCAGGCGAGGGAGAGACTCTCGTGTGATAAAATTTTCGACCACCGAATCAAATTTGAAGTGACCCTTCATATATAAACAAATCGGCGGATCGGAAATATTTTTCAAACTTTGCGGATAGTCTTCATCATCAACCGTCAAAACCATAATTCCATCTTTTTTTAATCTCTCCAACTTTTTTTTTGGATCAAATTTTCTTCGGAATTCAAGAAATTTTTCTGTTAATCTCTGTCCGATTATCGACGTCAATTCTTTGGCCCCGGCCTCATACGCGCCCTGGACACCCTTGGGGTGGGATTTCAAAGCCTGGAAAGTCATCGGACCAATGCCCAGGCAGTAAGAAAAACCAAGGTAATAAATTAGGTCACTTTTTTTCATAAAGAGAAAATTTTTTCCAATGCCATAATCCCTTTCCAAAACATCTTTTCGTCAACATTTTCATTTGGCGCATGGATATCGCAATCGGCTAAAGTAAACCCGGTTAAAATGAGGGGTTTATTAAATAGTTTTGAAAGGGTTGCCGCGGCTCCAATTGATCCGCCCGATCTGGTAAAAAGGGACTGTTTGCCAAAAATATCGGTGAAGATTTTGTCGGTTGTCTTGACATATTTATTGTCAACATTGGTATAAAAGGGGTCAAGCTTGCCTAAAGTCTTTAAAGAATATTTAACTCCCTCTGGCAAATTTTTTTTAATAAATCCATTAACCAATTTTTCTATTTCGTCTGGCATCTGGTCTTCTATCAGCCGGAAAGAAAATTTCGCCCTGGCCAAGGCCGGAATAATCGTTTTGATCCCTTGTCCGGTATAGCCACCGGTAATTCCATTGATATCAAAAGACGGGTAAATTTTTGTAGACAACCAGGGATATTTTTTATCGACGGTTAAAGATTTGTAAACTCCCGCCTCTTTAACAAAATCTTGGTCGGTTTGTTTTCTTCTTAGCAAATTTTTCCATTCTTTTTTGGTAGGGTTTCTTACATGATCATAAAAACCCGGAATAAGAATATGTCCGGTATCGGGATTTTTAATTGTAGACAAAAGCTCCGTTAAAACATTAATTGAATTGTAAACTCTATTGCCATAAACGCCGGAATGAAGGTCTTTTTTACCTGTTTTTATTTCGATTTCAAAACCAATTAAACCTCGGAGTCCAAAAAAGATTTCCGGTTGATCGCCGGTTTCCATACCAAAATCCAGTACATAAAAAACGTCAATTTTCTCCAGCCCCTCTGAAGCCTTGGCGAAGGGGGGTTTTGCCTGACTAATTAAATCTTCAAAATTTTTACTGCCGACTTCTTCTTCTCCTTCAAAAATTAAAACAATATTGTTGTTTAATTTGTTTGTATTAATTAATTGATTAATTGCAATTAATGTCTGAATGATATGGCCTTTATCATCGGCGACGCCCCGTCCGTAAAACTTCCCGTTTTTCAAAGTCAGTTCAAACGGCGGACTGTTCCATTTTTCTACCGGATCTTCCGGCTGGACATCGTAATGAGCATAAACTCCAATTGTTTTGGTATTTAAAGAAACAGTTTTCTTGGCAACGATCAACGGCGGACAACTATCTTTCTGATAAACATTAACTTCAAACCCTAGAGATTTTATTTCTTTTTCTAAAAATTCAACTGCTTTTAATATCTCGCCGTGTCTTGATTTGTCAGTTGAAACTGATTCAATGTTGATAAAATTAGAAAATAGTTTTAGTATTTTGTTATTCATGTATTTATTATAGAATAATATTTATGCAAATTTGTCCTTCTATGCCAATGCCAACAATGGATGATTTAGCGACGAATATTAATAGACTTTCTCCTTTTTATAATTATTTCCAGATTGATATTGGCGATGGAATTTTTGTCAGCAATCGTACCGTTCAGATCGATGATATTATAAAAAATTACGATCAATTTAATAATCATCCGTCTCTTACTTTTGACTTTCATCTCATGGTCTCTGATTTTAAAAAAGATATTGTGAAGCTTAATCAACTTAAAAAATTAATTAAAATCAAAAATATTTTTATTCACTTTTCCGCAATTTCTGATTTTGGACTTCGGATTTCGGATTTGTCTCCCATTCCTATAGGTCTGACTCTTAACCCTGAAGATCAAGTAAATGATTTAACAAGTTGTTACAGTCTAAAACAAGTGCCATCAATTCAAATCATGTCAGTTGTTCCTGGAGTTCAGGGAAATCCTTTCTTGCCATATACGTTAAATAAAATTGAACAATTGAGACAACTGGGTTATAGGAATAAAATTTACTTGGATGGTGCTGTTAATGATAAAACCCTTCCGTATATTAACAAGCAAAAATTTAAGCCCGACGTCATCTGTCCGGGAAGTTTTTTAACCAAAGCGAAAGATCTCAAAAAAAATGTGAACTATCTAAATAAGTTATAATAATTGTAATTTTTACCCGTATACCAGAACTATTGTTCGGTATAGGGTAACCCTGAACCGATCTTTGATCTGGTTCACGGGTTATAACGATTAAATGAACAAGCTTGTAATAATTCGCCACGGCTTAACTGAATGGTCCAACCGTTTTACCGGCTGGACTGATATTGATTTGGCTTTACAAGGAATTAAAGAAACAAAAAAATATGGTTTAAAATTAAAAAAACTAGGATATACTTTTGATCTTGGTTTTACTTCCGTTTTAAAAAGAGGAATCAAAACATTGGAAATCGTCCTTGAAACTTTGGGCCAAGAAAGTATTCCTGTCACTAAGGACTGGCATCTGAACGAGCGAAATTACGGTGACCTGCAGGGACAAAACAAAGCCGAAGCAATCGTTAAATACGGTGAAGCACAGGTAAAGGTTTGGCGGAGAAGTTATGACGTGGCCCCTCCCAGCGGTGAATCCTTAAAAGACACTTATCACCGTTCCGTCCCTTACTTTCAAAAAACGATTGAACCGGAAATTAAAAAGGGCAAAAGAATTATTCTTTCCGGCCATCATAATTCTCTGCGGGCCATTATTAAATATTTGGATAATATTTCCGATGAAGATGTTGTCAATTTAAATATTCCTTACTGCATTCCTTTGGTCTATGAATTTGATGAAAATGTAAAACCGATCAGACATTATTATTTGGCGACGGATAAAGAAGTAAAGAAAGTCATTGAATCAATTAAAAATCAGACAAAGAGCTAAAAAAAGCAAAAACGAGACGTTTAATTTTTTGCGACTTAGGATATCCCCTTGGGGGAGGGTTCCCACGGAGCAATAAAATTTAGCGACGAGTTTTTACAATTTATAAATTTTTTAAATTCCTATGAAGCTTTCAAAAAGGGCTCAGAATATTAACCCTTCTCTCACCATATCAATTACCGCCAAAGCCAAGGAGATGAAGAAGCAGGGCTTGGACGTCGTTTCTTTTGCCGCCGGCGAACCGGACTTTGACACAATGTTCCATATAAAAGAAGCGGCTAAAAAAGCCATTGACGAAGGTTTTACCAAGTATACGGCCACTTCCGGCATTATTGAATTAAAAGAGGCTATTTGCGCTAAGCTTCGACGGGATAACTGGATAGACTATGAGCCAAAAAATATCATTGTTTCAACCGGTGCCAAACAGGCTTTATTCAATACGGTTATGGTTTTGGTTGATCCGGATGATGAAGTAATTATTCCGGTTCCCTACTGGGTCAGTTATAACGAGATGGTTAAAATTGCCGAAGGTAAATGTGTTTTTTTGAAGACAAATAATTTCAAAATCAATCCGGCCGATCTGGAAAAAGCGATTACCCCAAGAACTAAAATGTTGATTTTAAATTCACCGGCCAATCCATCGGGCATAGTTTATGAAGAAAAGGAATTAAGACAGATTGCCTCAATTTGCCTAAAACATAATATCTATATTCTGAGCGATGAAATCTATGAAAAAATAGTCTATGGGAAGAAACACGTCAGCATTGCCTCAGTCAATGAAAAAATTAAAAAATTAGTTATTGTTGTTAACGGCGTTTCTAAATCCTATGCGATGACCGGCTGGCGGATCGGTTATGCGGCCGCCGAAGAAGAGATCATCAAAGCGGCTGCCCGGCTTCAAGACCACACGACTTCAAATCCTTGTTCAATTGCTCAAAAAGCGGCTTTAGCCGCACTGAACGGCCCGGAAGATCATGTGGGGAAGATGGTCTATGAGTACAAAAAACGTCGCGATTTTATGGTTGACCGTTTGAACAGAATCGATGGAATAATAGCTTCCCGTCCGGATGGCACTTTTTACGTCTTTGCCAATGTTTCCAAGTTTTATAGCGATGAGGTAAAAGGCTCGATGGTGTTTTGTCAGAGATTATTGGAAGATGCTTATGTGGCCGCTATTCCTGGCGTTGCCTTCGGCGACGACCGGTTTATCCGCCTAAGTTTTGCCACCGGCATGGAGCACATCAAAAGAGGTCTCGAACGATTGGAAAAGTTTGTGGAGAAGGTGAGGAAGTAACTTGCTAATCTGAAAAAATATCCTATAATATATGAGTGTCCCTTCCAAAAATACTATTGTTTGATTTGGACGAAACGATTGTCTTTTCTGAAGAGATGAAAACAAAAGCCTGGTCGGATATCTTGAAAGTTTTTGGATACTGTTGGGAAGAAGAAAATGTTGGTAATTTAATCAGTGTTCCAAAAGATAGGCGCCCAAAAACAGGCTTAAGCCCTCATGACTTTATTGAGAACTTGATTAATAATTTAAATCTTACTTCGCCCACTAACCAAGACCATGAAGAGATGATTCAAACCATGAAAGATCATTGGACTTCTTCATTGATCGCGCAGGCGAAGCTTTTCGCAAAAGAAGGACGGATTAAAGAAGTTCCCGGTGCTGTGAATGCAATTAGAGAAGCCAGACAAAAAGGGTTTCGAATCGGAGTAATAACTCAGGCTCCGGTTGAATATGCCAAAGAAGTTTTAAATTTTTTAGGGCTTCTTAATAAAAACAATGAAGAAAATAATATTGTTGATGTGGTTGTTTCCGGGGATATGGTGAAAAAACCCAAACCTGATCCTGAATCGCTAATACTTGCCACAGAATTGATTATTATCAAAACCGCCATTGAGAAAAGGAAAGAATTGAGCATAAGAGAAAAAGTGGAATTAGGTCAATCAATCCATCGTGACTATTTTAGCTTTTCTCCCGGAACAGTTATGCCGACCCCAGTTGCTATAGTTGGTGATTCCGAGGCTGACATAAAAGCCGGTCGACGTTATCCTGGAACCGGCAGGATTAGAACAATCCTTATAAACAGCCGAAACTTATTACCCGTGGAGATCCAAGTATTTGAACCTGATCTAACAATTAGTCACTGGGCAGAGCTTTTACCGCAATTGGAAGGCCGTTCCAAAAAAATTGAGCGAATTTAACAATTAAGACATAATTATTTCATCGGCTCGATCCTTAAAAAAGTCGACATTAGTAATGTCCCCTAATAAAATATCTTTTATATAATCTTTTATATTAACAATTTGGATAACATTTTTATGTTTTTGTATATACAATTCTAAGTCGCCTACTGGTTCTCTTGAATTAGTAACAAACATTTGAAATTTAACATTATTACATTCACATAAAGTCAAAATTTCGTTAAGATTTTCTTCCCAACCTGGATGCCAATCTTCATTTTTGTCAAAATAACCGTTGGTAAATTTTCCATGAACCAATAATATGGTTATACTTTTTACTCCAGACGGAATTAATTTATCAATAATATGATGTTTCATTGTTCCCAAAGTCGCTCCTTCATCATCGTACAAAAAAGCGTCTTTGCCTTTTAGTTTTTTAAGAAGTTTATTTGGTATTTCAAGAGATTCTGTTTCTTGTGTATCACTATCTCTATTTTTTTCCAAATCAACTCTGTCTATTTTTAAGATTTTTGCTATCCGGTCCGCAATAATATTCCTACCTTCATCCGGACCAACAAAAATTTTGCTTAATATTTGAAAGAAAGATTTTTTATCTAAGGCTTCAAGTAGAGGTTTAAATGGGGAAAGGGATAAGAGTGGTATTCCATGATCGGCCGCAAGAGCAGCTAATGCAGAAGAATGGGATTCCAAGTTGAAAATCCTGTCAACATTTCCTTCTAAAGTGGCTAAGTCAGCATCAATAGCCATTACTTGTCCTGTATTACGTACGGCGCCCGTTGCAGAGTCAATTTTTCCATTTTTGTCTTCTCTGCTTGGAAAATGGGTAGCAATCACGACAACTTCCTTTAGATTGTCTTTACCGAATGTCCTTCTATAATCAGAGACAACTTTATTCACCCGTCTAAAGTCTTCTCCGGTTACCAAAGAGGTAACTATATATATCCTTGACGCCTTTTCTCTATTATTGATAACAACTCGACTATCAGGATCATTCCCAGAATAATTAGTTTCTGTTATTGTGGCGACCGGATGAGGTCCGATTTGATTTTCTGATAAATCTTGAAATAATGGAATCGTTACATCGTCACGTATTCTACGCGGATCTTTTAATCCCGGTGGATTTATTACGACTATTTGATAGTCTTGTTTTTCTTTTTCAGTTAACTTATTTTTCTGTCTATTCCAAATCCTCTCTAATGAGGTTCTGTTTATTTCTAACGCTTTATAATAAGTAATTCTCCCACCTACTTTTTCAGGTAATTTTTCTGGATTAAAATCATTATTTGAAAGTCCTGCCTTGTTATTTCCCCAAAGTTTATAACTTGCTCGACGTAGAGCTTCGACTGCTTTTGACATAATATTATAAAAACGAATTATACTTCTTTATCCTATAAAATTCAACGTCCGAGCAGTTTGAGGAAGTCCTTGAAGTTGAAAGTGCCGTCGTTATTAAAATCAAAAGGTAGCAATGATTTAAATTTTATTTTGTTATTGTCTTTTTTAAAGACGACAAATTCTTGTCTCGGCAGATAATAGGGCCTCAACAAAACAACCCTGTAGAGTTCATCCAAGGCAATATTCTGAATGTCCTTTAATTCTCCAACTCCTTGTTTGACTGACAAATTTTTCTTTTTAAAGACTAAGCGATCGTCAACATCAAAAATCTGAATTTCGTAGTCGTCTCCCCTACCCTTTCCCCAAGGAAAAAAATTTGTTTCAAACTTTACCTTCGGTAAAGGCAAAATATTAACATTCCAATCGTCGCTGATTAAAATATTTTTGTCATTTTTTTGCAGTGTAAATTTAATCTTTTTTTTACCTAAATCTTCATTTGTTTTTAAAGTAAAATAAACATCCTTTTCTTCAAATGGATTAATATCTTTCAGATCATCAAATAAAAACGTAACCGATCTCATCTGATTAGATCCGATTTCATCCGATTTTATCTGATAGCCACTATCTTTATCCCAGACCGCTTGACCCAAATTATTCAACTTAATTTTAAAATTATAGGTTGACTGGACGACTAAATCGGTCGGCAGTCGATAGTTTATCCAGCCTTTTTCAATCTGCTCCGGTTCACCTTTTGTTTTTGACATTGATTGGACAGAATAATACTGTTGATAATATTCCTGTGAACTGTACTTTTTCCAGGAAAATTCCAAAAATGGCGGCCCTTGATAGTCAAAGACAAATGGAGTTACCGCCTTGACTCGATCATCAGGTAACCATATTTGGTTATAAGCCGTCTGAAAATTATCGGCAACCGCATTTTCGCTGCCTCTTTTCCATCCTGTTTCCGTAATAAACACCGGTAATTCTTTTGTCACACCAAGTCCCTTCAACAATTCCAACTCCCATTCATAAGTCCTGACTGTTCCCCGCCCGCTCGCATACGGACTGCCGGCAAAACCGGGATTAGGGTAAGAATGCGAGGCCCAGCCATCGATGTTCTGTAGGGTCCGACCCTCCGGGAGGGTCGGACCCTGTAAAACCTCCCGAAGAAACGTCCCTTCATCATCCATCCCCGGCGGCCACGATGGTGCTGAAGCGTCAAACCCGGCTAACATTATAAAAAAGTCCGGATTTTTTTCCTTTAATTTTTTGGCTAATTCCAAAGAAACTTTGGCATAACTTTTTGCGTCCACCTCTCCGCCCCACTCCGACCCGTGATTGGGTTCATTAAACAAAATTATGTAGCGATTTTTGACGACCCAGTTTAGAGAATCGAGAAACTCTACCCACCCTTGAGCGTCCTTTACTTCCGGTCGTCGCCAATTCTCTCCCTCTGCGGAAGTTGCTAAACGGATTATTGGAATAAGATGAAGTGCGCGCAATTGATCAAATATTCCTTGCCATTTTTCTTTATTTCTGTCTTTTTCTTCAATAATTAAGGTAATATATCCCCAATCTCCTCCATTGGAATTAACTAGCTCCCTAACTTTGGAAAATTCATCAATGTTAGGCTGGGCCAGAGAAATGCCGAATTTATTATTAGAGTTAGCAGCAAAGATTGAGAGAGGGAGAAAGATTAAACTGAATAATAAAATTAGACGATATAACATAACTAATACTACCAATACTACAAATAAACAAATACTACCAATAAATAAAAGAAAAATAAAAAAACAAATGATCTAATATTCAAAATATTTGTTTATTGAAACATTTATTGGCTTATTGGTCGGATTGGTCTGGATTGGTAGTATTTATCTCTACTTTTATCCCCGCCTTCTTAAGTAGCTCTATTCCTCCCAAATCATGATGTTCTGCTCGACAGACTACACGAATAATTCCCGCATTGGCCAGTATCTTGGCACAGCTGGAACAGGGATTGGCGGTTGAATAAAGAGTCGCCCCACGGGTCGACGATCCGTGATAAGCGGCCTGAATAATGGCGTTTTGCTCGGCATGAATACAGACACAGCTTTCTTCATATTCATAGCCTTTGATCTCACCCTTGTCTCGCCTTTGACAACGAAGACAGCCCCCCTCACTGCAGTTTTTTATCTTGTGAGGCGTTCCGTTGTAGCCGGTTGAAATAATTCTGAAGTCTCTGACAATCAAACTGCCTACCTGGCGTCTGGTGCAGTCGGCTCTTTTTTTGACCACCTCCGCCATCATCATAAAGTACTCATCCCAAGACGGTCTTTTATCTCTTGCTGTCATGATTCTATTATAATGGAAAGCGATAAATTCTAAATACTAAATTACAAATCACAAAAAACATATTTATTTCTTTTCCGCCTCATCCAACCGACGCGGTTGTCCGGCAAAAGCTTTTCCTTATCCTCATTTTTTTGATAAAATTTAGAAATAAAATAGTTACCTATAGTATTTATTATGTGATATAATATAGCTCAATATGAGTAGAGAGACTATAATTCCAGCAAATGTATTGCATAGAATGCACAGTCATAATCAAAGAAGGGAATCTGCCAGAAAACCACTTGAACCACAACTTTTGAAACTTGGCGGCCGATATCCTGCTTACATACGAGAAAACCCACCTCAACAAATTACCAAACCCGATTCGTCAAAAAGGAAGTCTACTCCGTTAAAAAAAACTTTATTGGATCGTTTGATAAGAGAAAGATCTAAAACTCAAAAAAATTTCTCAAAATTTCATACTGCCAGATTTGTCAATGGAAAAAAAGAAGGTAAGTATCCTATATTAAGAAAAGAGTTAATGCACAAATTAAGAAGACTTGATGATCAAATTGCCAAAGAAGCAACCAGATTATCCTTGAAGGCTAAACAAAATTTCACTTCATTAAAAGAATCAATTGTGATTAACGGAATTGCCTTGCCTTTAAATACTAGTCCCGGCTTTGACGAATCTTTGAACAAAAGAATTAAACAACTGAGAAGAATTCTCTTTTTAGATGAAGACCAAGATAAAAAGTCTGATGACCAAGCAATTGCCATGGATGGTCTTTTTGCTCTTGAGGGCGGCAAAGGTTTTAAATTTTTAGCGCAGTTGATTTTGGGTAAGGAAAATGCTGATAGCGGATTCATGAAAAGAACGACGGCGTCTTTTGCAAATAAAAATAGGGCATTAAAAATTAAAGACGTTTTAGAATTAATTGATTCCGGAAAAGAACTGATACCAATTGCCCAAGTGAAAGATGATCAAGGCACGGTGCTTATTCAAATTTCGTATCTGAAAGGGGATAAAATATCAATAGAAATACCGGGGAAATATATCAAACCAGCTGATTTAGAGCAAGTTATCAATAGATGGCTTGAAGCCTATGATGCCGAGAGCTATTGATAAATTAACAGTTGTATCTTATAATATAGACTATAAATATGCCTCATCCTGATCGAAAGGATAGAAGAACAGGAGAAGTAAGGATTGCAGGAGGCTTCGTCGCTGTACTTCTTGCTTTAAATCAAATTGGAGCTGTTCATGCTCTCCAACGCCCACTAGAAAAATCTCCTAATCCAACCGCCGGTCATAGTGATCAAGCCCCAACTAAACAAAGAGCTCCAAGACCACACGGCGGACCAAGAATACCTGCTCCGGACATGGTTGAAAAATCAAAACAGCCAGCTCCAGTTAAAATTAAAACAGCTCAAAGTATTAGAGGATTCGTTCGTGGATCAGATGTTCATAATCTATATTCTTCAGAGAAAGTTGGACCTAAAAAAGTTAATGTCGTTGTCACTCAACCAGAAGTTAATCAACCAGCTCATGTATTTGCTGGGGTAAGTCGAGGTAATGGGCTAACCCCTATAAAGGTAATGGCCGCTTCAATTCAACTTCATCCGGAAGTTAGAACTATTAAAGAAAGAGATAAAGAAAAAATGAAAGTAATCGATGGTGTTGTAAAAATTTTAAGTCAAATGGGTTTAAAAGATGACATTTCTTCAATAAGACAAATGTTAAGGCTTGAGACGCCGACCCAATCCATTCTTGAATATGCTCAAAAGGTGGTAAGCGAAAAGATGATTAGGTTTGTATCAAAGGCTTCGACTGATGATCTTAATAAAATTTCACAATTTGATTTTTCAGGAACTCCCCTTGCCAAGATAACTGAAGACATAAAATTTAGTAGTGATCAAAAAGCAGGAATTCAACTCTTGTCTGAAGAAGTTGCTAACTCTATTAATGAATATAAGGGAATTGACTTTCCCGACTTTCTAAAAAAATTAAGTCAACAAATTGTTGATTTTGAAAAAAATGTTGCTCCGGGGATTTTGACAAATGGATTTATACCAACCTTATTAATCACATTAACGCAGGCATCACCTACTATTGCAGAGTCTCTTAAAAAGAAAAAAAAATTAGCAAATCTAGCTTTATTATTAACGGATATTATCGTGTTAACTGCCTGCATTGCTCAAGTCATTGCCCCCTTAGTGACCGCTATTCCTTCTGCCGCTCCTCAAGCCACTGCCGAACCATCCCCAACTCCGGCAACAATAGTTGGGACACCTTCAATTGAAAGTCAAGCAACGGTAATCGCTCCGTCAAATCCGAGCATGGAAAGTCTTTATGTTGATTTAAATTTTGGCGATGTGGCCGGCCAACCTTTTGGGGCAATTCCCGCTCCAAATGTTACCGGAAATAATCCAAATTATATCCTTCCGGACGGTCAATCGGAATCAAGACATAATTTTTATTACCGAACCGATGATCCAAAGGCCTTAAGAGGTTTTGGTCTTGATCAGTCATATCTCATTGATGTTTTTAATGCTAATACCGATAAAGGTGGCTTGACCGGTCATCTTCCCGACGGGACTGAGGTAAAGTTTGTTAATGGTTTTTGGCAATATAATAAAGATGGTCAAAATTATTATTTACTTTCAAATGCTGCCAACTTGTCAGGAAGGCTTTTAGGTTATCCTTTATTGGTCGTTGATAAAGCGTCCGGAAAACAACTTTTCTTTGGATTAGTTGATCAAAATGGAGTTTTACTGAAAGGATCTGAATTTGACCCGGCTTTTTTATCAGTTGCCGAACTGGCTAAGAATCTTGGTTATACCGGTGATCAGAGTCTGATAGGATCGTTTCAATATGATCAATACGGAAATATTGTAGTCTTGGATACTCAAGGTAATAGATTATCAGTCTTTCCGTATCTCGATCCTTTTTCTCCCTCTCTCCTCACTCCCATCCCAACCCTGGCCCCGACGCCGGAAGGGGAACCGCTGTGGAATATGGATCAACCATTACCGCCACTTAACAGCCAAAATGCCGAGTTTGAATCTAACCCGCAGAGCGACGGAGCAATCCACTTTACAGTCGAAGGTCAACCTTACGCAATTGAAATTCCGCGGCCGGAAGTAATTGACGGCGCCGGAGTCCCGATTGCCGGGGAGGGAGAAATAACTGTCAAGTTGTATCCTCCGCCTTCTGATGCGCAATCAAAACAAACACCGCCCAAAGTTACCTTTGTGGACAAAAGCGGTGGTGAGATGGCTTGGTATGACGTTGTCACCGGCCAGTGGACCAAGCGCTATGAAACTTTGTTTGTCCGAGATTCATGGCCGGAGTTTCCGCAAATCTCATGGATCGAGGGCAGTCTGGGGTTTGAAAAGTATGAAAAAGGCGATACGGGGTCGGAGTATCTTGATGACTTTCTTTTGACCGTTTCCGGCCGGGTCAAGCGGGTATATGCTGAAAAAGTCTGGTATCCGGCTGAAAAGCGATTCGGGGAACTGACCTGGGCCAGCATCACTTATGACAAAGACGGGCAAAAGACGTTGGAAACCATACTGTTTACAGACACAGAATATCGGGTTATTCCTGGTAACTTCCAAGGAGTACAGATTGTCGAAAAATTAGACGACTATAGTTCCTTTATCCCGCAATCGTTGCTTAATCAAAACCAGGCCATTCTTGAGGCTGTGAAATCAAGCGCCTTTGTTGAGATGCGGCTGGGGTTTGCGAAAGATTCGTATAAGGGCCGTCCTTTAAACCAGGAAGCGCTATCAAAATATGGCTTTCGTACTCTCATTCGCAGGTTATTTTTAGAAGGAAAATATTGGGATGAACAACGTGGATTGGCACGGACAATGATTGGCGGGAATCTCGACGACCCTAAGCTTAAGGATCTGGACGGCAAACTTCAGGGATATTCACCATTAGAATCCGGCGTCAGGATCGGTTTTGACAAGTTGTGGATTTTTGTTCCCAACAGCGGCAATTAGGATTAGGCCGCATCCATTAATAAAATATGTTCCTATTTCATAAAAAGATGCGTCACAAAGGGCCGTAATCGTTCCGCTTAGCGGGACGAACGAGCCCTTAGCCTTGCATTTCTCATTCGATATATGCTAAATTGTTAGTATGAGGAAGTTTTTTCTTTCGGCGGTCATCGTTGGACTGATCTTACTGCTTATTGGGCTGGCGAGCCTAAGCGTCATTATCTCGGCTTACAGTAGTTGCGTATACGTTAATTTTAATCGTCCCGACCGGAATGTTGTTTTATTCGGCCGGGTGGATCGCGTCCGGGAGCAAGACGGTTGGATCATGACCCGGTTGAGATTATGCGGCTCCGGCCTGACCGGGGCGGCCGCTGTCGAAGTGCTGACTCCGGTCAAAGCCGGGCTGGTGGACATCGGCGAGGAGGCCCAATACCGGGGCCAACCGGTATTCCACTGGGTCAAGCAGAATATGAATGTGTTTCGCCAGTTTGTCGTACCGGGACGGTTTTTGGCCTTGCGGCCGGAAGAGATTGAGTCGGAGGCGGCGTTGATGGAGCAGTATGGCCAGAGGTCGGAAACCGGTTGCCAGTCTGTTCCGATCTGCCGTTACCGGCTGGAGTTCTATCGTCGACGTGGTTCGCAATCAGCGGCGTTTCTTGCCCATCTCAAAGAAAAAAATTTCCTCGGGTTGATGGTTGATCTGGCGCTGGGACGGGCGGTCGTGTTTTCCGAGCAGTTCAATCGCGTTCCGTCGCTAATAGATTTTCAGCGTCTGTCCGAGAGGCTTACCCTATGAGATCAAAAAATTCAAAACTCGTTTTTGTCTTATTGCTGGCGGCCGCTGTCTGGCTGGCGGGGTTGTTTTTAGCCCAGCCTGTCAGGGCACTTGAATGTTCCTCAACTCGCGTCGTTAACCAGTGGGGATGTGATAGTACAAACTTTAATATGTGCGATAGATTATATTGGAATGAGTGTCGGCCGGGATCTGATCTAGCTTCTGGTCAAGAAGGATGTTATGATTTAAACGATGGAACGTGCATACAACCTACTAGTCAATATTGCAAGGTGCTCTACGACCGCTATGCTCCGTGCACCGGCGCCCCCTCGTGTCAAACCGTCGATAAGGTGCCGGGTTGTTCCGATGGAGCTGACTGGAAAAGCTCCTGCGATGTTTTTGACAGCGAGAATTTGGGCTGCTGGATAATACCGGTCGCCACGCCCACGCCTGGAGCATCGCCCACGCCGGGAGGCGGTAGTGGAAACTGTGGCGCAGGTTGTGACGATTCCACCGATTGTTCAGCTGGTCTTTCTTGTGCACCAGGTGAACCAGGAGCAAGGGTTTGTTGGGGAGATTCTTGTGTTGCCTACCCCACATCCCCACCGAGTATTGGGTGTGATGATTTGTGTCCTCCTAGTGGAACAGCAATTTGTACCAATGGTTTGTCTTGCCAAGAAAGAGGTAATCTTTGGAGGTGTTGGGGAAATCCGTGCGAACCGCCCCCACCCCCGAACACGCCTACGCCCACTCCAACTCCCACACCCACACCCACTCCCTATATAAGAGTACGGGCTCTTAATCCTCAGTTTATACCGGTTGTGGTGCCAAGATTATGCAAAGCCAAATGCAATAATGCTCCTTGCACCTTTCCTTCCTGCCAGACCGATGTTTCCGTGGCTGATTTTACTGGAGCTCAGGCTAACCGGGGAGGAAGTTTAAACGATTTTCCTTATATAATAGTTTTAGGAGTGACACCTATACAGGATGGGGTGGTTAATAACTCTGGTACTTATAGTGCTGATTGCCGTGAGGTTGGAAGTGGCAACTACTGTTATTACTGGCCAACAGCTCTTGATACCGGATCAAGAGTGGTTAGATACATTGTAGCCACTCCAACCCCCTATCCGACCGTGGCTATCTCGGGAAATCTCAAAGAATATTTAGATACAGCCGGAGGAGGGAGTGCTTGTTATAATAATATTTCCACCAACACTCTTTTACTCAATATCAATCCCCAATACCCGGCCGGTGTCACCCCAGTCTGCGGTGTTACTCCGCCGACCGGACAGACAAAATCTTCCTACCGTTGTACGGTTATTTTTGATAATCAAAATGCCGCTCCCACCCCGGCTCAGAATCTTAATCTTTCTGCTTCAGCCACCGGTTACTTTTCCGCCTACTGGACGGCTGCTAATGCCTGCAGTAATACGGCCAACAATAGTTTGCCAGTTGATGTCTCCTCCGGCGGTTCAACTGTTTATAATAAAGATATTTTTTTCAAAAATGTTTCTGCCTGGATAAAACTTAAAAACAGCTCTTTTTCAAAAAATAGCTCTTCCATCCCAACCCGTCTGACTAATGTCCTTCCGCTCAATATTGCCGCCTATGACAGCGATGATAAAGCCAATCAGCGCTATTTTATTATGAACAGTACCGGTGACGATCCGGGCCTCGTCACTGCCTCATCAATCAACACCGGCACGGCCGACGTCTCTGTCAAAAACTGGAAAGCTGACTATACTCAAGCTACTGCTTTCACTCCTTCAGCTTTTCTAAGCTATGTTAAATCAAGAAAGGAATACCAGACGATTGACCAAACCCAACCTGATCCCCTAAGTCAGTTGTCTGAAACCAAGATCAATCTCTGGGAAGGAAACTTAACCATAAACAACGCTGCTAAATTTAATAATAAAAAAGTGGTTTTCATCGTCACCGGAATAGCGACTTTAGATACGCCCAATTTTCAACCGGCCAATGCCGCTTTAGCAATTTTAGCCCAGACAATCAACTTTACTGCTCCTGTTAAATACGCTGAAGGAATTTTTATCGCTCAAACAATCGACACTGGCTCAACCAGTGATCAAGGTCTAAAAATCAAAGGCAATCTGATAGCTCAATCAACCTTAAACAACAGTCGCTCTTGGATTGATAATAGCAAACCTAGTCTGTTTATCATCTTTGACCCGACTCAGTATATTAATCTGCTGCCCTATCTCTCAACGGTCAGTTATCAGTGGAATCAAATACAGTAAGAAAAAAACTAAGCACTAAATTACAAATCACAAATAAATTCTAAATATTAAATTTTAAGCATTAAACTGTTTAAAATTTATATTTTGAGATTTATAATTTATTTGGAACTTGGTATTTATAATTTAGAATTTAGCTCATTTTAAGCATTGAAATGATGAGCCCCTTTAGTCTCTGAAACTCAATCTTCTTCTTGGCTTCCCTCATTACTTGGCCAACCAAAAAGTTGATTGACTGGGTTTTGCCGGCTTTGAGGTCTCTGACGGCTTGTGGATTGGCCCTAATTATTTTGTCAATAATTTTTTTTAATTCTTCGTCGCTGATATCATCAACCGCCACCGATTTTTTGTAAATACTAATAATTTCCTCAACGCTTTGTTTAAACAAATCAATCGTTATTTTCTTATGAACCACTAAATTGACAAATTTATCAACCGGTAATTTAGACTTCGATAAATTGGAAAAAACTTCCTCTAATTTTTTGGCTTCATCGGCCGTTTCAAAAAGTAACTCTGATAACTGTTTATTAATTTTAAAATCTTTTTCCCATCTGATAAAAACCGTTTCCAGCGGCTCGGGGACGGAAGACTTAATTTCATTCAACCAACTGTTGTTAAATCTGATCGGCGGCAGGTCCGGATCGGGAAAATACCGGTAGTCAGCTGCTTCTTCCTTTGATCTTTGGGTATACGTTATATTTTTTTCAGCATTATATCCTCTTGTTTCCTGATCCGGTGTTAATCCTTTCTCTAATATTTCTTTCTGTCTTTCAATTTCATATTCAATCCCTTTCTCCAAAAATCTAAAGGAATTAATATTCTTTAACTCAACTTTGTACTTTGGTAATTTTGTTTCCCCTTCTTTCATTAAAGAAATATTTGCTTCAAGCCGCATACCCCCTTTTTCCATATCACAGTCGGAGATATCCAAGTAACGGATAATTTGACGAAGTTTTTTCGCGTACTCTTTAGCTTGGGCCGATGAATAAATTTCAGGCTCGGTGACAACCTCAACCAATGGGACACTTGACCGGTTAAAGTCGATTAAAGAAACATTACGGCCATTGACTTTCTGGTGAATTAATTTTCCCGTGTCTTCTTCAAGATGGACGCGGGTTATGCCAACCGGTCCGAACGATGTCTCCACTTTTCCGTCGTAACAAAACGGCAGATCGTACTGGGAGATCTGGTAACCCTTTGGTAAGTCGGGATAAAAATAGTGTTTCCGATCAAATTTGGAAAATGAATTTATTTTGCAGCCCAAGGCCAGTCCCAGCTTGACCGTCCACTCGATGGCTTTTTTGTTGGCGACCGGTAAAGCGCCGGGTAATCCCAAACAAACCGGACAGGTGTAGATATTCGGTTTTTCCGCGTGAAACGGGTCGTTTTTGCAGCCGCAAAACATCTTGGATAAGGTTTTAAGTTCCGCGTGTGTTTCCATGCCGATGATTGTTTGATATTTCTTATCCATTTTTGAATTGCGGGCGAATTTTGTAATACTGGGTTTCCTGCTCAAAAAGGTAGGCCACTTTATAGAGCAACTCTTCCGAAAATTGCGGGCCAATTATCTGCATTCCAACCGGAAGGCCATCGACAAATCCGCTTGGGACACTTAATCCCGGTATGCCGGCCAGATTAACCGGACACAAACAGATGTCAGAAAGATACATTTGAAGAGGGTCATCTGTTTTTTCCCCTATTTTAAATGGCAGGGTTGGGGAAATTGGAGTAACTAACACATCAACTTCTTTAAAAGCTTTTTCAAAATCCTGTTTGATCAAGGTTCTTACCTTGGCTGCCTTCAAATAATAGGCGTCGTAATAACCTGATGAGAGAGTATAAGAACCCAGCATGATCCTTCTTTTCGCTTCCGCCCCAAAGATTTCCCTCGCCCCGCCGTACCTGATTCCATCGTATCTTGAAAGGTTGGAGCTCACTTCCGATGGAACCAAAATATAGTAAGCCGCCATTGCATAATAGGTATGGGGCAAACTAACTTCTTTAACTGTGGCCCCTAATTTTTCCAATATTTTTAAAGAGTCCTTTATTGAGTTATTGACTTTATTATCCAGGCCTTTGACAAAATATTCTTTGGGTAGTCCGATTTTTAGACCTTTGATGTTTTGACCCAAGATTTTGGTATATTGATCGATTTTTATTGGAACGGTTGTACTGTCATAAGGGTCCAAGCCCGCAGTCACTTCCAATACTTTAGCATTGTCATAAACCGTTTTGGTCATGTGGCCAATCGTATCAAAAGATGAGGCCATGGCGATAATTCCATAACGGGAGACTCGTCCGTAAGTTGGCTTTAAGCCAATTAAATTGCAAAAGCCTGCCGGTAATCTGATTGAACTTCCCGTGTCAGTCCCCGTCCCGACTAAAGCGGCTCCATAGGCGACGGCCGCGCCGGATCCACTGCTCGATCCCCCGGGGACTCGGCTCAAATCATAAGGATTCCTGGTTGGTTCATAGTCGGTATTTTCGCCGGACGATCCGTGGCCCCAAGCGTCTTGATTAGTTTTTCCTATTATAATAGCTCCGGCATTAATTAGTTTTTTTGTAACCGTTGCATCAAACGGTGGATAATAATCTCCGATTATCTTTGATCCGGCCGTTGTTCTTAAATTTTTTGTCGTATATAAATCCTTGAGGGCAATCGGTATCCCAAGAAGTGGTTTTTTGTCAAAAATTTCTTTATCATTTTTAATCAGCTCATCATATTCATTAGCTTTTTTTAGGGCCTGTTCTTCATTTAAAGTCAAAAAGGCGTTTATTTTTTTATCGTTCTTTTTTATATTGACAAAACATTTTTCTGTCAATTCACGACAGGAAAAGACACCCGTTTTTAGTTTTTCTAAAACATCTTTAATAGTCAATCCTAATAGATCCATAGTTACTCTGTTAATATTGCCTTAACTTTAAAAAAATGAGCTTCTTTGGACTGTGTGTTTGCCAAAGCTTGTTCGGGAGTCAAGGTTCTTTTGTCATCAACCTTATCTTCTCTCAAAACATCAGTCAGGCCGGTTATTTGGCTTGACGGTTCAACGTCTTTCGTATCAATTTCCTGCAGTTTGTCAATATAGTCTATCACCGACGATAACTGTTTTTTAAACACTTCTATTTCTTTTTCATTCAGAGTCAAGTTGCCCAATTTTGCAATATGGAGGATGTCTTCTTTCGTCAGATTTTTTTTTACCATAGGTTGATTATATTATAATCGAGTAGCTTTTTTCATCGTCAGTAATTAAACTTTCGAAAGAGCTATATATTCCCAATCGTTCTAATGTTTCTATAAAAAGCTTATCTTGATAATCGGCTAATTTAAAAGGAGGGAATAGATTTTTGGTTACGATCACATCTAAAAATCGTTGATATAACTCTCTTGAAAAAACCCCAATGTCAGTTTTCCTTTTTATATTTTCTATCAAAACCTCTCGCGATACGGGAACACGATAATTTCTCCTCGGATCCAAAGCGGCACAAATCAAATCGGCCAAGCTTAATACTTCGATTGCCGGGTGTCGTTTTGATAGTTCTCGTTCTGTCCATATTCGACTCTGTGAGTTACCAATATGGTGTTCTTCGGCCGCAAAAGCGAGATCTCCAAGGCCAACTCTCCTCAAAATCGCCCCACCTAATGGTCCGTGCAATGACATCTGTTTTTTTTCTTCTTTTGTTAACTCTTCTCTCTTATCTAAAAGTTTTGGGTCTATTCCTGTTTTACCAATATCATGAATAAGACCTCTGACGACCTGGTTAAATGAAGGATCAAGTAGTGAAATTAAATGACTCACTTCAAATGTGTGAACTGCGCTATTTGAATGGTGAATCATTAACAAATCAACTAACCTGGCAATTCTTATTCCTTTTTCTTCAAGTCGTAATAACCTAAGGTTTTCCCTATAAGGATAACTACCAAAACGTACATCGAAATAAGCAGGCAGACTCTCTCTTGGCGATACTCTGTAGTGATCAACAAACATTGAAAAGAATTTTATTATAAATAAGGCCTAAAGGCAAGCCGTTAAATTTATAATAGTATTACCTCTTGACAAAAGTATTACAATAGAATATCATTCTTACTATGAATATATCAACTGTCACTACAAAAGGCCAGGCAACAATCCCAGAAGAGATTCGCCGACTTCTTAATATTAATATTGGTGATAGAATAATTTTTCTAGATCCAATTCCGGAGAAAAAACAGACAATAATACAGGTTCTATCTCAATCTGATATCGTTGATAATCTTTTTGGCTCATTAAAAACAAGTGTTCCTTATGCTGATATGAAAACTGTCAGAGAAAAAGCAGGTTCAAAATTAGGGCAAAAATATAGCGTTAAAATATGAAGCCAACAGTTATTATAGACACAAACATCCTTCTTAGATACCTAAGAAATGACCACCCAATACTTTCTATCAAAGCCAAGAAAATATTTGAGAAAGGTTATAAAAACAGTATAAACATATATTTGGACGAAATAGTCTTAGCAGAAACGATATGGGTTTTGTCCTCGCATTATAAAACACCTAAATCGCTTATTGTTTCTCAATTACTGAAACAATTATACTTTGATTGGATTGTTAATCCAAGAAAAAAACTTATGATAAAAGCTTTAGGGTTGTTCGGAAAAACTAATCTGAGCTATATTGACTGCTGGATCTTCACGGTAAACCAAAGCCTTAAGACTTTCCTGGAGACTTTTGATAGTTATTTAAAAAAATTAAAGATATAATTTTAAAGTGAGGTACTAGTGTTTTTTGAAAATCGCCAGGGGCCCCTTTAGGGGTGTGGCGTTCAAAAAATACGGTACCGAGCTTTTAAGATTTATATCCAATTTTGCGAAGAAATTCTTTTCTTTCTTTTTCGTCCTTTTTATTTTCAACACCAACCGGTGACCCGCCGTCAACAACTCCCATTATTCCGCGTCCTTGTTTTGTTTCGGCGACGATGACTTCGGTTGGATTAGTCGTGGCACAGTATACATTAACAACTTCCGAAAGATTTTTTATCCTGTTTAAAACGTTAATCGGAAAAGCGTTTTTCAGAAAAATAAATAAAGAGTGACCGGCCCCGACTTTTTTAGCGTTTTTCACTGCTAGTTTCTTCATTTCTTCATCTGTCCCAGTTACTCTAATTTTTTTGTCTCCTGAGGCTTCGCAAAAAGCCAGACCAAACTTTATCCCGGGGACTGCTTCGACCAAGGTTTCATAACAATCCTCTACCGTTTTGATAAAATGCGACTGGGCCAAAATAAAATTAACTTCCGCGGGTTTTTTAATTGAAATTATTTTTATTTCCATAGATATATTATAGATCATATCTGTGATAAAATTAACCAATCAAACGGGGTATAGCTTAGATGGCTAAAGCGTCAGGCTGGGGGTCTGAAGACCGTGGGTTCAAGTCCCGCTACCCCGACAAAATTAGATTTTAGCCTCATCCAACCTACGAAGTTGTACGGCATAATGATGTAATTTACCAGTCCTGCTATAATTTATTTATGAATTTTTTGTTGATTCTTCTTCTTTTTCTAGTCTGGCGAAGTTTTGATTTTTTAGTAATTTTTTTTAGCCAAAAAATAATTCCTTATCTCGGGTTTTTTCCTTATCGAGATCAGTTGCCTGGATTTAATTTGCCCCATTGGCTTTCTTCTTTAGCTAATTTTGACGGCCTTCATTATATTTTTATCGCTCGCGATGGATACGTTCAATATGAACAAGCATTTTTTCCTTTATATCCTCTCTCAATAAAATTTTTGACTCCATTATTCTTTAATAACCAACTCTTAACTGGACTATTAATTTCGAATGTTTCGTTTTTTCTTGGATTATTTTTCTTCTATAAATATTTGAAGTTGATTTTTCCCAACAATCAACAGTCTAACAATTTAACAATTATTTTTCTTTTACTTTTCCCTACTTCCTTTTTCTTAGGCGCCGTCTACACGGAAGGTTTATTTTTTCTTTTAACCGTTTCTACTTTATATTTTCTTAAAAAAGAAAAATATTTATTCGTCGCAGTTTTTGCTTTTTTAGCCTCCTTAACAAGATTGGTCGGAGTGTTTTTATTAATCCCAATTTTGTTTCACTATCTGTCATTGCGAGTGAAACGAAGCAATTTCAACAATAAATATTTTGTGTCTCTATTATCTCCTCTAATAGGCTTAGCTTTATACTGTTTCTACCTCTTCAAAACCACCGGAGATCCGCTTTTCTTTTTAACTTCTCAGCCTATATTTGGGGCTAATCGGTCATCCCATTTGATCTTATTACCTCAAGTTTATTGGCGTTATTTAAAAATATTTTTTACTGCTAATTGGGATTTTAGATATTTTGTTTCTATTCTTGAATTTAGCTTTTTCAGTTTTGTTTTAATAATTTTAATTCTAGATTTGACTCGCCTCGCTTCGCGGGCGAAGCGGGTTAAAAATTTAAGTCTTCTTGGCTTAAATTTATTTTCTTTTGCCAACCTAATCCTACCTCCATTAACCGGTACCTTCTCCTCTATCCCCCGTTACTCTTTATTTTCTTTATCTTTTTTTATTTATCTTGCTCATATTAAAAACAATTTTATTAAGTATTTATTTTTTATTATTTTTATAACTTTACATATCTTGTTATTGGGTTATTTTACACAAGGATATTTTATAAGCTAACTATGACAAAGCTGCCATTTTTCCAAAAAGGCGATTCAAAAGGACTTAGTTTTTTTTCAACTGATAATAAATTGATTGAAAATGCTTTTTTTATATATATTGTAATAATATTTCTTTTTTTAATCGTTCTGTTTTTGAGACTGTTTCAATTAACAATTGTCAAAGGCAGTTATTACCGTAATCTTTCTGAACAAAATCGGATTAGGGAAATTAATATTGAAGCTCCCCGCGGAGAAATTGTTGACAGAAAAGGATTTATTATTGCCCAAAATTTAAATCCTAATATTAATCAAAAAATAATAATTTCAAAAAGAATTTATCAAAGTCCTGAAGCGATTGCGCCTTTTATCGGCTACCGGCAAATTGCGGATGTTAATGATCTAAAAGATGATCGTTGTCAATACAAGCTTCAGCTCGGTGATCGGGCTGGAAAAAAAGGTATAGAAAAACTATTTGATTGTCAACTGCGTGGTCAATCAGGAAAAAAATTAGTGGAAATCGATGCTCAAGGCCGATACCTAAAAACCGTTAATGTTATTTCTCCTAAATCAGGTGATAAAGTCCAATTGGCCCTCGACCTCAATTTACAAAAAAAAAGCTATGAATTAGTAAAAAATAAAAAAGCCGCCATTATTGTTACTAATCCTCAAACTGGAGAAATATTAGCTAGCGTTTCCTCTCCCTCTTTTAACTCTCAGGATTTCGAAGACAGTATTAATAATAATATCCAAAACTATTTAACCGATAAAACTAATCCCTTATTTAATCGTGTCAATGAAGCCACTTATCCACCAGGGTCAATCTTTAAACTGGTGATCGCTACCGCCGGACTGGAAGAAAAAGCTATTAGTGATAAAACTGAAATAGAAGACAAGGGAAGTATTAAGGCCGGTTCCTCCACTTTTGGCAACTGGTATTTTCTCCAATATGGAAAAACTGAAGGCATGGTCGATGTAATTAAAGCATTAAAAAGATCAAATGATATATTTTTTTATAAAATTGGAGAAAAAACCGGCGTTGATAAAATAAAAAAGTGGGCTGATATTTTTGGGTTAGGGAAACGTACACAAATTGGCCTTGATGAAGCCGAAGGGATTATTCCGTCAACATTTTGGAAAAAAGAAATATTAAAAGAAAATTGGTATCTGGGTGATACTTATAATTTATCTATTGGCCAGGGATATGTTGGAACCACTCCTTTACAAACGGTTTTGATCACTGGCGTTTTTGCTAATGGAGGATATTTGTGTAAACCGCAATTATTAAAAATGAATTCGCCATCAGGCGAATTCATCCTGAGCGAGAAGGATTGCAAAAAATTACCCATCTCCCAAAAAACCATCGATTTAATTCGTGAAGGAATGAAACAAGCTTGCTCACCCGGAGGCACCGGCTGGCCATTGTTTGACTTCTCCATAAGGACTGACCCTGTACAATTAAAACAGGGTCAGTCCTTGAAAAAAATCCAGGTTGCCTGCAAAACTGGTACGGCCGAATCACATGCAAAATCCGGTATGCCACATGCTTGGATCACTGCTTTTGCCCCTTACAATAATCCTGAAATTGCTTTAACCGTGCTTGTTGAAGAAGGTGGCCAAGGCTCAGATGTGGCCGGCCCAATTGCTAAAGAGATATTGAAGGCATACTTTGAGAGAAGCCAATAAAATGTTAAAATAATCAAATAAAGAAATAAACAAATAAATGATGAAATGAATAAATGTATTTAATCATTTAATTTATTTTTTTATTTGTACATTTATTTACTTATTTGATTATTTGTTTATTTAATCATTAACCGTTAGAACTTCTCAAAATAAATATTGTCTTTCGGAATATTTTTGGCTATCAAAAACTGTCTTAATGATTCAACTATCTGTCTTCCCCCACACAAGTAAAAATCGGATTTCGTGAGTAGTGAGTAGTCGGTCGTTAGTAGTTTTTCAAAACAGGAATCGACGTGGCCGAGTTCGAAAAATTTTTTGTAATTTTCCGGAATCATATCCAGATTTTGTTCACGAGATAGGCAAATTTTAAGATGGGCTCCCGCCTCCGCGGAAATGACAGTGGTTGCTAACTTTATTAGTTCGTCGAACAAATAAACATCTTTATAACTCTTTAAGCCCCAAAATAAAAATGATTCTGAATTCTTAATTCTAAATTTTGAATTCAACATCGACCTCACTGGAGCTATTCCCGTTCCTGTTACCAAAAATATTTTTGGCTGGTCGTTTTCCTTTAAACCAAACATCCCTGCTGGACCTTGAAAAACAACTTTGGTATTTTCTTTTAATGAAAATAAATAGTTTGACGCCAAACCGCCTGAAATTATCCCAATAATTAATTCAAAACCATTCTTAACTGTATTGGGGGAAGCGATTGAATAAAGACGGGAAACCGGACCTTTATCTGAAGGAACTTTTAGCATTAGGTACTGCCCGGCCTTAAAGACTATTTCTTTTGGCTCTATTAAGTCAAAATGGTAAAGATAGGTATTAGAATTAAGCTGGGATTTTCTGGTAAGAATTGTTTTAAAGTTAGTCAACATAATATTGATACTGTTAAGATTAATCCGACCAATACTACCAATCCGGACCAATCCGACCAATAAATAATTCAATAAGCCAATAATTTAATTATTTAGTCATTTGTTTTATTATTTTTATTATTCATTGGTAGTATTTGTTTATTTGTAGTATTGGTAGTATTAGTTCATAGGCGTGCTCTTTGATTTATCTCCGCCTCAACCAATTCTCTTGGCCGGCCATATTTTAAACGAGAAAGTTGAATAATCGCTTGAGCAATTTTTGGGTTGGCTCCGGCTTTGAATTTCTTAATATCCTTAGTCATATCAACAGAAAAAGGTGGCACCGGTTCATTGTCAACAATTGTCTTCATATAAGCATGAAATCTTTCTATATTAATTAAGTCAGTCTCACCAAATACCGGTTGATACTCCCTTTGCATATATGAAGCGTCAGTCACGCCGACTCTAAAAGAAATTAGAGTTCCAACATTTCCAAAAATAGCATTTTTAACTTCATCATCCATCTGCCCGATAAACTGATTAGCAACCGTCAGATTAAGATGATATTTTCTTGCCTCGGATAAAATCGTGGCAAAATCCGGAGTGGCAAAGTTCTGAAACTCATCGACATAAAGAAAAAAATCGCGGCGTTTATCCTCTGGTATTTCTTGTCGACTCATGGCGGCAATTAGAATTTTTGGGATTAAGACTAATCCTAAAAAACTTGAATTTTCCTCTCCTAACTTTCCTTTTGACAAATTAATAAGAAGAATTTTCCCTTCATCCATGACTCGGCGAAAATCAAAAGCAGAATCAGACTGGCCAATAATATTTCTCATGGTTTTGTTAGTGATAAAGCGACCAAACTTAGAAACGATATAATCCAAAACTTCTGATTTGTGAAAGTCTGATGTTTGGGCTATTTGATCGGTCCAATAACGCCTGACGATTGGATCTTGAACTTTTGGCAGCAGTTCCTGGACATATTTTGGATCGGTCAAAACCCGGACTACTTCGACAAAAGTTGACCCTTTTTCGCTCATCACCGTCAACATGGCGTTTCTCACCGCGTGTTCAAAACGGGGGCCAATAATACCGGTTCGCTGAGGATCGTAAAGTTTATACATCAAGTTAATAATCGAGGTGGTAATAAAATGTTTTTGATCTTCAGTTTTTGCTTCCAATAAATTCAGTCCCATCGGCCGTTCAACGTCGGACGGATCAAAATAAATGACATCTTCCGCTCGCTCAGGCGGAATATATTTAATAATATCGTCAATTAAATCACCGTGCGGATCTATTACACAAACGCCGTTGCCCGCTTTAATATCCTGAATTGCCATATCGTGAAGTAAGACAGATTTACCTACTCCCGTTTTCCCAATAATATAAATATGGCGTCTGCGGTCTTCAATACCTATACTAACCGGTCGCTTAACACCCCGGTAATAGCCATCGCCGATTGCTGTTCCACCTGTTTGTAAAACTTCTATTGGAACTGGAGCCGTTTTCGCCTTTAACCATTGAATGTGAGGCGTCTCTACCGTCTTATTGGGGAAATGAAAAAGGGTTGCTAATTCGTCGGTTGATAAAATGGAAATTGATTTTGCAAACGGTAAATCAACTACTGGAAAAAATTTATAGATAAAGTTAATCATAAAACCACCTTTAAAATAATCTTTTGTTCCGCTAAAATTGTTTAAATCGGAGTTAAATTGAGTAAAAGCATTTTTGATATTTTTTAAATGAGTATCGGCCATGTCTTTGGAAGATGCGGTGATAACAAAGCGAATAGTTGTCTCAAAGCCTGAGCGCGAACATTTATCTTCAATTTTCTCCAACACTTTAGGATCGGTTTTAAAAGTGGCTTTTTCCGGATTAGCTTCATTTTTTTTAGTACTGGAAACATAATTTTTTCCTTGCTTTTTCCATTTAGATTGGGCCGGACGAATTAGAATTTGAATAATCCCCGCTTCAAATTCATCAAATTTTGATAAAGCTGAGGTAATTGCGGAAAGAGAATCCGTCGGTAAATCTCGGTAAAGACGAATAGGCATATAGGCGGTTTCTTTTTGAACTAAACCACCAAAAACTACCTTTCCTTGTTCAGAAAAAATATTCGGCTCGTCAACTTTTTTAATGTCAGCCATTGGATAATAGCCATAGATAGTTTTTTCAATTAGATCGATAATCCTATTAGGAGCGGAAACATAAAATCTAATTTCTGCTTTTTTACCTATAATTTCAAAGGAAATAACATCGTCTACTTCCAAGAAAGAAAAAAAACCGGACTTTTTCAAAGAAGAAAAAGAGGAAAACATCTGGTCGGCCGCATCAATTTTGATTTCATTTTCCTTGGCCAACTTTACCTCCAATGTCACCATTTCTAAAGAAATTTGCTCTCTTTTTTTAAAACGAAAGTAAATAATTATCAAATAAATAAGGACTAAGGTCAGTCCAGCCGCTAAAATAGCAGCTAAGCCAGCCAAACTTATGGTAATTAATCTATCTACAAAAATTTGATAATCAATCTGGTTCATAGAAAAAGTATATAATATATGCCAGTATGAAACATCAGGAAAATATCAAAAATAAAATATTAAATATTAAAAATATAGTTCAAAGATCAAAAATTTTTGAATTTTTATTTGTTATTTTGATTTTTTCATTTTTATTTTTAAATTTAGTTTTTAGTCAACTTATTTCTTCAATTTATTTTCGATTCGTCAATAATGATAAAAATGCGACTGTTAGTTTTTTAGAAAAAATAAAGATTTTGCCTGAGTACCAAAAAATTCTGGAAATGAATAAAAATATTTATGGAAAAACCATTGAAGATGAAATTTTTCGTCAAGAAAATGACAAAAAACTAATGATAAACAATCTTGAACTAAAATTAAGGATAAACCCGAAAGCAAGGGATATTCTTTATAGTCTTTATCAGCTATATTTGGCTGAAGGAGACAGAAATCGGGCAAATGATTATTTGAAGCGGGCGAAGGAAGTAGACCCAATGATTAATCCGACCAATACTACCAATGTCACCAATCCGACCAATAAATAATTCAATAAGCCAATGATTTAATTATTGAATCATTGAATTATTTGTTTTTTATTCATTGGTAGTATTTATAGTATTGGTTTATTGGTAGTATTATTTTGTCATATGCTCAAGCAAGTCCATCTCTATATCAAAGGCGATGTTATTGGAGTCGGTTTTCGTGCCTGGACAAAAATTCAGGCAAAGATTACCGGAGTGACCGGTTGGGTAAGGAACAATGAGGAAGGCTTCGTTGAAGCCCAAATTCAAGGAGAGGAAGAAAAGGTCAAACAAATAATTGAGACGATAAAAAAAGGCCCATCGGTTTCCCATGTTTCTGAAGTGGAGGTTTTTTGGCAAGAACCGAAGGAGATCTTCGACCAGTTTGAAATAAGGAAATAACCATTCTGTGGTAGTATTTGTCACTAGACCAACTTCTTTTCCTTAAAACTAAAGTAGCCGTCTTTCGTGATAATTAAATGGTCTGACACCTCAATCCCTAACAACTTACCCGCCTTAACTAAATTTTGCGTAATTATTAAGTCGTCTTCTGAGGGTTTAAGCTCATCTGACGGATGATTGTGACAGATAATAATTGCCGCGGCGTGATTTTTAATGGCTACTTCGAAAGTTTCCCGCGGGTGGATTAAACTTGAGTTTAATGTTCCGACCGAAACTGTATCAATATTAATTACTTTATTGCGATTATCCAAAGAAACTACCATGAAATACTCTTTGTGGAAATTAATAATTTTTTCTTTTAAAAACGGATAAAGGTCTTTCGGGGTTTTTATTATTCGATTTGTTTTTGGACCAACTTCTTTTTTCAAACGCCTAGAAATTTCAAAACAGGCTTTTAGCTGACAGGCTTTGGCTAAACCTAAGCCTTTGATCTTTTTTAATTCTTCAATCGACCCTTCAGATAAACTATCTAATGAACCAAAACTGCTTATTAGTTTTTGGGAAATACTGATAACCGATTCGCCTTTAACCCCCCGGCCAAAAATCAAAGACAATAGTTCTTGAAGAGATAGTGATTCAACGCCATATTTAACAAGACGTTCTCTCGGACGCTCGTCAATTGGAAGATCGTGTAAAGTATATAATTTCATAATAATTTCTTGTTGATTTTTAAATTATTCCTATCTTCGTCCCAATTTTTTGGATTATTCCGGATATATTGACGGATTCTGTTTAATTCATATCCATTACGGATTATATGTTCGTGATAATTACGTTGAAATATTTGTTTGAATTTATGTTTTCCTGTAGGGGTCGGGTCTTCCGACCCTTTATTAACAAATGACCCCATTATTAAATCATTAATATATTTTGTTGATTGATATTTAAAATAACCAATAATTTGGCCTAATATTGGGTGGGATGACGTAGGGCGCGAAGACCGCGCCCCTACAATAATCACAATTCCATGAATATGATTTGACATGATTACAAATTCATCCAATTCAACATTATTAAAATGTTTTGGTATGTCCAACCAACATTTTTCAACAATTTCACCATATTTATTTAAAACAATTTTATTGTCAATAATATTTCCAAAATATTCTTGTCTGTTTTTTGTACATATCGTCAGAAAATAATATCCTGATAACGAATAATCATATTTTTTTAGGCGAATTTGTTTTCGATGATGAATAACCATGCAACAATTTAACAATGAAAAAATTATTTTGTCCACCGCTTATAACCTACAAAATAAGATTATTAGATTGTCCTATCAGGATATTTCTTAGGAAAGATAAAGAATGTGGACCCGAGGGGAATTGAACCCCTTTCTCCTCCATGCCATGGAGATATACTACCGGTGTACTACGGGCCCGAGAACTATATTCTACCATCTACTGTCTATTTTTCGTTATACTAAAATTATGGAACAGCATCCGATCCCCAGACAGATTACCACCTTTGAATTTAAACTGATTGGTTTTTTGACGATTAAACAGTTTATTTATTTGCTTATTTCTATTCCCATTGGGGTGTTAATTTTTTATATTTTCCCTGTTCCTATTCTAAATTTCTTTTTAGGTTTAATCGTTGTTCTGATCGGGGTTGCTTTTGCTTTTGTCCCAATAAATGATCGACCAATGGAGGTTTGGATAAAAAATTTAATAAAAAGATTGACTTCTCCGACTCAATATTTTTTTAAAAAACAAAATCCAGCCATTTATTTTTTAAAAAATTTAGTTTTTACAGATGATCCCCATCGGGTCATGTCCCACATTGATTCTCAACAGAAACTATCAAAATATTTAAGTAATAAAACCCCGATAGATAATCAGAACAAAAAACAAGAAATCAGCAATCTTTTTACCGACTCTTTTAGTTCTTTATTGGGAAAAAAGAAATCGCAGGAAAAAAGATCTTCCATACCTCCCCTACAACTTAATGTTAAAATTCCTTTTCTCAGCGGATTAATAAGAAATTATAAACAAACCGCTTTAATTGGAATTCTCGTTTATATAAAAAAAACACTTACTGGCGACCCAATTAGAATACTAAAAACTAATTTCCATGGGGTTTTTGCCACTTACAATCCCCTCCCCCCATCTGATTATTTTTTCGAAATCAAAGACCCCAAAGGAAACTTCTTTTTTGATACAATGAAAATTAAGGTAGAGAATCTCAATGAAAAACCAATTGAAATTTCATCCAAGGAGTTAATATGACAACCCCAAAACCCACCTCACCAGTTAAGGCTTCCACTCAATCTTTTATCGAGATTGAGGAAATAAAAGATGACGTTGTTTTAATGAAGGATTTTTCCGCGGCTGCAGTTGTTGAAGTTGGAGCTGTTAACTTTTGGCTATTATCAACTGAAGAACAGTCTTCAATAATCTATGCTTATTCTGAACTGTTAAATTCATTATCTTTTCCTGTCCAAATTCTGATTATTTCCAAAAAAATTGATGTCTCCACTTATTTGGACTATCTTGAAGAAAAAATAAATAAACAACCGGTTGATATTCTCCAAAAAAGAATGGTCGGCTATCGGGAATTTATTAAAAGCATTATTAAAATAAATACTGTTTTAGAAAAACGATTTTTTTTTGTTGTTCCTTTTTCGCCGCTTGAGATGGGAATTAGCGGCGCTAATCCTAATTCATTAAATAAGGAATATGTTTTTACCCGAGCCAAAACCTCTCTTTACCCAAAAAGAGATAACTTATTAAGATTGATTACAAAAATTGGTCTTCGAGGAAGCGTTTTACAACGTCAGGAGTTAACTGAACTTTATTACAATCTTTATAATCCATCGGCGACCGGCCGACGTTTAGCGCCAATTGAAAGTTATACTGATGTGATCATGTCACAAAGTTAATACTATGTTTAATTTATTTTCTAAACCGACAAACAATCAATCTTCCACTAATAACCGTAAGTCTGTTGGTAGTAGTAATATGGCTGATTTTTTAGCGGACGGGTCCGTTTCCACTAAAGATTTAATCGCTCCTTCTTATATTGAAGTGGATTTTAACAGTTTGAGAATTGATGACCATTACTATCGAACGTTATATGTGGTTGGTTATCCTCGTTACGTCTCGCCCAACTGGCTTTATTCTTTAATCACCTTTGATCATCCTCTATATATTTCTATGTATATCTATCCAACTGAGTCAAAAAATGTGTTAGATGACTTAAAAAGAAAGATTGCTGAAATGGAGGCGACGATCGAAGGTGATATTAAAGCCGGGAAGGTCGTTGACCCAACCGTTCAAGTGGCGCTGGACGACGCTTTTTCCCTTCAAGCTGAACTAGCTAAAGGAGCTGAGAGATTTTTTCAATTTGGTCTCTATGTCACTATCCCTGCTGACTCACTGGAAGAATTAAACCGAATCACCAAAGAAATAGACTCGGTTTTGTCGTCGCTTTTGATTGTTTCCCGCCAGGCTACTTTGGAAATGGAAGAAGGATTTAAATCAACACTGCCAATTTTTTACGATAAACTAGGTGTTTGGCGTAATATGGATACCACTTCTTTAGCAACGACATTTCCGTTTGCCACCGCTTCTTTAACCCGCAATGAAGGCATTCTTTATGGATTAAATCAGCACGATGGCTCTTTAATTATTTTTGACCGGTTTACTTTGGAAAATGCCAATTCGGTCATTTTAGGAAAATCCGGAGGCGGAAAAAGTTTTATGGTTAAATTGGAAGCTTTAAGATTGTTGATGATGGGAACTGATGTGATAATTATTGATCCGGAAAACGAGTATGAAAAATTAGTCCCGGCCGTTGGTGGTGAATATGTTGTTTTTTCTGCGTCCGGGAGTTACAAAATTAATCCATTTGATCTGGAAAAAACCAATGCCGGACCAGATGAACTTTCCAACAAAATTCTTGATTTACATTCTCTTATGCGGGTAATTATGGGTGAGTTAACACCGTCTCAAGACGCTCTTTTAGATCGGGCTTTAGTTCTAACCTATCGGGAAAAAGGAATTACTCAAGATCCGGAAACATTTTCTTTAGAACCACCACTACTTGAAGATTTATTTAAAGTTTTTGCCGGTATGGAGACACCCGAATCAAGAGAAATGGCCGATCGATTGGAAAAATTTGTCTCCGGCTCTGCTTCCGGCATCTTTAACCAACATTCAAACTTTGATATAAAAAATCCCTTTACTGTCTTTGGCATCCGCGATCTGGAAGAAAATTTGCGACCGGTGGCCATGTATATTGTTTTGGACTATATTTGGAATCGAGTCCGTCGGGAAAAGAAAAAAAGAGTCTTAATCGTCGACGAGGCTTGGTATTTGATTAAACAAAAAGACTCAGGCGCCTATCTTCATTCATTCGCCAAAAGAGCCCGTAAATATCACCTCGGTTTAACTACGATTACTCAGGACGTTGAAGACTTTTTGTCGACAGATGAAGGAAGGGCGATTATTACCAACTCTTCACTGCAAATTATTTTGAAACAGTCGACTGCGGCGGTAGAAATAATTTCCAAGACCTTTTTTTTAACCGGAGGGGAAAAGCACTTTCTTCTCCAAGCCGGAGTTGGCGAAGGTCTCTTCTTCGCCGGACATAACCACGTCGGCTTCAAAGTGATTGCTTCGGAAGAAGAAAAAGGGTTGATTGAATAATCTATAAAATAAAATGTTTTGTTGTTTTAATTCGTTGGAATAAATTCAACTGCTAAAACTTTTGGGCCAACGGGTTCAAATTTACCATCTCTATTAAAAACAGCCGCTTGACCTTTCTCAAGAGGAATACGAAGACATAATTTGTCAAACCGTTCTCTATCTATCGCAACATAGATATAGTATTCGATTTAATAAATGAACAGTACAACGCCAGTTAAACCATCATCGAAACGTTAATGTATTAATAAACACAAAAGCGCTGGTCTTCTATAATCTTTCCGTCTTCAATAGTTGCTTCACCACAAAAAGGGAAATATTTCTCATCTAAGGCTCCAAGTGTTCCATTAGGACAGACTCCTTGGTATTTACCTTGAGTATTTGGTTTAGTATATCTTTCTATAGTACATGATCTGGCTTCACATTCATTTCCATTAATACATAGTTTTCCTGCATCTGAAAATTTTTTAAAACAACCTCTAATTATATTTGAGGACCAATATTCACCTTTATATTTAAATTTACACAATAACATATCTCCTAATGAAGCCTGACTATTTAAAAAATATATGAAAACCACAAAAATAATAGATATCACAACTATCAAAGACACAATTATCGATTTTCTAATTCCTTTTTTATTCATTTTAAAGAAAACGTGTATTTAATTAGTTTTTACATAAAGGTTTTTCATTCTTCAAAATATAGTTCTGTTTTAATGTTAAATTGATCATTGGTGGATGTCAATAGATTGTATTCGCTCACTTAAAATGTTACCGAAATTGAATCGTTCGCTCAAACAATTTTGTTACCGAAAATGTGTTATTCCCGCGTAGGCGGGAATCCAGATTATATATAAGACTGGATCCCCCTCCTTCGAGGGGATGACGGACAAGTTTCGCCGCAAGCCGGCTTTTCGGTTTGAGAAAAGATTTAAAATAGGCTTGACATTAACGTACAATCTTGTACAATGATTAAATATGGATAATATCACTTTTATTGACGCCAGTAAGGCTCGGGTCGATTTCTTCAAAATATTAGATTGGGTTTATCTTAATGATAAATCTCTTCTTATTAAAAAAGCCGGTATTCCTGTAGCGGAAATTAGTAAACCTAAATCTTTATTAACAAGAAAAAATATTCTGGAATTTGCCGGCGCCTGGTCAAATATTAATAGTAAAAAAATAATTAATATTATTTATGAGAGCAGAAAAGATAAAGGAAAGCTAAAAAGAAAACTGCCTAATTTTGTTTAAATTTATATGTATTTAGTTGATTCCGACGTTCTTATTAACTTTTTGAAAGGTGAAGAACAGGCGGTTAAAACGATCAAAAAACTGCAAAATCGGCCATTCTATCTTAGTATCATTTCCGTTGGAGAAATCCTCGAAGGCTTACTCGAAACAAAAAATAAGAAAAGATTGACCTCATTTAAAGAGCTATTACAAACTGTCATTGTTATCAATATCGATTTTCTAATTATTGAGAAATTTTCCTTAATAAGAAAGTCTCTTCGCCAAAAAGGCTTATTAATTGATAACTTTGATCTTCTCATTGCTTCTACTTGCCTTGTGCACAATTTAGTTATTGTAACTGGAAACATTTCTCATTTTAAAAGAATCCCCGGGTTAAAAATGAATATCTAAATTCCATTAATTACCCTCATGTTCGCTTAAAAGTAATTAAGCAATCTGTACATTTGTACAACTTGACAACTTTTTTTGCTTCGTTTATAATGACTTCATATGAAAAAAACAAGTGTGTTCTTACTTCGTGATAATTTGGCAAGCTATTTGGATGAGGTAAAAAAAACCGAAGTCCCTTTAGTGGTTTGTAAATATAATAAACCCATTGCCGTTATTATGCCACCAAAAAAAGAATTGGTTGAAGATAATATTGATGAATTTTTTGGTTTTTTGGGAGGCGGCGAAACCGGCGACGAATTAGTAAAACGAGTACGCAGGAATAAGAGAGAGAGAAAATATGTAGAAAATTTACGTAAGGGGATTACATGAAGAACATTTTCATTGACACAAATATTCTAATTGACTATTCAAAGGGTTATGGTTTTAAATTGACTCCACTTTTTAAAAAACAGGAAGAAAAATTGACTCATCTATACATAAGTACAATTATTATAATTGAATATATGAATGATTTTAATCTTATAGATAAAGAAAAAATATTTCTGGCTGAAAAATTTTTGCAGAATTTTACCTTAATAGATATTAATAAGAAAATTGCTTATATTACCGCCTCTTTATTAAGAACTAAACAAATTTCTTATATTGGTGACGCTCTAATCGCCGCCACCTGCCTTGAAAATAAATTAGAACTCTTTACCAACAACCAAAAAGACTTTAAAAAAGTCAAAAGATTGAAGTTTTTTTTGCTTGGATAACAAAAAATTCTAACATCCTCCAATAGTCTGGACCCGCTTTTTAGACCCTTCTAATAATCTGATATTTTAATAGAGGTAAGGACGTTCAAATCTTTTGATATACTCAAACTATGAAAGAGATTCTTGGCTTAATAGCAGTCTTCATTTCAATAATTGGGATCATGCCCTACTTCTTAGATACTATTCATAAAAAAATAAGGCCTCATTTTATTTCTTGGTTAATTTGGTCAATTGTTTCAATAGTTGCTTTTTTGGGACAGTGGGTAAAGGGTGGAGGCGCTGGTTCATGGAGTACTGGAATGACCGGTCTTATTGCAATAATCATTACTTTATTCGCATTTAAGAATGGCACACGAAATGTTACAAAATTTGAAAAATTATTGTTCGGGGGTGCACTGGTAGCGATCATGTTATGGATAGTAGTTAAGGATCCGATTTTGTCGGTAATAGTTGCAATCATCGTAGATGCCTCAGCTTTTTATCTGACAATTCGAAAAACAATTAAAGAACCAACAAGTGAGACTTCAACATTATTTGTTGCGAATCTCGTTCGTGGCACACTGGCTATTATTGCATTACAACATTACAATATAACTACCGTTATTTATCCTGTTTATCAACTTATCTCTAATTTAATTATAATCTTTGTGATGATAAAACCAAGACTGGTGATGAAACATAAAAAGTTCTAACATTCTCCACGAGCATGGAGTAAAAAGAAGGGGATTTTTTTGGTATAAAAATTAATCTCATTAATATCCTTATCGATACATTACCGGTTTTTCGGTTTGAGGAAGAACTAAACTCATCCGGCGTTCTTTTTTGCTGACGCGTTCGATAAAAGCTTTGATTTTCTGGCCAATCTTTAGATTTTCGTCACCTTTCAATTTTGAGATATGAATTAATCCCTCAATCCCAGACTCAAGTTTGACAAAATAACCGTACTTTTCTTTACGAGTCACTTCACCCTCAACTTCTTTATCTTTTGGATATTTCTCTTCAATGATTTCCCATGGGTCTTTGAGTAGTCTTTTTAGAGAAAGGTTTAACTTAAAGTCAGTCATGTTTTTTTCAACCACGTAGACGTCAATTGTGTCCCCGACCGTCACAAAGGACGCGGCGTTGGAGACTTTTTCCCAAGAAATTTCCGAGATATGGATCAACCCTTCAACCCCTTCAACCTCACAGAAAACACCAAATTCGGAAGCGCCCAACACTTTGGCTTTATAAATTTTTCCTTCTTTTATTGCTTCAAACTTTTTCATTATATCTTTATGAGAAATTTTCAAAACCGAGGCTTTTTGAGACACGACCAGGCGATTTTTTTCTTTATCAACCTCAAGAATTTTTACTTTGACTTTTTGACCGCGCATCTTTTCCGGTTGGGAAATAAACGGTTCAGTTAATTGAATTTTTGGAATCACCCCTCTTATCCCCATAAAGTTAATAAAGACTCCGCCTTTCCCATATTCACCGCAAAGAACGTCAATTTCTTCCTCTTTCTCTTTCTTCTTCGTAAGAATATCCCACTTGCCCTTATCAAAGAATCTTCTCAGTGAAACGACCGGGAAGCCGTTTTTTGATTCTTCGCTGATTATCCTCACCAAAATTTTATCTCCGACTTTAAGATAAGGCAGATAAGTAGAGATTTCTTTTATTTCCAGCTCGCCTAAAATTGCCTGAGCTTTTCCACCAACATCAAAGACGACCCCTTTTTTTGAAATGGAAACGATTTGAGCTTCAATTTCCTTTCCTTTTTTAAGAAGATTTGGTTTGGTTTTTTTAAGAAGTGCCTCCATGATGTTTGGGACGGCTTTTTTGATTGTTTCTTTTTTTTCCTTCATCTGTATTTTTCTCTCCTTTTGTATGAAAACAAGAATAATACTATACCAAATAACAAAACCGTTAGCAAGAGGGGTTTATCAACCGACAGGTTTGGTCTTGAATTCATAATACCTTTGTGTTATATTATAGGGTGTTATGGAAAATATACTACTCCCCTCTCTGATTGGTAGGTTTATCAGTCATCTAGAATCACAGGGAAAATCGACCTTTACAGTCGTAGCCTATAAAAAAGATCTTGAGCAGTTTATCGGTTTTTTAACCACTCAAGAAATTACCGATATCCGTGAAGTAAAAAAAGATCACGTTAACGGCTTTATCAATAAATTAATCGGTGATAATTACACAAAAAAATCAGCTTCAAGAAAACTTAATTCCATTAGAACGTTTTTTCGCTATTTAAAAAATGATGGTATAATCGAACAAAATCCTTCTCTTGACGTTTCTCATCCAAAGTATGTTCAGTCGGCTCCGAGAATCTTTTCAAAATTAGAATATCGAGCCTTAAGAGATTTTGCCAAGGAAGAAACACGAACCTACGCCTTAGTCGAAATCCTTCTCCAAACCGGCATGAAAATCGGTGAGTTGGCCGGATTAAAAGTCGATGATATTAAAGACTCAACCATCCATATTTGCCAGTATGGGAAAACACTGGAGCGAAATATTCCTCTAAACAAAGCGGTGAAAAAATCCATTGACGAATACCTTAAAGACCGTCCTGATGAAGAAAAAAACGACCATCTTTTTATTACCCGGACCGGCCATCCTTTATTAATCAGAAACATCCGCCAAATTATTTCCCGCTGTTTTAGAGAGGTGGGGATTGAAAAAGCAACTGTCAACGATCTTCGCAATACTTTTATTGCCCACCAGCTAAGAAACGGTGCTTCTGTCGAATATATTGCTAAGTTGGTCGGCCACCGCCGCCTCTCTTCAACCGAACGCTTCTTAAACATTGTCAAGGAAGAGATCCAGAAAAAAGAAGGACTTGGAGAGCTTTAATTCTTGCATTAATCCTATTGGTCTTATGAGTCTAATTAGACTAATTTGCCCATTGACAACTTGTGTGGACTTGTTTATTATTTGTGGATAAGTTATCCACATTATTAAATTATGTCCTTATTACCCTCTTTCTGGGATGGGTTTATAGAAAAGCTGGAAAAAAGTAAACAAAATAATCCGGTTATGTATCCTTTATTAAAACATGCTCGGCCAATCGAATTAACAGAAAATAAAATTACTGTTTCTGTTGATAGTCAAGCGGCTAAAGATTTTTTAGCAAAAAAGACTACTGAAATCGAAGCCGCCCTTTTTGATCATTCTCAAAAAAAAATTAACATTAAATTTGTTATTCGACCCCCCTCTAAAAAAAAAGTTGATTCACCTCTTCTCTCTTTTGAACCCTCCATTGAAGATATTTTTAGCAAATCTGGACTAAATAATAAATATAATTTTGATAACTTCGCCGTTTCCTCAACTAATCAGGTTGCCTACGCCGCCTCTCAAGCAGTTGTTAAAAACCCCGGCAGCGCTTATAACCCTTTGTTTTTATACGGTGGGGTGGGCGTCGGAAAAACCCATCTAGCCCAATCAGTCGCTAAAAAAATTTTAGAGGCAGATAAAAACAAAAAAATTTATTTCTGTCCGGGAGACAACTTTACTAATGAGCTGATTGAGTCAATTAGAGAAAAATCCACTCCCCGTTTTCGTAGAAAATATCGTTATTTAAGTCTTCTTATTGTTGATGATATTCAGTTTATTGCTGGTAAAAACGCCGTTCAAGAAGAGTTCTTTCACACCTTTAACTCAATCGCTTCTGCTGGTGGACAGATTATTTTAACATCAGACAGACCACCGGCAGCTATTAAAAACTTAGAAGACCGACTTCTCTCCAGGTTTTTAGGTGGCTTAACCGTTGATATTCAAGTCCCTGATTTTGAATTAAGATCAGCTATTTTATTGATTAAAGCTAAAGAAAAAGGTATTAATATTGATATTGAGGCGGCTAAAATTATTGCTGAAAGAGTCGTTGACTGCCGTGGGCTTGAAGGAGCTCTTCTTTCTGTCTACGCTAAGGTTTTAGGAACTAAAGATAAGGTTGATTTGGAGGCAGTTGAGATGTTTTTTTCTCAAGATAATAAAGAAAGGAAAAAAAGGGTCAACCCTTCTGAGGTGATTAGGACGGTTTGTTCATTCTATAATATTAAACAATCTCATCTTAAAAGCCCTTCTAGGGCAGCCTCAATTGCTTTTTACCGGCAGATAACCATGTATCTCCTTGAGAAAGAATTAGGATTAACTCTAACTGAAGCGGCGGAAACCTTAAATAGAAAAGATCATACGACCGCTCTTCACGCCAAACAAAAAATCAGCAACCTTATTCTCCGCGACCCAAATTTAAAAAAAGAGATTGATATAATCACCCAATCGCTCTTTCAACCAACATAGTCCCCACTACTTATCCACTGACTTTTTTATTAATTCTTTTTGTCTTGAAAATCTATTTTAATTTTTATACACTTATACACACATCCTATTACTACTATAAATAAAGTAAAAACAATAACTATGAAAATTCTTTTACAAAAAAATGAATTTCTAGAAAAACTCGAATTAGCTTCTCGTTTTACCTCTTCCCGATTAGCTTCATCCACACCCCTCCAGGGAGTTTGCCTAAAAGGAGAGGGTGATATTCTCCATTTTTACTCAACCGATCTGAATTACTACTATCATTCTTTTTTAAAAATTGAAAAAAACAATAAATTTAAAATAATTATTGAACCAAAAAAAATCATTGAATTTACATCTCTTCTTCCGGAAACAAAGATAGAGATGGAGATAAAAGAAAAAGCCATCGTTATCAGTCAGGGAAAAATAAAAGGCCAGTTTCCTCTTTTTTCCGATCAAGAATTCCCCTTCCCTCCGGAAAAAACCGGAGAAAAACAGAAAATAAAAACCTCATTTTTTCGGGACAATCTCCCCTTCCTTCTTTTTGCTGCCTCAACCGACGAAACCAGGCCAGTTTTAACCGGAATAAATTTTGTCACCAATGACGAAGAACTTCAGCTGGTAACCACCGACGGTTTTCGACTATCACTTTTAACCTTAAAAAAGGATCTGCCTTTTTCTTCAATGATTATTCCGGCTGGTTTTTTATCAAACACACAGAAATTTATTAATAAAGAAACAGAAATAGAATTTAGCTATTTAAACAGTGAAAAACTTTTAGCTTTTTTTATTGGCAATAACGATATTTATGTTCGGATGATTGAGGGTGAGTATCCACCTTTTGAAAAAGTCATTCCAGTCGAGAAAAAAACCACCGTCATAATAGACGCCGATGAATTCTTAAGAAGTGTAAAATTAGTCTCTATCTTTACGAAAGAGTTTTCCAACATTATTATTCTGGAAGTGGAAAAAGACTTGGTAAAATTTATTCCTAAAGTTGGGCGTGAGGAAGAGGATGTTGTCTATCAAGAAGCAAAAATTGAAGGAGAAATCCAAAAAATTGCCTTTAATTATAAATACTTAATTGATTTTTTAAATTGTGCTTCCGGGAAAAAAATTATTATTGAACTATTAAGGTCAGATGCGCCAGTAGTTTTTAAAATAGAAGGAGTTGATAATTTTTTTCACATTGTCATGCCGGTGAGAATTCAAGAATAATATGGAAAATTTTGTTTTAGACACCAATCTTTTTTTCAACATTGGGGCCGGTTTAGGGATGGGGAAAACCACCGAGGCGATTGTGGTGAGGTTAACAGAAATAATTAAAAAATTTAAAAAAACCAAAAAAGCCAACTTTTATATGCCGCCACGGATCGTCGACGAATTTTTAGGGTTTTTTCCTGCCTACCGGCAGGCAGGTGAAAAAAAAGATCAAGAGTTTATAAAAAGTTTTTTATCTGTAATTAATATAAAATCCCCTAGTCCCTCAAATATAGATTTTTCTAGTCAAATTTTTTACCGGCTGATTGAAGATGTTCGTAATCGCAGTTACCGTGGTCTCAATATTGCCGAAGAAGAAATTATTAAGGCAGGAGAGACGATGGTTGGTCAGAAAGCCGAATCAAAAAAAGATTTCCAGATTGCTATTGGTAAATTTATTAAAAATTTTCGTGATCGCTATCGTAATGCGACCCGGACCGGATTTTTAGACAGCATAGCCGATTTAGATTTAATTGTTCTATCTAAAGAAATTGATGGTTTTTTGGTGACTAGTGATGAGGGTGTCCTGTTTTGGGGGAGAATTTTTGGGATTAAAGAGATGCCTGCCTCAGTTTTTCAGAAACGGCTTGAAGATCTTCTTCAATAAATACTTCATCCTCATCAGGAACAAGAGCCGAAATCCAACCTAACATTTTATCAGCGATAGTTTTTTGCGGGGTTTCTTGATAAAGAAGGTGAGTAGATAGAATGGTAATTAATTTTTTTTTCATTTCTTCAGTCGGGACAACTAGATAGAGATGATAAAAATAGGGGGATTGAGAAACAACGGTCAGAGTACAAAAACCAAATCTTTTTCCAAAATAAAAATGGGAGAGAACTTCCCAGCGTAAGGTAACGCCGGCGGCATCGATTCCAAAAGTGGTGATTTTATTTTCTACATCAGGCGGCGGCGTGATCGTCAAAACATAAAAAATAAAAACTAGGGCCCAGATGGGAATTAAAAGAATTTTGTCACCGAAAAAAAACACAATTAAAGATAAAAGCAGGGCAACGCTTAAATAAAACCTAATAATAATAGCCGAGCGTTTTTTATATGGTCGCAAAGGAGCTTTCCAGGAAAACATTATTTGGGGATTTTCATTCATATATTATAGAGTACTAATAATGTTGAATTCTGTCAATCATATGATATAATAAATACTATATGGATAGTTTTAATAAGGTAATTTCCTTTGTTTTGGGTTTGGTGGTCGTGCTGGTTTTTTTAGCTGTGGTTACCGGTAAATTAAATTTGAAAAGTAAACCACCCTCTACTTCAGCTTCAAAAACAACTGGTTTTTTTAATTTTGGCGGATCTTCTCCTACCCCTACTCCAACACTAACTCAAAAACCATCAACGGTTACTGTAACAGGGATAAGCGGAAATAATCTCTATAAACAAAATAGTCAAATTCCTAAATCAATTCCGGCAACCGGTTTACCAACTTTATTTATCCCCATGCTTTTATCAGGGCTTGTTGGAGGAAACTTTTTGAGAAAAACGGACAAGAAATAAAATTAAGGTGCCCCTTCTCCAAATCCCGGTATCTTTAACACTCCAGAGGCAACAAATTTAACAATAAAAACCGAACCCAAGGTAAAGATTAAACCAGTAATTGCTCCATAAACCACCCTTTTTCCATAGTTAAGTTTTTCCGGATTGGCTTGAGAGGTGGCAATAACAAACGATCCGTATAAAAGATAAAGGAAAGCAATACCACCGGAAATAGAAAAGACAATATTCATCAAAGACTGAACTACTTCTCCAGCCGCTCCTTCACTGGTAAATCCACCACTGCCCCCCAAACAACCAAGAAAAGTATACTGTTTACCTGAGGCTGGAGATGGAGCAAGATTGGTCTCAGGATCAATAATTAAGCTTTCCATCGTTAAGGGATCGGATGATATATTTGGATAAAGACATTTTTGACAAGAAGGCCAGCTTTGTGGAGCGGGATTGGGAGGGCAGAAACCGCAAAGATCGCAGGCCGCATAGCGTGTTTGAGCAAAAACCCCCATGGTTATAATCTTTATAAAAGTTATAAAAATTATAATGATTATAAACTTACGCATTTTCATAGATTCGATAAACTCACTATAAACATTTTTAGTATAGCAAAAAATACTATAATGATTCTATATATGAAGAGATTCTTTGCCATCCTGTTTTTATTGGTTTTATTATTATCGTTTTTAGCAATTGTTAAAGCCGATGAGATAGAAGACATTGGTAATGCAATTAATCTGTTAAAGAAAGATCTTTTAAGTAAGGAGGTAAACTATCAAAGCTTAAACACAAGATTAAGTGAAATTAAAAACAAAATAAACAACTTAGAACAAGAAATAAGCAAAAAAGAAGTTGAGGTAAAGAAAGGAGAACAAGTTCTGACTTATCAAAAAGAGCTTCTTAACGAAAGAGCAAAATCATACTACAAAAATGTTAATAAAAATTCCACCCTTTTTTTGAGCGTTTTGGTGGCGGATGATTTGTCAGCTTCTCTCCGAAAAATCTTTTACCAAAAATCGTTAGTGGATGAAGACAAAAAAACGATTATCAAGATTGTTTTGTATGTAAAAAATCTGGAAGAAATTAAAAAAAATTTAGAAGTTGAGAAATTGGGACTGGCAAAATTAAAGATAGAAGTTGATAAGCAATCTCAAATTATTGCTGGACAAATCAGTCAAACCCGCTCTAAAATTGCAGAATTAACCGCCAGGCAACAACAGTTAATCGCCCAAAAATTAGCGAGCTTAGGAATTTCCCGTTCCGCTTCAAGTATGGGGCGATGTGACAGTGATTTAACTAATGGCCGCGATCCGGGTTTTTCTCCTCGGTTTGCCTTTTTTACCTATGGTGTTCCCAATAGAGTTGGTTTAAATCAATACGGAGCTTGGGGAAGAGCAAAAGCCGGTAAAAACGAAATAGAAATTTTACAAGCCTATTATAACTATGATGAAATAAAAAAATGGGATACTAATATTGAAATTAGGGTTGACGGGGTAGGAAATTATAAGCTAGAAGAATATGTAAAGAGACTATATGAAATTCCGGACTCTTGGATTGATAATAATTTGGCGACTTTAAAGGCTCAGGCAATTGCTGCCCGCTCTTATGTTTTGGCCTATACCAACAACGGCCAGGGTTCTATTTGTGCGACCGAAAAGTGCCAAGTTGTCAAGTCAGATCCAAAAGGAGGAAGTTGGGAGCAGGCGGTTAATCAAACAGAAGGACAAGTAATGGTACAAGGAGGAAATCCAATCAAAGCCTGGTATTCATCCACTCACGGCGGATATATTTTAAAGACTTCCGAGATTGGTTGGTCAGATACTTCTTGGACTAAACACGCTAATGATTTTGATGATTCAGTTAGTAGTTTTTCTGACTTAACTTCTAAAGCTTTTGATCGCGACTCGCCTTGGTTTTACTGTGATTGGGGGTCAAGAAGCCAGTATAACAAAACCGCCTGGTTAAAATCAGAAGAACTGGCTGATATTGTTAATACAATCCTTTTGGCAAAAGTTGACTCTGCCGTACGGGAACATCTTTATCAGCCGGATAATCCGCCGGCCGGCACTGATAATTGGAATCAGGATAAAGTTAAACAAGAATTACGAACTCGAGGACAAAACCCTTTTAGCTCAATAAACGACGTTTCGGTTTCGGCTGATTTTTCTTCAGGAAGGGTTAATTCAATAAATTTTTCTGGAGATGCTGGAAATATCACTTTTTCTTTAACTGAGTTTAAGGACTGGTTTAATTTAAGGGCGCCGGCCAATATTCAAATAGTTGGCCCGCTTTTTAACATTGAAAAGAGATAATGACTTAAAGTATTATATAAGTAAGTCATAGCAAGTATGAAAAAAATTCTAATCACGATTTTTTTAATTTTAGGCGTTCTATTAGTTCCTAATTCTGTTTTAGCGACCACCTTTGATTTGATCGCTCCATCCGGCGAGTTAATAAGAGGTCAGAATATTAAGTTTACTATCAATATTGATACGGAGGGAAAATCTTTATCGTCAACCTCAATAGGAATGACATACGAAACTCAATATTTAGAATATGTTTCGACCACTCCCGGTAATACTTTTACGACGGTTTCTGTTGACGTTCAGGGTTCAGGAAAGCTGATTATTTCCGGATCTTCAACAACCCCTTACTCCGGGTCAGGCACCTATGCTTATGTTACTTATAAATTAATTGCCACCGGGCCCGGAGCAACTCAACTTTGTGCTCTTTTTAACCCCTCGTCCCCGACTCCAACCCCAGTATTAACTTCTCCACCACCAGTTCCGACTTCCTTACCAAAATCAGGAGACTCAAAGTCAGTTTCTCAAGGAATAGTATTAGCCACTTTCTTCTTAATCACCGCCGCCGGTGGTTTTTTTGTCCTTAAAAAAACATGAAAAAGGCTTTATTATTATTTATAATTGTTTTTTTGATACCCACCTTTATGGGAGTAGGTCTTTCTTTCGCCCAACAACCACCAACCCCCACTCCAGTAGAAATAGCTCCTTTAGCCTGTCCAGACTCAAATGGCATAAGAGGAGCGTGTTCTCCTGATTTAGAGTTAATTTATAAAGAACAAGGGAAGGGGGAAGAGTGCACTGATAAATATGATGTCTTTCAATCTAATCCAGCCAAATATCATTATTGGATAGAAGATAGCGAAATAACCGCTCAAGGAAAGGCTAATGATCGGGCCCGTCAGTTTATATATTGGGTAACAACTCATGCAGCTATTGACAATCATCCGGTTTTAACAAAAGTTTGGGGAACATCCAGAAATTTAAGTTATTTTTTAGTAATTTTAACTGCAACGCTTTTGGGTTTAGGAATAATTATTGGCCAACGAACTAATTTTGAGACTGGGATTAAACTTTGGCCAGCCATCACAAAAATTTTATCAGCCATTCTTTACATTGCTTTTTCGGCTACGATTGTAATTACTGTAATTCAACTATCCGAGATTATGATGAAATTTTTCATTGAAAATTTAGGAGGAAAGGACCTTTTTAATATTTATTTTTCCGGAATCAGTCAAGAAAAAAATTATGTTGATTTTGTTGGATGCCGCGATCTAAATATTCGGGTTCAAGAGGCGGTTAAAACAGAAATGTTAATATTAAAACTGACAAATCTGAGCCATTATTTTATGGGAGGGATGTTGTTGCTGAGAAAAATAATTTTATGGTTTTTGCTTTTTGTCTCTCCATTCTTGGCAATTCTTTTATCATTTTCTTTTATTAAAAATGTTGGAATGATATGGATCGGCGTATTTTTCCAATGGGTATTTTATGGTCCATTATTAGCTCTTTTTTTGGGAGGAATGGCATCAATTTGGAAATATGGGATTCCTTTTGTCTTTGATTTTTCTCGGGCCGGAACGACCGCCGGTTATATTTATCCGACGGCGATTAACATACTTTATGGCGGACCAGCGCAAAAACTTTCTGTCTCCAACAATGGTAATTATGTCGATACTTTTGTCGAATATATTGTTACTTTAATAATGCTCTGGGCAGTGACAATTTTTCCTTGGTGGCTGCTGCGTATTTTTAGAGACTATTGCTGTGAAGGAATTAATGCGATGAAAAATATGATGTTGTCTGCTATTAATCCGGGAAAAGGTGGATCGCCATCTCCGATTCTTTCTCCGGCAAATTTAAGTTCTAATCTTGGAGTAGCTTTAAAAATTCCCCGAGGAACCGAGACTTCAGTCAAGACGAGAATAGAAACAGTCGAGGAAATAAGAAGAGCTCGAACTGAAGAAATTACCCAATCTCTCAATATTAAAGCCTCAAAAATTACCGATGTGGCCCATTTTGAAACCAATAAAATAGCTAATGAAACAGTTAATAAAAATATTAATTATTTAAGAAATCCAATTCAGGCGCCTACTTCGGTGGAAAGACAAAAATACATGAATATTCGAAGTGAACTTTCCAATCGGGCTTCAAAAGCCGATCCGATCGCTAATCGATTCATAAAATCATTTGTCGTTTCAAGAATTAATATTGCTGAAAAAGAAAATATTATAAAAACATTACCAAAAACCACAGAAATCTTAACTTCCGATACCAAAAAAAACATTGAGGAAATAATCGCCGTTTCCCCGGCAGTAACCTTGGATGAATATGAACAAGTAAAAAAAATGTGGACTAACGCTTATGAAAAAGGAGAAATTCCAAAGACAGAGAACATTCGTTCTAGGAGTGAATGGGTGGAAGGTGACATTGTCTTGATTACCAATACATTAAATAAATTATTATCTGATGATAAAGCACTAAAGGATCAGGCCCTTGACGAAATTGGTTTTATTTTACCAATATTTTTAATTAATAATCTTTCTGGAGATCAGTTAGTTACTTATCTTAAAGCAAAAATTGAAGCCGCCAGGACTGTTAAAGATTTGTTTGATCGGGAAAAAGAAGTGACGGAAAAACTGAAAGCCAAATCGGAAGAAACGGTTGATGTATTAAAACCAAAAAAGAAAGAAGCAGAAAAGACGATGGAGTTAAAAGCAGAGCTTGACGGAGTCAAAAGTTAAAAGTTAATAGTTTTTTTCTAAACTTCGTCAACGCCTCTATCTGTCCTTTTTCCTTTATTAAGACCGTGTCTTCAATCCTCATCCCCCATTTATCATTAAAATAGACTCCGGGTTCGATTGTTACTACTTGATTAGGCAATAAAACATCGGTTGAAGTAAAAGAAATCTTTGGATATTCATGAATTTGCAGACCAACGCCATGGCCGGTGGAATGTGGGTAGGAATAGTTATTATTAACTAATAATTGATGATTAGTTAATTGTTGGCGGCAGAATTGATCGACGGAAACAGGGTTATTGTCATTTTTTAATCGTTCAACCGTCTTGATTTGAGCCATTAACAGAGTTTGATAAGTATTAATCATTTCATCGGTTGGTTTTCCAACAAAAATCATTCTTGTCATATCCGAATGATAGTTTTGAAACTTGGCGCCAAAGTCAATTAAAATAATTGAGTTTTTTTTGACTTTTTCATTATTTCCGTTTCGAGTGTCGTAGTGGGGAACGGAAGAATTTTTATCGGTGGCAACGATCGGATAAAAAGAAAGATCATACCCTTTTTCCTTTAACCAAAATTCTATTTTAAAAGCAATTTCTTTTTCGGATGTTCCGATTTTGATTGTTTTAATAATTTCTCTTAGACACTGATCTGCGATTTGACAGGCTTTTTTTAAATTTTCGATTTCCTTTTTATCTTTTATTTCTCGAACTTTAATAATTAATTTTTCTAAAGAAACTAACTCAATATTTATTAACTGCTCCTTTAATTTTTGCAGTTCATTAACTTTCAAATCATCCCCCTCAAATCCCAATCTCTTAATTTTTTCTTCAACAATAATTTCTTGCAAATGTTTGATTAATCCTTTCTCTGGTTTAATTAGTTTTAAAATTAAAAATTCGTTATTGATTGTATAACGGTTATCCGTAAACAAATAAATGTTTTTAGCCGTGATTAGTCCCCATGATTCTCTCTCATCAGCAGTCAGTGTTTTAAATCTGGTTACATAAAGAATGTTATAAAAATTCGATATCAAAAAAGCGTCAAGATTTTTTTCCTTCAAAATTATTCTTAGCTTTTCAATTCGTGGTTCTAACATAGCTATTAATTTTAACATACGTTTGACATTGAGGTATTGATGTTATAACATAGTTATAACGTTAACAGTTTTATTTATATGAAAACCCAAAAAATAATAAAAGTTGGCAATTCGTTAGCAGTTACTCTACCGGTTGCATTTGTCCGTGACGGCAATCTCAAGATGGGAGATGAATTAGTGGTTGAAACTGCTCCAATTTATCAAACAATGGTAATTAAGTCAAAAAAAATGGCAAACAACTCTAAGTTAAGTCCGGAATTTTTTGACTGGCTGGATAAATTTACCAAGAAAAATTATGATCTTCTTAAAGAATTAGCAAAAACGCCATGATCAGATATCTTTTCATTGATGAAGTAATGGTGATCCATAACAAGATGATTGAACTGTTTGGCGGCAGAGGAGACATCCATGATTTTACCATGCTTCACTCGGCAACAGAAAGATGCAAGGCAACTTTTGGAGGAAAAGATTTGTATCCAAATATTTTTGACAAAGCATCTGCACTAGTTCAATCATTAATTCTTAATCATCCTTTTGATGATGGTAACAAAAGAACGGCTTTTTCTTCATGTGCACTTTTTTTATATTACAATCAATATAAACTGGAATATTCAAATTCAGAAGCAATTCAATTTACCTTAGACATTGACTCACACAAACTAAATTTTGAACAAATCTCCCTTTGGCTTCAAAAGCATACGAAAAAAATTAGAGTTTGAGCTATAATTTAAGCTAATTCTATGAAACTTTCTGAAAAACAAAAAGGGATTTTAGCGTTGATTATTTTATCTTTACTTTTTGCTTCAATGGGTGTTTTTGCCCGCTATTTGAAAACAAGTTTTACACTTTTTCAACAGGTTTATTTGAGAATAGGGGTGGCTTTTTTATTAAGTTTGATAATTTTTAACAAGAAAATTGACTTAAAAAAAATTAAAAAACTTCCGATTCGCGAATGGCTGGTGTTAATATTTAGATCTTTGACAACTCACTTGTTCGGAGTTTCCCTTTTTACATATGGTATTTTAAACGCAAAATATAGCAATGTGTCTTTTATTAGTGCTCTTCCACTAACGGCGGTTTTTGGTTTTATTTTACTTAAGGAAAAATTCAGTTATCAAAAATTACTTTATGTATTTTTGGCATTTTTAGGAGTAATTTTTATTTCTGCTTCGGACTTTAATAATGTTTTTAATTGGGGCAAGGGTGAATTGGTAACTTTAATATCGGTGGTATTTTTTAGCTTAAGTTACATTTCGCGAAAATGGCACTCAAAAATTTTAAATAATTATGAAATAACCACGTTGATTTTTTTTATTTCATTAATTTCAATTTTGTTTACTTCTATAAGTTTAAAAGAAGGGTTACCGTTTAATAATTGGTCATATTTTATACTGTTGGTGGTTTTTGGGGCGGGAGTTTTTAATGTGGGCAACTTATTTTTAACTAATTATGGCTTTGAAAGAGTTAAGGCAGTTCTAGCAAGTAATCTGCTTGCTTTAGAATTGATTTTTGCTTTATTAATCGGCTTTTTATTTTATCGTGAGCTGCCAAATTTGAAAGAAATATTTGGCGGAGCCTTAATTTTATTTAGCGTTGTTCAAATGAATAAGTTAGAATAAAAGTATGCTCAGAAGACTGGCAATATTATTAGTAATTACCGTAATCACGATCCCCGTTTTGTTTTTTTTCTTTCAATATTTTTCTAGGGCCGCCGCAGTAAAAGCTAATATTGTTGTTGACGTGACAAAAACTTCCGGACCATTTCCTGACCGTTGGAAAGCTTTGGCCCAGGGAGGTGAAGAGTCGGGAGTAAGAATGTTAGAAAATGTTGTTTCCCAGGTCTCCGGACTATATCCGAGATATATTCGTCTTGACCATATCTATGATTTTTATGACGTGGTCAGCCGAAATTCGTCGGGAAACCTCGGCTTTGATTTTTCCAAATTGGATAAGACGGTTTGCGATATTTACAACACCGGGGCCAAGCCATTTTTTTCCTTAGGCTATATGCCCCCAACAATGTCTGACGACGGATCTTTAGTCGGCAAACCAAAAAACTGGAATGAATGGACTTTTTTAGTACAAAAAACAGTAGAACATTATAGCAGTAAAGAAACTGTTTTGTCCTGTGGAGCTTTAGAAAATTTTTGGAAAACCGATATTTATTATGAAGTCTGGAATGAGCCCGATTTAGAAAGTTTCGGTAAATGGAAGTACACCGGAGCGAAAAGTTATAGCGACCTATATTTTTATTCGGTTAAAGGGGCGAGCCAAGCACAAGATGTTTTACCTTATAAAATTGGCGGTCCGGTGACAACAGCTTTATATAAAAACTGGATACAAAAATTTTTAGATTTTGTGGCGGCTAATAATTTAAGAATTGATTTCTTAAGTTGGCATCATTATTCGAAAAAAACCAACGACTTTACTGATGATATTATTAACTTGAATAAATGGTTAGGTGAGTCGCCGAAATATGACCGCTATGAAAATCTGCCAAAGATAATTTCCGAGTGGGGTTATGACAGCGAGAAAAACCCGATTGCCGATACGGAAGTGGGAGCTGCTCATACCGTAGCTTCTTTAAGAAACCTATTAAATGCCCGATTGGAATTAGCTTTTCTTTTTGAGATTAAAGATGGTCCGAGTCTTTCTTGGGGAATTTTAAACTATGACGGCAGTCCAAAACCTCGTTATCGAGCCCTAAAGCTTTTAAATGCTTTAGAAGGAAATCAGTTAATGGTTGACGGTGAAGGAAGCAATGTTAGTGCGATTGCCAGCGAAAATGAAGAAAAAATTGTCTTGATTTTAACCAACTATGATGAATCAGGCCGTAATTATGAAGCCGTTCCGGTAGTTTTTAAAAATTTAGACGGAATCAGTTACAACTTGACAAAAAAATATTTAGACGGTCGATCAGAGACAATGTTAAATCTACAGACAATAAATGGAGAAATCAGACTTGAGGTAGAAAAAGCTATTATCATGCAAGCCAATACGATTGTAGAACTGGAGTTGGTAAAAACACAATAATCATTTATTTTCTTTAATCTGCATCAGGCCCTCAGAAATAATCCGGTTGAGGTACATAATTTTCCGGTAAAGAAAAAACTCACCAAGAAATAAGAGCAAAAAACTGCTTAAAACCACAATCATCATCGTCATCATATGGCCTTTGATGTACTGGGAAATTTTTTGTTCCATAGATTTTAAACTAATAATATATACAGTATAATAAACTCGTATTGGTTTCAAGAGTAATGTGTTCGATAGAAGTAGGTCATTAGGGAACACGGAGTCAAGGATATCGCCGCAGTTGACTTGGCTATTCTAGAGGTTGACGGCAACATCAGTGTTCTTTTGAGCAACTTTACCAAAAAAACCAGAAAAAGACGAATTCATAAATCATTAAATTTCAGCAACTAATTAATTCACACCTCTTACAGTAGTAATAGGTCTGGACAATAGTCTTGGTGGATAGTATACTTTTAGTATTAGGGTTAGTCACGACGTTTGTATTGTAAAATTTTATGAGTCCTATTGATGTATTAGAACAACTTGGTGGAAGAAAAGAGCCGAATAAAAAACTTTGGACTAAAACGTCAATTGCTGGGGTAACGATGTTATTGATGTTGATGATAGGATTGGGACTTAGTTTGTGGCAGGCGAATACAAATCAAGAAATTAAAAAAAGTAAAGCCAGTGAGCGTGATGGAAGATTTAAGAATTTTCCTACCCGTGTACCAACTCCAACTCCTTTATGTACTACCTGTATACCAACTCCAACTCCCAGACCTCCAACTCCAACTCCTTTATGTACTACCTGTATACCAACTCCAACTCCCAGACCTCCAACTCCAACTCCTTTATGTACTACCTGTATACCAACTCCAACTCCCAGACCTCCGACTGTCACACCTACTCCCAGTAGGAGATAATTTTCTGACAGAAGAATTCGATACAGGGACAGTAGGTGGAGGAGCTGTTTGGGAAATTAGTTATTCTTGATACAAAAGAATCGCAGTAGTTTTATGGGCTATAATTTTTCAATATTTTCAATCATCTCAATATCAATAACAGTATTTATACTTGCTTTTGTTTTCAAACCTGTATGTAGTTTTGGGACTTGCAGACCCGCAGAAATTTTCTACGGAGCCAGTCCGGATACAATCCTATATGGGATCTTTATGTTTTGTTTACTTTTGACCGGATTATTTCTTTATGAACTTCATGGTCTCATCAAGTATTTTCAAGGCTATGGGTTTCAGTCTTATTCTAAATATCCGGGAGAATTAGTTCCCCCTCTGAAGGCAAAACCGGCTGACAGGCAACAGTTGTTGATCATTTCTTTAGCCGGAACAGTGGTTCCCGGAACAATCTTATTTATGCTTTTTCTAAACTGTTTGGTCCTCTTTAACCGATTGTAATTAATATTCTTCCTTGCCAGCAGTTTACTGGCTGGCGTTTACACCTTTTTTCACTCGGTCGGAGTGCAATGGCCAGATTTTGTCGTACAACAAATTAAGTTTATTCCATTCCGCTTTTGAAATCTCTTTTTTATAATACGTACTTCTCCTTTTGGTTACATAATCAAAAACTTTATTAAAATGCCCATTTTCACAAGGCAAAAATGTTTCGTATACGGCAAGGTCGCATTTAGATTTTTCGGTAATCTTTGATAAATTTTCGAATTTTTCATTTAAAACCCGTAAAAGCTCACTGGAGGTGTTAGCGACGGAGAAACTTCCTCCTCCGGAGGAGGCGATTCCATTAAGCGTAGTTTGATCTGCAATTGATACTGCAAAGCCGATTACGTTAACAATCACTTTTACCGGGGAGTTGTAAATAGCAGATGCAGCGCCTATTGGATTACTGTTACACGTTTCATCCCCGTCGGTGACAAGTATGATTTCATTTTTGTTGTCAGTACCAGACGGAAAAAGCGATTGGGCATTTGAAATAGCAAGACCCATTGGAGTCCAGCCGGTAGGTTTAACATTAGCAAGATAGGTGCCAATGGTTGAAGAATTTACAGAACCCAACGGAGCAATGACTTCAGCCGAAGCACAGCTCGTTGCTTTATCCGAGGTGGAATTAGAGCCTTTGTTTCCATAGACCATCAATCCTATGCTAATACTTTTGTCTGCGGATGCCTGAGAAACATATCCAGTAATAGCAGATTTAGCGGCGTCCATCCTGGTTTGACCACTAATTGTTAATCCCATACTACCTGAGGAATCGAGAATTATTACTACATTTTTTCGAGATGGCCCGTTATTTGTCAAAGATGGATCTTTGCACCCACCCGCACCTACACACCTTTTTAATTCAGACTCGTTGGGATTTAGGCCTACAGCAGTTTCTATAAAATCCGGGTAACCATCTCCATCGGTATCTTTATCATATTTAGATAAATCTTCAAAAATGGTTAACGCGGGATTCTTACCACCCTTATTCAAATCCGCCACGATAATATTTGACTTATTTTTTTTAACAAACAAACCAGCGATCACACTTATTAACAGGAAAAAAATAACCAGACCTAAAATAATAAAAATTAACTTTTTGTTAGTTTTGTTACCAGAAGATTGGACTTGTGGCATTATAGAAGGAGGAACTATTGGCGAAATAGGAACAGGACTGCCTAAAACTTTATTAATATCTTCTTGAGGCCACTTAGCCAATGCCAACGTTTCTCTAATCTTGATTTCAGACTCTCCCAAAACTCTCATTTTAGAAACATATTGTTGTAATTCGGCTGTAATCATAGGCTTTGATTTTTAGTGTACAGAAATTATTTATAAAAATCAATTTTAGTCAACAGCAACATAGAGTTATTAACGAATTTAGAAACTAATGTAGAACAAATCACTTGAGCGCAAAGCACCACATTGCACTCCGGCGGCCTTACATTTTCTGACTCGGAAAGATAGCTTACTCTTCCCCCACAACTACAACATTGAGTTTTGTCATATTGAAAATGTCCTGGGGTCAAATTCATCCACAAAATCAAAGTCATAAAACCCACAAAAATAAGAACAATAAAGAATTTTAACAACCTTTCCATATTTACATATTAACAAAAGAAACATTACGTTGATTTAAGTTTTTATCCATGTTATTTATGATAACATAATTATATGGAGAAGATAAAATCTTATCTAAGATTTCCTTCTAAAGCACCATTTGCGTGGTTAGTCTACTACTTATTTTTTTCAATCTTATATAGGTTGTACGAATTACCACTTTATTATCCAGTCTATTATCCAAGCTCCAATTTTAGTAGATTAGTATTGCAATCAATCAGCAACCTTCTTTTGATAATGGCAGGTGTTCAAGGTTTAGTTAACGTTGTACGAATTATAAAAAAAGAAGAACACATTTCTGCTAAGAAAATAATCATAACTACTCTTTTATTATTGGGAATATTCTTAATTTATAATCCATTGGTTAACAGTTTTATGAATTCCCTGATTAGCAAATCAATACGGAAAAATTATAAAGATAAATATGTTAATGATGTTCAGATTCCAGTAGTACCGTCAGCATATGCTTCACCTTCTCCCTTTCCAACGACGGCTCATTTCTATCAACCACCCAATTCAGAGCTTTTGGAAGAGAATAACAGTTACGTAGTCTATTTAGTTAATCCCAAACCTTTAGAATTTGCTGGCGATAGATCAGGTCAACTACAAATATTCAAAAAACCCTCCACTACTCCAATTATTATTACTAAGCCAGTTAATATTTATCGCAGTGTAATACTTACAAACGATTCTTCCGGCAAATACCTATCTTTATCACTTGGTTCTTCGCCCACACGAACTATTGTTATAGTTAATCTTCTCACTTCTCAAGTCATCGAACCTGTCTTTTGTGCCGTAGACCCTATCCTTTTTTGGCATGATAGCGCATATTTTGGCAACTGTGATTATTTAAAAAACAACATCACCGATGGTCCATTTCCTGGGATTTCCGAACTAAATTTGAAAACAAATACTGTTACAACGATTTTTAAATCGAGTCTTCAAACCTATTTTGTACTTAAAAAAATTCAGGATAACAAACTATATTATTCTAAATATCAATATACCAGTGGGTCAAATATTACTACTACGGACCTATTCTATGACTTACCCCCAGCTCAAACTTCACCATATCCTGCATCGGACTAATCTTAACTCTTACACCCAGATTTTTTATCGCCAGTTATTTGGTGCTTGATTTTGTTGTTCAGCAGCCTTTCTCTCATTGAAATTCCTAACTGAAACAGAAAAGATACTGACGAGGATGATTAATAAAGAGATAGCGAAAAGTATTCCAATGACAATGATCACAGGTTTGAATATGTTGATAAATGAGCCAACTACTCCTTCAACTTTTTCCTGACCTTTTAGTTGATCAATAGTGTAACCGCTAACAGCATTAGCAATTTTTTCTGCAGTTTGTTCGCCTCCGTGAGCTTTATAAAAAGAAAATGTTCTTTTGGTTCCATCCGGAAATTGCAAAGTTAAACCTGTTTGCAAGAGGCCTTTTGATAATTTAACAAGATGAATTTCTTTTAAGGAGTATGGAATGAATGACTTTAATTTATTTAAAGCATCTGTGTCCCCAACTATTAATCTTTGGTTAGTCAAAATTAATAGGTGATATTTGATTAAAAATGCGAATAGTGGACCTATAAGGGCTATGTATCCGGTCGATGGCTTTTCTTGGATGAATGCGTAACCAATCAGAGTTTCACCAGGTACGCCATTTTCTTGGAGGATTTTTTCAGCATCAGACCGCCAATCCTCATTAGTTTTAAACCCTATGGAACTAAATAATCCTGCCATATATTTAACTTTAATATTATTGACGCTTGTTGTCAATTAAAACTCTCCTCGGGTTTGGATAGTTAATCTCATTAGTACTAATGTAAATATCCCTTAACTGCCAGGCAAATACCCAAAACGGTAAACTTAGGAAAAAACCGGCTAAATAATTGATAAGCGAGCCTTCGGAAAATATATATTTAATTAGGTTAACAACCAATGGATCAATTATAGCAAGCTGAACTAAAACGGCTCCTAGGAATACTCCCCAAATGATTGCGGCTTTCTTGTAAAGTCCTAAGTATAGATGTCCAAATCCCGGGATGAGTGCTAGGGCGGTTGCTAAAGCCTGATTTTTTTTAATTACTGACATTTTATTACTAGTTTTAAAAGTACTGTTAAAGGAAACAATAATCAATAGCTTGGACGGAGTGTCCATGATTTTACTATAACATATCGTAAATTTGCACCCCTGACCTAAAATAGATTAGCACCTCCAGGTTTATTTCTTCTCAAAATAAAGGGTAACAACAGTAGTAATTGTTTGTGATCCAACTTCCAACTCCGGCCTCCCTCCTCCGCCACCGCTAACGGGTAAGGCTTTGGAATAAAGAATAGGGTTATCAGGTGAAGACTCAACAATATTGGTAATTTTTCCAAGCTTGATTCCCAAATCCCCAGCAATTTTTGCCGCTTGGTCTTTGGCGTTTTTTATCGCGGCATTGCGCGCCTTTTCCCGGTAAAGTTCTGGTTTGTCAACCACAAAACGGGCACCCTGAATCTGATTAGCACCGGCTGATGTTACGGTCTCAATGACCTTTGATACTAATTGGGGATCTCTAACCTTAATTTCAATAGACACATTGCCATTATATCCATCGATCTTATTTTCATTATTTTCGTATTTATAATTTGGGTTAATGGAATAGTTTGAGGTTTTAATGTCTGATTTTTCAATACCAATTTTTCTTAAAGAGCTGACAATTTTATTGTTGGTTTCATTAATCGTTTTTTGAGCTTCAGCAACTGATGATACTTTATCAACTGTAATCCCGGCATCGACATAAGCTGTGTCCGGCATAACTTCTACCTTTCCCTCACCAACGACCGCCAGTTCAGAAGATTTACTGGTAGTGACCAAGGATAAAGGATAAGAAATATCAAAAACCTTAACAATATATAAAGCAATTAAGGAAACAAAAACCACAACAATAAAATTAACCAAAAAATTTTTATTTTCCATAATATATTATTTCTTCATGATAATCGTTGGTGATGGATTAATTTTAGTGGCCTCTTTAATCTGCATCAGGCCCTCAGAAATAATCCGGTTGAGGTACATAATTTTCCGGTAAAGAAACAACTCACCAGAAAACAAAAACAAGAAACTACCTAAAATCACCACCAACATCGTCATCGTATGACTCCTGACATAGCGCAAAATTTTTTGTTCCATAGATTTTAAACTAATAATATATACAGTATAATAAACTCGTATTGGTTTCAAGAGTAATGTGTTCGATAGAAGTGGGTCATTAGGGAACACGGAGTCAAGGATATTGCCGCGGTTGACTTGGCTATTATAGAGGTTGACGGCAACGTCAGTGTTCTTTTGAGCAACTTCACCAAAAAAACCAGAAAAAGACGCGTTCATAAATCGTTGAGTTTTAGTAATTAAATATGAATATATGTATTGCTACTAAAGAAGATAAAGACCAAATCCTCAAATTATTGGATGAACTCGGTGAAGAAGTCAATAAAAAAATGGGGCATTCTCCTCATAATGCCGAAGCTCAAAAAGTTGGCGGCCCCATATTTGATGAAATAATTTCAAGAAAGGATACTCTGATATTTATTACAGAAGAAAATGGAAAAATTATCGGTCTTGTAACGTTGTACTTGCTTCCCAATATGCGTCATGGTTGGCATCGTGGACATATTGAAGACTTCGTTGTTGGTAAGACTGCCAGAGGTAAAGGAATTGGCACTCAATTATTTAATTTTGTAAAACAGTATTGTCAAGAAAATAATATTAAAGTTATTAAATTGGATAGCGGAGTCGATTTGACCGATGCCCATCGATTTTATGAAAAGAATGGTGGGAAATTCACTGAAAAAATGTTTAGATTTGATATAAAGTAGAATTGGTGGACAAACTGGAGAAAACTTTAAACCACATGAGCGAGTATATTTGGAAATGGTATCCCCTCCTACAGAATCTAAGCTTACCTTTATCACATGAGAGTATTTAAACAGAATAATAGAAATCCGTATTATCAAAGATAGATCTTGATTTGTAATCGATTTAGGCTTTTGATATAATCCAAAATATAATTTTATGCATTGGCAAGAAGTTGTCCGAAATATTGATGGACGACATCCAATAAATCAAACTCATAAAGAGTTTGCAAGTAATTTAACTCTTGAAACACTTCTTGAGAACGTTCCGTTTGGAAATGTCGAATCTGTCAAACTTTCTCCTTTACAAAGAAGCGTGGTATTCCATGGTACAAGGGAATATGATCCTGGTATTTTTATGAGACGAGGCTTCATCGCTTTTCCTGACTATGATCTTTTAACACATGATATTTGTACCGCTTCAAATTCAAAATGGTGCGATGGTTTAATTACTGCGTGGAATCCACCTTCGGATATGTTGTCACCTGGCGATAGAAGCAGCTTTGGAGTTGTAAGCCCGATTTCAGAGGAATTAATTGGTCAACACGTAGAGGAGACTAAGGGAAGATATGCTTTTACTGTTGATGCAAGTATGAAGTGGCTTAGTGGGGATTACCTTCTTTCAGCTTTCACGGTAAGCCACGATCAAATACGTAACCTGCTTACCATCATTAATAATCCATATTTAAATAAGTTTACTGATTTTAGAGAATTGGTTGAAGAATTAACACGACTACTTATTCAAGACGGCAATCCCCAAGAAATTTACCATAAACCTGATGATATGAAATTGTCCTTAACGGATATATTAATTGCTGCTGCAGTTAAATTCTATGAATCACAGTTTAAATTTGAAGCACAATTAATCCAACAGGGCGTACCTTTGGACAGATTTGACCAAATTCCTGATTATGGTATTGGGCCATATCATACCTATAAAAAAATAAAAAGAATACTTGCTAATGAATAAATTATTATCACCCTAATCACCTCGGGAGTGATACAGAGCATATATTGTACTTCAGTAAAAAAGCCTGCTTAAAATTAATATTTTAGATTGATTTAACAATCCAAACTGTGGACAAGCTCCAAAATAATTTTAACCAGATAGAAGACTATATATGGAAGTGGTATCCTTTGCTTCGTAATTTGAATCTATCTCTAACACATGAGGGAATTTAAACTATGATAAACTATTACTATTATTAGTTCTGCCTTATTATGCAGAAAAAATAAACATATGGAATGTCCAAAATGTAAAACGCAGATGAAAGAAGGTAGTCTTTTTGGAAATGGTAATCGTTGGAGAGAAGGAAAAATTGGTAAAGGATTTATTGATATTGGAGGTCAAGTTGTGGTTTCTTGGAAATGTCCTCAATGTGAATACATTGAACTTCGTGCAGAAAAATAGACTGTCACAATAATCTAAAATGTGGAGATGGCGGGAGTTGAACCCGCGTCCGAGAAAACACTTCTAAAAAAATTTAGCTTAGAATAGATTATTTTTACTCGATCCCGCCCGCTTGTGTAATCAAAGCGCTGTGGGAAGCCAGTTATAAATTGTGGACTTAATGACTAACTGGAAAAGTCATCTTGCCTTATTCCGATTAGTTTATCCCCCATATAGATTGAACCGGACGAAATCTAAAGGGAGAGTTTTAGGCCGCTAAAGTAGCAAATCTCATTCCTGAGTTTGCAAACATTTGCGCTTCTAAAGCTTCTGACAATTCTGTATTATCAGTTAAGTTTTTCCATTTAACGCATAGGTGCGTCTAAGCATTTTTTAAAAGTGCAAATTTCCCGTCGATGCCTTGCATCCCCATTAGCTTTTAATATATTCTTTCATTTCCCTCTCTTCCCTGATCTTAATATCTCTTTTCTTTTCTATTTTTCTTTTTTCTATGTCTTTTCTGCCCCTTACCAAAGCGATTTCCAATTTGATATGAGGCCCCTTATTATAGCAGGAAACAGGTGCCAAAGTCAATCCGCCGGAGGCCATTTTCACCTTTAATTTTAAAAGTTCCTTTTTGTGTAAAAGTAACTTTCTTGACCTTTTTGACTCATAAGTATCGTTTCGGGCAAATTTATAGATGGGAATTTCGGCATTAATAAGGTAAACTTCTGAACCCATTATTCGGACAAAAGCATCGTCAATCCTCAGACCTCCGGATCGGATTGATTTGACTTCGGCTCCAGTCAACACGATTCCCGCCTCATATTTTTCAATTTCACGATAGTCACGATGGAATTTACGGTTGATGATTTTCATGAACTAATTATAGCTCAAATATTTAATCAACCCCTTCTTTTTTAATTCCTCCCCTTGACTATTTTGACGTTTTTCATTAACATGGTTTTATGAGTAAGTTTTTGGTTAAATTCGTTTTGAGTATTTTTCTTCTATTATTTTTTGTTCCTCCTCTCTTTTTGGTTAACGCTCAGCAACAAAGTCAAAGGTGGGTTTGCTTGAATGCAGAACAAGCTGGAGGACATTCTGCTAATGTCTCTGTCGATCCAGAGGCAAAATTAATAGCCAACAGTCAAACTTATGTTTTTGAATGTATTGCCAACTCAGAGTGTACTAGCGGAAACAGCGATGTTGATCAACAAGTTTTTGGCGCCGATACCCTTGGTATTTTAAACACGAAATATGGTTATATATTTGAAGGATCAACCCTTTCCGATGGGTCAACTCTTCCCAATCCGTTAATGAGTGATGGAGAAGGAAACATTTCTACCTTTACTTGGCAAAGTTCGACGACTACAAGTCATGATAGAAGATGGTTGGCTCTTAATTATTTTGATCCGGCTCCCGTTGCAACAACCGGCGAAGACAAAACCCAGCAGGTAGGAACGTTTAGTTTTGAAAGCGTTGTCAATCAATCTGACTGTATTTCTCTTTCTTGGGATCCATATGGCCGGGTTTTTGATTCAAAGACTCTTGAACCGGTAAAAAACACAAGTGTCACCCTTCTTAAAAAAAGAGACGATGGTTTTTTCACGATGATGACTCCGGCTGATCTTCTTGGCGGTAATATATTAAATCCTCAACTGACCACAGAAGACGGAGGATTTAGTTTCGTTGTTCCCGATGGTATTTATAAACTGATCGCCTCAAACGGCAACTATGTTTTTCCCGAGCAAATTGCTAATCTTCAGTCAAACTATTTAAAAATCTACTCGGATATTTATCCCGGTCTAATAGGTGAAGAGATAGTTCAACAGGGTGCGATTCAGCACAGGGATATTCCGCTAAAGCAAGCTTCAGTAGTACCGGAAACTTCTGCAAAAGTGATGGAATATTTTCAAGATTTAGATAAAGCAACGTCAACAGTTATTGTTAAAGGCAGAGTTTCCCATCCTTTTGCCAAGATAATAGCTTATAGCTTAAAACCTGATCCAGATTTTCCAGAAAATATCATTCGTCGGACCTTACCGGAAACCGCTAGTGCAGATAAGCTGGGCAACTTTGTCCTCAAAGTTAAACTATTAAACGAGGATGGATCATTAAAGTTTGAACCAACCGAAAGTTTTGGAGATATTGCAGCAGAGAAAATAGATTTAACCCAGCCCGGTCTGGTGGGGAAATTTATGCAGTGGTTGTACGGATTTGTGGCCGGTAAAGTCAACGCTCAAACTCTAATCGCCTCAAGTGTCAGGCTTGAACCAATACTTAATCATCTTGAGGGTTATGCTTATGATGCCGGGGGTAATGTTTTACCAAACTCTACCGTCTCAATCTATCTTAGTTTTTCCAATAAACCAAGCTATCAAACAAAAACCGACGATAAAGGATACTACCAGATTAGTTCGGAGTTTTTACCTTCAATGCCCTACCGAATTACTTATACAACATCAGCCGGTCAGGTCGTCAAAACGTCAACCAGTAAATTTATTGCTCAAAACAGTGATACTATTACTGCTTCCGATATAAAGATCAATCAATTTACGGATAAACAAGGAAAAGTCATCGCTCCACCGGTAAAAGTAAAAACACCCGGAATTTCAAATGGCGAAAAAGGTTTCGGTCAAAATTTACCGGCAAACGAGTCGTCCAAATCATTTTTAGGAACACCATTTTCTGCAACAACTTTAGCATTAATATTAACTATCATCGTTCTTTTTATCCTCCTGGCCGTCGCTGCCACAGTTGTATTTATAAAGAAGAGAAAAGATATTGTCTCATAAAAACCTATAACCGGAAATTAAATACATAATTGTTGCCAGAACAGCAATTATAATGAGAACTAACAGTTTTTGCTTCATGATTAATTATAATGGTTTAATGAAATTTATCAAAAAATATTTGTTAATTATCATTATTTTTTTGAGTGGATTTCTAATGAGATTAGGCTTAATGTTTATTGCTTCCAGTTTTGATATTAATAATCATATTTCCTGGGCGCAAGATGCCTATTCTCAAGGATTGGCCGGTTTTTACGAGACTCAATCAAAAGAAGTATACGCTTGGTTATATCCAAATTATCCACCATTAGCAATTTTTATTTTCTACTTAGTTTTTATAATCAAGCAACCTGTTTTTAATGTCCTTTGGTGGCTTAATCTAAAACTGCCTTTTTTTCCTTCGAAAATTTTTTCTTTTCTTGGTACTCGAGGATACACAACCGGTTTTTACAAAATCCCAGCCATTATTTTTGACCTGATCCTAGCTTACTCATGTTATTTATTTGCCAAAAAATTATTTCCAAAAGATAAGCAGAAACATATATTAGCCGCTTCTCTAATTTTATTTAATCCCATGTTTTTCTACATTAGCGGTCTTTGGGGGCAGATAGAAGCGATCGTGCTCTCATTCTTTCTTATTTCTGTATATCTTTTAGTTTTTTCAAAAAAGCCTGTCTTGAGTTTTGTTTTTTTTGTTTTATCTTTTCTGGTGAAACCGGTCATTATAATTTTTTTACCAATATATCTAATTTATTTTTTTAAAAAATATGGGTGGAAAAACATTCTTTACTCTTCAATTATCGGTAATCTAATTTTTTGGTTATTTTTTTTACCTTTTTACAAAAACGGAAATATTTTTATCTATCCATATATGACTTACTTTAACAAAATTATTTTAAGTCAGAGCATGGATAAAGTTAGCAACTCTGCTTTTAATTTCTGGTCGATCAATCCTCAATTAATGCAAATAAAAGACATAACTAAGATTGTTGGACCGTTTTCTTACCAAGTTATTGGTCTTATCATAGTGATTATTTTCTATTTAATAATTATTAATTTATATTTAAAGAAAACTAAAAGTATAGCCGCTTTTTTCTACTCAATATTTTTAACCGGATTCAGTTATATTATGTTTTCAACCAGAATGCATGAGAGATATTTTATCTATCTTCTTCCCTTTATATTTTTAATTTGTTTAAAAGAAAGCAAATATTTTAAATGGACTGTCTTTTTATCAATTTTGTTCTTTTTTAATCTGTTTTATTCTTGGTCAACCCCTTATTTTAATTGGATGGGGCCATTAAAAAATAATACTACTATCTCATTACTTTCTTTAATTAATTTTTTATCCTTTCTCTATCTTTTATTCAAAATGAATGGTCGGCTCCTCATAGAGGCGGGCTTTTTTCTTGGAAAGAAATTTATCAAGCTGTTGATTTAGGATGCTGATAGATTTTGAATTATCAAAGAAACTTAATGAAATATTTATGCCCAAACATCGGCCATTGATTAAATGGCGAGTCACTCCGGCCGGAAAAAGACCGCCAGCCCTAACTACTTCAATGACCTGTTGGGGAGTAAAGTTAGGAAAGATGACCATAAGGTTAGTTTTAGGGTTTTCATAAAAGTTAAGGTGAGGATTTTCGCAGAAAAACAAGCGGATATTACGACGAGTTAAGTCAAAAGGAAGAATTTCCCTAGTAATATTATCTTGATAAAAAGAAACAATACTATTTAATCTCTTTATTTTATCGATAAAATTTCCACCGGTTGAAATTAAAAACGCGCCCTTTTTTTTATCAATAACCGTGACCAATCGACCAAAATCTTTTTCTTTGATATAACGTGGTCCAATCTCTTCAACATCGGCTCGTTGGATTGTTAAATTTTTATTTTTTCTTACATGTTGAAAAAACTCTTCCCTTTTTGCTTGAAACAAATGAACCCAAGAAGAAAGTTTAACGATTTCCTGATTGTTATAATCAACAATCTGGCAGAGAATGGTTTTTATTCCCAGAGTTTTAAAGCAGTGCATCCGATTCATACCGTCCAGTTGCAGATATTTTTCACCTCCTAAAGGCGCCACAATAATCGGATCGGTCAAAGTATTATTTTTTTTAAATTTTTTAACTAAATCATCGCTTCTTGAAGGATCAAATTCTTCATGTACTAAAATATTTTTAATCGGAATAATTTCCAGGTGAAAACGGTCGGTTTTCATATTATCTGGTTTTTTTTCCTAAAATTTTAATAATATTGTCAATAACAGTTTTAGTTCCTTTCTTTAACGCGTCTTTGGTTGAGGCGCCAATATGAGGAGTGAGAATAACGTTTGACAGTTTTCTCCAAGGAGAGTCAGGCGGTAATGGTTCCTGCCAAAAAACATCTAAAGCCGCTCCGGCGATCTTTTTTTCTTGAAGCATTTTAAAAAGTATTTTTTCTTCAACTACGCCACCACGTGAGGTATTCACCAAAAAGCTAGTAGGCTTCATTAATGAAAGCAATTGATTATTAACAAGATTTTTCGTTTCATTGGTTAAAGGTAGATGGATAGTGATAATATCGGAATTTTTAAAAATATATTTTAAAGAATTGGTTTTTTGACTGCGACTGAAATAATCAACCCTAGCTCCAAAAGCCGTAAAAAGTTTTGCTATTTTCTTACCAATATGACCATAACCAACTACGCCGACTTTTTTGCTTTCCAACTCTTCTCCTTTAAGATCTTTTTTAAGCCAAAGACCATTGGTCATTGATGAAGTAGCTAATGATAATTTTCGAAGCAGGGATAAAATTAGTGCTAAAGTAAGTTCGGCCACCGCCTCGGAATTTGAGCCGGGCGAGTTAACAATCGCAATCTTTCTCTTTTTCGCTTCTTTAACCTCAATATTATCAAGACCGCTGCCGACCCGGCCAATCACTTTTAGATTATGACCTTTGTCAATTATTTCTTGAGTAACTTTGGTTCGGCTACGGACAACTAACCCTTGATAGTTAGCAATAATTTTAATCAAATCTTGAGGTGTTATTTCCGGTTGGTAATCGAATAAAAACTTAAGGTTTTTAACTTGGTCAAGGATGCTTTTGTCTATCTTATCAGTGATTAAGATATTAAGCATAATTTAGATAATTTCTTTTAATGATTTCCTAAATGAAATTATAACTTGATCAAGATCCTTTTTGGTCACATAGCCCATATGGGCAACCCGAACGATTTTCCCTTTGAATCCGCCCATACCGCCGGCGATCACAGTCTGATATTTTTCCCGCAAAAGCTTTCTCCAGACAACCTCATCAACTCCTTCGGGTGGCCAGATCGAAGTGACTGTAGGTGATGCTTCCTTATCGTCAACGACTAATTTTAAACCAATCTTATTTATCTGTCTTCGAAAATGGTCTTTTAGTTCAAGGTGTTTTTTAAATATTTTTTCTCGGCCTTGTTTCCTCATTATTTTTAAAGCAGTCTGTAAACTAAATAAGACGGAAACAGCCGGAGTAGCCGGCGTCTGATTTTTTTGGCCAAACTTTTCGTATAAGGTTAGATCAAAATAGTAACGCGGAAAAGTTGAGAGTTGATGTTTCTCCCAAGCATAGAGAGAAACAGCAATCATTGCCAATCCAGGCGAGGACATCCAGGCTTTTTGGGAAGCAGTCACTAAAACGTCAATTTTAAGATCATCCATTGGCAGGTTAACAGCACCAAGAGCGCTAACAGAATCAACCAAAAGAAGGGGCTTATCAGGATGACTTTTTACAATCGGAGCAATGGCGAATAAATCATTTAAGACCCCTGTTCCTGTTTCATTATGGGTAATAAAAACACCGGCCAATTTTTTTGTTTTTTTAAGAGTTTGTTGAACTATTTCCTTTTTAACCACAGTTCCCTCAGGAAACTTGATCTGATTAACATTTAAACCATATCTTCTACCTATTTCCGCCCAGCGATTACCAAACTCACCGCAGGTAAAAAAGATTACCGGATCGCCGGGAGAAAAAAAATTAACCACGGCTGTTTCCAGTCCGGCCGTACCTGACGCGGTTAAAAGATAGATAGGATTTTTTGTTTGAAAAAAATACTGAAGATTGGAAATAACTTCCTGATGGATTTTTTCATAGCCTTTACCTCGATGACTAATCATTTGTTGGGAGAGAGAAGATAAGACTTGGGGAGACAGTGGTGTGGGCCCTGGAATCCTCAAATTCGCCATAGTAAGGAAATCATACATAATTTAGATTAAAATATCAATAATGATCAATAAAGTATTATTTTTTTTATTTCTTTTTCTTCTTCCCACCCAGCTGGGCAAACACTTCTTTCTTTCCTTCTCCTATCTTTCCGGTATCAGGGTTGATTATTTGGCCCCAACGGTTTATCTGACCGATATAATTGTTTTTTTCTTGGCAATTATTAATTTTAAAATTGTATTTAAGTTTTTTAAAAACAAAAATATTCTTTTTGGTTTATTTCTTTTATTGATTAACGTTTTGTTTTCCCGTCTTCCAGCGATTTCTTTTTATTGGCTGATAAAAGTTATTGAGTTTTTGGCAGTCATTTCCCTGTCTAAGAAAATGTTAAAAACTTTAAAAGAAAAATCTATTTTAACGGCTTTTTTGCTTTTAGGAATATTTGAGTTGTTTTTAGCGACTATTCAATTTATCAACAAACATTCGGTTCAGGGAATCTTTTATTATTTTGGTGAGAGATTAATTTCCCTCTCAACGCCCGGAGTGGCCAAAGCCTCCCTTCAAGGAATTGAGTTTTTAAGACCATACGGGACTTTTTCTCATCCAAATTCCTTGGCAGGCCTTTTTCTTATTTTATATTTTTTTGTTTTAACCAATAAAAAGTTCAACCGCTATTTAGTATTAAAGTATTTGTTTTTATTGGTTTCAAGTTTTTTAATCTTTCTTTCTTTTTCAAAAATAGCCATTTTGACTTATTTGTTTTTATCTATTATCTATCATCTAACATCTAATAAATTAAAATGTCGTCCCTGTGTTTTGGTCAGACTATTTATAATAATTGTGGTTTCTTTTATTTTTCTTCAGGCGACTACCGATCCCTTAACGATTGGAAAAAGAATTGAACTAATGAAAAATTCAATGATAATTATTCTCCGTTATCCAATTCAAGGAGTTGGCTTGGGAAGTTATTTAATAGAACAGGCAAAATTTTCTTCAAAATATTATTTATTTTTTAATCAACCGGTTCACAATATTTTTCTTTTATATTTTTCCGAACTGGGCTTAATGATTGGCGCTTTAATCATTTTTTTATCATTGGTAAAAATTAATCGATTAATTAAAATCAATCCTTACGTTTTTTTTGCCATAATTTTAACTGGTCTATTTGATCATTATTGGTTAACGTTACAACAGAATTTTTTATTAATGGGGCTAATTATGGGAGTGACTCTATCTCACGCTTTATCTGTTGATTAAGGTCAGATAGTTGTGTCAATGATTGGTCCAAACCTTGAGGGAGAATTTTTATTAACTCTTCGATCAATTCTTTATGTTTGGCATTGCTTAACTTTAAAGTTTCAAAAAAATTTGATGGCGCTTGACCACCTTGTTTTTTGGCTGATTTTAGTAAATCAGGAATCTTGAGAAAATATTTTTCTCCTTTGGCAAAAGTATCAATTGCCAGTTGGTTTTTTCCTTTGCGGGCTAAAATCAAAGACATAGCCGCTCTTTTATCTGAATACAAAAGATAAAGCTCGGCTTTTTTAAGATTGTCACGGGTTAAAAAATCCGTGATTCGATCTCTGACTATTTTGGTTAAATAGAGAGGGCTGTCTGGAAGTAAGCCGGGATAAGGTAAATTATAAGCAACTTTTTCTTGAGGGGTTTTTACTAATGAGTCAGAAGCTCCTAGGACAAAATATGTAGCAAAAGGGACAACGATGACAAAAGTAATTAGCAAGAGATAACGACCAAATTTCTTCATAAGTATATAGCTATTATACAACAAACCCCGCCTTTTAGGCGGGGATGTTTATACTTCGATTCGCAAACCCAGTTTGCTCTCTCAGGATAACCCTCTATAAATGTAATGAGGGTTACTTAACCATTCTTTTCAAACTTTTACCAGCGGTAAAACCTGGGGTTTTTGTCGCCGGGATTTGAATTTCAGCCCCAGTTTGAGGATTACGTCCTTTTCTGGCGGCGCGTCGTCTGACCATAAAAGTACCAAATCCGGTCACAACTACTTTCTCGCCTCTTTTCAAAGCGTCAGACATGGTGCCAAAAACGGTGTTAACAGAGTCTTTGGCGGCTTTAGTGGTTAAACCAGCTTTCTTAGCTACTTGGGCGACTAAATCTGCTTTTGTCATTTTGTATCACCTACTTTCTTTTGACTTTAATTTTTAATTAAGAATAAATTACGCTAATAGATTAGTAGTTTTTTGGCTTTCTGTCAATCTATATTTAAAATATCTTATTATAACAATCTATATCAAATGTAGGGCGGTGGAACGAGGAGAAAGGATGAATAAATAAAGAAATAATCAAATAACCAAATAAATGATAAAAATAAACAAATGTATTAATTAATACATTTAATCATTTAAATATTCATTTTCTTATTTCTTTATTTGATTATTTCAACATTTATTAGCTTGTCAGATCTTGGTAGTTGTCTCAGCCCTCGTCTCTCTGATAACGGTTACTTTTATTTGACCGGGGAATACTTCAAATTTTTGCTCAAGTTCTTCTTTGATTTTTTCGGCGGTAACAATCGCTTCGTCATCAGTTATTTCATCCGGTTTGACAATAACTCTTAGTTCTCGACCGGCTTGCAAAGCATAGGCTTCTTTAACACCTTTTTTAGTTTTAGCAATATCTTCAATCGTCTTAATTCTCTTTAGATATTCACCAAAATCTTCGTGCCTGGCGCCCGGTCGACCACCGGAGACGGCATCGGCGATGTAGACAACCACAGCTTCAAGGCTGGTAAAGGGCACGTCCTCATGATGGCTGGCGACACAATCAATTACTTTTTGAGGAAAACGGTTTTTTTTCAAAACTTCAACACCTAAATCTATATGAGATCCTTCTTTATCCGTAACAACTTTACCAATATCATGGAAAAGACAACCAAGTTTTACTAAATTAACATCAAGTTTAAGTTCATGGGCAAGGGCGACTCCAATTCTTGTTTCCTCTAAGGTATGAGCAATCATGTTCTGGCCGTAGGAATAGCGGTATTTGAATCGGCCCAGTAATTGAGTTAGTTCGGTCGGCAGATTAAAAACACTAACACTATGAGCTAATTCTTCACCGGCTTTAAAAATAATTTTGTCAACTTCTTCCCGGGTTTTTTTGACAATTTCTTCAATTCTTTCCGGTTGAATTCGGCCGTCTTTAATTAGTCGCTCTAGTGACATTCGAGCCACTTCACGACGGATAGCGTCAAATGAAGATAGTCTAATGACTTTTTCTTCTTCAAGGTCAACATCAACCCCGGTGGCAATCTCAAAAGCCCTGATATTACGGCCCTCTTTACCAATAATTCTTCCCTTATAATCTTCATTAGGAAGATTGATGACGGATAAGGTATATTCGGAAATATAGTCAATGGCACCGTATCTGATGGCATCGACCAATATCTGCTTGGCTTTATCATCAGCGGTAATTTTAACTTCTTCTTCAGCCGCCTTGATTTTTTTAGCCACCTCCCCTTTTAATTTATCTTCCCAACCACGAAGCAATAGATCTTTTGCTTGATCTTTTGTCAGTCCGGCTATTTTTTCCAACTTTTGTAATAATTGATCTTTTTTTATTTCCAGTTCTTTTTTGATTGCCTCAATGTTATTTTTTAAGTCCTGGACAGACTGTCTTTCCCGATTAATAAGATTGTCTTTCTCTTCAATCTGATCTTCGCGGTGAGCTAATCGCTTCTCTACTTCAAGGGCATCGGCGGCGATCTTTCTTGCATCTTCCTGGGCTTTAAAGGTGATGGTTTGCGCTTCCTGTTTGGCTTTTGCCAACAGCTCTTCTCTCTCTCTTTTTAACGAAGTAAACTTTTTGAAAAATTTTACTAACATAGGAATTTAAATGAAGCCGGGGGAAGAAAAATATTAAAGATTAATCCGCCAGCTGGCGGACAAAGATCAAAACAACAAATTTGCGTTTTGGTCACTCATTTTGAAATTAATAATTAATATTTAACTTTTGTAACTCCAGGCAATTTCTAATATAGATATTTTACTCTTTGTTTATTAAATCTTCAAATGATTTTTTTGTTCTGCTTGACAAATCTTCCCTGAACTCCTAGAATAATGTCAAATCCACTTGACATTTTAAAAAATATGCGAGAACATGTTAATAATAGAGTTTTTGAACTTCGAAAAGAAAAAGGTGTTACCCAAGAAGAATTGGCAAAGACTCTAAGTGTTTCAAGACAAACAATCATTGCAATTGAAAAGGGAAATTATATTCCCTCATTGTTACTTGGATTAAAAATCGCCAGGTATTTTAAGAAACCTGTCGAAGAAGTGTTTACCTATAAATATGAAAAATAACTTTATTGGCGAAATAATAATCTCACTTGTTTTAGTTGGACTTCTTGTCTTTTTTATTAACCCTCTTGATTTTTTGATGCCACAGTCTTTGCATCCGTTTATGGTTCCTTTTTTAGTCGTTCTATTTATTGTTTTTGCCGGATTCTTGTGGAAAGAGGTTCCAGGAGATGAGCGAGAACAATTTCATAAATTCATAGCCTCACGCTTTGCCTATTTTGCTGTTGTCACAACGCTTATTACAGGGGTTATTTTCCAAAGTTTCAAAGGTAAAGTTGACCCCTGGCTTATTATTGCAATCTGTATTGCGTTACTCGCTAAGATACTTGGGCTTATCTATGGATACATCAAACATTAATAGTTAATAATGGAAGGGGGTGAATAAATATGAATAAAGGAATCATAATTGCCGGTATTGTTATTGCAGTTCTTGTTGGCGGAGGTCTAATTATTATCAATCAACAGTCTCAACAAGCAGAACAAGCAAAAATGACACAGGAAAAAGATGGCAACAAGATGGTTAAAACCAGTTCTTCTCGTTACATTGTATACTCAAAAGGAGCGTATGATCAGGCGGTCAACAAGCGCCGAGTGCTATATTTTTATGCAACGTGGTGTCCGTCATGTAAGCAAGCGAATGAGGACTTTACCGCAAACCCAGATAAAATACCCGAGGATGTAATAGTATTGAGGGTTAATTATAACGACCCTGATACAGACAGCCAGGAAAAAGATTTTGCCAAAAAGTATGGCATTACCTATCAGCACACATTTGTCCAAATAGATGAACAAGGAAAAGAATTAACTAAGTGGAACGGTGGACAGATTAATGAATTATTGACGAAGATTAAATAGTCTTATGATGTTACTTATTGCGTTTGCATTTTTAGCAGGAGTAGTCACTATTCTATCTCCCTGTATTTTACCGATACTGCCGATTATTCTTTCTTCAACTATTGGTGGTCAAAATACTGGAAAATCACGCCCAATGGGTGTGGTAATAGGATTTGTTTTAAGCTTTACTTTCTTTACGCTTTTCCTCTCAACGATTGTCCGTCTCAGTGGTATATCAGCAGATGCTCTACGACTTGTTTCAGTACTGGTTATAGCAGGGTTTGGAGTATCTCTTCTTATTCCACAGTTTCAAGTTCTTCTTGAGAGATTGTTTTCTAAGTTGGCAGGATTTATACCAAGCAATCAAAATAGAACAGGATTTGGCGGCGGATTACTGATAGGTTTTTCTGTAGGACTTCTCTGGACGCCCTGTGTTGGTCCAATATTGGCCTCAGTCATATCCCTTGCTATTACAGGTACTGTCACTTTTGACGCATTTCTCATCACGCTTGCCTATTCTCTGGGTACGGCAGTTCCAATGTTTCTAATAATACTAGGTGGTCAAAATGTGCTACGAAGAGTGCCATGGTTACTTGCAAATCTGGTCAATATTCAAAAACTATTTGGTATTCTTATGATCCTAACAGCTATTGGAATATTTTTTAATGTCGACAGGAAATTTCAAACCTTTGTGCTTGAGAAATTTCCTCAGTATGGTGTTGGATTGACGAAATTTGAAGATAATGAATTAATTAAAAATCAACTTCAAAAAAAAAGTGGCACAGAGGTAAAAAAAGAAGACATAGGTAAACCAAAAGCCCCAGAAATTATTCCCGGTGGAGTTTGGTTCAACAGTGATCCGCTAACGCTTGCAAAGCTAAAAGGCAAAGTAGTTATTATCGATTTCTGGACATACACCTGTATTAACTGCCAAAGAACATTTCCGTATCTACGGCAGTGGTGGGAGAAATACAAAGACAAAGGTTTGGTAATTATCGGTGTCCATTCCCCGGAGTTTGAATTTGAGAAAAGTGAGAAAAATCTTACTCAAGCAATCAAAGACTTTAATCTTCCCTATCCAATCGTCCAAGATAATAATTTTGATACCTGGCGAGCATATAATAATCGTTATTGGCCAGCAAAATACTTTATAGATAAGGAAGGATATATCCGTTTCACCCATTTTGGCGAGGGAGCCTATGATGAAAGTGAGAAAGTAATACAAGAACTGCTAAAAGAAACAGGTGCAAAAGATGTTACGCTGAACATTAATAATCCCAATTATCAAACTTATGCGAAAACTGCAGAAATTTATTTAGGTTCTACGCGGTCAGAAATTAATAACAATATTTCATTTGATGGAGAATGGAAAGTAATGTCCGAGTATGCTAATCCACAAAAAGGAGCAAAACTACATCTTAATTTTGAGTCAAAAGAAGTTTTTTTGGTTATGAGAACATCAGGCGCTCCTGCGAAAGTAAAAGTATATATTGATGACAAATTACAGCATTTTGGTGAAGATAATAATAATGGAATAGTGACGATAGAATCGGATAGATTATACAAGCTTATCAATTTACCATTCCCAGGAAGACATATACTTAGACTAGAATTTGAAGACAGTAATGCTCAAATTTTTGCATTTACTTTTGGGTAAGCCCATAATTCCACCGAACTATTATTGTTCGATAGTTTTTCAACTGTTTTCCTGCTGATTTCAAAACCAAACCCTCGTCTTAGTAAAAATGAGACGGCTTTTTCAAAACGTTTCTGTTTCGGCAGAGTTTTTAATCGGGGCCAGCGGCTGGTGAGAACTTTTTCAGCCAGCTCTTCTTCATTGATTTCAGTTTTGGCAAAATATTCATCAATTAATTCTTTTTCCACTCCGTATTTAGATAATTCTTGTTTAATGACAAAAACTCCCTTAACTTTTGTTCTTGTTCTTGAAGTGACCAAATAATTAATAAACTCTTTATCATCCAAAAACTTTAGTTCGATTAAATGTTTGATAATTTTATCAACCGCCTCATGAGACCAGTGGGTAGTTCTTACTTTTTTATAAAGATAATCACGGGTTTCCTTGATTGTTCGGGGGCGGAACTTCAAATAGAAGAATGCAATGTTTAAAAGCGGAATCAAATCATCGTTCATTTATTTATTTGTTTACCTGCCTGCCGGCAGGCAGGTTTGATTATTTTTTTGCTAACTGTTTCAAAATCTGCTCCCTTACCTTACTGTCTTTCATCAAAATCTCCTTCACCTCTTCTTTTCCATGACCCAAAACTTTTTCGCCATATTTGATAAATGAACCGCTTCTGGTTAAAAGTCCGGCGTTGATAGCAGCATCAATAATCCCCTCTTCTTTATCTATGCCGGTGGCAATGATTACTACTTCGGCCTCTTTAAAAGGTGGGGCCACTTTATTTTTAATCACCTTAACTCTGATTCTAGCTCCGTAAACCATATTATTCTTTTTTAAAGTTTCGATCTTTCTGACGTCCATCCTTACGCTTGAATAAAATTTAAGAGCCAGTCCGCCTGGTGTAGTTTCCGGATTGCCAAAAAATACACCAATTTTTAATCTCAACTGATTGGTAAAAATAATTGTAGTTTTTGATTTAGAGACAATTCCGGTTAATTTTCTTAAAGCTTGAGACATTAAACGAGCCTGAAGGCCCATCTGCGCATCCCCCATCTCGCCTTCTATTTCGGCTCTGGGGACCAGAGCCGCTACAGAGTCAACCACTACTAAATCAACTCCACCGGATCTGATTAAAGTTTCCGCAATCTCTAAAGCCTGTTCACCGGTATCGGGCTGAGAAACTAAAAGATCATCGAGTTTAACTCCTAAGATTTTTGCCCAGGCTGGGTCAAGAGCATGTTCGGCATCAATAAAAGCGGCCACCCCGCCGGACTTTTGCGCTTCGGCAATAAGAGATAGACAAACAGTGGTTTTTCCGGCTGCTTCCGGTCCAAAGATTTCAATAATTCGTCCTCTTGGAATTCCCCCAACTCCAAGAGCCGTATCTAAAGTCGGAATGCCGGTAGAAATTACATCAACCGGAACAACTGAAGATTGCCCCAATCTCATAATCGAACCCCGGCCGAACTGTTTTTGAATCTGATCAATCGCCGCCGTTACCGCCTGTTTTTTCTGTGAATCCTGGCTAGATTTCATATAAATTTTATAAAAATTATAATCGTTATAATTATTATGATTTTCTGATGTTTGTCAACGGTTTATAACCTACAACCCATGAACCAGATTTACCTTCGGTAAAACGGTTCAGGGTTGCCCTAAACCCAAAGTGGTTTAGGGCAAAAAACCTACAATAAATAAATTAAACTGACCACGATAATTCCCCATAACCCAATAGTTACGATAAGCGGAACATCAGTAGTAATTGTTCGTTCTGGCCTTTCCCCTTCAGCTTTTTCGTATAGTAATTGGGCATAACGGGCAATTCCATAAACAACCAATGGGATAGTAATCATTAACCATTTTCTCGCCTCAAACCCGGGGAATGTTTGATTAAAAAACTTAGAAACTATTGTTTCTGCCTGTGGTGGTTTTTCAACATAAGCGTAGGTGGCATAGGCAATGATTGTTGCGGTGCCAAAAGTATAGGTGAGAAAATCTAAAAAATGCTCGTTATAACGATAGAGTGATAAACGAGCCTTTATTCCATGAGCAACCAGTTCGGCATGGCGTTTGACTGAGGCCATAAAAAGTGAACCAAAGAATATAGTTAACAAAAGCCAGATCGGAATATGAAACCCGGTTGCCACTTCGCCGGCAAAAGTTCTGATCATAAAAGAAAAAGAAATAGTGAAAATGTCAATGACCGGCTGTTTTTTTAAAGTAAAAGAATAGAAAAAATGAAGAAGAATAAAAAATAAACTTAAGAAAAAAAATGGCAAAGAAAAAAACAAGGCAAGAATTAAAGAAATTAAACTTAAAACAAAGACGATAAAAGTCGCCTCAGGCATTGAGAGATCATCGGAAGCAATCGGTCGAAATTTTTTTATTGGATGTCTTTTATCATAAGGATAGTCGATAATATCATTGAGGACATAAGAGGTTGATGAGAGTAAGCAAAAGATGATAAATGCGTAAAAAGATTTTGTAAAAAGATCCAAATTAAAAAGTTTTCCAGAAAAAATAATGGCCGTAAAAATTACCAAATTTTTTAACCAATGATTAACCCGGAGAGCATAAAAATAGGTTTGCAGTTTATTATTTTTCATCTCGATTTGAATTATACATTATTTATTAATATCATTAAACCCTATGATTGATGCTAATAATATAGTTCAAAAGTCAATGAATCTTTTTCCGGAACAAATTAAAGATTCATTTGAAAAATCTTTAGACCTAGTTTTACCAAAAGAATACCAACAAGCAAAAAATATTGTTGCCTGCGGAATGGGGGGCTCAAGATTTCCTCATTATATTATTAAAGAGCTTTTTAAGGAAGAAATAAAAATTCCCTATTTGATTAATGATGACTATAATTTACCGGGTTTTGTTGACGGTAACACTTTAGTAATTTTATCCTCTTATTCGGGAACGACGGAGGAAGTTTTGATGGTCGGTCAAAAAGCTTATGAAAAAAAGGCGAAAATTATAGGCATTTCATCGGGAGGACCTTTAAAAGATTTTCTCAGCCAAATAAAGGTACCGGGCTATTATTTTGATCCTGTTTATAATCCATCAGGTCAACCACGGATTGGTTTTGGTTATTTGATAGGAGGAATATTAGGGATATTACTGAATTTAAAAGTTTTAAATTATCAAAAAAAAGAAATTATTTCTGCAATTAATCATATTGAAATCAAAAAAAAAGAGAAAGAAGCGGAACAAATGGCAAAAAAAATATTAAATAAATATCCTTATTATATTGTTTCGGAATTTTTAACCGGGATAGGAAACTCGATTGCTAATCAAACTAATGAAACGGCCAAATCAATTTCTTCATTCAGAATTATTCCCGAATTGAACCACCATTTGATGGAAGGATTAAAAAATCCTAACAAATTAAAAAAAATATCAATATTTATTTTCTTTTTTTCCAAATTATTTTCTTCGTCAATCCAAAAAAGATTTTTAATCACAAAGGAAGTAGTTGAGAAAAATAACATTGAAACATTGTGGTATAAATTAACAGGAAAAACCAAAGTTGAACAAGCGATTGAGTTAATGGCTTTTGGTAATTTTCTTACCATGTATCTGTCACACCTCTATGGGGAAAATTCCGCAACCGTTCCTTACGTTGATTACTTTAAGAAAAAATTAAAAGAGATTTAGCAATTTTATTATTTAGCTTTGATCATGGGAAGGCTGTGTAAATCAGCCACTGTGCCGCAACGGTAATTTGACAAGTTTACTCTGAGCGAGTGAAACGAGTCGAAGAGTCCGAGACCATTCAAAGCCATCAGGTGCCGACTGGTACCTGACCCCGAGCAGGGATGAATATGGTTCAATTAGTTGATTCATTAAAAGGTTATCAGTACGGATTTGATCCATTTGCTGAAGTTAAGAACCTGCAATCCTTTTCTCCCCAAGAAAGAATCGTCAGATTTAATCAACAACGGGAAAGTTATATTAATCATTTACTGGAAGATCAAGCTGTTTCTATCCTTTATAAATATTGGCCTGATAAAAATGGAAATATCTATACTTCTTCATCAAGAAATGAAAGGAATAATGTCGTTCATCAAATAGATTTTAATGAAAGAAATGGCCTATTTTATGACGGGATTTTGCAAACAGTTAAACAGGCAGTCCAAAATCCGGGAAGTTTAGTAGCCTTATACAGTCCAACCGGAAAAAAATTATTTAATTCTACTCCAGTAGAATCCGTTCCTAAAGAAAAATCAAAATGGTTAAAGGAACCTTATAATATTGGTCAATTATATTTTCTTTATTTTGACGGAGAAAAAATTAACAATGTTGCGGTGAGCATGAATAATGACAACAATCCTTGGCTAATGGATTTGAAGCCAATTTTTAAAGAAATTAATCAAGAAAAAGATGAAGAAACAAGGATTTCTTTATTTTTAACAACCCCGGTTTTATTAGAAAACATTGACCAATTTTTACAAAGAAACTGGAATGATAATTACCATATTTTTAAAAATGTTCATGGCGAAGACTTTTTTCTTGATAGAGTAATTGATGACATGAAAAAAGCTTTTGCCGGCAAACGAAAATTAAAGACCCCTATTTATTATGATCAAACAGTCCAATCATTGCAAAGATCAGAAATAACAGCTGACATTATTACTCAAGGATATTTTTCTACGATTTATAATTTTATGAAAGAGCGAGGGCTATCAAAAATAAAATTTGGTGGCGGATGTCCTGGAGACGGCGCAGAAATGTCTACCGTTGAAGAAATTTTAGGTTATGATGTTATGCGTTCCATTACTGGAGAAAATATATTTTCTCAGTCTGTTTCCCCGCTTTCAACTTCGTTTAGAAAAATAAAACAAGACAAAGAAAAAAAATGGCAATATCATGAAGGTGAATGCGTTGTTTGTCACAAAAAACCAGCAGAGGTGGGACCTTGTAATATCTGTAAAAAATGCGAGGAAAAGTTTTAATTATTATTTTCCTAATACTTGACAAAGAAGCCCCACATGCCAAAGAAACATTCCCTTACTATTCGTCTCTTTTGCAAATTCTGCCCTGTAGTGCGGATGGAGATCGCTCCACCCCCCCTTCAGTCGTCCTTTTCTTGTTCTCAAGGCAACAACATCATCCCTTTCTGTACGAATTTTTAAATAATCCCCAAGTTTCACCTTCGGCACTTCCATTGCTGATAATTGAGCGATGAGTCTTTGACAATCGCTACACGTTTCTGCCATAACTAATTATACCATTCTTAACTAAAATTATAATTAAATCCGTACAACTGCGTCAATTGGGTGTGGACGGGAAGTTATTGGTTAATCTTTTTGAATAAGTTATTAATTTTTTTATCAAAAGTAGCAAATTCGTCAGTTTCAAGATTTTTTGCGTAGGCAATGTTATAGCAATCTTCTAAATCAAGGGTGTGATTTTCAAATAAAATTAAAGTTTCCTGAAGAACATGGAAATTCTCTATCTCCAAGAAATCCATTTTAAGTATTTTTTTTAGATATTCGACAATTTTTAGTTTATTTTTTTTATAGAAGCTTGATAATACCCAATAAATTTCAAAAAAAACTATTATTGAGGTGATGATTTGTATTTCCTGGTTAACAGCTCGTTGGAAAAGAGAATAAACCGTATCAAACTGTTTTTTGTCATCTTTAAGAAGCAGTCTTAAAAAATAATTAGTATCGATGAAATAAGATTTCATTTTTTTACAGCAAAATATTCCTGTTTAGAATCTCTAATAATAAAGTCAATTGGTTTATTCTTATATTTTTTTGGAAGAGTTAATGATCCCGCTATGTCATCAAGAATTTTTTGAGATTTTTCCATAATGATTTTTCCTTCGTCAATATTAACAACGAGCCTATCCCCCTTGTTCAAATTTAAATAATCAAAAATAGCGACGGGAATAGTAATCTGTCTTTTACTGGATATCTTTACCGTTTGTAACATAGTAAGGAGATTATAAATAAATAAGGAAGAGTTGTCAAGAGATTAAACCAATTAGTAAAGAAAGGCTTGGGCGTGTTGGAAGTTATTGGTTAAGAATTATTTTTAATAAAATCTTTAACACTTTTCAAAAGCAAAGGAAACTTCACAAATTTTTTATAGGTATAGGTATTAAAATGTCCGGAATTTTTAATCACGATTAATTTAGCGTTGAGATTTTTTGTAATTTGTTTGCCTTCCGAAACAGGGATCTCGTCATTAGTTGATTGATAGACTTCAAAATATCTGGAACCTTGCCTTGTTTTTTCCCAGTTGAATGGAACTTCATGAAAAGAATCAATCTTTTTATAATTTGGGTACCAAATATAATTAATCCAAGGAGCGATCAAAAAAGTTGCGGAAATAGATGATTTAATTTTTGCAAGATAATGATAAGTAAAGACACATCCTCTAGAATGAGCAACAAAAATAGTATCACCATTAATGTATGGTTTATAACCATCTAAA
>Ga0209211_10000293_pt1 | contig 109626 bp, 99 predicted proteins | sample RifGroA2_FD_183992 | JGI IMG/M metagenome (GOLD analysis project Ga0209211, IMG submission 183992) | Groundwater microbial communities from Rifle, Colorado, USA - Groundwater A2 (SPAdes) (version 2) | ecosystem: Environmental > Aquatic > Deep subsurface > Groundwater | place: Rifle, Colorado...
AGAGATTGATAAAAAACTATCGCGTATCTAATTTTTTAATATTTGATAGATTAATTGTTAGAATCCTAGGTTTTTTATTTGAAAAATCGAAAGGGCTCATCATTAGATTTTTAAATGAGGTATCACGAAGTCCATCAAGTCTATAAAGTGGGCAAGTTTGTAAAGTTATAAGGTTCGTAAGGTTATAAAGTTCATAAGGTTTTTAATGTGCAAATTGACCAAAAAGCCGATTTTTGGTATTATTTACTTACTAAGCTCACCCGTCCTGACCACTTAGGCATGGCGGGGTTTATCTTATTTGGATGTGTCAATAGGTGCAATAAAAACCCTTATTTTAAGCTATTATTTGACATAATGGCGGATGTGTAATAAAATAATTACACTTAGCTAGTGTTAATGTAACGCATAAATTACAATATGTATGAAGAATAGATTATTGTTTGATGAAATAAAAAAATACACAGAGCATAAAAATGCCCTGATAATCACTGGCATGAGACAAGTCGGCAAAACTATTCTTATGAAAAGTATTTTTAAGCACTTGGGAGATAAGCCAAAAGTATGGTTTGATTTTGATAACCCGCTAGATCAAAAAATTTTTGAAGATTTGGAATATAAAAATATTTATAAAGTATTGAAAGATTTATCAAAGGCAAGGGGTGATGATAGGATTTTTGTATTCATTGATGAAATTCAAAATTTTCCAGAAGCTACCAAGGTTGTTAAATACTTGATAGATCATTATTCTGTGAAGTTTTTCATAACAGGCTCATCTAGTTTTTATTTAAAAAATTTATTTCCTGAGTCATTAAGCGGGCGGAAATTTTTGTATGAACTGAATCCATTGAGCTTCAGGGAGTATTTATATTTCAAAGGTAGAATTTCCCGAGAAAGAGCATCTGAACTTGATATATCAATTGCAGTTAAGAAAAAAAATATTGTTGAATTTAAGAGTTTTCAAGCTGATTATAACGATTATCTGCAATTTGGCGGTTTTCCAGAGGTTGTAATGACAGAGGATATGGATACAAAAAAACAAGTTCTAAAAAATATCTTTGCTTCTTTTTTTGAGAAAGATTTGAAAATTATGTCTGATTATAAAGACATTCGAGAATTGCGAGACTTGATTTTGTTGCTTGTTCCGCGCGTTGGATCAATGATGGATGTTACGAAATTAGCAAGTGAGTTGGGAGTGGATCGACCGAAAATCTATAGCTATCTAGAATTTTTACAAGGGACATTTTTCATAAAATTGTTACCTAAGTTTTCAAAAAGTGTAGATCGCGCAGTTGCTAGTGGCAAGAAGGTGTATTTTTCAGATACTGGCATATTGAATATTATCGGTCAGGTTAATGATGCTCAGATATTTGAAAATGCAGCTATCAATCAATTGAGCAATTATGAGAAAGTTAGTTTTTATAACAAAAAAAATACAAATGAAATCGATGCGATTTTGAATAAGAAAATTGCTTTTGAAATAAAAACAAAAGGAATTCCAGCGGATCTAATTAAATTAAATAAAATAATAGAGAAGATAGGTATCAAAGAAGGATTTATTATTAGCAAGGAGTATGCTGATTTTGATCGGGTTGTCTTTCCAATGTTTCTCTAGGGTGCGCGCCCAAAATAAGGTATAATATAAAAATGGAAAAAGACATTGCAATCAGCGTCAAAAACGTCTCCAAGACATTTAGAATTCCTCACGAAAAGGTGACTTCGGTGCGGGGGGCTGTTGTCAATGCTTTCAAAAGCGGAGGCTATGAAGAATTTCAGGCCTTGGATGATGTTTCTTTTGAGGTGAAAAAAGGCGAGTTTTTTGGCATCATTGGGAGAAATGGGTCGGGCAAATCGACGCTTTTGAAGGTGTTGGCTGGCATTTATCAGGCTGACAAAGGAAAAGTGGAAATAGACGGCATGATTTCACCTTTTCTTGAACTGGGCATCGGTTTCAACCCAGAACTTTCTGGGCGAGACAATGTCTATCTGAATGCCACAGTTTTGGGCATGACCAAAAAACAGATTGATGAAAAATTTGATTCGATCGTGGCCTTTTCTGAGTTGGAAAGATTTATTGATCAGAAGCTCAAAAATTATTCTTCCGGCATGCAAGTGCGCTTGGCTTTTTCAGTTTCCATCCATGCCAATCGCGATATTCTTTTGATGGATGAAGTGCTGGCAGTAGGGGATACAAATTTTCAAAGCAAGTGCTTGACCGAATTTAATAAATATCGAGATGCGGGGAGGACCGTGGTAATTGTTACGCATGATATTGCTGTGGTGCAAAGATATTGTGATCGAGCCATGTTTCTTCGTAGTGGTAAGATAATAAAGATTGGTAAAGCAGATGAGGTTGGCAATGCCTATGTTTATGAAAATATGTCAGATGAAGAAAAGAGAATGATAAACGAAAAAGAAGTTACTCATATTGAGAATGATGGCGATGAATATAAATCTCAGAAAGTTGTTAAAATAACCAGTATTAAGTTAATTAATAAAAAAGGAGAAGAAAAAAATGTTTTTGAAACGGGTGAGTCAATGGGAATATGCTTAAAGCTTGATATATATGATGAAACTAGAAAATTAAATTTTGGGGTCGGCATGCACTTAGTTTCTGGCGGACAAGTTTTTGGTTATAACACTCAAGCAGATAGATTTGAAATTAAAAGGGATTGTAAGGAAATAACCCTCTATTTTGAAAGCATGCCTGTCTTGAAAGGAGATTATTATTTGAATATTGCTTGTTTTGGGAATATGCTCGAAAGCCATTATGATTTTAAACCTAGGTGTAAAATTGTAAAGTTTTATTCAGACATATCTAAAGATTCATATAGGGGAGTCTGTGACATTAAACATGAATGGAAATGTAATTAAGAATATAAAAATGAAATGAAAGATATTTATGTAACTAAATCCTTCCTTCCGCCACTGAGAAAATACCAGAAATATTTAGATAATATTTGGGAAGGTGGCCAAATGACAAATCAAGGGCCACTCCTTGAATCGCTCGAGGACAGATTACTGGATTACTTGGGTGTGAAAAATATTAATGTTGTTGCAAATGGAACAATCGCATTGCAGTTGGCGCTAAGTGCATTAGAAATCGATACTGGAGAGATCATTACTACACCATTTTCATATGTAGCAACAACTTCCGCAATATTATGGGAGAGATGTACTCCTATTTTCGTGGATATTAATCCTGATAACTTTTGTATTGATGCTAATAAAATAGAAGGGGCCATTACAAAGAATACTAAAGCAATTTTGGCAGTTCATGTCTTTGGATTTCCTTGTAACATTGAAAAAATAGAGGAGATAGCAAAAAAGCATAAATTAAAAGTTATATATGATGCTGCACATGCTTTTGGAGTAAAATATAAAGGGAAATCCCTACTAAGCTACGGGGATATTTCAACATGTAGTTTTCACGCAACAAAATTATTCAATACTATTGAAGGGGGCTGTATTGTGGCGAAAGATAACGGTATTAGTAAGAAATTGGATTTGATAAAAAGATTTGGTCATAATGATGATAACCATGTTTATTTAGGTATAAACGCAAAACTTTCTGAATTTCAAGCGGCTATGGGGCTATGCAATTTAGATTATATAGATAAAATAATAGAATCAAGAAAAAAAATTGCTAATACTTACGATCAGCTGTTAGTTGATATAATAAAAAAAATAAAAATTCCAAATGAAGTGGAATATAATTATGCATATTATCCTATCGTTTTAAAGGATGAGTATGAAACATTGGGCTTAATAAAAAAATTGAAAGAAAAAGGTATTTACCCTAGGCGGTATTTTCACCCATCTCTAAATACGTTGCCATATCTTAATCATCACCAATCCTGTCCAATTTCAGAAGATATTTCATCAAGAATTTTGTGTTTACCGATGTTCTATGGCCTAGGGATAGAAGATAGTAGAAAGATTTGCAAAGTTATAAATAAGTATTTGTTGAGTGTGAATATATGATGTTAGTGAAAAAAGAAATTAAAAAGAAATTATTGCTATCAGTATTTAGGATTCTAGACTATTTTTGGCCTAAAAAAAATCATTTCTGGGCTTTCCCTTGTCATTTTATACAAAGAGATAGGGTTGTTGGCAATATGAGATCCGTTCTTGATTTTGTTAAAGAGGACGTGGGTGTTAAAAAAATAATTTTTACAATTTCTGGTGTAACAAATCTGAATATTGATAATTATAAAAATACTGAGGTAGTGAATATGTTTTCTGTCAAAGGATTGCTTCTTTTATTGCAAACGAAGGTTGTTCTATGCGATAATACCGTTTTTATGAATTTTTCGGAAGGATGGAATTATAATGTAATAAAAATGAATCTTAAAAGGAGGGTTATTGTTAATCTTTGGCATGGGATACCATTAAAAAAAATACAATATCTATCTCCTACTAAAATAGGAGAAAATATTCCAAGGAGCATGCTGGAAAAATATTTTTATGCAGGATTGATTGCATCTTCGTCGGTGGATAGTTACGCAATGAGCGTTTGTTTTTATTCGATTGATCCAAAAAATATTTGGATAACGGGACTTCCTAGAAATGATTATTTAGTAAAATCAGTTGATCTTCTCCCTGAAGATTACAAAGTTCAGGCGGATAGAATATTGAAAATAAAGGGAGATAAAAAATTGATTCTTTATGCTCCAACTTATAGGGAAGTTGTTATTTTTGGTGCTAGCTATTACCAATTTTCAGATAATGAAATAGAAAAATTATTAAATTTTCTAAAGAAGAATAATGCAGTTTTGGGGGTGCGTCTTCATTATTATAGAAATAGTTCCGAATTATGTAATATTGAGAAATTTATTGATAACGAATATATTTTTAATTTAGGACAAGCAATTATTAATGAGGCTGGTATAGTAGTTAGATTTTCAGACGCTATTATTACTGACTATTCTTCACTTTTTCTGGATGCCGTATATGTAAATAAACCGGTTTTTAGTTTTGCATATGACAGGATGCACTATGAAGAAAAACAAAGAGGGTTGCTTTATCATATGAGTATGGTATTCCCAGGACCAATTTTGTCAAAATTCGATGATATATTGAATGCGATAGAGGATGAATTCGAAAAAAAAATTCAAATAAATTCAAATAAGTACAAATTTTCCAAGCAGTTATTCTATAAATATGATGATGCTAATAATAGTCAAAGAGTCGTTGAATTAATAAAGCATAGCATTAAAAAATGTCAAAAATGAAGAATCAAAAAAAAGCAATAATACTTGCTGCGGGTATCGGTAGTAGGCTTGCACCAATTACCGATATTAAGCCTAAATCATTAGTGCGCGTTGGAGGCAAATCGATAATAGATTACCAGATAGATGGATATCTAAAAGCAGGACTGAAGGAAGGTGATATTATTATTGTTGGTGGTTATTTTTTGGATAAAATAAAAGAACATCTAAATGTTAAATACCCAAACATTAAAGTCATAGAAAATAGCAAGTACAAGACTACTAATAACATGTATTCCTTGTATTTAGCTTTAAAATATATAAAGAAAAATAAATTTGCATTTGATGCGTTGTTTATAAATAATGCTGATTGTGTTTATGACGAAAGGTTGATGTCTAAATTTATTAATTGTCATCATAGCAATGCGATAGCTTCAAAAGTCGGGGTTTATATAGAAGAGTCAATGAAGATTGAGCTTTCTGATGGCGGAAATATAAGTAATATTTCAAAAAATATTTCTCCAGCTGAGTCGGCTGGTGTATCAGTCGATTTGTATAAATATGATTCTCATGCGGTAAAATTATTAACAAGAATAATAAATGAATTCATTGAAATAAAGAAAGACCTAAATCAGTGGACAGAGGTTTCATTTCCTGTATTATTTAAGAATATTGACGTTTTTCCTTTTGATGTAAAAAATAGTAATTGGGTAGAAGTTGATAATGAAGACGATTTATTGATAGCTGATAATATTTTTTCTGGATTTAATCATAGGGAAAAGAAAGCTTTTATTTGTGATGTTGATGGTACTCTCTGTGTAGGAAAAACTCCAATAGAAAGCGCTATAAATTTTATAAAAAATAATTCTGATAAGCTCGATTTTTATTATTTGACTAATAATACTTCTAGAATTCCGAGTGATTATACAAAAAAACTATCTAAATTTGGAGTTTCTGTAAATGAGAATCAGATTACCACCCCACTTTTTTCGCTAGTTGACTACATTAAAACAAGAGGATATTCATCTGTTTATTTAATTGCAAACAAAAAAGTAAAAGCATTTATCATTAATGAATTACCATCGGTTTCTGTTGATTATGATCTAGCTAATAATCAAGCACTTATTTTAACTTATGATACCGAAATAACATATGATAAGCTAAAAAATGCATCTATTCTATTGAATAAAAAAGAAATTGATTATATCGCTACTCATTCTGATTTATTTTGTCCAAGTGAAGATGGCCCAATTCCCGACATCGGATCAATAATTGCCCTTATAAAAGAAACGAATGGATTTTATCCGCAGGTGATTTTGGGAAAACCTTCAATGTCATTAATTAAAAGCCAAATAAAAAAATATGGGAAAAATAATTTGGCAATTGTAGGTGATAGATTATATACTGATAAAAAACTTGCAGATAATGCTGAAATAGATTTTGTTTGTGTGTTATCTGGTGAAACAGATCGAATAGATTTGGAAAAAATAGAATCATTAACGCTCCCTGCTATTATTGTGAAAAATCTAGGTGAGCTATCTAAATAATAAAAAGAGTCAATGAAAAATATATTAGTTTTCCCTTGTGGAAGTGAAGTTGGATTAGAAATAAAAAAATCACTAGAATTCTCCAAGGACTTCAAAATTTACGGTGCATCTTCAGTAGATGATCATGGGAAATTTGTCTACGAGGATTATATAGGGGGGATGCCATTTGTAGATGATGATAAATTCATCGATTCCATGGAAGATGTTATAAAAAAATATAGTATAGATTTTGTGTTTCCTGCTCATGATAGTGCTGTTTTGAAACTTTCTCAATGCCAAGATAAATTAAGCGCAATTATCGTAACTTCTCCACTCGAAACTTGTAAAATTTGCAGGTCGAAAGTTGAAACGTATAAGGTGTTTAGGGATATTATAAACACACCCATAACTTTCGGTGTGATGGACAATTTGAAATTTCCAATATTTGCGAAACCAGATGTAGGACAAGGCTCAAAAGGGATATCAAAAATAAGCAGCGTCGAAGAGCTTAGATTTTTAATAAAAAAAGATAAGTCACTGATGTTGCTAGAATATTTGCCTGGAAAAGAATATACAATTGATTGTTTTACAGATAATAAAGGAGAGTTGCTTTTTGTTCAAGGTAGGGAGAGGGTGCGTGTTTCAAATGGAATAAGTGTAAATTCAAAGTTAGCAGATAACTCTCTATTTCTGGAGATTGCTAAAAAAATAAATAGCACATTAGTATTTAGAGGTGTATGGTTTTTTCAGGTAAAAGAAAATGCAAATAAAAAACTTATTTTGTTAGAAATTGCACCGAGAGTTGCAGGAACAATGGCGTTATCAAGAATTAGGGGTGTAAATCTACCATTATTAAGTCTATATGATTTTATGGGTATCAATGTGTCGATATTGATGAATAGCTTTGAGGTTGAAATTGACAGAGCTTTAAGCGAAAAATATAAAACAAACATTGCCTATGACAATATGTATATTGATTTTGACGACACCTTGATAATTGATAATAAAAGTGTAAATTTAAAAGCTATTTCCCTTGTATATGAATGTATAAATAAAAATAAATCAGTATTTCTAATAACTAAACACGCAGAGGATGTATATAAAAGTTTGGAATGGTATAAAATATCAACAAGTATATTTACTGAAATAATTCATTTAAAAGACGGGGAGCAAAAATTTGATTTTATAAAGCCCAATTCTATATTCGTAGATGATTCTTTCTCCGAAAGAAGATCAGTTTTAGAAAAAATGGAAATTCCCGTATTTGATTTAAGTGGCATAGATTGTTTGTAAACAATAAAAAATATGAAAAAAAATCAAAAAGTTTCCATAATTTGTGTTACTTTTAATCAAGAAAAATACATAAAACAAGCGCTAGAGAGTTTTGTGGGTCAAAAAACTAACTTTGATTTTGAAGTGGTTATCGGAGACGATTGCTCCACTGACAAGACAGCGGATATTATACGGCAATTTGAAGAAAAATACCCTCATATTATCAGGCCGATATTTAGAGAGAAAAACATTGGAACAACGAAAAATTTTTTTGACATTTTTTCGCGTGCTAATGGCGAGTATATATCAATTTGTGACGGAGATGATTTTTTTACTAATGATAATAAACTTCAAAAACAAGTCGATTTCTTGGAGGTTAATCGAGATTTCTCTATGTGTTTTCATCCTGCAAGGTGGTTTTTTGAAAATAACGAAGAGCCAGATTCAATTTATCCAGATATCAAGAACGGTGCAGATTTTACCGTCGAGAGACTACTCGAAGAAAATTTTATAAATACAAATTCTGTAATGTATAGACGACAAAGCTATGTGGATTTACCAAAAGAAAATATTTTACCTGGTGATTGGTTTATACATCTATATCATGCAAAATTTGGGAAAATTGGGTTTATAAATAGGGTTATGTCAGCATATCGTCGGCACAGTGGCGGACTTTGGTGGAACTCATATAAGAGCCCTGATGAATTAATTAAGAAGCATGGAGGTGCACATCTAGCTATGTATTTTGAATTATTAAAAATATATAACAATGATCAAGGTTATAAAAATATTATATTTAATAATATATATGAATTATTTAGGAATTTTGCTAGAATAGATAAAGAAGATGGAATAAAATTGGTTGAAAAAATATTAGTAAAATATCCCATTGAGATGGCTGATTTGCTAGTAGATTTTTGGTCAAGTGGATCTGACAAAAAAGATGTTTATTGTCAGCCTGTACAGTTGAAAAGCAATGAGATCGAGAAGATAAAACAAGAAGTAGAATTTATCAAGTCATCAAAATTTTGGAAATTGAGAAATAAATATTTAAAATTTAAAAATATATGGAATTCAGCGGAGAAAGAATGATGCCAGAGTTTAATAAGGGAAATGAAATTTATATTGAGCATTTATCTCGATATATTTTCGCATCTCAATTTGTTAGCAATAAAATAGTTTTAGATATTGCTTGCGGAAGTGGTTATGGATCTGATTATCTTTTAAAAAGTGGTGCGGAAATAGTTGTTGGGGTTGATATTTCTGAGGAATCCATAGCTTATTGCAAAGATAAATATAATAAAGATAATTTAAGTTTCATTGTTGGGAGTGCCGTCAAAATTCCAATGGAGGATAATTCTGTAGATATTGTTGTTTCATTTGAAACTATAGAACATATTGGAGCGGAAGATCAATTTATTTTTATGCAGGAAATTAAAAGGGTATTAAAAAAGGATGGAGTGTTACTCATATCAACGCCAAATATACTAGTTTCTCCTCAGGGAAACCCATTCCATATAAAAGAACTTAAATTGGATGAGTTTAGTAAATTGCTAAGAGACAATTTTTTAGAAAATAAACTATTTTTTCAAGAAAATGTTGAAGGAAGCTTCATATTATCAGAGGATGTTTTGATGGATGATGATATTTCAGATGTAAATAGCGGGGATTTTTATGGAGGAAAAATTGGAAGTGTCAATCCAGATGATAGTACTTATTTTGTGGCAGTATGTAGCAATGATAAAATAAAATCAAGAGGAGTGATTTCAATGTCACAAAATTTATCTAGAAACATTCATGAGGAATTGAAGCGAAATTATATACAAAAATATCCGAATCTTAATCAAGAGAATGCAGAAATCGTAAATATTAAAAAAGAGATTGAATTCATAAAATCATCGAAATTTTGGAAATTAAGAAATTTTTATATTTATTTAAAAAATGGGATAAAATTTGCATTATTTTCTCCAATAAAGTTTATTAAGAAATATTTTAAAATTTAGAAATGTCAAAAGCAATAGTCACAATACCAGCGTATAAGGAAGATTTGAGCGAGTTTGAAAAAGTCTCGTTGGTTCAGTGTTGTAAAATTTTGAATAAGCACGATTTTGCCATCATATGCCCTAAAAATTTGAAGCTGGATAAATATTTCGACATATTAAATTCTTTCAAAATAAAATACATCATAATTCATTTTGAAAATGAATTTTTTGAAAGTGTGGAAAAATACAATCTTTTGATGCTGAGTGGGGAATTTTACAGGAGATTCAACTCTTATAATTTCATGTTGATATATCAACTAGACGCGTATGTTTTCCAGGACGACTTGAATTATTGGTGTGATAGAAATTATGATTATATTGGAGCTCCATGGTTCGGGGATTTTAGTCTGAGTGATGAAAATTCTAAAATGCTTGATGTCGCTGGAAATGGAGGTTTTTCTTTAAGAAAAATAGAAAGTTTTGTAAAAATTCTTGAGCATAAGAAAGAAGCATCAGAATTTATTGAAAAATATGTGAAAGACGGACAAAATGAAGATTTATTTTTCAGTAAGTTTGCTAGAGATATTGATGAAGATTTTAAGGTTGCATCTCCGGAGGAGGCTATGAAATTTTCATTCGAGTGTCAGCCGAGGAAATTGTATGAGATGAATGGAAAGAAACTTCCATTTGGCTGTCATGCTTGGGAGAGGTATGGTTTTGATTTTTGGGAGCCCTTCATTAATCTAGGGGGTGTTAATTTCGAAAGGGAGAATACGCTCAATTTAACTAAACTAAGTTCTTTGAGAGGTGTATTAGATATGAAGAACGTGGAAATTAAAGTTTTAAATAATATAATTTTAAATAATTCTGAGACTGAGGAATGTAACGAAAATCTCAACAAGGTTAGGGCTGAATTAGCAATAATACATAATTCTCGAGAATGGCGAGCAGTTTTGATGTTGCAAAAAATAATCAAAATGATTGTTCCAGAAAATAGCTTAAGAAGAAACTCTATAATAATTCTCTGGAAGTTTTCCAAAGGTATTATTAGAAAAATGAGGATGATGAAATCTAAATCGTTGGTTTTAAAAAATATTATTTTTGGATTTAGTCCACGAAAAAATAGAGCAATAAACAAAGATTCTAGGAAAATTATTTATGTCGGTCATTCATATCACAACAAAACAAAATCAACTGATTTTTTACTTAGTTATTTAGAAGAATTTTTTGAGGTGGAAGTTATTTCTGATGACACTTGGCAAGGAGGTGCGTATCCTGACTTGTCTTTCATTGACGAAAGTTATCTAGGTGTAATTTTTTTCCAACTTTTGCCATCCAGAGAAATAATAGCAAGTATAAAAAACGATAATATAATATATTTTCCTATGTATGATCAAGTGATTGGTCGAGGATATGATTATTGGTATGCTTACAGAGATTTAAAAATAATAAATTTCTCAAAAACCTTACATAAAAAGCTCAATAGGTGGTGGCTGGATTCTATGCATGTTCAGTATTTTCCTAAACCTGTAGAATTTTTACCAGGTAATAAAGAGGAGATTTTTTTCTGGCAAAGGTTGATGAAGATAAATATTAATATAATAACAAAGCTTTTTGTAAAAAGTAATCCAAAGATTCATATCCATAAGGCGGTTGATCCAAAGCAGGAATTTGTGCAACCCAAAGAAGAAACTGAGAAAAAATTTCAAATAACTTATTCTGATTGGTTTGAAACAAGAGGGGAAATGCAGGAAGTTATTAAACAGAAAGGAATTTATATCGCGCCAAGGGAATTTGAGGGAATTGGAATGTCATTTTTGGAAGCAATGGCGATGGGCAAAGCTGTGGTGGCAGTTAATAATCCAACAATGAATGAATATATTGAGCATGAAAAAACTGGCTATCTATTTGACCTGAAAAATCCGAAAGAAATTGATCTGTCGAATATTGAAGAAGTGCAAAAAAATGCATACGAATATATGCAGGCTGGATATAAGAAATGGGAAGCAGAAAAGCACAACATAATCGATTTTATAAAGAAACAATAGGATGCAAAAAACGGCAATTATAACTGGAATAACTGGGCAAGATGGGGCATACCTCAGTCAGCTTCTACTTGAAAAAAATTATAAAGTCGTAGGTCTCATTAGAAAAGACTCCGAAGAGAATTTTTTTGGAGTAGAATATTTGGGGATTAAAGATAGGATAGTTTTTGAGAAATGCAATCTTTTGGATTTTTCAGAAGTAAGGGATATTCTGACGAAATTTAAACCAGACGAAATATATAATTTGGCTGCTCAGAGTTCTGTTGGATGTTCTTTTGAAAAGCCGATGGAGACGATAAATTTCAATATTTCCTCAGTTTTGAATTTTCTCGAAGCTATTAAGAATGTAGATAAAAATATAAAATTTTATCAAGCATCATCCAGTGATATGTTTGGCAATATTGATAGATTGCCAGTTACAGAAGATTCTGTGATTCATCCAACTAGTCCATATGCGATTTCCAAAGTCACTGGTCATTGGATGACAATTAATTATCGCGAGTCATATGGAATGTTTGCATGTTGCGGGATATTGTTCAATCACGAATCATATCTTCGGGCTGATAATTTTTTTGTGAAGAAAGTTATCAAAATCGCAATTGATATTAAAAATGGAAAGCAAAGTGAGCTTAAGGTGGGAAACATTGATCTTAGCAGAGATTTTGGCTATGCTCCGGACTATGTGAGAGCGATGTGGTTGATGTTGCAACAGGATGAAGCAAAAGATTTCATCATCTGTTCTGGGAAATCCGTGTCATTGCGAGAAATTGTGGAATATGTTTTTGATAAGCTCAAAATAGATAAAAATAAGATAATGGTAGATAAGATATTTTTTCGACCAAATGACATTCAGAACATATATGGGTCAAATGAAAGGGCAAAGGCGGAATTGGGGTGGAAATATGATAGGAGTTTTTTCGAGGTGCTGGACAATTTAATTGAAGAAGAGCATAATAATTTATCTATAAAAAAATGACACCAGAAAATAAACCACTGGTAACTGTGGTTACTATAACTTTTAATTTAATAAAGGCTGGGCGTGAAAAATATTTTAGGCAATGTCTTGAATCTGTCTATAACCAGTCATATGATAATATTGAACATATCATCATAGACGGAGCATCAAGTGATGGAACAGTTGATTTAATAAAAGAATATGTTGACAAGGGCTGGATAAAGTATATTTCAGAATCAGATACTGGAATCTATGATGCTATGAACAAAGGCGCAAAGATGGCTAATGGAGAATATGTCGCTTTTTTGAATAGTGATGATTTTTATTATGACAATTATGGCATTGAGAAGTCGATTGATGAGCTAGAGAGTAGTAATGCTGATTTTTCATATGCCTCTGCAAATATCCTCAGAGAAAACGGCTCACTATACAGTAAACATCCGCACACTTCTCCTGACATCTCAACCATTTTTTTCATTATGCCGTTTTGTCATCAAACGATGGTTGCAAGAAAAAATATATTGATTAAAGAAGGGTTTTTTGATGTTAATTTCAAAAGTGCAGGGGATTATGAACTGCTTATTAGACTTTGTTTGAAGCAGTATAAAAGCGTATTTATTGATAGTAAATTCGTCACCTTTAGATGGGGAGGATTTTCTATTTCTAATAATGACTTAAGTATAAACGAGGTTGCCGACGCGTATTATAAGAATTATAGTAAGATAACTAATATTACAAAAGAAAGATGCGCAAAAATATATTGCTCTGGTTATGAAAGTTTTCCTAGAGAATTAGCCAATAAATTAGTAAAACACAATCCGTATTTTAACTATAGAAGGTATATAGAAGAAATTAGTTATAAAAATAGTTTTAGATATAAGTTTTTAAAAACATACTCACTAATTTATTCAAAGATATCTTTTATTATTTTTTTTCCTAAAAAATTTATTAATAAATATTTAAATAAATTTCTAAATAGTCGCTTGCGTCAACCAGCTAGAAAAATTTGGTATGCGATAAGATTCAAAAATATAATTAAGTAGATCTAGAAAATATGAAAAAATATGATTATTTAATTGTTGGCGCTGGGCTGTACGGTGCAACCTTCGCTTATTTGGCAAAAAAAAGGGGCAAAAAATGTCTTGTTATTGATAAGCGCACACATGAAGGAGGAAATCTTTATTGCGAATTAATTGAGGGAATAAACGTGCATAAATATGGAGCGCATATTTTTCATACTTCAAATAAGAAGGTTTGGGATTTTGTTAATTCTATTGTTGAATTCAATAGATTTACAAATTCGCCAGTGGCAAATTATAAGGGGTCTTTGTATAACTTGCCTTTTAATATGAATACTTTCTATCAGCTTTGGGGTGTTATTACACCATCGCAGGCAAAAGAGAAGATACGGCAGCAGAGAGAATTGGCAGGAGTGGATAATCCTCAAAATTTGGAAGAACAGGCGATTTCACTTGTTGGTATGGATATTTATGAAAAGTTGATCAAGGAATACACTAAGAAGCAATGGGGTAGAAAAGCAACCGAATTGCCAGCATTTATAATAAAAAGATTGCCAGTTAGATTTACTTTTGATAATAATTATTTCAATGATATTTATCAGGGAATACCAATTGGAGGTTACAATAAGTTAACAAGAGGGTTGTTAGCGGGTGTTGATGTTAGATTGGGTGTAGATTATTTTTCTGAAAAAAAATCACTTGATGCATTGGCTGAAGATGTTGTTTTTACAGGAAGGATTGACGAATATTATAATTATTGTTTTGGTAAGTTGGATTATAGGAGTTTGCGGTTTGAAGAAAAAATACTTGATATTGAAAATTATCAAGGTAATGCAGTGGTGAATTATACTGATGCCGAAACACCTTATACGCGAATTATAGAACATAAGCATTTTGAATTTGGTCAGCAAGAAAAGACGGTCATAACGCGAGAATATTCACAAGAATGGAATGATGGATGCGAACCATATTATCCAATAAATAACACTAAAAATGACAATCTTTACAAAAAATATGAGGAAATAGCTCGGAATGAAAAAAATGTTATTTTCGGCGGACGGTTAGCTGAATATAAATATTACGATATGGATAAAATTATTGAAAGAGTTTTTTCACAAGTAAGTGTTATAAAATAATGGATTTGGTACGTAAGGTTTTTAGTAAATATAATCAACTAGTAATTTATCTTGTTATTGGTGGATTTAGTGCAGGATTTGATTATCTAGTCTTTTCAATTTTAGTAAACTTATTTGGTATACAATATTTAATCGCTAATATTTATAGTGTTAATTGTGGAATAATTACTAGTTTTATTTTGAATAGGCAATTTAATTTTAAAGTAAGGGATAGAATTTTATTTAGAATGTTGTCATTTTATACTATTGGATTAGTGGGTTTGTTTATTAGTTCAGGCTTATTAATTGTAATGATTGAATGGTTGTCTTATAATAAATTAGTAGCTAAAATAATTTCTATTATTGTTATCGCCTTGATCCAATTTTCATTAAATAAATTTATAACTTTTAAAATCAACAAATAATCATGGAAAAACTTTATATAGTTATGCCAGCGTATAATGAAGAGGCAAATATAGTATCCGTTGTGCAACAGTGGCATCCTGTTGTAGAAAAAATAGGTAATGGCAGTAAGCTTGTTATTGTGGATGATGGTAGCAAAGACGCTACCTATGCGTCACTACAGGAACTTTCCAAAAAATATGCATATCTGGAGCCAACTACAAAGGCTAACTCTGGGCATGGATCTACATTATTATTTGCTTATAATTATTCCATCAATAAAAATGCTGATTATATTTTCCAGACAGATTCTGATGGGCAAACTCTTCCAGAAGAGTTTTGGAGTTTTTGGGATTTGAGAAATAAATATGATTTCATCATTGGCTCGCGAAGTGGTCGCATGGATGGTTTGGGGCGTGTATTTGTAACGAAGATTTTGAGACTGGTAATTTGGGTAATTTTTGGTGTAAACATAAAAGATGCCAACACTCCTTTTAGGTTAATGAAATCTGAAAAATTAAAAACACTTTTAGACTTAATTCCAAAGGATTTCTTTTTGAGTAATGTTCTAATTAGCACACTGATTGTTTTAAAAAAACAAAATTATAAATGGAAGCCTATTACATTTAAACCTAGACAGGGTGGAATTAATTCTATTAACTTTAAAAGAATAATAAAGATTGGCATTAGTGCCGTTAGGGATTTCAAAGAAGTTAAGAGGAAGTTGGATTTAGAGAAATAATATAAATTAGTATACGCATAAAAATTGTATGGTTGAATTTTTTGGTACTGAAATTTTTTGGATAACACTGTTGATCACTATGGCGATTTTAACGCTAGTGACATTTGTTGGCTATATGTGGTGTGAATTACTTCCTGACCAATTTAAAAACAATGCTAATTTTTTTTTATCCCCAGCAATCGGTTTAGCAACATTGACGATTATTGCAAGTATTATTGGCAGGGTGTTGCCTTTAGGAAGCCAGATTATTATGATCTTCTCAATAATTATTTTACTTGCTTTGATATTTATTTTCAGACAGCATTTGCGTCAAATATTTAAAAATTCTTTAATTATAAGCATTTTTGGAATTTTCTGTGGAATAGGTATATTGGTGCCACTATTTCTTTATGGTGCATTTGATTCTCATAATGATGCATTCACATATTTAGCACATAGTGAGTGGCTTCAGAGTCATGCTTTTAAAGAGACTATTTCGATTGACAATGTAACGCCAGTAACTACTCAGATATCACTTTATCAGGCATCGGGATTTCGTATGGGCGGTTCATTTTTACTTGCGTTAATGCAATCACTCTTTAATTTGCATTGGTCATATGAAATTTATCCAGCTATAATTATTGTTGCGATTACAGCTTGTTGTCTAGCAATAGGTTTTCCTATCGCTCAAATATATCCGAATATAAGGCGTAAGACACTGTTGGTATTAATATCGTTACCGTCATTTAGTCTTGGCGGCTTAATATTCGGTGCCAGCTTTGGATTTCTACCTCAAATGATCGGTCTTACATTAGGAATTAATTTATTAATAATTATAGGCTTTTTATTTAATTGGATTGCTATTAATAATCCCGCTAGAAAGTTGGTTATAATTGCAACTTTTCCTTGCTCGTTGTTTTTAGTTGGAGTAACTTTTGCCTATTCAGAAATTCTACCATTTATATCATTAGCGATTTTGATTAGTGGCTTTATTATAATGGTTCGTTTCCGCGTATGGAAAAATATGTTAACATTTGGCAGTGCATTTTTTGGAGCTTCTATGTTGATGCTTAATATGGAAATTATCCGAGCCTACAGCGCAATAAGAGCGCAAACAAGTGCTGTTGTTGGTTCACCTGTGGAATGGTCACTGCTAGGTTATATCGCACACGCTTTTGGCGTACACGGTGGCGCCTGGGATATATTTCAGTGGACGAATCCAGGATATAATAATTTAATAATAATTATTTTTGCGTCATTTTTACTTACAATAATGATTGGTGTGGTTTTTTTGGCAAGACGTCCATTAAAATATTATTTTATTGATGGCATACTTATGCCAATAATTATTTTACTATGTATATTTATTGCGGGTATTATTTATTTTCGTCATTTCGTGCAATCGCCGTTTCCTACAGGGACAGGTCAAAGCTGGAGTCAATTTAAATTATCTGATTGGGCGCATCCATTTATAATGTCGGTAGTTTTATTTTCCTTTGTCGCATTTCAAAAAAAAATCGGGAAGAAATTTCATATCCTAATCCTATTGTTGTTTATATTTGGCCTGATGAGTTCTATTTATATAAGTATAGATCGCATTAATCCACTCGTGCAATATTATGGCAAAACTCGCAATTTAAATCAATTTTATATCAATTTTAGAAAAAAAGTTTCTCTTAATTGTCCTCAGAGTAGCACGCGCGTATACTTAGACCTTCATGGAAAAGATTTGAAATTTAGACAACTGGCTACATTGTATCTGAGCGATCGCGAAGTTATTTCAAATTGGATGGATGATGGATATATATATGGCTACCTGCCAATAAAAAGTAGAAATAAAGATTTAAAAATAGGAGACTGTTTAGTTGAATCATTCGAACAAGGAATTGAATTAAAAGATGATGAAAAAATTGGACCATTTCGAGTGAAAATTTTTAATGATAGCGCAAGAATAAAAATTATTAGCATAGTAGGTGCCTATGAACGTGAAAGTGATGGGGAGAAATATTGGAATTGGGTTAAAAACAATGTTATATTTGAAATACAATCCACACCTGTATCAGAATCTATAAATCAAACGAGGTTATTTTTTAGATATAAAACTATTGGTGTTCAAAATTTAAATTTGAGTATTATTGATAAAAATAATATATCTATTAATTTTATATTAAATCAGGATAGTGATACAATGAATACATTTGATAACATTATTGATTTGTCTCCAACTGATATTTCTAAAATTATTATTAAAACTGATGGTGAAGCACTTCGACTTAGCAAAAAGGATTCTAGAAAAGCCGCATTTCTTATTCAAGATATAAAAATTCAACCACAAAATAAATTTGACTAAAATAATTTTTATGAAATTATCGTTAATTATCTGTACATACAATATTAATGGGCGCTTAGAAAAGACACTAGATTCACTTTTGGATCAGACTTATGATGACTTTGAAGTCATAGTGATTGATGGCGCATCAACTGATGGCACGGTTGACGTAGTCAAAGCCTATGAGGAGAAATTTGCTGGTAAATTGTGGTGGGCTAGTGAAAAAGATTCTGGGATATATAATGCTATGAATAAAGGTGTGCGGATGGCTCTGGGGGCATATTTGAGTGTTGTGGGAGCTGGTGATTGGTTGGAAAAGGATGTACTTCAGGAGATTGCTAGATGTATAAGCGAAAATCCCCAGGCTGATGCTATTTATGGCAAAACCCGTATTTGGAATGGGGATATGGAAAATAGCGAGGTTGTGCAAACTTCGCCGGAAATTTTACCAACGCAACCGATGCAACATCCAGCGATTTATTATAAAAAAGAACTGCATAGTGAGTTTGGTTTGTATGATGAGAGTTATGCGATTGCGGCTGATTATTTGTTCTGCTTGAAGGCTTTCTACTTCGGCAAGGCTGTTGTGAAAATGATAGATGCCATCACCAACAATTTTGTTATGGACGGTATGAGTTCAAATAATGCCAAGGAATGTGAGGCAGAAAACAAAAGATTGCGAAAAGAGTTGGGGATAAAAACTAGTATAAAAATTTCTAACTTAATAAAAATTATTAAAAAAAGATTAAGATTTTTAAAATGATATGGAAAATAGAGATATAAATGTTTTTGTCATATCATATAATAGATTAAAGTATCTAGCGATAGCTATTGATTGGCTTGAGCAACATGGATTTGAAAAAATTCATATAGTGGATAATAATTCAACCTATCCGCCATTAATAGAATATTTAGACGCTTCAACTCACGATGTTCATCGGCTGAAGAAAAACTTTGGCCACTTGGTTGTGTGGGAATGCGAAAAATTCAGTGAAATTATTGATAATGAATATTATATTGTTACTGATTTTGATATTTTGCCAGCAGAAGAATGTCCCCGAGATGTTGCAAGTTATTTTAAGGATATTTTGGATTCGCACGGACAATTTACCAAAGTCGGTTTTGCCTTGAAGATAGACGATCTCCCTGAGCACTATGACTATAAAGAAAATGTTTTGGAGTGGGAGAGTCAGTTTTGGAAAAATAAAATAGCTGATGGTCTTTTTGATGCTTCCATTGACACTACTTTTGCTATGTATCGACCTGGGATCTATCCATCACAAAAAAAATGGTGGCGTTCTATTCGCACAGACTTTCCGTACATTGCTCGGCATCTGCCATGGTATGAAAAATCAGGTGAATTAGGTGCAGAGGATAGATATTATCAAAAGCATATTAGTAACAGGTCGTCTTTTTGGAGCGTGACGGATGTGAATTTGCTTAGAAAATATAATAATGAAATTCAGGCTGAATTAGATATTATATATGCATCCGTAAGATGGCAAATACTGCAAGTTATATATAAAACTTTGATTATTATTTTTCGTAGAGAGCAGTTTAGGAGAAAAATAGGCAAAAAACAAAAAATATTCACCGCGGATATTTCTGATATAAGGATATTGCAAAAATACAATAAGGAGCTTGTGCAAGAGATTGGCACTATCTATGCTTCAGGCGGATGGAGATTTTTTGAAAGGCTGAAAAAATTCAGAAAATAATTATTTCTTTACCGTGTTATTCAAAAACCACTCATATGTCATTCTAATTCCATCTGGAAGCACAATTTTATGATGCCAGCCTAAATCATGAAGCCTGGATACATCCAACAGTTTTCGTGGCGTGCCATCTGGTTTGGCTGTGTCATTGATAATTTCTCCTTCAAAGTCAACTGTTTCTTTGATGAGGATAGCTAGATCTTTGATTTTTATATCCTCACCAGTTCCAATATTGACTATTTCACCATCAGAATAATTGTTCATTAGAAATATGCAGGCGTCAGCCAGATCATCCACATGTAAAAATTCACGCATTGGCTCACCAGTGCCCCACATCACAACTTCCTTTGCGTTTGCTAGTTTGGCATCGTGAAATTTGCGCAGAAGCGCTGGGAGGACATGGGATGACTCTAGGTCGAAATTATCATTTGGACCATAAAGATTGGTTGGCATCACAGAGATGAATTTCGTGCCATATTGCTTGTTGTATGCTTGGCACATCTTGATGCCAGCAATTTTGGCAACCGCATAGGCCTCATTAGTTTTTTCTAGTGATCCAGTCAAAAGGTATTCCTCTCTGATTGGCTGGGCGCAATCTCGGGGATAGATACAAGAACTTCCCAGAAACAGCAGTTTTTTTACGCCATTTAAACAGGCATTGTGGATAATATTATTTTGTACTTGCAGGTTTTCAAAAATGAATTCGGCTGGATAGGTACTATTGGCATGAATGCCTCCAACTTTGGCGGCAGCCAAAAAAACATACTCAGGTTTTTCTTTGGCAAAAAAATCTGAAACATTCTGATAATTCAGAAGATCAAGTTCTTCTCTGGTTTTGGTTATGATATCACTAAAACCATTAGACTCTAGATTTCTCATTATGGCAGAGCCAACTAGACCTCGATGTCCAGCAATATATATTTTTGAATTCTTATCCATAGCTTTGTAAACTTTACGAACTTTTGACTTTATAACTAAATTACACCTTCTTCTTTAAGATCAGATTCCATCATAATCCGAACCAATTCTTTGAATTTAGTTTTTGGAGTCCATTTAAGAAGTCTCTTGGCTTTTGATGGGTCGCCTAACAATATATCAACTTCGGCTGGTCGATAATATCTCGGGTCGATTTTGATAATAGTTTTCTTAGTTTTTTTGTCGATGCCAACCTCTTTTTCTTTTTTGCCTTTCCACATCAAATCAATGCCTGCTACTTTGCAGGCTTCTTCGACAAATTCTCGCACAGAATGAGTTTCACCTGTGGCCAGAACAAAATCATCAGCTTTTTTCTGTTGAAGCATGCGCCACATACCTTCCACATAGTCCTTGGCATAGCCCCAGTCTCTTTTGGAATCAATGTTTCCGAGGTACAGGCAATTGTCTTTTCCAGCTAAAATTCTAGCTAGGGCTCGGGTTATTTTTTTGGTCACAAATGTTTCTCCGCGTCTTGGTGATTCATGATTGAAAAGAATTCCATTGCAAGCATACATATTATAACTCTCACGATAATTTACAGTAATCCAATATGAATACATCTTGGCACAGCCATATGGAGAACGGGGATAGAATGGAGTCGTTTCTTTTTGTGGAGTTTCTTGAACTAAACCAAAAAGTTCACTAGTGGAAGCTTGATAAAATTTTGTTTTAATTTTCGCGTCTTTGATGGCATCCAGCATACGAACTGTTCCAAGGCCAGTTACATCGCCAGTATATTCTGGATTATCAAAACTAACCTTGACATGGCTTTGAGCAGCCAGATTATATATTTCATCCGGCTTTATTTTTTCTATTAGGCGAGAAATGCTGGAACTGTCAGATAAGTCTCCGTAATGTAAAAACATTTTTACATTATTGATATGTTGATCTTTGTAGAGATGATCAATACGACCAGTGTTAAAAGAACTGGATCTTCTAATTATGCCATGGACTTCGTAGCCTTTCTCGAGTAGTAATTCTGCTAAATATGAGCCATCTTGCCCAGTGATGCCAGTGATAAGTGCCTTTTTCATGCTAATACGTGTTACTTATTTGTTTAACTTAAATAAATTATAGCTATTTTGAAACAAATAGGCAAGCAACAGATTAAGATACATTTTTATATTTTGCAAACGTATCCCCCCCATGACCGTTCTAAGCAGAAAAAACATTCTGACATTCTGCAGAATATCAGAATGTTTATGTGATTTGTTAAGTGAGATTGGGGCAAGAAGAGATTATGCTGAGTGAATAAACAGAGAAATTTGTAACGAACGATTGACAGGCAGGCATTGAATTTAGTATAATATAGTCATGAAAATTACTAGGTGCGATATTTGCAAAAGGCAATTAAATAATAGGTCAAGCTAAAAAATATGGAAAATAAAAAAACCTATGCAGAGGATCATGTGTTGGCGATGTTCGAGGAAATTAAAAGTCAAAATAATCTTGTTATTGAGCAATATTCCAGTATTAATGAAAAATATGATAGCTTGAATGAGAAATATGACGGATTGAATGAAAAGGTTGATTTGATTTTGGAAGATGTTGACGAAATAAAATCCAATATTGTGGATATTAAAGCTGAATTGAAGGTTATGAATGGTAAAATTGATAATAAAACTGAAAAGATTATTAGTGATGATCATGAAAATCGCATAGTTAAATTGGAAGAAGTGACTTTGATAACCGGATAGGACAAGAATTTTTTTAAGCATTGGAAAGCAGGGCTAGGCTCTGTTTTTTTTGTATCAAAACATTTAGCTAGATATTATCTAGGTTTGGCTATATAATTGTAATATGACAAGTTATATTAAAAAATTTATCTTGCAAAAACCAGCTTATCGTCCGATGGCGATGGTGAGCATTGTTTTGTTTGCGGGGGTGGCGCTGGTGCTTTCGTTGTATCGGTCATTTAATCATGATGAATTTGAGGCTATTCATTCGGGTTGGAAGATTTTTGCGGGTGAAAAGATTTATGTGGATTTTCTGCAACAGCATCACTTCATGCTCTATTATGTTTTGAGCGATTTGATTTCTTTGGTTGGTACGGGCGTGAAAGCCATCATTGCTTCCAGATTGTTGTCATTGGTGATGGCTGTTGGGGTGGCGGGACTAGTGTATCGAATTGCCAAAATAGCCTATGACAAGAATGTCGCATTGCTGAGTGTGTTCTTTTTATCTTCGACAGTCATTTTCTTGCAGAAGATTTTGGAAGTGCGACCAGATGTGCCATTGGTACTGTTTGAACTTTTAGCAGTGTTTTTCTTGTTGCGCTTCTTTGAGACGAAAAAACTTTGGCAACTTTTGCTGAGCGCCACAACTTTGTTTGTGTCTTTTCTGTTTTTGCAAAAAGCAGTATTTCTGATTTTTTTGATTGGCCTGATATTTGTGTATAAACTTTGGAAAAAAGAAATTGTCTGGAGAGATTTTTGGATCTTTTGGGGGATGATGGCAGTTTTTTCTGGACTGTTCACATGGTATGTTGCGATTACCTTCACTTGGTCGGAATATTTTTTCTTGAACTGGCTAATCAACGCCAATTTGCTCAATACTTTTCCATTGTATAAATATTTCTTGATTTCAATGGGGCAAAACCCGTTGGTGTGGATTTTGTTTGTAGTTGGCATTGTTGAAATGATTCGCAAAAAAACCTTCAATATCATCGCTTTCTTGGCCTTGGGGATGTTGAGTTTCATCTTTGCGACTAAGTCACCCTTTCCGCAATATTATCTAACTTCAATGCCATTCATTGTGATAGTAGCACCAGTACAATTGTTTAGAATATTTGAATGGAAAAAACAGGTGGCAATTTTTTTGATGCTGGCAACAATTGCTGGCTCATTAGGTGTTTTGTATTATGTTAGTGAAAATAATAAGAAACAATTGCAAAAAATTGATTATGTTTTGTCGATCACAGATGTAAATGACCGTGTTTATGATGGCGATGCCAATTTCAATGTGTTTCACAAAGACCTGGATTATTTTTGGTTTTCAACGAAACCAAAAACAGGCGTGCTGACCTCATATCGACTGATGCGTGAATATGATTATAATGCCTATGCCTTGATTGATAAATTCAAGCCAAAAATCATTTCCAATTCATTTATCAAAACAAAAAATCCAGCTGTGGCAGACAATTATGCAAAATCTGATAGGTATGGTGATTTGTATTTACGCAAGTAAATCTGGCTTTCGTAATCAACTCCTTCCGGTCGCAGATATGAAAATGAATCGCCAGTAACCTTTTTGGATAAAAATTGGGATGCGCTCAAGGCAAGCACGAGTAAGCTAAGTGCAACAAAGGCCAGTAATGTTTTTTTTACATATTTTACTTGCTTAAATTATTTTTTTCTTCGTGATATTCTTGATCGGCGTTTACATTCCAGATATTGCGCTTGGATGCATTAATGATATTGTCAGCGGCATATATACCAGTTAGAATAGAATGATCCATATTGTTATATTTAAACATCCCATAGCGTCCAATTGGCTGGAGGTTGGTGAATTTTTCTAGGTATTCGCGGACAATTTTTATATTGGTCGGATATGTCGCATCATAAACAGGATAAGCCTTGGGAACGCGAGCTACAAATCCATCCACAAAGTCATTTTGTTTGCCCAGACCTATTTTTTCTAATTCCTGCATTCCTAATATTAATAAATCTTTATCAGGCATATTCCAAAAATCATCTCCTTCAGTGCAAAAATATTCCAGCCCAAGGGTCGTTTGAGTTTCATCGGCAATCATAAATGGACTCCAGGCTTTGAAATTTTGAATGCGTCCCATTTTAACTTCGGGTGAATGAATGTAGATCCAAGTGTCTGGAAATGGATTCTGCGATTTCAGTATGACGCTGATAGCGATGAAGCTACGGTAAGTAAGTTTTTGTGCAGCTTCAAGTACCTCAGTTGGTGCACTGGGCGAGAGACGCTTAATGAGTTCGGTGATAGGCATTGAAGAGAGAAAATTGTTTGCAAAATATTCTTGTTTACTACCAGTGGTATCTTGGATGATGACACTTTCGGTTGTAAAATTGTTGTGGTTTATTTTAATTACAGAATGCTCTTTGGATAGTTGACCACCCATGCTTACAATATTTTCAGCCATTTTTTCATACATCATGCCAGGGCCGAATTTTGGGTATTTGAATTCATCGATGAGGGTTTTTATTTTGCCAGACTTATCATGGAAAAGCGCATTTTTGATGGCACTAGCCATGGAAAGCCCCCTAATCCTTTGTGCGGCCCACTCAGCCTGAATTTGATTGCAGGGAATACCCCATAACTTCTCTGTGTAGGTTTTGAAAAATACATTGAAAAGCTTCTTTCCAAATCTGTTAGAGACCCATTGTTCAAAGGTTTTTTCTTCCTGGTATGGTTTTATTTGTATAACTATGTAGCTTAAAAGAACTTGGACAGAAGTTAAAATGCCAAGTCCGAGTAGGGCATTCATAGCTTTGATTGGATAATCAAAAAACTTGTTTTGATAATAAATGCGAGATAGGCGAGGACGAATGAGAAAATCGTCCCTGAGGGTTTCATCCCAAAGTTCATTAACTTCTTTCGATTTTGTGAAAAACCTGTGACCACCAAGATCAAAACGATTTCCCTTGAATTCTAGTGTTTTGCTGATTCCTCCAACGATTTTTTCTCTCTCGAAAATAATAACAGATTTGTTATTCTTGATTAGCTTATTTGCGCCTGCCAGTCCAGATGGTCCTGCTCCAAAAATAATGACATCGGCTTTGTTTTCCATGATATTTATGCGTTTAGATTATAAATTTAAAAAACGAATTTTTTTCTCATTCCAAAATTCCAAAATAGCACAATAAGGACGGCAATTGCTTTTGCGAGCATATCCTTGAATGTGTGTAGATTGGAAATGTCAATGAGAAGCCACAAAAAAAGATAGCTTAGTAATAATCCGCCGATGCCAATGATAGCAAATAATGCGAATTCTTTTTTGAAATTGCCAGTATGACTGAAAACCCAAAATATGCTAAGAATATAATTTATGATTAGTCCGAACAAAAAACTGATAGTTTGCGCGATAAGATAGTGAAAATGCAATGTATTAACAACGATAAAAAATGCCCCCATATCTACAATCGTCGAAGCGCCACCTACAAATAAATATCGAAAAAATTGGATGTGTGTCGCATCCGATTTTAGTATAAATATTTTTTTTGTTAATGCAATCATTGTGATTCTAAAAACACCCGATTCGACGGGCGCTTAAATTGTATCATTTGAAATGATTATTGACAAAGAACAGTGATTTTCGGTTATCCACAGGTGGATTTGTGTTTGTGTTGCCTATAATTGTAAATTGGCTTAAAATATAAAGGTAAATAAATATTGGAGTTTATGCATAGTCTCAGGAGATTATAGATAAGCTTTTTAAAAAAAACATGGAAGAAAACCCATATTTGTCAGTTGTTGTGCCATTATATAATGAAGAAGGAAATGTTGGGTTGTTGCACAAAAGAATCAAGGATGCCTGTGTGGCTTTGGGGAAGAGTTATGAGATTATTTTTATTGATGATGGGTCGAAAGACAAAACTGCGCAGGAAGCGGTTGGTTTGACTCCGTTGAAGTTTATTCTTTTTCGCAAAAACTTTGGCCAAACAGCTGGTTTTGACGCAGGTATTAAAGAAGCCAAGGGAGAAATCATCATTACAATGGATGGTGACTTGCAAAATGACCCGGCTGACATTAGTTCACTTTTGGATAAAATGAAAAGAGGCGATTATGACGTTGTTTCTGGTTGGCGATTTCATCGAAAAGACACTTTTTCCAAAAGATTTTTTTCTCGTGGTGCCAATTTGTTGCGCAAGATTTTGATTCAAGACAAAATCCATGATAGCGGTTGCAGTTTGAAGGCCTACAAGCGTGCTTGTTTCGCGGAGGTGGATTTGTTTGGTGAAATGCATCGTTTTATGCCAGCGATTTTGGAAATGCAAGGTTACAAAGTTGGCGAGGTGATTGTTTCGCATCATGCACGTGTGCATGGACAAACCAAATACAATTGGAAGCGAGCTATCAAAGGCTTTGTGGATATGGTTTCTATTTGGTTTTGGCGGAAATATGCCAATCGACCAGTTCATCTTTTCGGTGGATCTGGAATAGCTTTGTCATTTGTTGGAACAATAATCTTGGTTTGGATGGCAGTTGAAAAAATCTTTTTCAAAGCTTCTTTGTCAGAAAAGATTTGGCCACTCGTGGGCTTGTTCTTCATTCTGGCTGGTATCCAATTGTTCATCTCAGGACTTCTAGCAGACATTCTAGTAAAGAATTATTACAAGAATCAGAATCGAATGAATTATAGTATCAAGGAAATTACTAATAATTAAAAACATATTAACACGTTAACATGTTAACAAATTAGCAAAATAAATAGAATGCTAAAATGTTAAAATGCTAAAATGTTTCATGAATTATTATGAAAATTGGAGTAATTGGAATTGGCTTTGTGGGTTTGCCATTGGCAGCGTCTTTCGCGAAGATGGGCAACTCAGTTTATTGTTTGGATACGGATGCTAAAAAAATTGAAGGACTAAAAAATGGAATTTTGCCAATCAATGAGGCTGGACTAGAAGATTTGGTTGAATTTGGAATGAAGCATAATTTGCTACATTTCACAACTGATTATGATGAAACTTTAGCGAATGCAGAAATTGTATTTGTGGCTGTCGGCACACCTCCTGGTCAAGACGGAAGCGCTGATTTGCGCTACGTGGAAAGTGTGGCACATGAAGTTGGCAGTCGCATGAAGAATCCTGTGATTGTGGTGGACAAATCAACTGTGCCAGTGGGGACAGCTGACAAAGTGAAAGCTATCATTCAAGCTGAGCTGGACAAGCGTGGAGAGAAAATTGAATTTCATGTAGTGAGCAATCCTGAGTTTATGGCAGAGGGTCGAGCTGTGAAGGATATAATTGAACCGAGTCGAGTTGTGGTTGGTTCAGATAATCTAGAAGTTGCAGAAAAACTTAGGCAACTGTATAAACCATTTATGCTGAGCGGAGATCGTTTTCATCATGTGGGTGTGCATGAGGCTGAGCTTATCAAATATGCATCAAATACTATTTTGGCGCAAAAAATATCATACATCAACACCATTGCGGCAATCAGCGATGTGCTTGGGGCAGATGTGAGTCAAATTGCTAAGGGTATGCGCAGCGATCCGAGAATTGGAAGTAAGTTTTTATTTGCAAGTTGTGGATATGGTGGCAGTTGTTTCCCGAAAGATGTGCAAGCCTTGATTAAGTTTGCTGAAAAAATAAATCTTCCTGAGCCATATCTGAATCTTTTGCGGGCAATTGAAGAGGTTAATAATTATCAAAAATCAGTTATTGCGAAAAAGGTCGTTGCTCGTTTTGGCGAGAATTTGTCGGGAAAGAAATTTGCACTTTGGGGCTTGGCCTTCAAGGCTGAGACTAATGATATGCGTGAATCAGCAGCAATCACTATTGTTTCTGAATTGATTGATAGGGGAGCAGAAATTGTGGCCTATGATCCATTGGCAGTCAAAGAAGCCCGAGAGGTTTATTTGGCAGACAAAAAGGGTGTTAGCTATGAAGATCATGATAAATATAGCATCCTGGATGGTTGCTCAGCGCTTATAATTGCAACTGAGACAGAAGAATATCGCTCTCCAGATTTTGAGCGAATCAAGGCATCTTTGCTGGAACCAGTTTTGTTTGATGGGCGAAATCTTTTCGAAATAGCAATGATAAAAAATGCTGGCTTTGAATATTATGCAATCGGTCGTGGGGATAAAATATAAAATTTAGCAAATTGATATCGGGTGATGGCAACATTGCCCATTATTTGTTAAAGTAGATTATATGAAGATTCTATTCTTCAATTATGAATATCCGCCACTTGGCGGTGGCGCAGCGAATGCGACCGCCTATATTTTGGCAGAATTTTCCAAAATTCCAGACTTGGAAGTTGATTTGGTGACCTCATCAATCGATGAAAAATATCATCTAGATGAGATTAGTGGGAAAATTCGCGTGCATCGATTGCCGATTGGAAAAAATTCGACCAATCTGCATTTTCAATCACAAAAAGATTTGCTGGTCTATTCTTGGAAAGCTTATCAATTTTCCAAAGAACTTATTGCAACCAACAAATATGATTTGACACACTCATTTTTTTCCATTCCATGCGGATTTTTGTCGATGCTGTTGAAAAGAAAATACGACTTGCCATACATCGTGTCTTTGCGCGGGTCCGATGTGCCTGGGTATAGCGAAAGATTTGATTTGGCCTATTATGTTTTCACGCCCATCATCAAATATGTTTGGAAAAAATCCGATGCTGTGATTTCCAATAGTGTGGGACTCAAAGAGTTGGCGCTCAAGGCTAAGGCCAATCAAGAAGTTGGAATTATTTTCAATGGTATTGATATTGATAATTTCAAACCTGACCCAAGCAAAAAATCAACGGACAAATTTATCATTACTCCTGGCGCTTCACGTGTGACCAAGAGAAAAGGTTTAGATTTTTTGATCAAGGCGGTAGCACAACTTTTGCCAAAATATCCAAACATTTTTTTGAAAGTGCTGGGGGATGGAGACGAGAAAGAAAATTTGATGACTATGGTTTCCGAAATGAAATTGGAAAACTCAGTGCAATTTGTTGGTCGTGTTCCACGAGATGAGACGGCACCCTATTATCAAGAAGCTAGTTTGTTTGTATTGCCATCTTTCAATGAGGGCATGAGCAATGCGATGTTGGAAGCCTTGGCAGCCGGTCTTCCAATTGTGGCCACCAAGACTGGTGGGACTGATGAGTTAGTTACTGAAGGTCAAAATGGCTTGGTGATTGAGATGGGCAATGTTGAAGATTTGGCAGAAAAAATTGAAGCGATTATTTCCAATCCAGAATTGTGCGCAAAGATGGGACAAGCAAGTCGCAAAGTGGCGGAAACAATGAGCTGGGGGCAGGTGGCGCAACAATACTTCGAACTCTATGGAAAAATTAAAAAATTAAAGGATTAGTGGATTAACGAATGAACAAGAAATTAAAATTTTTATTGAAAATAACAGTTAGTTTGCTTTTTCTTTTTTGGATTGTTTTTAAAGTTGATTGGCAGGAAGTTTTGACGCTGCTGAGTAAAGTTGAAATAAAATATATTATCCTGTATTTTTTCGTTTTAATTGCAGGAATTGTTGTATCAGCTCATAAGTGGAAAAAACTAGCCGAGTTCAAGGGCATTCATTTGCCACTGCGTGATTTTTTCAAATTTTATTTAGCTGGAACTTTTATTAATAATTTTATGCCGTCATTCATTGGTGGGGACACTTTTCGTGCCTATCAAATTGGTAAGACTGAAAAGAAATATTCGCAGGCCGCTTCATCGGTAGTAATGGATCGCTTGACGGGTCTTTTTGGAGCGATGGTGCTGACTTTGTTTTTTTCGCTGTTAAATTTCAGCACGGTTTTGTCCAAGCACATTCTGGTTGTTCTCAATCTGGGTGTGCTAATTGGAATAATGCTTATTCTATTGTTCTTTGCTACTAGAAATTTTTCTTTTTGGAAAAAGTTGTCATTGCACAAGTTAGGAGTGGCTAAATATGTGCCAGAGAAAATCTTGAATTTTTTGACCGAAATGACCAATTATCACAGCAATTCAGGCGTGCTGTGGCGTGCTGTGGCAGCTTCTGTGGCCTTTGGCATAATTGGACTAGCTTTGACCAATTTCGTGCTATTTTTGGCTCTGGGAGCCAAAATAAATGTCCTAGATTTCTTGTCAGTTATATTCCTCATTAGCTTCGTTTCCGCTATCCCAATTAGCATTAACAATATCGGCGTGAAGGAATGGGCTTATGTCACATTCTTTGGTTTCTTTGGTATCAGTCCGGCGCTAGTCATCACCGTAGCTATCCTCAGTCGCTTTCTCCAAATGCTCCTAAGTTTCTTGGCTTTGCCGGTGTATTTGAAGAATAAGTAAATCATTCTTGTGAATAAAAAAAAACGAGATTGCAATCTCGTTTTTTGTTTTTCGTTAGTATTTTTTCATAATCTTAATGAAGTTGTCTGGACGATTTCCGATTTCTATTTTCCAGACTGGATTGGGATCGTTGTAATCTTCTGCAACTTTGATTCCAGTTTCTTTTTCAAGCCATTTGGCATTGTTTTGTAGGTAGCGGATTTGTCCGCGACGAGTCAGGGCTAAATAGTCTAAAGAATATTGCCCAGTCTCTAGATTGTAATCAGTGATACATCTGCCGACAAAAAATTCACAAACACCATAATAATCTGCCCAGATGGTGATGTTTTTAGCATTGGGCAAGGCATTGAGATATTGTGCTGCTTCATAACCGCCATAGCCCCAAGCATCAGAAATCAAATCTTTTTTAGGCAAGAGTGAACCAGTGTAGTTGAAATAGAAAGGCTTGATGGAAAAGACGATAGCTGAAGAAAAGATTATCAAGATGAGGGTGATAGCAATATTTAAATTGAGAACATTCTTGATTTTTATTTTTTGAGAAATTTGCCAAAGTCCGATGCCACCCAGAAAAGCAATCATCGGATAAAGGATGATGCTATAGCGGACGATAGAGGTAATGCCTATGATAACTGAAGCGGTGTAATAAATCAGAATAAAAGATGTGGCAGAAATAACCAAGAAAGCCTCGGATGATTTTTTGGTGAAAAATGTTTTGAGCCAAACAAATAACACAGCCAACAATGCAATCGGTGTGATAGAAAAAACTAGTGGATTGAATTCAAAAAGAAATTTTTCCCACAGCGTGATGGAATAGCCATAGTCATCAATATATTTCAATTCTTTTACATCAAAGGGCACCATTTCAAAAAGTTGCCAATGCTGAACAACATTGCGACCAACAAGCAATATGACAAAAATTGAAAAAACCAGAGCTAATACAATTTTTGAAATCGTGATGAATGTCTGAGAATATTTTTTTAGCCAAAGTGAAAGTGTGCTTCTAAAAATGAATTGATCGAGCAGGAAGATTATAGACACAATAGTAATTGTCCAGACGATTGATTGCATAGCTCCAAAGCCCAGAGTCAAACGATAGAGGTAAATTGGTTTGATGATGATGGCGGGCAGGAAAATGGCAATGACAGCTAGCGCGCCGGCAACGATGATTGCCAGATTAAAAATTTGCGAGACAAAATATTTTTTAATTTCAGCCTGGGTGTATTTTTCGCAGATAAACAGGTAGTAGAAAAAAATATTGAAAAAGAAAAAAGGCAGAAGAATGTTGGCAGTGTATTTGGAAAGCATGGTTAGACCGACAAAAAGCGCTGTCAGAAAAACAAATTTCTTTTGATTATGTTTCAAGACAGCTAGATAGGAAAAAATCGCGGCCGCGCTGAAAGACCAAAACAAAGCATCGGGATTGATGATTTGTGAGATGCCGATGAGAATGGGGGAAAGCGCCATCAAAACGACACTCCACAAAGCAATCCATTCATTTTCTGTGACCCTTTTGATAATCCAAAAGAAGTATAGTAATAGGAGACTGTTAATAATTAGAATTGGCAAACGAAAAGCAAGATTGATGTTTTCAGTTCTGGAAACATCAAATGTTCGCAGATCCGCATCAACTTTGGTGGTGTGACTAGTCGGATCTTTTTCTACGAGGAGTCCAACACCTGAAAACATGGCCACCGTGATGCCGGGTTTGTCATTGATGAGCGTTTTTTTGAGATTGAAATCACTCAGTGCTTGCCAATATTGCGGGATCCGTTCGTAGGTCCAATAGTGCTCATCGGCTGTCACAAATTTCGTCAGATGCTGAAAACCAAAAGCAAAAAAAAGTCCCACAGACAAAATGAGTAGAAATAGGACAGATATTTTTTTATTTTGCATATTATTTTTTGATGGAATTAGTTTCAACAATTTTAACGAAATTATTAGGTCGGCCACCCAATTCTATTTTTTGCACAAAATTCTCACTGTTATAGATATCCATAAATGAGGCGCCATTGATTGAAATGATGCCACTCATTTTGGTGGTGCGACTCTTGCGACCAGAGGAGACGACGAAATAGTCAATCTGACGGGTAGCAAAAGTTTTGGCCGAAAGCGCCGAATGACATTTGCCGACAAAAAAGACACAGACACCCTGTTTGTCTGTCCAGATATTTAAATTATGAGCATTGGGCAAAGAGTTGAGATAATGAGCCGCCTCATAGCTACCTTCACCCATATCCTTAATATCGAGATAATATTTTTCTGGTAGTAGAGCAGAAACATAACTCATATAAAATGGTTTACTTTGCCACAGAGAAGTGAAAAGCACAATCAACAATCCAACAAAAAATACAATTTGTTTGCTGAATATTTTTTGGGCGTCATCATTTTTTTTCAAGACGAACAGTCGAAAAATCTCACTACAAGCAATGCCGGCAATGATGAAAATAATCGGAAAGACGACTATTTGATAGCGAATGATGGAAGCGACATGTGACGCCACGGCGCCAAGATAGTAGGCGATAATAAATAGCATCAAATAGAAAGCGGTCAGGACAGATTGTTGATTTAATTTAGCTTTATTCTGCAGGGCTAAAACTAGAAAGGCCATGATTGCTAACAGAGCAACAACAGAAATTCCAAAAATCATTGGATAAAAATTGGACAAGAAAAAACCAAGTACGCTAGTGGCGGCAAAAGATGATTTTGGCGAAGCGAGGATATTTTCAAAATCAAAAAACTTCATGCTGAGATAGACATTGGTGAGAGTGGCTAGGATAGATGCTAGAAAAAGACTGCTGATGCCAACAAACAATGCCCGTTTGAATTTTACAAAAAATTTCACAACCGCGCTCATTAGGAAACTTTTAAACAGTAAGAGGTCTAGCAAGATAAATCCTAGGAGGCTGGCGAAGAATGGCCAGAGTGGTTCGAAGGCTTGGCTGTAAATGGTGCCAATCAGGACTCGACTTGGTTTTTCCCAAACGCCTGGGTAGCAAGCATAGAAAATTGCAAAAGACAGTGCAACTAGCAAACAATAATTTAGCAGATGTTTTTTAAGATAGATATAGAAAGATTCTTGAGAATATTTGGCGTGATTGAAAATGTATTCGGCAAAAATAAGCGCCAAAAAAAAGAAATAGAGAATATTGGCCGTGTATTTGGTGAGAATACCAAGACTCAAAAAAAGCGCGCTCAAAAAAAGATCAGTTTTTCGAATGCTTCGGAGATAAATTAGATAGGTGATGATGGAAAGTGTCACAAAAATCCACAGAATTGAATCAGGATTGATGATTCTGGCATTGCCAAGCATAATTGGAGAAAGTCCAATGAAAGTGATTGATAAAAGCGCGCTAGTTTGTCCAATTAGTTTTTTGAGCAGGAGGTAAAAAATTGGCAGTGACAGGATAACAAAAAGCCAAATTGGAAAGCGGAAAGCATAATTAAAATTTTCAATAGATTTTTCTGATATAATTTCATTGTTAACCCACGGCATATTTTCAAAATATTGCGGATTTTTTTCGAAAAAAAGACCAGTGCCAGACAGGACGGCCACAGTCAGGCCCGGTTTGTCACTGACCCGACTGTTGTACCAATCTTTTTCCCCGACATTTTTCCAAAAATCTGGAATGCGATCAAAAGTCCAAAGCGGTTCATCAACGATAGCCATTTTGCCGATGTGATAATTGCCAAATAAGAGCGAAGTCAACATGATGGAAAAAATTGCGATTGCAATTAGCGCTGAGTTTTTTGTTTTTGGCTGAGTGTTTTCAGTTAGGATCCGTTTATCGCTATTCAAGCCGCGTAGGACGATGAACAATGCTAGTGCTAGAGCATATATGGCGTTGATCATACCGATGTTTGGATTAAGTTCGGTGGTTTTTTGCAAGCCATACATAAAAATAATTTCTGTTGGCAGAAATAAAAGCAACATTTTTTCCAAGAAATGTGACAAGTTCAATTTATTTTTTAGTAAATAAAAGCCAATGCCAATGGCTGAAATTAGCAAATAGGCAAAATAAAATATATTGAGGTCAAATGAATTGTGGAGCAGACGAAAGACTTTTTCTTGGGAGGCCAGAAAAAAGAGGGAATTTAGGCCGAGTAGAGTGGACAGGAATAGCAGCAATAGATTGGTCTGGTCTTTGAAAAACTCTCGCAATTGATTTAACATGACGTTTGATTTGTTACGGATTATGTAATAAAATAGAAGTAGCTTACAAGGCTTATTTTACTATAAATTAAGGAAAAAAACAAAGTGAATAATTATTTCAAAAAGTATTGGTTTGTGGGGTTGATTGTGGCTATTTTGGCGCTGGGAACGTTCTTACGCGTCTATCATTTTGCGGATTGGTTGCATTTCGAGTTAGATCAGTCTCGCGATGCTATAGTGATTGATTTGGCAGTGGAGGAAGGCGCAGCGAATTTGCCACTTTTGGGACCCAAGGCGGCCGGGTCATTTTTGCGGCTGGGACCAATCTTTTATTATTTTGAATACATTAGTGCCAAAATTTTTGGCAACACACCCGCTGGCATTGCAACTGTCAATCTGATTTTTTCTATTCTGACCTTGCCGTTGTTCTATCTTTTTGTGCGTAGATATTTTGAGCGAAAAATATCTATGGCACTTTTGGCGGTTTTTTCCACCTCACTTTTTTTGATTATGTATTCGCGTTTTGCGTGGAACCCGAACAATTTGCCATTTTTCATCCTGCTGACTTTCTATGCACTATTGCAAACTGTTGATCCCGATGAAAAAAGAAAGGGTTGGTGGGCGGCGGTGGCGTCTGGCGCAATGGCCATCACTACTCAATTGCATTTCGTGGCGTTCTTGGTGGTGCCAATGGTGACTGTGGTTTTTCTAGTGATTAAGCGACCGAGATTGAGACTGATTCATTGGTTTGCAGCAGTCTTGATTTTCGTGGTTCTGTATATTCCGCCGATTGTGAATGATTTTGGCACAGGCGGGGCAAATATCAAGCAATTTGCCAAAGTTTTCACCAAGAAATCAACTAAAAACGACAATTCTCTTTTTGAAAAGGCTGTTCGAAATTATAAAGAAAATTCACTCAGCTATTTATTGTTGGTGAGTAGTTATCAAAAGGCGGAGTTGCCAAAAGTTAATTATAAGGTTGTTCCCGCAGTTTTGGTTTGTGATGAAGATTGCACAAAAGGGACACCAATGGGGATCTTGTCAATAATTTTGTTTTCAGCTGGCATAATCCTGCTGGCATATAATTTGATAAAAGTTTGGCGCCAGGAAAACAGTCCACAGCGAGATTTCATCATTTTGATTTGTTTGTGGTTTGGCGTTTCTTTTGTGGCTTTCACGCCAATTGCCTATGATTTTGCGCCAAGATTTTTCTTGCTAGTGGCTGGATTGCCATTTATCTTCTTGGGATTGATGTTGCAATTTTTTGGCCAGATAATTAAAAATAGGCGAGCTGCACTTGTGGCGTTGATTGTGATTGTTGCAATTGTTTTGTTTTCCAATTTGCGCGAAACACAAGCCAGATTTTCGCAATTGAGTAGAGCACCATTTGAAAATTTCAAAATCAAAGCTGACAGAATTCTCAAAGAACAAGAGCGGGTGACCATGCTTCAGCAAGAAATCATTACTGATTATATGGAAGAATTTTATAAGAAAAATAATTTCCCGATCTATTTGGATAGTGACCCATTTTATCGTCGAGCTTTTTTATATAATCTGGAGCAACGTCAGATTCCGCGCGATGATATGCGCAACAACAAGATATACCGCGATAGCAATTATTTTCTGATTTATCCATCGGGGGATAATTTGGATGCTGAACTGGATGATTATACAGATAAATTTGAAATTATTGGTCAAAAAGAATTTGGGACATTGCTAGTGTTTAATTTGGTGCCTAAAAAAGAATTTATTACCACCGACAGTCAGGAATTTAGGCCAAAGGGCAAACCACAGAGTGGCCCAAATGTGCCAGTGCGTTTCCGCTGGGAGGAAATTTTTGCTGAAGACAGTGAAGAAGAATAATTATTATATATAAAAAAATGTTAGACAAAAAAAAGTTCTTTGCCATTTTGTTTTTGGTAGTTTTGTTGGGCGGGTTTTTGCGCATGTATAAATTGGGTAATTCTTCATTTGTAGCGGATGAATTTTTGGATGTAAACGCCAGTTATGGCTATTTCAAAACTGGTGATTGGCATGCTTGGGATTTCAATTTAGAAACCTCAGCAGAGCGCTTGAATGACCCAAGTGATGAGCGTGCCTGGATTTATCGCTGGCAAATGGCACAATTATATAAATTCTTTCCACCTACAGAGACTACAGCTCGCGCCGTGAGTGTTTTTTGGGGTATGATTTCCATTGGTGCGATGTATTTGGTGGCAACCAGCTTCACCAAGAAACGAGCTATCGGTCTATTGAGCGCAACTTTGTTTGCCTTGAGTGTTTCTGGTATCATTTTTGATCGACATGTGCGAATGTATGCGATGTTTTTTCCAATCTTTTTGTTGTTTTCGTGGTCAACTTTCAAATTTTTGGAAAGAAAATACGAGGGCAATGTGGCTTGGATAAAAAAAGTTAATGTTGAATACGGATTGAATTTGATGTATTTGATGCCGATACTGACACTGGGAGCACTGAGTTTCCACTTGCATCAACTCACCGCTAATATTGCCATTGTTGTCGCAGTGTATCTTGTTGTGCGTTTGGCAAGTGTCTATCGCAAAACAAAATCATGGCAAAATAAGTATGCGGTGATGTTGGCCATAGCTGTGGCGGGATTTGTTTTGGTTGAAATTTTTGCCAAAGACTTAGTGGCACAATTTTTAGGAACCTTAGTTTTCTTCACCACACATTGGAGTTATTTGGCTATCGTTTTACGGGATTATAATGATGTTTTGATTGCGATTGCTTTTGCAATACTCGGAATTTATTATTTAGTCAAAACAAGATTCTTGGGCAAAGAAGCTTTGTGGCTGTCGATTTCATTTTTCGTGCCACTACTGTTTGCCATTTTTATGTGGCGTAGAAATGTAGGTGAACAATATATCTTCTTCATCCAATCTTTCGAAATGATTTTGATTGCAACGGGAATTTATGCAGTGGCCGTGTTTTTCCAAGACAGTTTGTTGAAGTATAATAAAAAACCATTTTATATCGCAATTATTGTAGCTTTCTTGATTTTGCCAAATTATGCCTATTTTTTCCAAGAAAACAGTGTCTATCAGCAAACCTCGCGTTCAGAAAATCCGAACTATCGTAGTGTTTTCACCTATTTCAAGAAAAACAAAAAACCGAATGATGTTTTGATCACTCGAGATTTCCGCAATTATTATTGGAGTGGACAGAAAGTTGTAACCTTTGATTTTGGTGGGGAATTGTCACAAGAAAAATTCAACTTAACAGAGTTGCAGAAAATCATGAGTGAGAATCTGTCCGGCTGGTTTATATATTCTGGCAATGACAAAGATTATATCTCCGAAGATGTGCAAAAATATGTTGAGAAAAACTTGGAAAAAATAAATGCCATCGCGGTGCGCGGTGACATTGGTGTGTATCGGTGGAGTAATTAGGCGCTTGGTTCATTGCCGGACAATTCTTGTTCCACTTCCGCAACTTTCTTACGACGAATAATATTTTGGAGGATTACAAGGTCCTCCTTTTTGATTTCTCGCAAAATCCAAAGGAAGCCAAAGTAAACACCTAGAAGAAGAATGGTTTCAAGGAAAAATAGTTTAGGACGAAGTGGAACGATTAGGGAAAAAATATAAACATGAAATCCTGCTAGCGTCACGCGTAAAATACTTTTCATTTTGTAGGTAACGCCAAAATCACGCTTCAGATAGTAGAGCATGATGGTCATGATGACAAATGAAGTGACGGAAGTGGCAATGGCTGAGCCGAGAATGCCATATTTGTGGATAAAAAAATAATTCAAAACAGAATTTATTACTAATCCAACCGAAGCAATCCACATCACAAGTTTAGTTTTGCCAGCGCCGTTCATAGCAAAACTTAGAACATAAAAAAGTGTCAAAAATCCAACCCCAAACACGAGGATTGACATTGGCACGGCTCCCGCCAAATATTTCTGACCATAAAGCAGTTGCAATGTTGGTAGGGCAAAAATGGAAAGCAAAATTATCATTGGCACGAGTAAAATCAAAATAATACGCAGAGCTTGCTCCAAAATTCTTGCAGTCTCAGCATGATTATTTTGAGCCGTAGATTTGGACATCATTGGCAAAAGAAAAACAGTCATAGCATAGAAAATGTAATAGGGGATGCGTCCGACGGTGAGTGAAGCGTTGTAAATTCCAGTCAAAACATCGTCATGCAAAATCGCTTTGACCATATATAAATCAATGCTGATGAGCAGCTCATAGGCTAAAAAGAAAACTACCACCTGCCAGCCATAATTGACTAATTTTCTCCAATCAAAATTCGTTTCTGGTATAGACGCAATATTTTGCGTCTCTACAATGCGCGATTTCAGTTCTTTCGCAATTTTGAATTTATCAATCGCGTAGGCAATTGCAAAAACAGAAAATGGCGCAATGACATAGCCAGAGATAGATCCTTTGAGACCAAAAATAAACGCCAAGCCAACGACAAAGCCAATGCGCATCACTGAGCGAATGGTTTTGAGTGTAGCTTGAGTGTTGAATTTATGTAGGCCAGTGTAATAGGAAAAATAGAAAGATGCCGCAGCGAAAGCTGGGATAATCAAAGTTGAAAAACGGAAGAGTGGTGCCAGAGTTGGATCACCCAAAGCCTTGGAAATTAGTCCTGCAGAAAAATAGAAAATCACTGTGATGGCACCGACGATGAGCACTTGCAATTTGATAGCTTGTTTTTTGATTTGCAAAACCCCCAGTGGATTGGTTTCATAAATTTCACTGATGTATTTGGCCATGGCGGTTGGAATGCCATTGCCAATAAGGACAATGACCATAGTGGTCAAAGTCACAATTAGGCCATATCTGCCATAGTCTGCAGGCCCCAAAACGCGTCCCAGAACGCTGTGAATGATAAATCCTGACAAGTTAAAGAGGATTTCTGAAACAGTGACCCAAAGGGCCGATTTGGCAATATTGCTTGACATAACGTGAAGTTAAAAGTTTATAAAGTCCGTAAAGTCACAATGCTCTTGATGGCATTGAAAATTTCCTCCTTAGACTGATTGGCGTCAATAATTTGCATATTCCAGTCTTCAATTTTTTGCTTGAACAGTTCAGTCTTTTTTTGTAAATATTCCAGGCCTTGATCGGGTTTTCTTTCGCGTTGCATGATTTGTTCGGGAGATATGTCCATATAAAAAGAATTTTGAATTTTGAATTTTGAATTTTGAATCAAAGCCGAATTTTTAATGTCCGAATTTTCAAGATAGTGGATGTTGACGACTGAATCGTAGAAAAAGCGATCACTAAGAAGATAGTCAATTTTTTCTTTCTCTAATTTTTTTATGAGTTTTTTGAAGCGTAAAATATCGATGCGAAGAAAAATTTTGCGTAGTTGGATTTGTAGCCAGTTGGCCTTGGTGACACTTTTTGTTTCAGACGATTTGATGTTGCACAGACCTTTGATTTTGCAAATCAGGCAATATTTTTTCTTGAAATCGGCTAGTTTGGTAGCCAAACCAAACTCAATGGCATGGAAATAAAAAACCCGCATATCTCGCGATTCTAAATATTCTTGTAGAAGCTTGATTTGGGTCGATTTACCTGATCCGTCCACGCCGGAAATAGTGATAATTTTCATAGGATATTTAACTTTCTTATACCAAAATCATAGCATAAAACAGGCGCAAAAGCTAGGAATAAAAAACGCCCCGCAACGATGTTAATCGTGCGAGGCGAGTCAGGTGTGGGTATAGCCCCAGAGAGGACTCGAACCTCCAGCTTTCTGATCTTCTCAAGAAAGGGTGCTTCATCTCACTGGAAAATCACTTGTCCAGCGGTCAGATGATCAGTTGCTTCACCTATTGAGCTACTGAGGCATACAAATGCGTAATTGGGGTTAGGATTCAAGAATGTTGAGCTCGAGGGGTGCTAGACGTTCGGTGATTTGCGAGCGACGGTTTGGCCGTGCAGTTATTTCAATGGTCATTATTTCTTGACCTAAATCATTGAATACTGGCGCGGGATTATGAGTGTAAATAACGCCCTTGCATTCATCCGGTATAGTTTTTTGCAAAAAATTTCGCATTACCTGCATGCATTCCAGAGCCTTTTCCACAGTAAGTCCATGTATTGTTATAAATGTATGATAGCTGTTCATCTGCTCCCTCCGTGAAATATGGGTTATAAAAAGGAACTGGTTATTTTTTTCTTTCTTAACGCCTATAAGTCTGACTGGTTTTTGAGGAAATGTCAAGATTAGTACATCAAAACTGCCACTGGTTCCATTTTGGCCACGGCTTTGACGATTTGATTGGCTTCCATGCCAGCGATGACTTCTTCCACATCTTTGTAGTATGAACTATCCTGCATGACTACGCCTTTGGATTTGGCATTGAAAAGTTTGACTTGTCTTGCTTTGAGCTTGTCGAAAAGTTCCGCTCTATTATGCGTCGCATCAGCCAAGGGATCTCTGCGACGACCGGTGCCGTGACTCGCTGAGAAGAAACTAGATTCATTGGCGTCAGTCCCAGCGCAAATATAGGCCGGCGTGCTCATGGAAGACGGAATGAAAACTGGCTCACCAGTTTGGGAGAACAATGGATGGTTCATACGTGCTGGGCCATTGGCGCGTACAGTGCCGTTTCTATGCACCCAAACATCTTTGCCAAAATGATTTTTTTCCCGATGCACAAAAACATGTGGCATGTCATAGAGCATATCTAATTCTGGATTTTTGCCCAAAACTTTTTCAATTGCCAAGTCTAATTGATGATTCAAAATTGAACGATTGGCATAGCCTTGATTGGCGGCGGCATTGTGCGAAGTCAAAAAGAGTTTGCCTTCCAAGCTTTGGTCATCATAGGCGAAATATTCTTTGCTGTCCTTGAAACTTTCAATTTTTTTCCACAAGGTTTTGAATTCTTTTTTATAATCTGTCTTGAAAAGAAATTTGCCAATTTCCAAGATAATTCTTTGGCTCAAGTGTTCTTTTCTTTTGGGCGTATAAAGGTATGACGCGTATTGCCCCAAAAGTCCGGAGCCAGTGTGTAACAAAAAAATATATTGCCCAGTTTGCAATCCGAATTTGGTAGCAATCTCTTGATTTTCAATTTCGGTGATTTTCATCAAATCCAAGAAATGATTGCCAGCAGCGCCGAGGATGCCAAGACGATATTGCCCAATGTGTAAAAACAATTTTGGAATGGCATTGAGAATTTCTTTTTCCGTGGGAATTTCAGAAAAAAAGTTGCCACCTTCGAAAGCGTTTGCAATTTCATTTTTAGTGCGAGTTTGGAAAAATTCTCGCACTGGCGCAATGCCTTTGCGGCAAATGTCCATAATCAAAGAATAGGGCATTTTGGTGCCAACATAAGCCTTGGTTGGGATGACACCAATCAATTCTTGGAAAAGTCGGTCAATGTTTTCTGGAGTAAAATCTGCATCGGTGAGATTGGTCTTCAAAAAGCGCATACCACAATTGGGCGCCGTATCATTGATTTGGGGCAACAAATGGTCCTCTGAGGCCATCACGGTGCCAGTTGGGTTCTTACGGCCCTTTTTGCTGTGTACGTCAGACATGGCAGCTACATGATGAAAAGCATGCGGGTCAGAAGCTACGCCCTCAATTTCAGCCAACGTGGCCTCGTTGGGCATCAAGTCATCCGAGACATGCAAGATAGCCGGAACTTGCATAGCAGAGGTTTGAAATTGTTTTTTGTGAGGGGACAAGTTTTCGATTTGATAGGACATAATAAATAATTAACGGATTAAAGAATTAGCGAATTAACGCATATTTATAATTCAAAGTAAATTTTTTCGTAGATTGAGGCGACTTTTTTGATGTCAAAATTTTTTTCGCAGAATTTGCGTCCGCCCTTGCCAAGAAGTGTGCGTTTTTCTGGATTATTGTAGAGATCAAGAATTGCGTCAACTAATTGTGCAACATTGCCTTGTTCAATTGTAATTGAGTTTGTGTCTGAGGCAAATTCTTTGAGGATTGGTAGATTGGAAACAATCACTGGTTTTTCACATGCCATAGCTTCCACCACCACCAATGGCACATCAAATTTGCCACGCATATTCTGCACGGGGAAAAGACTCACGTCACAAAAATTGTAAATGTCAGCCATATTGAATCTGCCATCATCATGAAAGACGACTTTTTCCAGAACATCGCTTTGCTTTAGTTTTTCAATGACTTCTTTTTTCTTGCTAGCATCCTTTTCGTTTTTCACGCGCACAGCCATTGAAAGTTTGGCGTTCGGGATTTTTTGACTGATTTGAATGAAGGCATCGATCACATCATCCATAGCTCCGAGGCGTGTGTATTCTCCGGCAAAATTGATCACGAAATCAGAAGCATTGTAGGCTGGAAAAAGTTGACGTGTTTGTTTGGCGCGATAATTTTCCAAATCAATACCAGGATAGACTCGGGCGACATTGACAATGCCCAAGTCCTTCAATTTTTCTTGGGCATAGGTAGAATAGGTGATGACCAAATCAGCGAACATCAAATTTTTCAGTTCTGCATCGGAAAACATATCTTCTCGCAAAGTGGCGACGGTCTGAATAGTTTTAGTTTTTTCGTTTTGGATGAATTTCTTTATGATAAAAGAATTGAGTTTTGTCGGAGTGAAAACAAAATGAGCAATATCAAATTGGCTACGCGTCATAATCTGAAAAAGTAGTGAGCGAATTTTTTGCGAAAATCCAAAATCATTTTCTGAATGAGTATAAACATGTTCTTGGATTATCCCTTGAGGCAATTCAGCAACAGCACCATTGGTCATCAAATGAAGTTCTAGATTTTCATTTGAAACCAGATCCTTGGCCAAACTAAAGGCAAAATTCTTAGAGGCCTCATCCCAAGGTGGGGCGATTGGACGCGTGACGAGGAGAATTTTTTTAGGATTGGACATGAATATATTTTTTAGAATATTATGTTTTTGTCATTCCCTCCGCTAGCGGGCGAAGGGAATCTAGTGTAGAAACTTAATGATGCGTGACTGGATTCCCGCCTGCCTGCCGGCAGGCAGGTTTCCACGGGAATGACAATTAGTTTTTATAAATCTCTTGTATATCATCGCCAGAAGAAACTCGCACAGTCATTTTTTGATCGGTCATTATCCTTGAAAGACCAATTTCTTTTTTCTCGCCAGTTTGAACTTCAACATCGCCAGTCTCAATTTTTTCTTTGCCAGTCAGAAGCTCCCAGTGGAAATTTGTGTTGGCCGAAAAATTTTCAATAGTGAAATTCAGACTATCTGTTTTTGGTTCAACAAATGATAGGGAATACCAGTTTTTGTTGTAGGCTGAGTCATTGTATCTGGAATCAATAGTAAAAAGATAAATGGAACTGGCCAAGAATAGAATAATGAAAAATAAAATGATTTTAGTTTGTTGTTGCATATTAGTTATTTTTGTAATAAATATTTATGCCAGTGCTGGAATAGACTTGATCAAAATTTTTCAATTTCAAAAATTGCGCGCTATCAAAATTCGGATTGATGGCGATGAAATTGGTGTTGGTGTCAGCAAAGCAAAGTTTGGCTTCCGGGCTGTCGGGTGTGGAAATCATATGTAGTGTACACATTTCGCGCGGTTTGGTCGCATCGTCATAGCGCTTAAAAAAACCGCGGGATTGTGGGTATTTGTAACCGCGCATCAAGATGATTTTCATCCAGGAGTCAGCGGTGATGTAATTGTGGTCTTTCAAAATTTCATCAGTGGTAGTGGTATGATTAGCTAGGTATGTTGAAGCATTGAATGTTTGGGCAAGGGGGCTCAAATCCTCCTTGTTTTTGAAGCTGTAGGCTGAATCAGAAATTCCATCTACTAAGACAAAGGTGGCAATGACAATGAAACTCACTTTCAAAAATTGATTGGCTTTGTTTTTGAAAACAAAATAAAAAGTGTAGGCACTGAGGATGGCAAATGGATAGGAGAGATAGTTGCCGATGCGACTGCTAGGTAGATTCACTAGTAGAAGATTTGGCTGAGTGGACATAGTGAAAATCATAATGGCCCAAGCGGCGACAATGGTGTAGCCAAAGTTTTTACGTTTAAATCCGATGGCCAAAACTAACAAGCCTAGAAAGCCCAAGGCAATGCGAGCCTCGCCAATGGAAGAACGCAAGTTGGCAATGGTGAGACCAGCGCGAGTTTCTTTGCTCGGCGCGCCCACGGCCGTGTCCACCGCACCGCCCTTGATATAGTTGGGAGTGAAAACCCAAAAGAAAAAGATTAGGCAGATAGCCAGTGTAGCCAAAACTTGTGGAGAAAAAATAATTTTGAATAGTGAGGTGAAGATATTTTTCAGATTTTTTATGTTCAGCACCAAGAAAATCGCAACGATGAGTGTGAGGATAAAAAGAAAAATAAAAACAGTTAGATGATGTGTGTAGAGCAATCCGAAAGTTGAGAAAAAGGCCAAGGCCAAAAATGTTTTGGATTGTCCAGAAACTTTTTCATCAGTTTCAAAAAAACTGAAAGCGCGATAATAAAAATAAAAGCTCATGGGCAAGAGTAGATTGCCAAGGATATTGCCAACCACTCCACCGCTGACAAATTTGGCTTGAGGTGAACTCACAGCATAGAGAACACCTAAAAATAATAATGAGAGAATAGCGATATTTTTTTCTTTGAAAATTCGCAGAGTCAAAATGGAAACCATCAAGATGCTGAGTAGATTCACTAAAAACAGAATTGCAATTGGAAAAGCTGAAAAGAAACTGGCACCACTCAAGGTGGCAACGGTGGCAAAAATGATGTGCTCGCCAATGATGAAATCTGGCATGCCGTCATAGGTCGGTAGTTGATGATTTTCCACCATCCATTTGGCCCAATACATGTGATGCCCCATGTCGGTGGCAGTTGGGAAAACAGTGTCGGTCAGATAGGCAGTTTTAATGAAGATGCTGAGGAAAATCAAAAGTAGAATAAGGATGAATTGATTTTTGGAAAAGGAAAATAATTTTTCATCTGCAGTTGAATTTGAAAACTTTCTGATTTTGAAAATTGCCAAACAGATCAGGATAAAAGCGGCAATGCCAATGGCAGATGAGAGGCGAGTGATGGCAATGTTGGCTTTTGAAAAAGCGAAGAAGATAAAGTCCACACCAACAATACTCAGACCAAAGGATATGGCAAATTTTTCTAAAGTACTCAGAGTTTTGCTGTGACCAAAAATCGCCAAAAGCAAAGAATAGCCTGGAATAAATAACACAAAAGCTAAGATGAGATAAAATAATACTTGATTGAATATAAAATCTAGCATATACAATTTACTAGTTACTAATTACTTTCTCTATTTCAACTAAATATTTTTGTGCAATTTTTTCCCAGCTATAATTATCAATAACAAATTGTTTGGCTTTTTGACCGAAGGCTTTTCTGGATTCATCGGAAGATAGAAGTTCATTTATTTTTCTAACATAGCCATCTGCATCTTCTGGTTCAACTAAAAAACCATCCTGACCATCTTTGATAGCGTCTTTCAATCCTTCAAGATTGGAGGCAATAACTGGAATACCACAAAACGCTGCTTCAATAACTGATAGACCAAAGCCTTCCATGTCACCAGTCACTTTGATGTTGGGTTGAATGAAAAGATCACAAGTGTGAAAAAGCATATCGCGTACATAATCGCCCATATAGCCAATCATTTTAACACGTTCAGACAAAGTGTTTTCGCTGATAGCTTGCTCAATGTTTTCTTGATCAGCACCGTCACCTGCCACGATATACAAAACATTCTCAGGTAATTTTGGCATAACATTGCGAACAAACCACGCCACGCCCTTGCGTCTAGCAAGTCTACCAGAAGTCATCAAAACTTTTTTGTTTCCTAATTTTTGTCCAAAGATTTTTTCAATTTCTGACCAATTATATTCCGACTGAAATTTGTTGGTGTTGACGCCATTGGGAATGAAAACTAATTTGTCCTGCGCAATGCCTTTCTCTTTGGCCACGCGAATGGTTTCATTGCCAACGCAAACAAACTTGTCCATTTTGGGGATGAAAAATTTGACCCAGAATTTTTGGTAGCACCAATTTTGAAAAGTTAAATCCAATCCATGCACTACAACAACCACAGGTTTTCTATAAATTATTTTTAATATCCAACCCATGTGTGCCAAGAGAGCATTGCCCAAAAGAATGACATCATATTTTGACATCAGAAAAAGGCTCTTCACGAGAGTGTAGGGCATCCAAAGTGGCAAGAATTTCTTGCCTCGTCCATTGGCAATGGTTTTGACTTCCGCAATTTCTCCTAGCCAAGTGGAAAGTTCAAAGTTCTGGTTCTCCACACCTCCCACAGTGGGTGGATGAGCATGGGAAATAAATAAAATTCGCATAAATATCACTATTGAATTACTGCCTAATTATATATCAAATAGAGTTATTTTTCAAGCAAAAAAGCTTCCTGTCAAAACAAGAGGCTTTTCTATGAAAAGAATGTTACTTTTTATTATCAAATTTATCCTTCTTCCACTGATACATCAATTCTTCGGTCAATTGTCGTGAGGATTTGATCATGTCGGCGATGAGGGCAAAGACAACTAATTGCAAGCCAACTAGGAAAGTGGCGATGCCGAAAATCAAATAATTTCTATAGGGTGTGATTTGAAATTCAGCCAAATAGTTGAACAAGAAAATAACTAGTGAGATGAGGGCTAGGAAAATCAGAAACAATCCTGGAATTCCGAAAAATTTCATTGGTCGCACATCACGCACGGCTTTCAAGATGATCTTGGTGGAATTGTTCACAAATTTCCAAAGTGATTTAGTGATCTTGGCTTCACGATTGTCAAAATAGGTGACTTCAATTGGCACCCAAGCCAGTTTCAAATTTTTGCCAATAGCATCAATTATAGTTTCTTGAGTGTAGGTGAAATGCACATTAGTCAAATTCAAACGCAACAAAGTTTCGCGATTGTGCGCGCGGAAACCGCAAGTCAGATCGTTGGTTTTGTAGCCTAAAAAAAAACCAATCACACGAGCGGCAAATTTGTTCAAGCTTTTTCTAACCCACGGAATGTTTTTGGCCGCAATTTCACCAAAACGATTGGCGATGACCATGTCTACATTGCCATCCAAGATAGGAGTCAAAAGTTGCGGAATGTCATTGGGATTGAATTGTCCGTCAGCGTCAATGTTAACCATTAGGTCAGCACCGTTTATGAGTGAACTTTCCACAGCTTGTTTGAAGGAATAGGCGAGTCGGCGATTGGGTTTGTAGGAAACTACAATATCTGCACCAGCTTTCTTGGCAACTTGTGCAGTAGCATCAGTTGAGCCATCGTCCACCACCTGAATCAATTTTTCGGTGATGACCGCGCCTTTTTGCGCATAGAAATCAGCCTTGAAACTCTCTTTGATTTTGACAATGGTTTCGCCAACAACACCTTCTTCGTTGTAGGCTGGGATGTTTATAATCAAGCGCATTATTTTACTTTTTTAATGATTAGTTTCGGGTTGATGCAATTAAAATTACATTTATCAGTATTATTAATACCGTTGTGGATTACATTGTTTGTGCAGTCTTTGATTTTTTGTTGACAAACTTCTTTGCTAGTTGAGAAGTAATCTAGATTAGGCTCATAACCAAAATAACTCATGATGAAATAGGCGAGTATGAGCATTATGGCGATCCAGACAAAAGATTTCATTAGGTCAAACATAGTGTTTATTGTTTAATTGTTATATTACTGCTAAATTATTGACGTATTGATTCTATTATGGCAAAAAACTGACCAAATAGCAAGCTAAGCCCATTCTTGCGAAGAGCTTGGTGATTTAGTAGGAGCTAAGCTCCAACTGGGCTATGCAGTTCAGGAGCTTAGCTCCAAGGTAGTTGATTATCTACCAATACCTTTATAAATAATGCCAAGTTTTTTGATAGCATCTTTGTCGAGACAATTCTTGCCGTCGACAATGACTTTAATGCCGTGTTGCTTGAAAAGTTCTGGATCAATTTCTTTAAATTCTTTGTGATCAGTGGCAACAATCAAGGCATCAACTTTTTTCAAAATTACATTCAATGTTTTGATGCTAGATTTGGCAATCACATGTGGATCAAAGGTGTCATATTTCACGCCGTGCTCATCAAGAAGAGTTAAAATCTTGAAAGTTGGAGATTCACGCGTGTCATCCACGTTAGCTTTGTAGGAAATTCCCAACACGCCAATTTTGGTGCCTTTCATCGGCATCTGCAATTTATTCAAGGCGTCTCGCATCAATTCCACAGTATAACTTGGCATGGAATTGTTGATTTCTCTGGCAACTTTCAAGAATTTATGATCGAAACCAGATTTTTTGGCGCGCTCAATTAGATAATATGGATCAACTGGAATGCAATGTCCACCAACTCCGCAAGCAGGGAAATGTGCCATAAAAGCAAATGGCTTGGTCGAAGCTCCCAGAATCACATCTTTCACGTCAATGCCAAGCTTGTCGAAAGATTTGGCCAATTCATTCACAAAAGCAATGTTGATGTCGCGGAAAGAATTTTCCACAATCTTCACCGCTTCAGCTTCACGAATGGATTTCATTGGACGGATGTTGCCATCCACAATGCTTTCATAAAATTTCACCGCGATATCAAGACCGGTCTTGTCAAATGACCCTACTACGCGCGGAATGTTGGTGACATTCCATTTGGCATCCCCTGGGTTAATACGCTCTGGACAATGCGCGATGAAAACATCTTTGCCGACGACAAAACCCGCTTCTTCGAAAATCGGTCGGATCACTTCTTCGCTGACACCCGGATTCACGGTTGATTCCAAAACCACTAGGGCGCCTTTTTTCAAATTGCGCATAACGGCTTTGCTAGCACCGATGACCGGAGTCAAATCTGGCACATACATTGAGTCAACTGGAGTTGGCACGCAAATCAAAATGATGTCACACTTCTTGATGATTTTTTCATCAGTCGTGGCAGTGGGCTTGAATTTCGGCAAATTATCTTCGAGGAATTTTTCTTCAATTGGACTTCTACCATTGTTGATCAAATTAACTTTTTTCTGATCCATTTCCAATCCATAGGTCTCATAACCTTTTTCCACGCAACGCACGGCCAATGGCAACCCAACATAGCCCAAACCAATAACGCAAACTTTCTGATTCCTTTTTTCTGACATAGAATTTTACCCCGTTAAATTTCGCTACAAATCACCAATCGAAATTCGAAGCGTTGAATCTTCAAAATATCTATTTGTGAGTATGCAAACTATTTAACTGGGGTCGATTATTGCTTATAATTAGTGGCTATCCAGACAGTCTAGGTAACTAGATATTATTATAAATCAATGAGCGGGGGAGTCAAATGGTGAAAATATTTAGCTAGTTTTAAGATAAACAGTACTAAAATAAGTGTTATAAAGGTTTCTATAATAGAAGATATTAATCCTATGAAGTTATTACTCACATCTGCCGGGCTTTCTAATAAATCAATTACCGATACTCTATTAGAACTGACAGGGAGGCCATTTGCTGGATTGAATTTGGCTTTTATTAGCGAGGGCGAATGGTTTGAAATAAATTAGACTAAGTAGATAGCAAAAAATCTGGCTTGCGCTGGATTTTTTCGTGGGTTGAAGTTTTGATTTTTAGGCGAATTTCTTTTCTAGTTTTTCTACACGATAGGTTAATTCATTGTGGTCAATTTTGTCAACTTTTTTATTGAGATTGGCTTTAATATTTTCTGTATCAGATTTGACTTCTTTTATTTTAGTCTCGATTTTATCAATTTTTCCTTCCAATTTCAAAGCATTCTTCTGTGTGATTGCCGCTAAAACATCAACAGATGAATCAATCTTTGCTTCTAATGTGGCAGTAGATTTTTTAACAGAAGAATCAATCTTTGCTTCCAATGTAATTTGGGTTGTTCTGATGAGCTCAGCAATATCTTCAAGTGTTAATGTCTTTTCCTGTTCAATATTTTCCATACGCATAAGAAATTATTAGTCCTTGATTAGCTTTTTATTTTTCAACAATTTTAAAATAGACTTGCCACAGATTAGGCAAATTTCAACATGATCAGAAAGGATGCTTTTACCTACACTAATGTGTATGCTGTTTGACCCTTTCTCAATCGTTTTTTTACAAATGTCACATTTTATAATTTGCATATCTACATTATACTCTTGGGCTGTTTTGGCGTCAATAACCTTTGTTAATTATGCTTTTTTCGGGTATAATAAAATTATGAGAATAGGTATCAACGCCTCGTTTGCCCGCAAGCCGGGAAGTGGGATTGGGCAGGTGACAATTAATTTTTTAAAGAAGATCGCTCAGAAAAAAACGAGTGATGAATTTGTGTTGTATTTGGAAGAAGACTTGCCGAGAGACATCAAGCTGCCCAAGAATTTCAGCAAGAAGATTTTTTTGCCGGCTTGGAAGCGGGACGATTTGGTGCACAAGATTTGGTGGGAAAAATGGAGTTTGCCAAAGATGGTCAAGCAAGACAATTGCGAAGCTTTGATTTCGATGTATCAATGCCCGACTATTTTGAACAAAAATATCAAACATGTGATGGTGGTGCATGATTTGATTCCCAAATTGTTTCCAGAATATTTGAACAATTGGCGCAAGAGGCTATATTGGTCACTGACCGAAAAAGCCATCAAACGCGCCGACAAAATTTTGGCCATATCATCACGCACGGAAAAAGATTTGATTGCTCATTTGGGAATTGATCCACAAAAAATTTCAGTCAATCATGTGGATGTCGATCCAATCTACAAAAAAAGGGTACAGACGAGGCATGCCTCGTCTGTACTGAAAAAATATCGCCTGAAACCCGGCTACATATATACGGGTGGAGGATTGGAAGTGCGCAAAAACACGGAGGGTGTCATCCGCGCCTACAAATTTTTGTTGGAAAAAAATGCCAATGAACATTTTGTGCATGAGTTTCCCAAGTTGGTTGTTTCTGGCAAAATGATGCCAGAGTTGGCACCACTCATCGTGGATGTGCAAAAATTGGTCAAAGAATTGAACTTGAGCAAGCGTGTGCGTCTGTTGGGTTTTGTGCCGCAAACGGATTTGCCAGCACTATATAATCAATCGGTGATGTTTGTTTATCCATCGCACTATGAAGGTTTTGGCATGCCAGTTCTGGAAGCGATGAGCGCGGGCACACCAGCCATCACTTCCAAGCATTCTTCTTTGCCAGAGGTTGGACGCGATGGTGTGCTGTATTGTGATCCCAAAGATGTTTTGGATATTGCGATGGTCATGAAAAATGTTTTGTTGCATGCGCAATTGCGCTTGGCGTTGGTGGTGCGTGGCAAAGAGCGAGCGCAATATTTTTCCTGGGGAAAGTTTAGTGCTAAGGTTTTTAATGTGGTTAAAAATTTGTAATGAATAAAAATATTAATAAAAATTTATTATTAGCGGCCAATGTGGCATTGGTATTTTTTGCCATTGTACTTTTCAATCTGAATATTTTGCCGTTGCGCCTAGGTGATTTCATTTTCTTTGCAATTTTGACTTTGCTTTTGACACTCTATCGTCCTGGTTGGGGATTCTTGCTATTTGTGGGTACAAACATGTTGGAAAATATCAATTTGGCACCAGTAGAATTGGGCATTGCGGTGCGTCCATATCAATTTTTTGGCGGACTGACAATTTTGGCCATTATTATTCGCTTGGCAACTCGACGCTTGAATTTCAAACTGATCAAATTAGCTTGGCAAGACTGGGCAATGATCGTGTTTGGTGTAGCTAGTTTTGTGAGTGCAATTTTTGCTAGCAATCAGGGAGTGAGTTTTAAGCAAACAGTGATTTTGATATCGTTTATCTTTTTATGCTTTTTGGTACGCAATTATATTCAAACAACAGCTGATTTGAAAAAAGTTGTGCCATTCTTTTTGAGTTCGTCAGTCGTGGTGGTTTTATATAGTATCTGGCAAAACATCCAGTTTATGCGTAGTGCAAGTCACTTTGAAGTGATGCCAGGGCGACCGAATGGAACTTTTGCGGAGGCGGATTGGCTTGGCATTTTCTTAGTTCTTTTGTTGGCTGTTATGTATGCAGTGATTTATTATAAAAGTAAAGATAGTGAAGTTGCGATTACTGATGACCAATTACTGATGACTACCTACTGGATAATAATTGTTCTAATTTTCACAGCGCTTATTCTGACAGTCTCAAGAAGTGCTTGGTTGGGAGCGGTGGGAGTGACAATTCTTTTGTGGTTCGCGGTCATCACTCAATTGAAATTGAATTTCAGGGAGTGGCAATGGAGAGAGGCTTTTTGGATGAAAACCAAAGTGGTATGTGCATTCATGATTGCTGTTGCCATGGTATATTTTTTTCATCTGACAAATTTTCAACTAGCTAATCGCGTCCAAAGCACGGGCGGGTTGCAGAAAATCACAGTCTCTTGTGAGAACGGTGTGGGTGATTGGAAATCTATCCCAGTTGTCGATGCGCTTATCATTGAAAATACTGATGAGTTGGAACAATATCATTGTCGACATATAAATCTAGAGGATATTTACAAGGAAGCTGCTGCGGGCAATTTTGTGACTGAAGTTTTTCGCAAAGATCCAAATGTGAATGTGCGAGCGCAAATTTATCAAAAATCTTGGAACTTGATCAAGCAAAATCCAATTCTAGGAATTGGCTGGGGTAACATCAGCTCCTATCTGGGCACAGATGAGCGCGGAACTGGACTCAATGCGAGCAATATTTTCTTGGAAATTTGGTTGGGCTCAGGCCTCATTGGTTTGTTGGCATTTTTGGCAGTTTGGCTGTGGATTCTTGGTAAATCTGCACGCGATTTTTTCCTGGCCAAAGATTCACAAAAATTCTTGCCACTCTTCATTTTGCTGGGTTGGTTTGCTCTCACCATTCCAAATCTCTTCAACTCCGGAATCATGCTGGGATTTTTGTGGGTGTTCTTGGGAGTAGTTTTTATTGACAGTGAGAAGTAATGGCCATGCTACAATATACAAGGCAATGTCCCGCAACAAATTTCAATAAAGATTTATGTTGTAGTTAATTCTTATTGTGAACTCGCCTGCGGCTAAATTTATATTTAACAAAAAGTTTAATTTGCGAATTTGTGCGGGATGCTATTTTTGTAGCTGCTCGTGCCTCGCAGACAAAAATGGCAAAAATAGCAATCGACATTCGCAATATTGGCAAAAATAGAACGGGGGATGAGGTCGTGTTTTTTAATTTGGTGAAAAATTTGGCGGTGATCGATAAGGAGAATGAGTATGTTTTGCTGACTGATCGCAATCCCGTGGCTGATGCTGATTTGCGAGAATCAATTGAACTTTTGCAATTGCCAAACAATTTCAAGGTCGTGCCAGTGTGCGAGGGTGGTGCTAATAAATTTTCTTGGAACGCGTGGATTTTGCCGAAATATTTGAAGGAGAATCTGGTGGACATCTTGCAGGTGCAATACATCACGCCATTTTTCATTCCCAAGAAAATTAAGGCTGTAACAATCATTCATGATGTGTCATTCAAGGTTTTTCCCAAATTAATTGGAAAAGTTGATTTGTTCTTTTTGAATTTTTTGATTCCGCTGAGTTTGAAGCGGGCGGACAAAATTGTGGGTGTTTCGCAATTCACAATTTCCGAGATCAAAAAGTTTTATCAAATCCCAGATGAAAAATTGGAATGGATTCACAATGCTGTGGCAGATGGTTTCGCTGAAAATATTTTAGCAGAGCAGTTGGAAATGGTTAGACAAAAATATAATCTACCACAAAAATTCATTCTATATATCGGCACCTTGCAACCGCGCAAAAATCTACCAGCCTTGATTGAGGCCTTCATCAAAATCCCGACGGAAAAAAGAAAAGATCTGAAATTAGTTTTGGCCGGTGGACGCGGTCACAATTTTGACACCCGCATTGATGAATTTATCAAAAACTATGGATTGCGAGACGAAGTGTTTTTGCCAGGTTTCATTGATGAAGCTGACAAAGCGGCGATTTTCAAATTGGCGCATGTTTTTTGTTTCCCGTCTTTGTATGAGGGTTTTGGTATTCCAATTTTGGAGGCTATGACGCTAGGTGTGCCAACTTTGGCTTCTGACATTCCACCACACTTGGAAATCACCGAAGATTCGGTGCTCTTGTTTGATATGACCAACGCCGACGACTTCTCGCAAAAACTCACCCGCATCGTCTCTGACGACGCCTTGCGCGCTGATTTGACTCAAAAAGAATTACAACAATCAGCCAAATTCGCTTGGCGCCAGACTGCTGAAAAAATGTTGGAGATATATAAAGGAATGAAAAAAATGATATAAAAAACAAAGGCTCTATTTGACTATATATAGATAATGATAGACTTTTCGGTTGACTAATTGTATCATAAATGATACAATTAGGATGTAATTAGGAATAAAAATGATACAATTATGCAAATTTACCCTAAATTAAACGAAAGACAGCAGGAAATCGTTAATTTTATAAAGAAAGAAAAAACCCTTCAGATTGGTGATGTTTTGGGTTTGATTGAAAAAAAATTTGGAGTTAAGCGATTGACGCTTGTTCGCGATCTGTCATTTTTGGCAAAAAATAATATTTTAGACAAGCATGGGAAAGGGCGGTCAATTTCCTATAGCATTTCCCAGCAATATTTGGCGCTTGAGAAAATTAATGTGGAAGAATATTTTTCGCGTCCATTTTCAGAAAGAGAGGCAAGTCCAGTGTTTAAGGATGAAATTTTTTCCATATTGAATGACAATCTTTTTTCAGAAGAAGAAATAGAAATGTTGGAGAAAGCCAATGGAAAGTATATCGAAACAAGAAATAAGTTGGCTAAGGATAGCCCAGCTATTTTCCGAAAAGAATGGGAACGCTTGATAATAGAGCTATCTTGGAAGTCTTCAGAAATTGAAGGCAACACCTATACCTTGCTCGAAACGGAAATGCTCCTTCGCGAGATGCATTTTGCCAAGGGAAAAGACAAATCAGAGGCGCAGATGTTATTGAATCACAAAAAAACACTTGATTTTATTCTAACTAATGACGACTATTTCAAAGATATTACATTGGATAAGATTATAAAAATCCACGAGTTTCTGACGGAAAAAATAGATATCAAAAAAGACTTCAGGGATCATCCAGTTGGAATCACGGGAACGATTTATCGACCCATACCTAAGAAAAAAGAAATTGAAGTTATTATGAAAAAATTAGTAGAAGCTCTCGAAAAAGTGGAAAATCCTTTCACTAAGTCCTTTATTGTACTCGTTATGATTGCCTATATTCAGCCATTCGAAGATGGCAACAAGCGCACCTCACGCATCATTGCCAACGCAATCCTGCATGCTTATAGCAAATCTATGTTGTCGTATCGAGATGTCAACACTATTGAATACAAAAAAGCTATGATATTGTTTTATGAACAAAATAATGTTTCTTATATAAAAGAAATATTCATGCAACAATTTGAATTTGCGGTAGAAAATTATTTCGGGTAATAGATGCAAGACTGCGGAGATGGTGTGGAGTGAAAATTTTCAAAATTAATTAATAAGTTAAAAGTAGCGTTATAAATATAGTTATAATAGAAGACCATCAGAAAATGCTTGAGATATACCATAAAATGAGTATTGACTAGGGTCGATTGACATCAAGCGCAATCAAAAGTAAAATATATACTATGCTCATACATACATGAATGAGCAATTTATTCATTAATTTAAGAAGAAAAAAGTTATGTTAGAGGCAAATTACAAACCTAGTTTTTTCAAAAGAAAGTGGGTTAAGGTTTCGATGATAATTATCGCCATTCTAGCTATTGGCGGAGGTGTTTTTGCTTGGAAAGCAACCAATCTTTTAAACAAAATTTCCGATGGTAATGGTGGCATATTTTCTAGCCTGATACATTCTTTGCCAGGTGTGACTGAAAAATTGAAAGGTGAGAAAGAGGGGCAGGTCAATATTGCGCTTTTAGGTATGCGTGGCGAAGGTGTTGAGGGTGGTGGTCTCTTAGCTGATACAATTATGGTGGTGAGTATTAGGCCGACCGATAATAAAGCTTCGATGATTTCTGTACCAAGAGATTTGTATGTCACAGTGCCCGGAACACAGACTCAACAAAAAATAAACGCCGTGCATGCTTATGGTGAACAAAAGGGCAAGGGACAGGGGATGCAAGATATGAAGAAAATCTTAAGTGAAGTGACAGGTCTTGATGTAGCTTATGCAGCCAGTATTAATTTTGAAGGTTTTAAAAACTTGGTAGACAATATTGGTGGCATCAATTTTCATTTGGATGCGCCATTTTCTGAAACAATGCAATTTCGCGGGTTGAAACAACGATGTGACGGCATTATATATACCGTGCCATCTGGTGAAGTAGAAACTAAAAGAATTCAAAGGAAGAATGGAACATACTATGCTAATCCAAAAATTTATCCACTATGTTTTGCCAAAGAAGTGAAACAGGAAGAATTGGAATGTGGTGGAGATTTCTCATTGCCAGCGGGTGACGTCACACTCAACGGCGATCAAGCATTGTGCCTTTCTCGATCACGCGTAACATCCAGTGATTTTGAGCGAGCCAAGAGACAACAATTGATTATTCAAGCTATTAAAAATAAATTATTGAGTGCTGGAACACTAACGGATTTTGCTAAATTGAACAATATTTTGGATGATCTTGGTGACAACACGCGCACCGATATGCAAGCTTGGGAAATGAAACGATTTTATGAATTATATATGGAGATGAATAATCCACAGATTTATCAAAGAGTTCTAGAAAATTCAGAAGAAGGCTTTTTGTATAATCCACCAGCTAACGGGGCAGGATACATCTTACTACCCATCGGAGATAATTACGACAAGATTCGCGATATGGCAAAAAATATATTCACTATGCCAGCTCAATCTGATATCAAACCCAAAATGTAAGTGTTAAGCTCAACTTCCAATGGAACTTTCCATCATCATAACGCATTACAAAAATCCAGATCTTTTGAAGGTTTGTATTGATTCGATTAAGAAAAATGTAACCTTGTCTGATTATGAAGTTATTGTTTCAGATAGTGAGACACAGGAAAAAACTGAATTGATGATGGGGGAGGATTATCCGGAAATCAAATTTTTGCTAGCAATTTCAAATGTCGGATTCAGTATGACTGTTAATAATGGTTTGGCCGTGGCGCAAGGAAAATATATTTTGATTCTGAATGGCGACATTATTGTCAAAAAAGATTCCGTAGAAAATCTTTTGAACTATATTAAAAATCATTCGGAAGCTGGTCTTGTCGGGCCACAACTTTTGAATTTCAATGAAACTTCGCAACCTTCAACTTTCAGATTTTACACTCCCATGACAATTGTGTATCGTCGAACTCCTTTGGGCAAATTGTGGTTTGCTAAAAAACATTTGGAGAAATTCTTGATGAAGGATTTTGATCATCAAAGTATTCGTGAAGTTGATTGGATTATGGGCTCATCTCTGATGACTAGTCGCAAGGCGGTGGACAAAGTTGGTGAAATGGATCATCGCTTCAATTTATATTTTGAAGACACTGACTGGTGTCGACGATTTTGGGAGCAAGGCTTCAAGGTTGTCTATTTCCCCGGATCACAAATGTTTCATTATCATGGTCGTGGTTCAGCTGGCAAAAGTGTACTTCAGTCTTTGCTTTCGAATAAATTGACTCGAATTCACATTATTAGTGCCATAAAATATTTTATTAAATATTCAGGCAAGGCCATACCTAAACATAATTAAAAAAAATTAAAAATACAAAAAGATTATGGATGAAGAGCGAACTCCAGAAATAAGTCCAGAGAAAAAAAATAAAAATATTTTTTCAAAATACCTTTCTTTTTTTATAATTCTATTTCTTCTAATTGGAGCTTTTTGGCTTGGCTACACTAACGGCAAGAAATCTGCCGACGAATTGATTTTGAACCAAGAGCATCCAATCGGCTCAACAATTGTAACCAATCAATTTTCTACTGGCAAAGACACAGTTGATTTTGGGCTTTTTTGGAAAGTTTGGGACACGCTTAAGGTGAAATATGCTAACCAAAGTTCATTAGATGCACAAAAATTGGTTTATGGTGCCATCAAGGGAATGCTCAAAGCGACGGATGATCCATACACAACTTTTTTTGATCCCAAAGAAACTAAAGAATTTGCTCAAGATATCCAGGGTAGTTTTGATGGTATTGGAGCAGAACTGGGCATCAAGGATGATATTTTGACGGTAATTGCACCGTTAGATGGCTCACCGGCGCAAAAAGCAGGATTGATGTCAGGCGACAAGATTGTGAAAATTGGTGACAAAACAACTTCAGATTTAACGATTGATGCGGCAGTAGATTTGATTCGTGGCAAGAAAGGCACGGAAGTGCAGCTGACAGTTTTTCACAAAGGCGATCAAGAGACTAGGGATATAACTATCATTCGAGACACAATTGAAGTGAAAAGCGTGAAAGTTGAGTTCAAGGATAACAATATTGCTTATTTAAAAATAAATCAGTTTGGTGAAAAGACCTCTAAAGAATTTGACGTAGCCATGAATCAAATCATCGCTCAAGGTTCCAAGGGAATTGTGTTGGATTTGCGTAACAACCCAGGAGGGTTCTTGACTTCATCAATTGAAATTGCCAGTCGGTTTATTCCCAGAGGCAAGGTAGTAGTGTCTGAAGAGGATAGTGCTGGAAAAAAAGATAATCTATACACCTCGGGTGGCGACAAACTCAACGCAATTCCACTGGTGGTTTTGATCAATGAAGGAAGCGCTAGCGCTTCAGAAATTTTAGCGGGTGCTTTACGCGATAATCGCGGAGTTCAGTTGATTGGCAAAAAATCTTTTGGCAAGGGCTCAGTGCAGGAACTTATTGGTTTACCTGGAAAATCTAGTGTCAAAATAACCGTGGCCAAATGGCTAACTCCGAATGGCGATTATATTATGGAAAAAGGCATCACTCCTGACACTGAAGTAGAATTGACTTTGGAAGATTTCAAAGCTGAAAAAGATCCACAGATGGATAAGGCGGTGAAGATTATCAGAGGTCTTGTTAATTAAGATTTTTAGAAAAATACTGATTTAATTTGATTGAGCCGACTCTTTTCTGGGTCGATTTTTTCTATTTGCCACACTCCAAAAATTTGCTATAATAGAGAGGTTAGCAATAACATCAAATATATGAAAATAATCCTATTGCAAGATGTGAAAGGCCTTGGCAAAAGAGGCGATATCAAAGAAGTGTCTGAAGGATATGCGCGCAATTTTTTGTTTGTGAAAAAATTAGCGGAAATTGCCACAGGATCAGGTTTGAAAAAAGTGGAAGTTATCAAAAGTAAGCAAAAGGAAAAAGAGCAAATTGATTTGGAGAAAACTCAAGAGCTGGCAGCGCAATTGGATGGCAAAAGCATCACGCTTTTGGTGAAAGAAAAGTGTGGCAAACTTTTTGGCGCAGTGCATGTGAAAGACATCCTGAAAGAATTGAAAAAAGAAAATATTGTTCTGCCAGAAAAATCAATTATATTAGAAAGTCCCATCAAAGAATTGGGTGAATACGAAGTGAAAGTTGAACTAGATCATAGAATAGAGGCAACTATCGCAGTGCTTGTAGAAAGTGCTAGCTAGAGATACCTGTAGTTTTTGAACTTTTTGAAAGATTAAATATGAAGTCGCAGGGGAAGCGACTTTTTCGTTTGTAAAAAATTAAATTTTTTAATACAAAATAATTTTATGAAGAACAGAAAATATATTTTCGTGGTTGGGGGAGTAATGAGCGGTGTGGGGAAAGGAATTACAACTTCATCGGTGGGCGCTATTTTGAAAGCACGTGGATTTGTTGTAACTGCAATCAAAATTGATCCGTATATCAACGTTGATGCTGGCACAATGAATCCAACTGAACATGGTGAAGTCTTTGTTTTGAATGACGGGGATGAAACTGACCAAGACATGGGCAACTACGAAAGATTTTTGGAAGTGGAATTGCCACGTGACAATTATATGACCACGGGACGCGTGTATGAAACTGTCATTCATAAAGAAAGAAATTTGGAGTACAAGGGCAAATGTGTGGAAGTTGTGCCTCACATTCCATTGGAAGTGATTGACCGCATTGAGAAAGCCTCAGACAAGGCCAAGTCTGACATCACTATTATTGAAGTGGGCGGAACAGTGGGCGAATATCAAAACATTCTCTTCTTGGAAGCAGCACGCATGATGAAAATTAAGCATCCAGATGATGTAATCACAATCATGGTCAGTTATCTGCCAATCCCTTCCAAGGTAGGCGAAATGAAAACCAAGCCAACGCAATATGCTGTGCGAACTTTGAATAGCGCTGGCATCCAACCAGACTTCATTATTGCGCGAGCGGAAACATATTTAGATCAAAGACGCAAAGAAAAGATTGCAATGTTTTGCAATATTCCAGAACGCGATGTGATCTCTGCGCCAGATATCGACAGCATCTATGAAGTGCCAATTAATTTCGAACGCGATGATTTCAGTCGTTTGATTTTGAAAAAATTGGGACTTAAATATAATAAGACCGATTTGAAAAGGTGGTATAACTTGGTGGACAAAATCAAGCATCCAAAGGGTGTGGCCAAAATTGGAATTGTGGGAAAATATTTTGGCACCGGCGATTTCGTTTTGTCAGATGCCTACATCAGTGTGATTGAAGCTGTGAAACACGCCGCCTACCAAAACAATGTGAAGCCAGAAATCGATTGGATCAGCTCAGAGGTGTATGAAAAAAATCCTGATAAATTGGAAGACTTAAAATTTTATGACGGCGTGGTGATTCCCGGTGGATTTGGTTCACGTGGAATTGAGGGCAAGATTTTGGCAATTGAATTTTTGCGTAAAAACAAAATTCCATTCTTTGGACTTTGTTATGGCATGCAATTGGCTGTGATTGAATATTCGCGCAATGTTTTGGGACTCAAAGGTGCCAATACCACTGAAGTGGATCGCAAAACGAAAAATCCAGTCATCGACATTATGCCAGAACAAAAAAAGAATTTGGAAGATGGCAACTATGGAGCCACGATGCGCTTGGGAGCTTATCCTGCCAATTTGCAAAAAGGCAGTCTAGCTAACAAGGCCTACGAAACTACAAAAATTTCTGAACGACACAGACATCGTTGGGAAGTCAATCCAGTGTATATCGAAAGCTTGGAAAAAGCTGGTTTGGTTTTCTCAGGCAAATCCCCAAATGGCAAATTGATGGAAATCACTGAATTGCCAACCGCAGTGCACCCATTCTTCTTGGCCACCCAATTTCATCCAGAACTAAAAACCAGTCCACTTAGCGGTCATCCACTTTTCAACGCGTTCATCAAAGCCGGACAAGACTTGAAGAAGAAAAAAAAATAAAGCTTGATGCTAACAAAAAATCCTCTCAAATAACTGAGAGGATTTTTTTATTTACCCCGTTAAATTTTTACCGTAGGCAGAAATATTTAACTGGGGTGTACAAAATTATTTTTTCTTTGCGTTGCTGATTTTGCCAGCCTTTGTTTTGGCGCGAGGAGCTCGAACTTTTCTTTCAATAGTTACAGCTTCCACCACTGAAACAAATCTTTTTTCTTCCAGCTTGCCAGTGAAGGTGGTGATTTTCTTTTTAGTGAATTTCACCATACCGTCAATTACTGAATAGAGAGTGTCATCTTCACCGCGACGAACATTTTTTCCAAGTCGCCACTTGGAACCTCTTTGCCGGATAATGATGTTGCCAGCTTGAACTTTTTGATCTCCAAAGATTTTTACGCCGAGCCGTTTCGAGATTGAATCTCGGCCCAGCTGGGTAGAACCACCAGCTTTACGATGTGCCATATTTGTCTGCGAGGTACGAGCGGCTACAAATATGAGCATCCCGCACCAATTCGCTATTAAATTCTTAGGAAATATCTTGATTGAGCCGAAGGCGCCTACACAAACAAAATTAAATATTATTACAAAACTTTGTTGGAATTGGTGCTGGGACTGCCAAGATATTATGTTTTTTAAAAATCATTTGTCGGCACATTTGTCCATCACCACAATGCTTTCGACTAACGAGATTTATTATAGCAAAATATGGTATAATGTCAACAGTCAATTAGTTTTTAGTTGATAGTTTGTGGTTTGTAGTCAATGGGAACAAATAAATGAACAAAATAAAGGAGTTTTGGACGCAATATGAATATAAGATAGTTATCGCTATTGGTTTTTTGTTGGTGGCTGGAATTTCCTTTGAGTTTGGTTATGTGCAAGGCAAATCTCTCGAGACTAGCCCTTTGGTCATCGAGAAGCCCATCGAGAGCCCCAAAACTAGCCCGGAAAGCCCAGTTGGTGGTATAATTGAATCCAACAGCACCCCTACTCAAAAGGCCGTTCCTGAGGCCAATTCACAACAACCGGCAAATATGACCAATTGTCTATATGTTGGCAGTAAAAGTTCAGATAAATATTATCCGCCGACTTGCTCCTATGCCAAAAGAATCAAGCCAGAAAATCTAGCCTGCTTCAAAACGGAAGGGGAGGCAACAGCCCAGGGACGCACACGTAGCATGGGATGTAAATATTAATTTTTATAATTTATGGACAAAAAAACAGTAATTATTTCGTTGGGTGGGTCGCTTATTGTGCCAGAGGAGATTGATTGGAAATTTGTGAAAAAGTTCAAAGCGCTGATTGAAGAGCAAATCAAGAAGGGTTATAAATTTATTTTGATTACGGGTGGCGGCAAAACGGCACGCAAATATATTGATGCGGCGGCCAAGGTGGACAACATTACAGATGATGACAAGGATTGGATTGGCATTCATGCCACCAGAATGAACGCGCATTTCATTCGCACAATTTTTCGAAAAAACGCGCATCCCAGAATCAATAAGAATCCACACGATTTGGAAGATTTCTATGACTTCAAAGAAAACATCTTGGTGGCTGCTGGTTGGCGCCCAGGTTTCTCAACCGATTTTGACGCCGTACTGTTGGCGAAGTATTTGAACATCAAAACGATTATCAATCTCTCCAACATTGATTATGTTTGCGACAAAGATCCGCGCAAGTTTCCCGATGCCAAGAAAATTGAAACAATGTCTTGGGCAGATTTTCGCAAGATGGTCGGCAATAAGTGGGACCCCGGCATGAACGCGCCGTTTGATCCCATCGCTTCCAAAGAAGCGCAAGAAAACAATTTGGAAGTGGCCATCATGAATGGCAAAAATTTGCCTAACTTGAAAAAATACTTGGAAGGTAAAAAAGCCAAGGGGACGATTATAAGATAAATTTATCGCGACATAAAAAAATCCTCGTGAGAAGTGAGGATTTTTTTGTTTATTTTTATAGGGGTTTCACTCCTACAGGATTTTCTATTTCTTCTTCACCGCCAAAGTCTTAGTTTCTTTGTCGACCACTTTAGCTTTTTCAATTTCGGTGCGGGCGTCAAAGGGTAGAACGCCGATGATTTGCTTCAAAGCCACGCCATCAACTTTCAAGACGGTTTCCCATTTGTCGAGCGGTTCCAAAATTTCACGAATTTTCTTTTCATCATATTTGTAGGTCTTGCGCAGGGAGCGGGCGATGATACCTTGAGCGCCAAAAACACGTTCCACGCCTTCTTGATTCATATAGCCCAGAATTGTCTCTTGGATTTCTGCCAAGCGGTCTTTGGTGAGGGAAATGGCGGATTTGAGCTCGACATATTCATTGATGGCTGAATCAATTTCGGCAGTGTCAATTTTGCGCAATTCTTTGAATTTGTGTCGCCACATCGGACAGATGTTTTGATAGCCACACCAATCACACAGGGGAGTGATGTTGGGTTCAAATTTTCCAGTTTCAATTTGCGCAATCACATCCAAGAATAGTTCTTCACTTTTTTTGAGTTGTTCAACGGTGCGAGTGGCTGAAAGCTTCACGCCATGCTTGAGATAATAGAGGCTCACAGTCAACTTTTCAATGTTGGCAATTTCTTTGGGATAGCGAGCTAGAAAAGCTTGCAAATAGACGGACAACTGCAAATCATTGTCCACTTTGTCTTGCGAAGGCATTTTCTTGGTGGTTTTGTAGTCGATGATTTCATAGCCGTCAGTTGTTTTGTCGATGCGGTCAATGATGCCAGAAACAATGTGCTTGTTTTCGCCAGCGCCGATTTCAATCTGAAAACGTGATTCCAAATCCACAATATTGAAATTGGCTGGATTGTTCTTTTGATAATAATCTTGAATGATTTTCACGCCTTGCGAAAAAGCCACGCGCTCTTCATCGGGAGTTTCAAAAACAGCTGGATTCCAGGCATTGGAAAAATGTTCCAAGGCTTCGTCCACCGTCGGGGATAGAATAGCCGGCGTGTGGATTAATTTCATGGTATCATGAATGGTGGTACCGAAAACCGCCTCTTTGGATTTGGGAGTTTTGATATGATCAATGTTCTGAAATTTGTATTTCAGGGAACAGTTTTGATAAGAATCTAGAGCGGAATATGATATACGCATAGTTTTATTTTATATTTCTAATTGTAGTTTATTGTGGTTGGGTGGTCAAATAGGGGACTTGCCAGAAAAAATAGTTATATTATAATAGAAGAGTAATGTTTTTGATATAAAAAATAAACATGATAAAGGATATAAAAAAACCAACTGGAGATGAAATGTTTAGATTTGTATTTCTGATTGCAGCCTCAGTTTTTATCATTATCGTTTTTACAATATCCTATGGACTTTCCGAATTAATCTAGATTCTTTGACGACCGACTTGACTTGTGTCAGGTTTTTTTGTAATATGAATGTATACTAAATTGGTGGGATATGTGTTTGTTAGTATATTTGATGGGTTAACCCTGTTGAATAATAACAAACAATAACTGCAATTGAAGTATAAATTTAACCAAGCTTTAAGTTTGAACGCATATATAATAAATTCTATTCAACAGGGTAAATGAAATTTTCAACTAAAGCTGAATACGGGCTCAAGGCGATGGTGAATTTGGCGAAGAATGAAACCAAGGTCAAAAACATCAAATTGATTGCCAAAGAAGAGTCAATCTCGATTAAATATCTGGAACGACTTTTAAATGTTTTGCGAAAATATGATTTAGTAGATAGTTTCAAGGGCACCAACGGGGGATATGCTTTGAAAATTCCGGCTAAAAAAATCAATGTGGCTGATATCGTGATTGCGTTGGAAGGCCCGATTGCGCCGATGAAATGTGTTGGCAAGGTTTGCAGAATGGAGCATTTATGTTCATCAAAAATTGTTTGGAAAATTTTAGGAACACAGATTGAAAAAACATTACGGGGAATAAAATTAAGTGATTTAATAAAATAAAAAATGAGTTGCTTGATGGAGTCCTAAAGCTTAGCTCTAGGATATCCAAGAGCTAAGCTCTAGGATACTATCTATGAAAAAGATATATTTAGATTATGCTGCCACTACACCCGTAGACAAAGAAGTGTTGAAAGAAATGTTGCCATATTTTTCGGAGAATTTTGGCAATGCCATGTCGATTCATTCTTTTGGACAAGATGCTTTGCAAGCAGTAGACTGCGCGCGTGGCAAAATCGCCAGTTTTTTTGGCGCTACACCATCAGAAATAATTTTTACCAGTGGAGCCACAGAAGCAAACAACATCACCATTAAGGGTGTTTTGAAGTCATATTATTCGCAATTCGCTACGAATTACGAATCAAGCCCGAATGTACGAACTACGAAAAACATAAAACCCCACATAATCACGACCGCATTTGAACATCATTGCGTGCTGGATTCTTGCAAAGCCGTAGAAAAAGAAAATTTAGCGGAAGTTTCTTATATCAACCCAGGCAAAGATGGGCTAATTGAAGTTAGCGATATCGCCAAGGCTATCAAATCAAACACAATTTTGATTTCCGTGATGTATGTGAACAATGAAATTGGCACAGTGCAACCTATTGAAAAAATTGGCAAATTGGTGAAAAAAATAAATGCCACTAAAAAAGAAAGTGAATTTAAGCTTTTATTTCACACTGATGCAACACAAGCAGTGAACTATTTTGAGTGCAATGTGACAAAATTAGGTGTAGATTTGCTTTCTATGTCAGCACACAAAATTTATGGACCCAAGGGTGTAGGGATGTTGTTCGTTAAAAAGGGGACTGCCATCAAGAAAATTCAAGACGGTGGTGATCAGGAATACAAGATGCGCGCGGGCACACACAACGTGCCTGGAATTGTTGGGTTTGGCAAAGCCATTGAAAAGATACAAGATACAAAAAACAAAAAACAAAATATGGCTATACTAAAATTACGTGATTATTTGATAGAAAAAGTTTTGCGAGAAATTTCTGATGCAAAATTAAATGGATCGCGCATTATGCGCTCGCCCAACAATGCCAACTTCAGTTTTGCTGATGTGGAAGGGGAGGGACTTTTGCTTTCATTGGATATGGAGGGCGTTGCTTGCTCCACTGGTTCCGCTTGTTCATCGGGCGCATTGTCACCCTCACATGTCTTGTTGTCCATCGGGCTCAAGGCAGAACAGGCACATGGATCATTGCGATTCACAATCGGCAAATACACAACCAAGCAGGAAATAGACATGACAGTGAAGAAATTAAAAATAATCATAACTAGATTGCGAAAAATTTCTGGTTCAGTATTAACAGACTATTACTCTAAAAAATAGGGAGGTATCCCAGCACAAATTTTTGTTACGCTGGGCAAATAATATATAAGTTGTTTTGCAAATTCGCCTAACGGCTAAACTTAATCCAAATAACAAGTTTCGCGAGAAATTTGTGCGGGATGCTCATTTTTGTAGCTACTCGCACAGCTCGCAGACAAAAATGGCATGCAATATTCAAAAAAAGTTCTCGATCATTTCACACGACCTCACAATCAAGGAGTGATTAAAAACGCCTCTGGTGTTGGCATGGTGGGCAATCCAGTGTGTGGTGATTTGATGAAGATCTATATCAAAGTCAAAAAAGACAAGGAAAAGGGCGACATAATTGATAATATTAAATTTGAAACTCTAGGATGCGCTTCAGCGATTGCGACATCATCCATGGTGACAGATTTGGCGATGGGCAAAACCATTGAGCAGGCCTTGAAGATTACGCGTGATGATGTGGCGGATGCCTTGGAAGGTTTGCCACCTATCAAAATGCATTGTTCAAATTTGGCAGATGAAGCACTGCATGAAGCCATCAAAGATTATAAGAAAAACTCGCAAAATAAACACTAATTCAAAGCGAATTGAAACAAATTTTTTATTAGCATCAATTTGCTAAGAATTCGTTTCACATTCGTGAGTCGATTATATGGCGTATCGAATCACACCTAATCTAATGTTCCCGGTTGGAAATTTCAAAAACATTTCTTCTGGTTTCGGCGAGATGAATGTGTATGACAAAAAACTATGGGGCAGACATCTCGGCATTGATATCTCAGCCGTTGCAGAAACGAAAGTTTTTTCAATTGGCCGAGGCATTGTTGTGTACTCAAAACTACATTCAGGAGAATTATCTGAGAGCGGCGAAGTCACAAAAAGAAATTGGGGAGGCATCGTTATCATCGCACACAAGGATCCAAAAACTAAAAAAGTTTTCTATTCTTTATACGGCCATCTCGGTCGACGTTTTGTGAAGAAAGGTGACACCATTGAAATGGGAGGTCTTATGGGAACCATCGGAAAATCACTCAGTGAGTCCAATGGGGTTTGGGAAGAGGAGCATCTGCATTTTGGAATTTATGATGGACCATTTCACGGAAAAGTTTTACCAGGTTATTTCAAGGAGCAGGAGAAGGGTGAGAACATCACAGAGATAGAATATTGGAAAGAACCAATTAGTTTTATAAAAAGTTACAATCCCAAAAATGCCTAATTTGACTAAGGAAGTGTGCATCTTGAAATATGGACAGTGTCGCACAATCTATCTTTTACGACACCGCACAAAAGAATCCTGAGTTGAATACACTTAGTATATATATCTAACTATCCCATTCGAACTCTTTTGTGTCACTATCCTAAAAACTAAATAACACGCATAAAAAAAATATTTGCAAAAGTATTTTTTTATTTTTATATACTACTACGTATCTGAAATTTCTGTCGGAAAATTTTTTAACCTCCAATTTGGCGTTTTGAACTCAGTCTGTCCAAATCAGACATACATTGATGTATACCCAAAAACACCTTTTTGGGCTTTTTATTTTTCCAAAACCAGACTATCCCCCGTTGAGTTATCTAAAATCAAAAATGACTCGAAAAGGTGATTGAGTCATTTTTTATTTTTTTAGCACAAGAAATAATTTTATAGATATTTCTTTGGTGTCACAGGCGCGCCAGTTGGAATCATGAGTCCTTTGACATAGGATGATTCAACTGTTTTGAACGTGTTGGAAGCAAAAACTGAAAAATGCAGATGTGGTCCAGTTGAATTTCCGGTGTTACCAGTGGTGCCAATTTTTTGACCTTCAGTAACTTTAGAACCTTTACTGACATTTTTAGCGCTAAGATGTCCGTAGAGTGTTACTAACCCGTCGCCATGATTGATGGCCAGCCATTTACCATAGGCATATTTTCCATTATCACCTGAACCAATCACCGTGCCACCTTTAGCTGCATATAGGTTGCCAAATTTAATACCGAAATCATATCCATTGTGAAAATTATTTTTGTATATCCCTGATGTTTTAGCAAAGCTTGTTTTGCCATAACCTTGTGTAAGAATATGTGGATTAACTGGCCAAGTGAAATAGCCGCTTTTGTCTGGTGGCAAATTGGCCATATTAACTGTACTAGACAAATTTTGCTCTAGACTACTGATTTCATCTTCAATATCAGACAACAGATCTTGATATTTCGCTTCTTCAGCTTTTGTTTGTCCAAGTAGGATTTGCTTTTGGGTCTCGGTTTTTTGCAGGGTTAGATTTTTTTCTTCCAGTTGCCCTTGCAGTTGTTCATGTTCAGATCTTTTGCCTTCCAATTCAGTTTTTTGATTTTCTAAATCCAATTTAATATCCTGAATAGATTTCAAAACATCTGAAACCTTCAAACTAGATTGCTGCATATAATCAGCTTGATTCATAAATTCTGAAAATTCCTTGTCAACCAAAACGATATCTAGTACGCCTTGTTGGTAATCTTCATAATATATGCGCATTAATCCCGATAAGATTGTTTTTTGCTGCTCAATTTGCTCTTCTTCACTAGAGATCCTTTTTTCTAAACTGGCAATTTGCTGTGAAACAGTTTGAAATTTATCATGAACTTTTTGCAAATCATTTTTATTTTTAGATTGTTCAGCATCAATCAAAGTCATTTGTTTTTGCAAAGTAGCTTGCTGCTTGACCTTAATAGCAATGATATCCTGATAAGCTTGCGCTTTCTTTTCCAGAGCCACGCATTTTTTTTGGGCGTCGCCAATGAGTGTGTCGCAAGTTGAAGCACTCACCTTGTCGCCCGCAAAACTAAAAATTGACCACACAGAAATTGTGGTCGATAGGATGGCGATATTAGAAATATTTATTTTTTTGTTTTTTATTTTGAACATATTTTTTGGAAATTATCTTTCCAACGCGTTTTGTAATCGTTGCAAAGATTCTGTTTTGCCCAACACCCAGGCCAATTCCATCGGTGAAGGCGATTTTTGCGCGCCGGACAGTGCCACTCGCAATGGCCACAGCAAATCACCTTTCTTGTCTCCGGCGACAGCAAAAAGTTTTTCTTCAATATTTTTCAGTTCCCAATTTTCTTCAGCAATTCCGCTCAGTGTTTCAATGGATTTCTGCAATGATTCTTGCAAGGCTTCCGGCAACATATCTTTCCAATTGAGCATCACTTTGTCATAGGCAATCGGTGCAAAGAAAAATTGATTGTTCTCCCCCACCTCAGATAAATTGTTCAAGCGCTCTTGTTCAATTTGCAAAACTTTTTTCAAATATGTTTCTGTTTTCACATCTGGTGCAGCATTGTTATAGAAATCTTTTTGGGCAAAAAATTCCAATGATTTTTCATACAGTTCATCCACAGAAAGTTTCTTGATATATTGCGCATTCAGCCAATCCAATTTTTTCAAATCAAAAACCGCGCCAGCCTTGTGCACGCGCTTCAAGTCAAAAACTTGTTCCAATTCTGCCAGTGAAAAAACTTCTTGGGTGCTGCCGTCGCCGATGTTCCAACCCAAAAGCACTACAAAGTTTATGATCGCTTCTTTTAAATAACCTTTCTTAATGTAGTCTTCCACGGCCACATCACCTTGTCGCTTGGATAATTTTGTTTTGTCGGGATTCAAAAGCAATGGCAGATGAGCAAATTCTGGCACATCCCAACCAAAATTTTGATAAAGTTGAATATACTTGGGTGTACTAGAAACATACTCTTCGCCACGTAAAACATGTGAGATGCTCATTAAATGATCATCCACCACATTGGCGAAATTATAGGTTGGATATCCATCGGACTTCATAAGAATTTGATCATCCAACAATTCATTCTTGAATTCAATTTCTCCCCGAATCAAATCAGTGTATTTTGTGAATCCTTCTGTATTTATTTTTTGACGAATTACATATTTTTCACCTGCCGCAATTTTTTGCTGAATCTCTTCAGTGGACAATTTCAAACAACTGCGATTATACATCGGCGCCTGCTTGTTGGCGATTTGCTCATTGCGCATCGCTTCCAAATCTTGCTCAGTGCAAAAACAATAATAAGCTGTGCCATTTTCAATCAATTTCTGCGCGTATTCTTTGTAGCTGTCTAATCTCTCAGACTGAATGTATGGCCCAAAATTTCCAATTTCAACTAAGTCAGGATAGCTTGTAGAATTAGTCATTTCTGAATTTGGATTTTGTTTGGAATTTGAGATTTTTGATTTGGGATTTACAAAAACCCCTTCGCTGTATATTAGACCCGACCATTCTAGCAAGGTTATGATATTTTCAATAGAATTTTCAACAAAGCGGTTTTTGTCTGTGTCTTCAATACGCAACAAAAACTCTCCGCCAGTTTTTTTGGCGAAAAGATAAGTATACAAGGCCGTCCTGAAGTTTCCCACATGCATATACCCCGTCGGTGACGGCGCAAATCTGACCCTAACTTTTTTATCCATAAATATTGTATTCTAATTCTAATCTTCCCCCATTCTAACACTTTTTCCCAAAAGCTCAAACCTAATGTTGAGTAAGCTTTTACCGATTATTTTCTTGTTTTTTATCAAAACAAGAGTTTATAATATCTTACAAGTATCTGGTTTGATTGTTTTTTTTAATATTTAGTTGGGTGAAGTTTTTTTGTGAACATATATTGCTCATTAATTTCTTTTTCTTTACGAATAATCCTCCAATGCAATAATAATATTGGTAAAGCCACCAGAATCATTGTGATTGAATCTACAGAGTTAGATTGACGTTGCGCGCTGTAGCATTCTTCGCCGGTATTATTCAATTTCCACTGCTCATAGTCCTGCAAAAGATTTTCGAGTTGAATTTTCTGGTCAGAAGTCGCCACGCCCACAAGCGCAGATTTATCTAGCATATAGATTGGTGGTTGTTGATTGCATTGGCTATATCCCCCCTTTTCAGCTTTCGGAAAAAAATAATATTTGAGGCCAGTGTTTAAAAGTGTGCCAGCGCCCACGCCAGTGAAAATCAAACTGCCAGCCACCGCTAGATAGAGATAGATGGTGCGAATCAACTTTGTTTTGTCGGTCATATAATTTTGGCACATTGTGAAGCGTCAGACGCCAAACAATATTGCTAATTAAAAATTACTTTGATTGGAAAAATCACCACGGCACGGAAAATTCTTTTGGCGCGATATCTTGGCTCTTGAACAAAACGCCACAACCATTCTAGTCCAACTTTTTGCAGAAATTTTGGCGCCCTTTGACGCTTGCCAGTCAAGAAATCAAAACTACCACCCACGCCCATTGCTAGTTTTATCTTAGCATTTTCACGTGATTTCAGCGAGTGCAGGAATTTTTCTTGTAAAGGAGAGCCTAGGGCACAGAAAACGATATCTGAATTCTGAATTTTGAATTCTGAATTTTGAATGAATTTTGAATGCTCTAATTTCGAATTACTAATTTTTTTATACATTAAGTCATTAGAAATTTTGGTTTGATTCGAAATTAGAAATTCTAAATTCGAAATTGCTTCGCCGTCTACTTCTAGATTGGGATAAATTTTCGCAATAGCATCTTTAGTTTCTTCCCACGAGCTCAAAGCGCCAGTATAACTAACTAAAAATATTCTTAATTTTTTTTCATTGGCTATGCGCAAAATGTCCAGCATCAAATCAATGCCGGTCATTCTGTTTTTCAGAAAACTCCCAAAGCGCAAAAAAGCAAACCAAATTCCGACGCCATCCACTATTCGCAAATCGCAAGTATTCAAAATATTTTTGAACTCACTATCTTTTTGTGCTTGCAAAATAAACTCCGGATTTATTGTAGCTATTTGATGAAGCTTATTTTCTGAAAGAAAAAATTCTACTTTTTGAAGTATTTCATATTTAGAAAAATTATCAATTGTAACTCCCAAAATACTATTCATATTTGCTAGTTACCAATTACTAGTTACGAGTTACTACACTAACTGACAACTTTCAACAATCACAAATTCAGCGTCATCACCCTCAAAGTTGCTTGCCATCACGTCCACACTTTCTACAGTGGCCAGCAAAGGAAACTCCTTATTGATCACCGGCTTCTCTGACAAGTCTTGCCAAATATTTTTACGAACCTTGCCCAAAGTGATGTTGGGACGAAATTCTTTTTTTGCGCTCGTAAAAATGCCCAATTCTTTTTCAATTTTTTCCGCCAAGTTGCGCAAGTTTTCATTGGGCTTGCCAGTCACCACAACCACTCGCGGATCCTCAGCTGATGGACTGAGCTTGATAGTGTCGAATTCTATGTCAAAAATCTCCTCTGTTTGGGCCGCTCGAGTGACAGCCTCACACACCTCATAGGTCGAATCATCATCCACAAAGCCCAGGAAAAACAAAGAAACATGCAGGTTTTCCTCCCGCACCCACTTCACCGGCAAATCCACCCATCTTTCAATGGCTCTACTTAGCCGTTTTTTTGTTCGATCCGGTAAATTTATATTGATGAATATTTTTCTCTTCATATACTAAATTCTAGCTTAAAATACGCCTATACGCAATATTTATGCTATTCTTAGAACATGAGTACAAAACAAGCTAAAATCATCATCGATGTGGTGCCGATTGCCAGAATTCCATTGTCTCGGAATCAGTCTTTTTCCTATTTGTCAGAGGTTGAAATTACGGCTGGCTCTTTGGTGGAGGTGCCACTTTTCCATCGCAAAGCGCAAGGTGTTGTGACGGGCTATCGTCCAGACTTTGCGCGCTTGGGTAATATTGAACTCAAAAAAGTCTCAAGTGTTTTAGAAGAGAACTTTCTCGACAAAAAACAAATTGAATTGGCGCAATTTATTTCAGAGTATTATTTTTCACCATTGGGCATTGTGATGAAATCTTTTGTGCCGAAACGAACGAAACAAAGAAACAAAAAACAAGATACGAATCCCAAACAAATAACAAATAATATCAAGCTTACAAAAGAACAAACAGATGCTGTTGAAAAAATAAATACCAAATACCAAATACCAAATACCAAATACCTATTGTGCGGTCCAGCTGGTTCTGGCAAGACTGAGGTCTATATTGAAAGTATCAAGCAACTCAAAAAAAATGAGCAGGTGTTGATTCTAGTGCCGGAACTGACTCTGACGCCCCAAGCCATTGAGAGATATAGCGCGCAATTTGGAGCAGAAAATATCAGTGTTTTGACGAGCAAAGTTTCCAAAGGTGAATTTTTCACCCAATGGCAGAAAATCAAAGCTGGCGAAATCAAAATTGTCATTGGCACGCGCATGGCAGTTTTTGCGCCTTTCAAGAAACTGGGACTGATTGTAGTAGATGAAGAACAAGATATGTCTTTCAAGCAATGGGATATGAATCCCAGATATGACGCGCGCACGGTAGCTGAAAAATTGGCGCAACTGCACAAATGCAAAATCATTTTCGGTTCCGCCACGCCCAGCATTGAATCATTTCAAAAAACTATTGACCAAGAATTTGTCTTGGTGAAAATTCCGCATTTGCAAATTCCTGATGCGCCGAAAAAAGATTATGATGGACCAGAAGTTTCTATTGTCGATTTGAAAAAAGAAAAGTGGGAGAAAAATCATTCTCCCATCTCGCGCAAACTGCGCAGTGAAATTGCTTATGCTTTGAAAAATGGATTGCAAACAATTCTCTTTATCAATCGCCAGGGCATGAGTAGCTTTTCCATTTGCGCTGGTTGCAAAACAGTTTTGAAATGTCCCAAATGTGAACGCGCGCTGATTTATGACAACAGCGGGGTTTATAAATGCGTCAGTTGCACCTTTCAATCTTCCATCACACCCACTTGCTCCAAATGCAAAGGTTTGATTTTTCAAAATATTGGATTGGGCACTCAAAAAATTGAACGGGAAATGGCTTCAATGTTTGCCAGCGCCAAAATTGCCCGCATGGATTCGCAAACCATGAAAGAGGCTGGTGCTCAAGAAAAAACCTATCATGATTTTGCCGAAGGCAAGATTGATATTCTGATTGGCACGCAAATGCTGACCAAGGGTTGGGACTTGCCAAATGTGGCTTTGATTGGTATAATTGACGCGGATAATATGGTTTCAATTCCTGATTTTTCCGTGAATTTTCGTGCCTTTTCAAATATTGTGCAGGTTTCAGGTCGATCCAATCGACCACATGCCAAATTTCGCGGCTCAGTCATCATTCAAACCTTCAATCCAAATCTAGAAATTTTCCGTTTTGCCGCGCAGCGCAATTTTGAAAAATTCTTTGCGCGTGAAATAAAAAATAGGCAGGATTTGTCACTGCCACCTTTTGGCAAATTGATCAAATTGATTTTTCAAGATTATGATGCCAAAAAAGTTTCAACTGTCACTCGCACACTTTATGCAATGTTAGAAAAATCAATCAATGAGCAAGTCAGCATTTCTGAACCACAGAAATCATTCATTGCCAATGTGCGTGGACGACATCGGGAACAAATTATTATAAAATTAAAAAACAAAGAGTTGCCTGCAGAAATCAAAACCATCATCGAAGCTTTGCCGACTGGCTGGCTCATAGATGTTGATCCAATTAGTATAATCTAAATCACATGCCAGAACTCAAAATAGTTGAATATCCCAATCCGATTCTCAGCAAAGTCACCGAGCCGGTTTTGGATGTCAAAAAACCCTCTATCCAAAAATTGATTGCCAATATGTTGGAAACTATGGAAGCCAATAATGGCGTGGGATTGGCCGCTCCGCAAGTTGGCAAATCCGTGCGACTCTGTGTCATCCGCGTGGATGATATGACTTATATTCTGATCAATCCACGTGTGACCTACAAATCTTGGTTGCAAGAAACTTGGGAGGAAGGTTGTTTGTCATTTCCTGGCAAATTTATTCCCGTCAAGCGGCCTAAGAAAGTTCGTGTCAAAGCACAAAATGAATTGGGTGAAGAAATTGCTATTAAGGCTGAGGGTCTTCTATCTCGCGCGTTGCAACATGAAATTGATCACCTAGATGGCAAACTCTATATCGAGAAAGAAGTAAAAATTAGAAAGAAAGTTAAAAAATAAATGACAGATACAAAAGAAAATTTGCGTATAGTTTTCATGGGTACGCCAGAAATTTCAGCTGACATATTGAGTGCGCTTCTTCAAGATAAATATAACATCGTTGGAGTATACACTCAGCCCGATAAAAGGGTGGGCCGCAAACAAGTTTTGCAAAAATCACCTGTCAAAACTTTGGCTGAGAAAAATTCTATTCCGGTTTTTGATCCACGTCGACTAGATGCCGAGGCCATTGAAAACTTGCGCGAAATGAACCCAGATTTAATTGTGCTCATTGCTTATGGCAAGATTTTGCCACAAGTTGTTTTGGATTTGCCGAGATTGGGTGCGGTCAACATTCATCCATCACTATTGCCAAAATTCCGTGGTCCATCCCCCATCCAGAGTGCACTTTTGAATGGAGAAAAAGTCACTGGCACAACTATTATGCTGATGGATGTTGGGATTGATACTGGCCATATCCTACAACAAGAGCAAATTGATATTGATACTAATGAGACTTATTTTGAACTAGAAAAAAAATTGACTAAGCTGTCTGTGAAATTACTTTTAGAAACTTTGCCAAAACTAATTTCTGGCCAAGCCAAACCACGCAAACAAAATGACAATGACGCTACATATTGCAAAATGATTCGCAAAGAGGAAGGACAAGTCGATTGGAATCAGTCTGCTGAGAATATATTTAATAAATATCGTGCCTTTGCTAGTTGGCCTGGCATTTTCACTAGTTGGAATGATAAGCACTTGAAATTGAACTCAGTCGCACTTGCTACGAGCAGTTTTGCTGAATACAAAAATGGTGAAATATTTCGAATTGAGAATTCAATTTTTGTGCAAACCGCTTCTGGTGCAATTGAATTGAAAGAAGTACAATTGGAGGGTAAGCCTGTCACAAAAATTCTTAATTTTTCAAATGGCTATAAAAATTTCATCGGTAGTATTTTAAGTTAAAAATATGCAAAAAAATCATACCAGTAATCTTGTCGCTATGATCATTGGACTTATCTTAATCATCTCTATAGGTGGCTTAGCTTTTTTTAGATTAAATAAATCACAAAATACTGCCAAGGAAATTAGTGAAGCATCCAAAGATACGCCGATTAAAAATATGCAAAATGCCACTAAAATTTCTACCAGCGATCTGGCTAAAAAAATATTAGCTCACCCAGAAAATCTAAGTCTTATTGATGTGCGCGATGCTGCCGATTTTTCCAAAGAACACTTGTTAGATTCACAAAATATACCATTATCAGTTATTGTTGATGCTATGTCTCCACTAGATAAAAACAATGATTATATTATTATCGACTATGATTCATCTATAGAGTCGCTTGCATTGATTGTAGAAGCTCTAACAAATATCGGATTCAAAAACATATCTTACCTCGATGGTGGCTTCACTGCTTGGAAACTAGACTTCAACTCTACGATTTCTGCTGGGGATCCAGATTCCTTTGTTGATCAATCAAAGATTAAATATATTCAAACAGATAAATTAAAAGAGATGCTGGAAACAGAAGATAATCTAATTATTCTTGATGTACGCAAAAAGAACCAATTTAATGAAGGACATATTAAAGGTGCAACTAATATTTATTTAGAAGATTTGGAAAAGAGACGCACCGAAATCCCTTTCAACAAAAAAATTATATTATATGATAATGATGGACTTTGGGCTTTTAAGGCCGGTGTGCGTTTATTTGATATGGGATTATTCAATGCTCTTATTCTTTCCGATGGGTTAGATAATTGGAAAAAGAAAGGTTTTGAGCTAATTAAAGGATCTTAGAACTTAAGGGCTTTAAGCAAATAAAAAAACCATCTTGTTATAAATCAGATGGATTTTTTATATTGCTATTGCTGTTACTGCCGAGTGGGCGTCTTTACAAAGTATGAGTATAAAAATAAAGCTTGTGAAATTAGATATTTTATAATTTCTTGATTATTATTATCATGACTCTGAAACTCGTCTGGCAATTTTACTATCAAATAACCCTTTACGTCATTGATAGTTTTTTGTGAACAAAAAACCATATAACCTCGCACATGTTTGATGTAAACATTCTCTTCCATTTTAAAAAAATCAATGCCATCTTCCAGCGCCCGATATTTTTCATTAAAAACAACATCCTTAACAATTCGTCCAGTTTTCATATTCACAAAACGAATTGTCGATCCCTCTGCTTTTAGAAGAAAGTTGATTGAATCTAAAATTAATTGATAAATTTCTCTTTCCTGATTTTTATTCATAGTCGATCGTTCTGATAACCCCAGACCAACTTGCATTAACAGTTCCATTTTTCGATTTACCTCACCAATATAGCTATATGACTCTACTAAATCTTTAGCTGTTTGCTGCAATCTTTTTTGTTCGCGATCTTTTTCTTTTTGCTGCAACGCTAATTTTTTTTCATTTACAATAAAAAATAAAAAGCCAGCTATTCCCAATAAAAATATAGCCAGCTCTTGAATTTGCTCATGTGCCACGCCAAAAACATCTTCCTTAAAAATATCTGGAATCATAACTGCAAACGTAAAAATGCCAAGATATATCCAATACACAAATTTATTATTTAATTCTGAATTCCATGTTCAGATTGATTTATTATTACTTTACGCTTGTTGGAGAACATAAATAAATATGCAATTTCCATTATGCCGATAGTGTTGACGAGTAGCAAAAAAATAAACCAACCAGAATCTCCACGTCGCGCTGATTTCCACAGAGCAAAACCTTTCCACGGGATTGACCAGACAGCGATGGCGATGAGAATGTAAAGGATTTTATTTTCCATTTTTTTATTTTAAAAATAATTAATTTATTTAAGTCTCTGTAACAAAATAGGTTGTGCAAGTTCGTGCTCAGATTTGCGTCAGATTTGTTTAAAAAAATTTGAGAATGTATCGAGATACTTTGAGAATTTTTTTAAGCAAAGATGTCGTGAAGATGAGTGCGAAATCGTATAAGTTATTTCGTTACAGAGGCTTAGCTAATTCCAAAAACACTTTACGGATGTTTTGCAGACTGTCCCAATCATGAATCGAGATGACTTCCACCGCTGGGTTGATTTTTACTACCTCCTTAATTTTAGCATCAATTTCATTTTTTGCCATTAAATCAGATTTGGTCAACAGAATGATCTCTTTTTTCTGCAAAAGCTCAGGATCAAAATCCCCCAATTCTTTGCGAATAATATCATAATCTCGTTTCGGATTTTCTGATTCCAAAGAGATACAATGTGCCAAAGCCGTGGTTCTCTTGATATGTTTCAAGAATTTTATACCCAATCCCTTGCCTTGAGAAGCACCTTCAATCAATCCAGGAATATCCGCGATTATGATGCCTTCCAGAGCCCCCAAATTGGGCTCTAGGGTTGTGAATTCATAGTTGGCTACTTTGACATCTGCCTTGGTCAATTCGTTCAGCAAGCTCGATTTCCCAATATTTGGTAAACCAACTAATCCGATGTCAGCAATCAAACGAAGTTCGAGCATAAACTCAAACTCTTGACCTGGTCGACCTTCTTCGCGCTCCTCAGGTGAAGTGTTGACTGGCGAACGGAAGCAAAAATTTCCCCGACCACCAAATCCACCAGTGGCCACCAAAATTGGCTCACCCACTGTTTTTACATTAATATCTTCACCTGTGGTCAAATTATGCAAAACGGAGCCGATTGGCACAGTCAAAATAATGTCTTCACCAGTGCGACCATCAGAATTGTCGGTCTGACCATTCTTGCCATTGCCTGCATAATGTTTGGGCTTGTTTTTATATTTATTCAAAGCGGACAAATTCGAAACGCCTTGGAAATATACATTTCCACCTTTGCCACCTGTGCCGCCCGTTGGACCAAGACTCATTTTGGTTTTGTTGAAAGCCACTACTCCGTCGCCTCCTCGACCGGCAAAGACCTTGATTTTCACTTCATCAGTAAGCATAAAATTATATAATTTCTAGACTAGTTAAAAATATATTGAGTTCAACCTCTTTTATTTCTCTTTTTTGGTTGGGTTTCAAACTGCCTAATTTGATGTTCATCACGCGCATACGCTTCAAATCAGTCACTTCAAAGCCCAAAGCAGTGCACATCCGACGAATTTGATGTTTCTTGCCTTCAGTCAAAACAATACGAAAAACAAAGTCATCCAATCGTTCCACAATCGCTGGTTTGGTGCGAAAATCTTCCAGTTCAATCCCCTCGCTCATATGGCGTACGAAAAAATTATTGATTTTTTTGTTCACATGCACTAAATATTCTTTGCTATGTTCATATTTCGGATTAAGTAATTTGTCAGTAATGCGACCATCATTGGTCATAATAATCAAACCATGCGAATCTTTGTCGAGTCGGCCAATGGGAAAAAATTCCGCTGAAAAATTGGCAGTGTCTTCAATGCCACGTTGCCCCTCTTCTGGAGAATGCGTCACAATTCCAATCGGTTTATAATAAGCAAAATATTGACGATTTTTGATCGCAGCCGTGTTTTTTGTGTTAATTTCCACTTTGTCATCCTCATTCACTCGAGCGCCCAAAACAGCCAATTTTCCATTGACTGTGACCAATCCCTTCTCAATCAAACCATCCGCCTCGCGCCGACTGCAAAAATTCCTCTTGGCAAGGTAGCGATTTATTCTCATTGGATATTCTGAAGTTTCCATAGCAAAAACCTTATTAATTTTTTTGGATATTAACTATAACACACTATTTTTAATTGTGCAAATCCTGTCACTTTTGTTTAATTCCTCCAATTTGTTATCGTCTGGCAGATTTTGTTCAAAAATTAAACAGGTCAAATAATTTCCTTAAAATCTCAAATATCAATATCAAAATCTCATAAAATCTACATATCTTCCGCAATCCGTGGAGCCATTTTGCGGTAGGACCAGATGCTGAAAGCAAAGGCGCCGAGCACAATGGAGACAAAGACAACGTATTGAATAGGACTGGCGAAGTGATTATTAATCAAAGATTCTTTGGTGAAGTGGATGATAAAGGCCAAAGGATTCAAGAGAATAAATTGATGATATTGAGTTGGCAAAGTGGCCAAGGGATAAATGATGGGTGAAGCATACATGATGATCATCAGGAGCACTTCCCAAATCATGGAAAGGTCACGGAATTTCACGTAGAGTGGCGCGGTTATCAAGGCAAAAGACAAAACTATGATATAGATGAAAATTGAGAACAACAGAAACATTCCAATGGACGCCAGACTTGGCATGAAACCTTTGAGCGCGAAAAAGAAGATGATCACCACTAGATTCATCAAAAAAATCAAAGTCGCATTGATGGTGGAAGCCAAGATGATGGTCCAACGCGGGACATAGATTTTGGTCACCAATTGCGATTTGCTCAAAAGTGAGTTCATACCAGCACTGGTTCCTTCAGCGAAGAAATAGAACATCATCAAGGCGACCAACAATTGCAAAGAATAGGTGTCCATGCCGGTGCCTCGCGGATTGAAAACTGAAGAAAAAACAAAATTCAAAATTGCAAAAGTCAACAAAGGCTTCAACAGTGCCCACAGATAACCCAAAACACTGCCGTGATAGCGCAGTTTGAAGTCAGTTTTGGCCAGCATCCAAATTAGCTCTTTGTAATTTTCGTGTTGTCGTGCCATTTTGTTTAATAATTTTGCTTATTTTCTTGATACCATTCCACAAATTTTTTCATTCCGTCCTCAATTTTTGTTTTTGGATTATAGTCTAACATTTTGCGAGCTTTGGTGATGTCAGCATAAGTGATTGGCACATCACCAGAAAACATCGGATATTCTTTGATGTTGGCTTTCTTGCCTAAACATTTTTCTACCACTGCGATAAAGCTATTCAAATCCACTGTATCAGAATTTCCGAGATTGAAAATTTCATAACCAAAAATTCGATCGATTGAGGCAATCACACCATCCACAATGTCATCAATATAAGTGTAGTCGCGTCGAGTTGAGCCATCGCCAAATCTTTTCACTTCAGTTCCCTCATCTATCCATTTGGTGCACAAGAATGGGAACATATCTGGTCGTCCACCTGGACCATAGACTGTGAACGGTCGAATCACATTCACATTTAATTTATGTAAATAGTGATAGGCATGCGCCATAAGCTCGGTGCCTTTTTTTGTGGCCGCATAGGGAGAGATTGGGAAATCGACAACATCAGTTTCCGCAAAGGGAACTTTTTTGTTTTCGCCATAGACCGAAGAAGAGCTGGTCAAGACAAAATTTTCAATACCAAAATCTTTGGACAAATCCAAAAGATTCAAAGTTCCGACATAATTTGTATTGGCATAAATAAAAGGATCAGCAATACTAGGTCGCACACCCGCACGCGCCGCCGGATGAAAAACACGCTCAATTTTTTCTGTAGCAAAAATGTTTTTCAAAAATTCATAGTCTGTGATATCACCGCGATATAGTTTGTAATTTGGATTTTCCGCAAATTGCGCCACATTCAGTTCCTTCACTTTGGGTGAATAATAATCATTGAAACTATCCACGCAAACCACGCTATCTCCTCGCTCTAATAATTTTTTGGTGACATGTGAACCGATAAACCCTGCACCACCCGTAACAAGAATTTTCATAATTTTATAATATATATTTTATTTGACATTTGTCATTTATATTTTGGATTTTAAATATGCGTAGTATTCTTCTTCATGACTATTCTTCGTCGTATAATCTTGCAAAGCTTTTTCGCGAGCTTTTTTGCCCATCATTTGTCTAAATTCCTTGTCTTCAATTAACTTGGAAAGTTTTTCCACCCATTCTTCTTTGTGATCCGCCAAAAATCCATTTTCTCCATCTGTGATGGCGCCAGAAAAAGTTTGATTACGCGCGGCTACCACCGGCACTTCCAGCAGACCTGCTTCAGAAAATTTCAATTCTGATTTGCCTTCCGAAAAATCATCCATTTCCAACGGCGCTAAAATAATATCACAATAGAAAATGTTTTCAAAGTGTTTGTCACGAGAAACATAAGGTGAACGTACAAATCTGTTCGCCAATGCGTTGAATTTTTCTTCCAACACCAACGGACCAGCCAAAAATATTTCAACTTGCGGATATTTTTGCAAAACCTCAATCAAGGCTTCTGATATGGTGGCAAAGTCCTTGTTGTGTCCCACTGTGCCACTGAAATAGCCGATGCGAACCTTGTCGCGAATTTCTTTGTCTTGTTTGTGATTTTGTAAAAGCTGATCAGCCAAATCCAACCAATATTGTGAAAGCTTGTTAGTGGTCACGAAAACTTGCTTACCATATTCTGCCAACTTCTTAGCAATAAACTGCGTGCTAGTGGTACAAACTTTAACATATGGATCTTTCAAGATGTCTTCGCCAATCCCCTTTTCATATTGTTTCTTTTCAAAGAAAGACATGTTTTTATAATGATCAGTTTGCTGAATATACTTAACATCAAAAACCAAGTCGTCAGTTTCAAAGATGATTTCGCCTTTTTGCGCTTTGATTTTCTCAATCATCTTCGTGATAGCTGGGGTTTGCATAGTGCGATGGAAAACAAATACCTTGAATTTCTTGGCCAACATCGGCAAGAAAGGATTGTCTTGCATTGTCACTGAAACACTAAAACCATGCAAACGCAATTCTTCTGCCTGATTGTGTGCACGATAGAGGGCGCTATCGCCAACGCCTGCGGTCACAAAAAGAATGTCGCCTGCACGAATACTAAAAATGTTTTTCACAAATTCTTTGAAAAATCCAAATATTCTTTTGCCTCCACCCAGAATGCCATCGCGTCGCAACACATTCCAAGCTTTGCCAAGTTTGATTAAAAAAAGTTTCATGGTATTAGTTCTTAAGGTTCGTAAAGTTAAAAGTTTGTAAAGTGTCGACTTTAAAAACTTTAAAAACTTGATGAACCTTTAACTTGTTATCTTTTTATAAATCTCATTTATCTTTTCCGCTGAAGCCTCCCAACTGAAATCCACCGCGCGTTTTTTGTTGTTCTCGCCTTTCTCACGTGCTTCTTGAGGATGGCTCGCAAAATGCAAAATACCTTTCACAATGCCGGAAGCGGAAGATTCACAAAAATAGCCACCGTCATCCAAATATTTACGATTGTTATCTTTATCAAAACACACCACTGGCAAACCGGCGGACATATAGTTGAGCATCTTGCCACTGGCTTGATTGGTCTCAATTTCTTTGGGATCAATTGCCACATCTCCCACACAATTGAATTTTGGCATATCAAAATAGCTCAACGGACTCACCACGCGGACAAATTTTTCTAAATTATTTTTCTTCACAAAATCACTCGCATAATCAGCAGGAAAACCACCGATCATAAAAAAGACATTGGGATTTTGCGCCAACGTTGGCTGGATAGACGCAAAAAGATGCGCCACGCCCTTGTTAGGCACCAAACCGCCCGAATAGATGACTACAAATTTGTCTTCAGAAATTTCCATTTCTCGGCGCAATTCACTTTTGCTTTGTTTCAAATTGAAACTGGCCAAACTTGTTCCATCTAACATCACTTCCGCACCCTCCCCACCTCTGGCCAACTTAATTGGCTCCAAACCCTCCCAAGAACTGACAATTGCCCAATCACCCAAACCATTAATAAATCTTTCAATGCTTCTAAAAAACCATTTCAAACCTTTTTTTAAATAACCGTGCGAAACCATCTCGCCCGTCAGACTGCCATGAAAATCAGCCACCAATTTGATGTTGCGCCAAAAAAGCAATTTTTGCACAATCCAGCCAATCAAAACTCCTTCGTGCAAATGACCATGAATCACGTCTGGCTTTTGTGTCCGCGCCAAAAACAAAACTTTTTTGATGAGCATCAAGTCCAAAATGATTTTCTGCCAGTCTGGTCCCGCTTCCAATTTTTTGTACCAAAAAAGCAAACGACGGATCCGTCGTACATCAATCTTGGTATCAATCTCAGCTGGAATGTCCCGGCCAATATGATAGGTTGCAATTGTAATCTGATTGCCCAACCTTTCCAATGCCAGCGCCTCTTCCAGAATACGAATGTGGGTTCCGCGGTCAGCAAAAAATGGGGTTGGGGCAATAACTAGTATTTTCATGTCAGCACGTTAGCATATTAACATTTTAACATATTAACAAACTAGCATTTGGGCAATTCAAAAATTGCTAACGTGCTAAAATGTTAACATGTCTTATGCCTATCTTACCCCATAAATAATCGTTTGGCAAAAGAGTATTTTGGCTATATAATTACACTAATGATCAAATTCAAAATACCTGAGGTAAATTTAGATAAATTTCAGCTATTCACGGCTTTTGTCCTTTTTTGGATTGGGATGGGATGGCTTGGTTTAGCCCTATCACTGTTGGGTATTTTTTATAATGCTATCCTAGTTAGCTACATTCTTTTGGGTTCAATCTTTCTAATATATCTAATCAACTTCAACAAAACCAAAATTGAGATCAATTTCCGTTTCTTTCTGATTTTCATTTTGACTTTAATTTCAGTTTTTATTTTTTCTTTCTATGCCACTCCAACTATCTTTTCCGGACGCGATCAAGGCTCCCTCAGTGAAGCCGCCATCCGCCTAGCCCAAAATCATCATTTGTCTTTTGCCTCAACTGCTTCACAAGAATTTTTCAAAATCTATGACGCTGGACCTGCCTTGAATTTCCCAGGCTTTCAATACACTGCTCAAGGCAATCTTGCTACTCAATTCCCATTGGGCTACATCTCATGGTTGGCAATTTTCTATTCCTTGATTGGTCTTAATGGTTTTGCTGTAGCCAATAGTATCACCTTTGCCATCTTCATTTTTTCTTTCTATTTAGTCGCTCGTTATTATCTGCGCGCGTCATCTGCCATAATGGCCACCTTGCTAATTCTGACCTCTTTCGTTTTCGCTTGGTTTTTCAAATTCACTCTGAGTGAAAACCTAGCCATGATGCTGACTTGGTTTGGGATTTATGAATTTGTGCTATTTACCAAAAACAAATCACGTTTCTATCTTTTGTCATCTCTCACCACTTTTGCCCTATTGGTTTTCATTCGCGTGGAAGCGCTTGGATTTTTGGCCGTCATCACTGCTATTTTGCTTATTAAATATAAAGATTGGAAATACCTATTGTTTACTGTAATTGGCAAAAAAATTATCCTAATTGTTGGCGGTTTTTTAGTTTTATATTTTTTCAATTTAACTATTGACAGTCCATCCTATTATTCCATGCTGAAGGGCATTTTGAGTCCTTTCATTTCTCTTGGCTCTGGACTTAAGGATTATTCGTCAGCAGAATCTGTGCCATTTTTTGCCACTACATTTTATGTACTCAAAGTTTTCTCGGCCTATGCGCTTTTCAATTTTATTTTGTTTGGGCTAACTGGCTTTGTTTATTTGTGGCGCTGCAAAAAATTTGAAATTTTGGTGCCATTTCTCATCATTCTGCCGACATTTGTCTACATTATCCATCCCAGCATTTCAGCTGATCATCCCTGGATGTTGCGTCGCTTCGTTTTCTCCATCATTCCCGTCAGTATTCTCTATGCCGTTTGGTTTTTCGATTACTTTTTCAAAAAAAGAGCTTATTTCTATTTTGTCATAGCCTTGCTCATTGCCACCAGCCTCATGGTTTTCGTGCCCTTTCTGACAATCTCACCTGACAAAAACCTCTTGCCTCAAATTGAAAAAATCTCTGCCAACTTCATCGATTCTGATTTGATTTTGGTTGATCGCGATGCTACTGGCGATGGCTGGTCTATGATGACTGGACCGCTTAATTTTCTATTCAACAAACAAGCTGTTTATTTTTTCAATCCGACTGATTTAGAAAAAATTGATCATAGCAAATTTAGCAACATCTATTTCATCATTCCTGATAACAAACTGGATTTCTACCGCCAGAGCAATATCTTTCCGAAATTGATGCCTGTGCAAGACTATACAATCAACAATTCTGTTCTCGCTATCAAAACTGGTGAAAAACAAGAAATGTTTGACGCACCAATTGAATTGCCAACCATGCAAGATATTACAATTTATGGTAAAATTTATCTATTAAAAAACTAGAAGTTAAAAAGTTCATCAAGTTTATAAGGTTTTTAAAATCAACACTTTACGAACTTTTAACTTTAAGAACTTTACAAACTAATAATATGACTCTAGACCTAACCGCTCACATTAAACTCGATAAAAAAAATTCAATCATCTACCGCATTTTGCAGGTTATTTTTTATTTATCCACTATTTCTTTGGCGGTCTTTTTTGCCATCCGCATCCTCTTCCCCACTTCCTATTTCGGTTTTGATTTCAACAAGCCTTTAGCTAAGAGTAACAACATCTATGATGTGCGCGACTATACCAAGCTTTTACCAGAAAAAGGTCTATTGGCCGCCAACGCAACCTTGAATTTCAATGCTTCCGTGTTTGATTTTTTTTCCAAGGCAGTTGTGACTTTTTCGTTAGACAAAAAATCTGCCCCACTTCAATCCGGATCAATCATTGTTAGAAAATCATATCAAGCTTTCCTCTATCTGGATGGTCCGATTATGGGCTTCAAGGATGGCTCGCTTCTCAAAAGTGAAGGAAGCTATTATATAGTTTTTAATGGAAAAATGCATAAATTCGCTAAGCCGAATTTAGTGACCGAACTGGGTTATGCGCCGGAAGCTTTTCGAGAGGTCGCACCAATTGAAATCAATTATAATAAAAAAGGTGATTCCATAACCAAAGCGCAATATCCCAATAAAACTTTTTTTAGAGTTAACGATGAATACTATTTATTGCAAAGCGAGCACTTGCAAAAATTTATCAGCGCCAACGCCTTCCTCAGTCAATATGACTCAAATCAAGCCATCATAAAAGATATCAGCTTTCTATCAACCTTCAAACCTTCTAATAATCTAATTGGTTTCGCTGATGGCTCAATTCTGTCTTATGGTGACACAATTTATATCACCAGTGGTCAAAATATCCTGCCTGTCGATAGTCCAGAAACCTTTCTTAGCAAAGGCTATGTTTGGAAAGATGTTATCCCGGTCACTCCGGAAGAAATAGCGCTTTATACAAAAGAGAAAAATTTCACCATAGCCAGCATACATTCCAATGGTACGATTTTCAAAACCAGTGAAAGTGGCAATCATTATTTGATTCAAGATGGCAAAAAAAGACTATTGCCTTCAGCCAATGTTGTGGCTTCCTGGCTCAAAAAAAATCCGATTCTGGTTTCACGAGATAGTCTCAGTCTAACAAATTCATGCTCATTCAAAAAAGATGCGCTTAGTGACAATTCATATTCATGTGAAATTCCAATCGCCAACATGCAAAATTTGCTCGGCAGTGATTATGAATTTTATGCCAAATCAAGTTCTGCCATTCAGGTCGACACCATCAACATTGAGTTCAAAAAAGACGTCAATCAAGATAATTTATTCTTAACTCTAAGTAGAATGTCTAATCGGGTAAAAAACAATTATGTTCCCACAAATTAAATTCAGTGCCGGACCTAAAACAATTATTCTGTATAAATTACTCAACGACAGCCTCTTGGTTTTGCTGACATTTTTCATGCTCACACTTTTAGCCGAAGGTGCTTTGCCTGGAGTTGTTTCCACGCACATCGGACTCTACAAAATTGTCATCATGATTCTTTTGAATGTTCTAGCCATCACCGGCATTGGTAAAGTCATCAAAGTACCAGAAAAAGCCAGCAACAAAAAAATAGTAGAGACGCGATTAATCGCGTCCCTACTTATCATCTGTGCACTCTTACTTTTCAATAGTCTGCTCAAGCTCAATATTTTTTTGAATATTTTTATTCTAATCACACTCTTTGTGACCAGTTATTTTTTGATTAGGGTTTTTCAGGAAGACTAATCTAGCCAGTCATGTAGAAACGAGGCAGTGCCTCGTTTCTACGAGGTCTTAATATATCCCAACGTCTCCTTGGCGCATTTTTCCCACGAGAATTTTTGCAATTGCTCTTTTCCTTTGGCAATCAATTCAGTGCGCAATTTTTCATCCGTCAAAAGTCGCTCCATTTGCGCGCTCATCTCGCAAACATCATAAGCATCAAAATACAATGCCGCCTCACCACCCGCCTCTCGCAAAGAGGAATTGTCCGCCGTCAAAAGTGGCACACCCGCAGCATATGCTTCCAAAACTGTGATGCCAAAACCTTCATACAATGAAGGATGGGCAAAGAGAGCTGCCCCACGGAACAAGTGTCCTATATCGCAGAATCTGAGCCTACCGGGCATCACAATGTCTGCACTATATAGGCTTCGTTTGGCCTTTTTCTCAATATTTTCGCACAACCAAGCCTTTTCTCCTGCCAAAACCAGCTTGACGGCCGATTTTGAGCGAGTCTTGTAGGCATCAAAGGCTTCAATTAGTCTTTCAATGTTTTTTCTTGGCTGCAGAGCACCGGAATACAAGATATAATCCCCTACAATTCCCAGCTCATTTTTCACCTTTTCTTCTTGCGTCAAATCACGCGCCTGCGAAAAAACTCCATCAGTGAAGCCATGATAAATGACTTTAATTTTGTCCTCTTTAACTTCTGGATAAAATTTCAAAATGTCTTGCTTGGTTGATTGTGAAACCGCAATAATCTTGCTGGCATTTCTAACGGAATAGTCGGCAAAAAAATTCAGCTTGCGCAAATCTTTCTTGGTGAAATATTGCGGAAAATGTTTGAAAGCCAAATCATGAATCGTGATAACCGTTTTCAAGTTCTTGCGACGCACCAACGGCAAGGCTGCCATCGGCATCCACAAAACATCTGGCACGTCTTTCCACAACTCCATTGCCAAGCGAATCTGTGTCCACAAAAATGGAAAAGATTTTTGAATGATTTTGTAATTGAGAAAATTTGGCGGAGTCAACTCTGGGTTGAAATCATTTTTATGATATAACAAAAACTCGCTGTCAAAATCTAATTGGCCGAAATGTTTCAGCAAATTGAGAATATAGACGCGAGTTCCGTCAACGCGCGATTGATCAAGATCAGCAACAGAAATTGCAATTTTCATTCTACTTTTGAGATTGAATAAATTCAGCCAGAGTATCCTTCAAATCATCTCTATCCGAAGCATAGGCCAAGATAGTTTTCAAATAATTGGCAGGGTCACCAGTGGTCAACCATTGTCCATCCTTAATTTCCTTGGCCACCATTACGCCACCCCTCTTAATATATTCCTTGATCGCATCCGTAATCCAAAGTTCATTGCCTTTGCCCAAACTAGTGGTTCGCAAAATATCAATTATTTCTTGATTCAAAATATATCTTCCAAAGCCAGCCAAGCGAGAAGGAGCATCTTCAATCAAAGGCTTTTCAATGATATCTTCCATCTGATTGGTGCCTTCTTTCAATTTAACTATTCCGTATCTAACAACATCTTCTTGTTTCACCTCCTGTACGCCCAAAATCAAATTGCCATTCTTTTCATAATCATCCACCATTTGCTTGGTAAAAGAAACTTCTGATTTCACAAGGTCATCTCCAAAACAAAAAATAAAAGGTTCGTCATCAACAAGACTCGCCGCTGACAAAATTGGAGTTCCATTGCCGTACGGTCCTTTTTGTCGTACATGCACAAAGTTGGCCATTTCGGCAATTTTGGAAATCTTTTCAGCCGCTGCAGTTTTGCCATTTTTTATTAAATCGTCTTCCAAAGCCACGCTGTGATCAAAATGATCCTCCAATGGCTTTTTGTCCCAACGAGTCACAAAGATAATGTCCTCAATTCCAGCCTCAACCAGCTCTTCCACCACCAACTGAATAATTGGCTTGTCGACAATTGGCAACATTTCTTTAGGCATAGCCTTTGTTGCTGGCAAAAGTCTGGTGCCAGATCCCGCAACTGCAATAACCGCTTTTTTGATTTTCATATTTTGATAAATTTAAAAATAAAATTTTCTTTTTATTTTTTAGCCTAATCTTTTCTTGGCCAAAGCTTTCAGTTCTGCATTGAATTCTTCAATAGCCCGATCAATGATTGGATCAAATTTTTTGTATATCTTTTTATTCTTCACAATATTACCAGCTTCTAGCAATGAATCGAATGTTCCCGCATCCAGCCACTCACCTTCAACAATGCTAACTTGCAATTCACCTTTCTGCAGATAGAAATTCTGCAATGAGGTTATTTCAATCTCTCCACGTTCTGACGGCACGGCATTTTTAGCCACCTCCACCACACGATTATCATAAATATATAGTCCAGTCACTGCATAGTCACTAAGCCAGTCAACTGGCTTCTCCACCACTTCAATCGCTTTGTTATTCTCATCAAACTTCACCACACCAAATCTTTCTGGATCAGAAACTTTCTTGGCGAAAACATGTCCGCCTGATTTGAAGTTTTTAATCTCCTGAGAAAAATCATCTTCAAAAATATTATCTCCCAGAACCATCGTCACATCATCCTTGTCAATAAAAGATTCTCCAAGAATGAAAGCTTCAGCCAATCCACGTGGGAGTTTTTGCACTTCGAAATATAAATTAACACCATATTTTTTGAATATTGATCCCAAAAGATTCAAATATTGCCCACTGTGCTCTGGTGACACAATTATCAAAATATCTTTTATTCCCGCTTTGATCAAAGTGTTCAAGGGATAAAAAATCATCTGTCGATTATACACCGGCAAAAGTTGCTTGCTTGTTGTGGCGGTTAATGGAAAAAGTCGAGTAGCTGTTCCACCAGACAATATGATTCCTTTCATATTTTTTAAAAGAATTTTATTATTATTTCAAATTTTTATACAACGGAAATTTTTTGCACAACACAATTACTTCTTTGTGAATTTATTTCAGTGCCTTATTTACCAATTTAAATCTTTATACAATGGAAATTTTTTGCACATATTTTTAATTTCACTTTTTATGCTTTTTAATTTTTTATTTTTTCCAATATATGCTTTAAATTTTTTCAAAGCTTCTATTCTTTCTTCTTTGTTTTCTGGAAATTCAAAGGCTTTGATTTCTTCCATTACTTCCGCAATCCATCCAGCTATTTTTTTCATCTCTCGCTCTTTTATACCTCGCACGGTAAGCGATGGGGTTCCCAGTCTAACTCCGCTTGGATAAAAAGGAGTCGAAGGGTCTAACGGTATAGTATTTTTATTAACTGTCATTCCTGCCATGCCCATTGCATCTTGCAAAAGCACCCCCCTACCCTTACCACAATCAATAAGCATTAAATGATTATCTGTACCATTACTTACTAATTTTATTCCCAATTTCATTAACTCAGTAGCTAAAGCTTTGGCATTTTTAACAACTTGCTGTCCATATTTTTTAAACGAAGGTTTCATCGCCTCACCCAAGGCTACTGCGATTGCGGCTGTCTGGTGATTATGCGGACCGCCTTGAAGATTAGGAAAAATGGCACGATCAATTTTTTGCGCCAATTCTGGATCTTTTTTCAATCCCTTAGCAGTAACCATTATCATTCCGCCTCTTGGTCCGCGAAGTGTTTTGTGAGTCGTTGTTGTAATAATATGCGCATATTTTGCAGGACTCTTATGTACTCCGGCTATCACTAATCCAGCGACATGAGCAATGTCTGCGGCCAGATAAGCACCAACTTTGTCAGCTATTTTAGCCATTTTTTCAAAAGGAAATTCCCTAGCATATGCTGTGGCGCCAACCCAAATCAATTTTGGCTTGTGTTTCAAAGCCAGTCTTTCAATTTCTTCCAAATCAAGATAGCCATCGGGTTTTACATGATATGGGATTGTATTATAAAACATACTAGTTGCACTGGCTTTCCAGCCATGAGTTAAATGACCGCCATCCAAAAGATTCAATCCCATCACAGTATCCCCTGGTTTACAGACAGCAACATAGACCGCCAAATTAGCTGGGCTTCCGGAATATGGTTGTACATTGACATGCGGAACGCCAAATAATTTTCTTGCTCTTTCAATCGCAATACTTTCCACAATATCCGTATTTTCTTGTCCTCCATAATATCTTTTATATGGATAACCCTCGCTATATTTATTAGTCAAAACAGATCCCAATGCTTCCATCACTGGAATTGATGCAGCAATTTCTGAAGGAATAAGCTCTAAGCCTTCCTCTTGTCTTTTTATTTCATTTTTGATTGCATTATAAATTTTCGGATCCTGTTTCTGTAGTTTTTTCATAAAATTATACTTTCAATTATTATTTTTTTAAAATTCTCAAGGAGTAAACCTTCAGAAAAGCTTCAAAGTAATTTAATAAAAATTAGATCATATAATTTATTTTGAACTTTTTAAATACTCTTTTAGCGCATCCTTATAACTCCGCATCGGATTCAATTTCGTGTTGAGCAAAACTGAATAGTGCGGTCGTTTGGCTGGGCGCGGAAATTCTGAACCCAAAACTGGAATAACTTTTGTTTTCAACTTAGCCTGTTTATATAATTCTAGAACAGCTTCGTACCAAGTGCAAGGGTCGCCATTCACAACGTGATAGATGCCAAATGGCTTTTCCGCCTCAATGATTTCTTTGGTTTTTTTGGCCAAATCCGGCGCATAGGTAAAACAACTTGTTTCTTCATCCACTGCCTTAACCCCGTTAAATTCGGCTTTAGGCCGACCAGCGGAGCTGGATTTAACTGGGTAAACTTCTTTATTTTTCTTACCCACCTCCAACATCACATCAAAGAAACTGCGCTTGGCATTTTCCGCTTTGGCAGGTTCGCCAAAAATTTTAGATGGTCGAATGATGTAATATGCTTTAGTATTTTTCATCACTTCTTTTTCACCCAACACTTTTGATTTGCCATAATTGGAAATTGGATGAGTTTTGGCCTCTTCATCAAAACCAATTTGGGGCACAAAATTTTCATGCAAACTGCAAGCTGAGCAACGATGGGAACAACCCTCTGGCTCGGGAATTTCCGGTTGTCCATCAAAAACATAATCAGAAGAATAATTCACAAAAACAGCTTTCAATTTTTTCGCCACTTTCGCCAAATAGCCTGGCGCTTTACCGTTCAATTTTTTGGCCATCTCATATTCTTTTTTGTCTTCTTCGCATTTGTCCACGGCATTATAGCCCGTGGCGTTGATGATGATGGCCGGCTTCAATTTTGTCACCTTAGATTCAACTTGTTTTTCTGAAGTGATGTCGATGTCACCGCGATCCCAAGCCACCACTTCATAGTCAGAATCTTTCTTGAAAACGTTGACCAGTTCCTGACCCAACATGCCATTAGCACCAATTATCAAAACTTTTTTCTTACCAAAAACTTCAATTTTTTCAACCTTATTTTTTATATTTTTTATCATAATATTTTTTACTCCCGTAAACTGGATTACTGGAGTGTTTTTATCGATTGTTATATTGCTTCTCGTAATAATTGGCATACTCGCCACTCTTAATGTCTTTCCACCATGCCTCATTGTTTTTGTACCACTCAATTGTTTTTTGCAAACCTTCTTCAAAGTTCACGCTCGGCTCCCAACCTAATTCGTTTTTGATTTTGGAAAAATCAATGGCATAGCGTTTGTCGTGTCCAGGGCGATCTTTCACAAATTCAATCGAAGATTCATCTTTGCCCATCAATTCCAAGATTTTGTAGGTGATTTCCTTGTTGGTTTTTTCCGCGTTGCCGCCCACACAATAAGTCTCACCGATTCGACCCTTGTGAATGATGGCATCAATGGCGCTACAATGATCTTCCACATAGAGCCAGTCACGCACATTCATCCCATCGCCATACAAAGGAACTTTTTTGTCTTCAATCAGATTGGTGATGAAAAGTGGGAAAAGTTTTTCTGGGAAATGATATGGTCCATAATTATTTGAGCAATTGGAAATAGTAATTGGCAAACCATACGTATGGAAATAGGCGCGTACCAAATGATCTGAAGAAGCTTTTGATGCTGAATATGGACTGCGTGGATCATAAGGCGTGGCTTCATTGAAGGCGGGGTCAGTCGCCCCTAGCGAACCAAAGACCTCGTCGGTGGAAACATGATGAAATCGTTTGTTGCCATTATTTCTGGCTGCCTCCAAAAGTGTATGCGTACCAATCACATTGGTACGAATGAATTCTTCTGAAGCCAAAATTGAGCGATCCACATGCGACTCAGCCGCAAAATGCACAATCACGTCACAATCAGCAATCAATTCATTCATCAACTTTGCATCAGCGATATCCCCTTTCACGAATTTATAATTTGGATTATTTTCAATCTCTTTCAAATTTTCCAAATTCCCCGCATAAGTCAAAAGATCCAAATTGACCACTTGATAATCCGGATATTTTTTCAAAATATAATGGACAAAATTGCTCCCGATAAAACCTGCACCACCAGTTATTAATAGTTTCATAAAATTTTGTTAAAGATACAAGAAACAAGATACAAATATCAAAAAATATTCAATAAACAAACCGTCAAACAATCAATCGATTTGGAAATTTGGATATTGTACCTTGTAATTTGTTTGGTTATTGTTTTTTGTATCTTGGCTATTTTTAAAACGGTGAATTAAAATCTCTAAAAAATTGTTGCTTCTGATCTTTCTCTGACAAAATCGGCTCTTCAATTGGCCAATAGATTTTCAAATCTGGATCATTCCAGGCAATCCCACTGTCTTGAGTTGGGGCGTAGAAATCATCACATTTATATTGAAATTCAGTATAGTCTTCTAAAGTACAATAGCCGTGCGCGAACCCTCGTGGCACAAACAACATCCAGAAGTTTTTGGCCGTCAATTCAAAAGCTTCCCACTTGCCATAGGTCTGCGAATCTTTGCGCAGGTCAACTATCACATCATAAACCGCGCCCTTGGTCACCCGCACCAACTTGGCTTGCGTGTGCCCCGGCAATTGAAAATGCAAGCCACGAAGTACTCCCTTGGTGACTGACATCGCATGATTGTCCTGCACAAAATTAGCGTCAATTCCCGCCGCTTTGAAATCCTTTTCAGAATAGGTCTCCATGAAAAACCCTCGTTCATCCTGAAAGACTTTGGGCTTGATTATATAAGCACCCTTGAGCGTTGTTTCTATGATTTCCATATATATTCTAGGCTTTTTTTTGCTTAATTCACTACTTCCCTATTTTACCTCAAATCAACTTTTTTGACAAAAAACCGCCCGAGAGCGGTTTTTACATAAAAGTCTATTTTTCTACTATTCAAAGTACTCTAAACACCACAATTCCAAGCACAGCAGAGTCCAGATTTGGCGTGAATAATCATGTCGACTTTCCATGTGATCGGTTAGCATTTTTTCAACTACTTCTTTTTTGAAAAATCCACGAGCAGCCGCTTTCTCTGACAACAAAATGCTTTGAACATATTCTCGCAAATCTCCTCGTAACCATTTAGCCACTGGAATTCCAAAGCCTTTTTTCTTTTGTTCAATAATTTCTTTTGGCAAAATATGCTCAAAAGCTTTTTTCAGGATATATTTTCGAAAAAACAAGCCCTTCACTTTCAAAGAAAAAGGCATCATTGCACTCAATTCCAAAAATTCATGATCCAAAAATGGTGATCGACCTTCAATTGAGACTGCCATACTCGCCGTGTCAGCCTTCACCAGCAAGTCATCCGGCAAGTAGGTTGAAAAATCAGCATACAGTGCTTGATCAAGTTTATCTTTCACATTGGCTTCTTTGAATTTTTCTGCAATCAAAGAATTTGAATCCAATCCAGAAATTTTTTCAGCAAATCCGTCTTGATACAAAGAGTCCTTCATCTTCATACTCAATTTACAAGTATAGTTAGCATAACGATAGTCATATTTTTCTTGCAGACTTTTTGAAAATAAATAAGCTCTTTGCAAAAAATCACTCTGAAACTTGCTAGCTAGAAATTTAGCTATCGGCAAGCAAAACCAATTATTTATCCATTTGAATTCTTCAAACAACAGAGAAAATTTGTGCAAACTATAACGGCGATAACCAGCAAAATTTTCGTCTCCACCATCACCATTCAAAACAACAGTCACCTGCTCCTTGGCAACTTTATTTATATAATAAGTCGGTAAAATACTCGGATCAGCAAAAGGTTCTTCTGCTTGATACAATAAATTTGGTAATGCATCAATAACATTTGGTCGCACAATCATTTCTGTGTGCTGGGTAGAAAATTTCTGTGCCACAAGTTGTGCTGATTCAAGTTCATTAAATTGCCTTTCTTCAAAACCCACAGAAAAAGTTTTTATGGTTCGATTTTTTCCCTCACGCATCAAAGCTACAATCGCACTTGAATCTATACCACCCGAAAGCAACACTCCCAGCGGCACATCTGCAATCATGCGCGATTCAATTGATTCGCGCAGCTTGTCCAAAATCCTTTCCTGCCATTGCGTCTCGGTGAGATTTATTTTTTTAGCAAAATCCAGCTTCCAATATCTTTCTTTTTCAATTTTTCCTGTTTTCAAATCAATGAAAAGATGATGCGCCGGCTCAAGCTTTTGCATATCCTTAAAACCAGTCAACGGTGCTGGACAATAACCCAAAGTTAAATAATGATGAATAGCTACTGGGTCGATTTCCTTTCTATACTCCGCTTGCGTCAAAATGGCTTTGAGTTCAGAAGCGAAAATAAAAACTGAATTGTCGGTATAATATTTAAAGGGCTTTTTACCTACTCGATCACGCGCGCAAAAAAGTGTCCTATTTTTTTCATCATAAATTGCAAATGCAAACATCCCGCGCAAATGATCAACACATTTTTTTCTAAATTTGTCATACAAGGCCATTAAGACTTCCGTATCCGTTTTTGATTTGAAAACATAACCTAGCCCTTCCAACATTACGCGCTTTTCTTGAAAATTATAAATCTCTCCATTGAAAACAATTTGATAGCGATCCTGATAACTCATTGGTTGATGTCCAAGAGATGAAAGATCAATGATAGAAAGACGTCGATGTCCCAAGCCAACTTTTTTATCCGCCGAAATATAAACACCGTCGTCATCCGGACCACGATGAATTAGTGTGTTATTCATAGCGGAAATAGCCTCAGAAGAAACTTCTCCCGCAGAAAAATATATTTTTCCAGCTATTCCGCACATAAAGTTATTAGACCTGTTGCATAATAAGTTGCGTAACGAAATTTTCAGATTTTGTGGCATAATTTTTCAAACAATTTTTGCGGTTTAGCCTTAGCTAAGCCAAGAAAATTTTTGGGAAATTTGACCAAAATATGGAAATTATAGTAGTAAGTTATTATGCAACAGGTCTACTTATTCAAAATGAAATCACTATTCAAAACCGCTTCATAGTCAGTTTTGACTCCATTGCGATCGATTAGATGAATTGCTACTGGCTCATCATTGATACCAGCTTGCTTTTGAATTTTCAAATTATAATTATCGGCAAGTTTTTCGGGCAACGTGTAATTTATTTCCACGGTCTTGGATTGTCCCAGTGAAACTTTCACAATTGATCCAAAATATTTCTTACCAAATTCAGTTCCAAATTTTGCATTATCAAAATTATATGCTTTAGTCATCCAAGCTTCCTGCGGAACATAGACACGCAGATAGGAAAGATAATCCTTTGTCATGAAGTCTTTTTTGGTAGCCGTGTGATTGTAGTTTATGCGCAAAGTTGCAACAGGGACATCTTGCGCTAAATCAATTATATAATCAATTGACCTTTTTACATAATAGTCACTTTTCCAAGCGCCTAAATTAGCATCCACTGTCATCAAATAATCTTGTTTCCATCCTGCATCAACCCTACCATCCCAATTGGCTTTTTTTACAATTTCCGCCAACGCTGGATCCTTAAAATATATTTGAATATCTTTTCGATTCAAATCTTCAGTCATCACGTCATATAAATCCATTTTTTTTACAGCACTCAAGGCAAAAACTTGTTTGATTATTTCCTGCGCAATTTTATTCATAATTGACTTTCGCTCACCCAATGGGATACCTTGATCAACATAGGCTTTCTCAACTTGATATTCCAATTCCAAAATCGCATTTTCATCCGCCAAAGTTCCAGCGTAGCCTTCAACCTGAATTGGACCAGTGACTTTCAAAAGTGAAGTCAAAACATTTGTCGTGATGCCAATTACACCCTCAAATTTTTCTCCACCTTGTCCCATATAGTAAAATTCTTCAGCTTTCTTGGCATTCACCGTAAAATCAGGCGAAAAATTTGAATCGCGCATTTTCCATGAAGGTATGTGCAAGGTTTCTTTCATTGGATATGGCGGTTCCACTGTGTCAGGAATCCTGCCGTCAAAATTTGAAAGATCATGCGTTTGCAACAAAGTTATCTCACCATTTTTCACCTTCAAAATACCAAAGGATCCAATATATCCACCCCCTGGACGAATTTCCATATTATTCTGAAAAAGAATCAAGAAAGTCCTCTCGATATCATCGCTTTTATAAAAATATTCTGCCAAAGTCGCGATAGTTTTGTTTTCTTGACTAATCGGCAAATAATCCACCACTTCACTCAAACCAGCATTTCTAAGTTGCAGGACAAAATAAAACGCTACCAACAAAATAGTTGAAATCGTCCAAAATTTAATCCAAAATTTAGTAGTATATTGTTTCATAATATTTTCGGTGTCGAAAAATTATTTAAAAATCCCTCCGCTCAAAAGCTTGTTCAATCTATCCTTAACTTCCTCCGGAGTCGCTTCACGTGTCACATCAATTGGAGCGACATCAGCAATTGCAACTTCTTCCGCGACAATTGGCTCTGCGATTTCATTTTTATCTGGTGCCTCAAATGCCCCATCTTCTTCCTCCGCAATTGGCAAATTAGCCGGCGCGGCTGCTTTTTTTTCAAAAGAAACAGCGGGCACTTCTTGAATTGAACTCACAATCTCCTTTTCTTTTTCAATATTGAAATCAAAAACACCTTCAATCTCCGCTGGCAATTCTTCTCTTCTGCTAAGTTCCATTTTTGGAAATGAAAAATTGGCAAACATAGATGACTTTTCTTCAAGTTCAATTTTGGGATTAGTCGCTATGCTTGCAACTTTTTCTACAATCAAATTAGTCAGAAAACTAACTATGTAGCCAAAAATAACACCCAAACACAAACTCAAAAAAATCCACATGAGCATATTCAATCTCACGATTTCTTTGGTAATTGGTCCATCAATAATGCGCATATCCAAATCTACTTTGATATCATAATATCTGCTCATGACTGTTATCAGGCCTACTGCTGTTTCACGACTAGTTATCTCTGTCTGCATCTGGTCCGCACCAAAAATTGTTACGCGAACTGCTCCGCTTTTTCCGATTTGTTCAACTCCAATTTCAGAATTCCAAAAATCTTTTCTTTTAGCATCTGGCAATTCAGCTGCCCCATCTTCAATATCCGCATTATTTTCAAGCAACTTATCATAGAAAGACAGAGACTTTGGAATTTGTTTCGCGTTAGCAATAACCTGAGCGATGTTACGCGTAGTTATTTCGTTTTTCGGTAAAAACAAAACATCCATACTGGATTGATATGTTCGATTGGAATTTATTGCGACCAAAAAAATACCTATTGCAAATAGCGCGGAAAATATCCAAAACAATTTACTCTTTAACATATTCTTCATAAAATTTCATTAAGCTATATTTAGTTTTGAGTTTATAGCCTCTTGGTATACAGCCTCTGTTTCTTCGGCACTCTTATCCCAATTGTATTTCTCATTCATATTCTTCTTCGCCAAAAGAGCCCTAGCTTCAACCATTTGTGGATTTTCAACTAAATATTGCATCTTGTCAGCCAAATCAATCACATCCATATTTTTAAATGCAAAGCCACAATCCGCAGTTGGATCAAGATTTTCTTTGATATCACTAACCAGCGGAGCTAGACCGCAACCCATTGCATCAAGTAGCGCCATGGATAGACCTTCAGCTTCAGATGGTTGCACAAATAAATAGGCATGTGAAAAAAGTTGTTTCAATTTTTCTCCAAATTGAGTACCTGTAAAAATTATATTGTCCCAGCCCGCGCTCATAGCTTTCAAACTGGCAACATATTCATCTGTATACGCGCTATCGCCCACAATGGCTAATTTCATATCAGCTGGAATTTTTTTCTCCACAATCAATTTCTGAAATGCTTCAATCAAATAGTGCACGCCTTTGTGACGCACCAAACGACCAACATAGATAAAATATTTTTTCTTTTGCAATCCCCACTCAGCCAAAAGATTATCCGCCTCAGTATATTCTACGCCAGCGCCATTCAAAACTACTGTGCCTTCAGCGGCAAACTTTTCTTTCATATACTCCTTGATGATTGGAGTGACGGCTATGGTTTTGTTGGGGAACTTCGAAACGGCATATTCACCAAATTGCAAATATTTTCGCGCAAACCAACCCCACTTTTTATGCATACAATCGATGGAATTGAAAGTTCCGACTACGGCAGTCTTGCGTTTGAACAATCGGATTATCCAAGCAAGTGTCGATGGACCAGGCGCCTGATAGTTGATAATATCATAATTCTGAAAAAGCGCGTGCATAGTCGCCAAAAAAGTATGGCTGATTGCGTCCAGATTTTTCGTGCTGATGCTGGGCAGATGAATCAACTTCACTCCCTTATATTCATGCAAGTTTTTATCCGTATAATTATTTCTAACATATACAAAAACCTCGTGCTTCTTTGCAAGACGAACTGAAAGCTCTTCTACTCGGTTTTCCACACCGCCAGAGCGCATCGGTATTCCTTTTTGGCCTATAAAAGCAATTTTCATATAATTCTACCCTAATTTAAATCAATATTTCATGACTGGTAATTATAGCACTAATCTGAATTTAAGTCAATGACCCTATTTACCCACTACAAGTTCATGGAAGATTCCCATTATTCTCTCATAATATTGCTTACTGTCAAAGTTCTTGGCTCGTTCCAACGCTCGTCGCGAAAACAGAATGCGCAGACCGTCATCAGCTGCCAATTGCTTGATTCCTTCCATCATCTCTTCTTCATTTTTACAAATATAACCACTGCGATTGTTTTCAACAATTTCACCATACGCACCAGCATCAAATCCAACAAAAGGTTTGCCATTTTTGATAGCTTCCAGCGCTACTAGGCCGAATGTCTCCGGCAATCTTGATGGCGAAATAACAAACAATGAATTTTTTATATATCGCGTCAATTCTTGTTGCTCTAAAAATCCTACGTACTTAACATTGTCTAGCTCGGGAATAATAAAATTCTCATAAACAGATCCAGCGAGATATAATTTTATTTCTGGAAAATTTTTAAACATTGCAATTAATTTATCCACGCCCTTCTCTGTTGAAATTTGTCCAAAATATATAACATACTTCTCCACATTTGCTAGTTTAGCAATTTCATTGTGGTTTTCTTCCGTCACAAAATGCGGCAATACCCTAATTTTGTTTCCATCAATGCCATTGGCAATCAGTTTGTTTTTTGTAAATTCACTGGGCGCCAAGTATAGATCAATGTTTTTATCATAAATATTCAGAAACTTATGCCAGCTGAATTCCAAAACCACCAACAAACTTTTCAAATATGATTGCTTGAAACATTTTTGTTTGATGAAATTCAAATATTTGTTCTTGTCTAGGTTTTCCCAGCTTTGCCCATTGCATTGCAAAAGATAATTTGGACAAATCAATTTATAATCATGCACGGTCATCACAATTGGAATTTTTCGCTTCTTTATTTCAGACAGAATTGAAGGTGAAATTTGATGATAGATATTGTGGATATGCGCGATATCTGGTTGAAAGTCAGCTAACAATTTTCGCATGTTGCGTTTGGCCTCAAACGAATAGAACATTCGCCCTATCCCTTTGATTTTTTGCCAAAGTGAATCAGCTTTTCCAAAGCCAACATAACTCACGAAATATTTTTTCCAAGGTGAAAATTCATTCTGTGAACTGTCCATAGAAAAAACTGCCACTTCATTGCCCCTGACTTTCAAAAGTCGCGTCAAATCTTGGAAGTGCCGATCAGAACCGCCTTGCACATAATTAAATTTGTTTATCTCGAGAATTTTCATATTATTTATTAAGATTAATTTCCGGCAAAACCCTGGCCAAGCCCAAACTCATCCAGAAGAAGATAGCCAGCAAATTGGTCTCCAAATATGGCTGAAATGGAATCGAAATCAGATATATGCCCACAACTGACAAAATTGAAAATTTATAAAATTTGAATTGATTATCCCCGCCTGATTTTATCAGACCTTTGATAACTCCCCACACAAAATAGGCAAAAACTCCAAAACTAATGAACCCTAGTTGAATAAGAATTGCAAGATAAGAATTGTGGATATTTCTGATTTCAATAAAATCTCTATAGCCGCCATTTTCAACATAAACCTTTTCACCTGTGCCCACCCCAAAAACAGGATTGGCTTTGAATTTTTTGTAAGCGCTATTCCACACCAAACTTCTCCAAGCAAAACTTTCATCCGCACTCACACTACTAAGTGAAGCTGCGCGCTGGGAAACAACGCCCAATACATCGCCCGTGAAATGGCTCAGTTTTGATTGTGGAGTCATCACAACCGCATACAAAATCACGGCCACCAAAATAACAACCAACGAACTAAAGCGAGCTATGATTTTTCGCAATTCAATCCTTTTTTCAACTGACAGAGCAATGTAGAGTGCAACAAATATGGCTACCATCGCAATCCATAAATGGCGCATGAGGGATCCAATGACTCCAATTGACCAAATTGCAATCAGAATATATAAAAACTTATTTTTAGTTTTTTGAAATATTAAATATAAAATAACGGGAAACAATACCAGCGCCATATACAAACCATGTGTAAAAGCCAAGATTCTGACGCCACCCGTAGAAAGCGGCGTATATTGACTCCACAAGCCTTCACCATTGAATATGCCTAGGATTATAAAAATAACAATCGCTATTCCACCAATCAAAAATGTATTGAAAAATCTTTGCAAGTCCTGCTTGGTGCGGATCAAAAATAGCACGATGAAATAGAACAAGCTATAAAAAGCATAATTCTTGAATGTGCTAAAAGCCAAGCTAGCATCTGTCTTGAGAATTATGATACTGAAAATAAAATATATCAAATTCAAGAACATAAAAATGAGTAATGTCCAATCGATTTTGGAAAATTTGATTCGTCTGCCAAATAAATATTGTCCAACAATTCCCAGCAGAATTCCCGCCATCAAAATATCTAATGGATATAATTTGTATTCTACCTTGCCAATGAAAAATGTTTGCAAAGTGAAAAATCTTTCAAAGATCATCGTCAAGATAATGATAGCTGAAAGACCACTACGCGGATAAATCATTGAAATCGCAAAGCCAATCGTCATCGCCACAACAAACAATGGCCAACTGAAACCAATCCAAAGATTAGCCAAGACAAAAAGCCCGACAAAAACCGCCACAAAGATTGCGCCTATTGATTCACTGGAAATATTCGGTTTTTTCATTGTTTCGGCCATTTTTTTATCCTTTAGTTTCTGTCATTCCCGTGAAAACGGGAATCCAGTCACGCATTATTAAGTTTTTACACTGGATTCCCGTTTTCACGGGAATGACAGCACTGGTTTCACCCAAAAATATACTATTCTCAGAACATATAAGTATAGCACATTTCTGAAAAAAAAGCAAGCCCCGAGTTCTCAATGAGAAGTCGGGGCTTGTAGTGCGCCACGATCACTGTCGTGGATTAAATTTTAGACTTGACCACCACCTTGCGGAGCGGCTGGCGGCTGGGTTGCCTGGTCGTCAGTTGGCCGATTTCGCCGTGCTACCAGCCAAGCCAGAATTAGTGCCAGCAAAATCACTGACGCTATTCCGGCTAACAACCCCAGGAATGTGGCATCATCAATTTTATCGAGTTTGCTCATCACTGTGTCGTTGGAGTTTGTTGGCACCCCAATCTTGTCGTGCAGTGACAACTGCACGCCGCCTTTGTTGGCATCCTCGCCAACAGCCTTCTCAATCTTCTTGGTTTTTGCCAAGATGATTCGAGATTTCTGTTGCAGAGTCCGCTCTCCCTCTACCTCTTTTGGGTTAACATCCCCAACAGATTCGCGGATTGCGGTGGTGTCTTCCTTGACCTCTTCCACCTTCGCGAGGATCTTCTTCTCGCAAGTGGTGCAGCCATCCCTGGTGGATGATGTCCTTCTCGGCCCAACTGGTGGAACGACATATGCCCGTGGAATTACCTGAGCGATCGGTGCGCGAGCGATCCGTTGCTCATCACACCACTCGCCCGACGGTACCGGACTCCAGATCTTGATCTGAGTGCCGGTGAACACGAAATGTGCGCCACCGGACTCGGCAATATCTGGAGTGTGATAGGACATGCCCATGCCAGCCAGACCTGTCGTTTTTACGCGACAGTCTGGAATGGCCAACCAGGGATTTCCGGGGAGCGAAGTCTTCCGGAAGTTGAAGGCGACTTGGCCATCGGCCACACCTTCATTATCCAGCTGGAATTTCATCGTACCACCTGAATCCTCAGATGGCTTGATAACGATGTTATTGGCACAGCCGGCCCGCATGTTGTCCTGGCAATACTGCACCAGAACCCATGAGCTTTCGCCGACGGCTTTCACCGTGACGGCACCGCCCTGGTCAGCACTCACGAGAGTGTGACTATCAGCGGTGGGGAAAGTTTCTGCCATTGCCTGCGAAAAACCAAACATCACAAGCGCCCCTGCCAGCAAAACTATCATTGTCTTTTTCATCTTCTCTTCTCCTCTTCGAAGGTGTTGTCGGCGAACGTGATTGTTGCGCCAACGGTATTTTGTGTGGCCGGCAGCGTGACATACGCATTGCCACCTGTTGATTTTGCCAACTGTACTTCCGCTTGAGGCGCCGGCATTGACACTGTTTGGCCGACAACCTCTTGTTTCATGCTTTTCTCGCGCTTGTCGGCGTCCCATTGACGCAGATATGAATTGTATTCATATCCGAGCGAGATGCCGAAAACCGGACTACCAGGCAGGAAAGTGTAGGACAAGCCCAACTTCCAATTCTGGTATTTGAGAGTCGCTGCTGGGCCGAAGCCGAACACTGACTCACTCTCACCGATTTGTTCCATGAAATTGACTCCGTACTGGAGTCTCCAATCACGGTTGAACCGGTGCTCATTCATTAGGCTAAGCCCCAGATAGGTATCGCCTGGGAAATAGCTGACATCCAACGCTCCGAAGAGCGTGTCGTTCCGACCGATGATATGGTCAAATTCCAAGTATGCACCCGGAGCGAAACCATTCTCAGTCTGACCGAAACGGTAGAGAGGACGAAGCTTCAACAACACTGCGTTGTCGAGCCCCACCTGCTGATACCAGTCAATGTTTGGTCCAATTTCCACCCGGCCGTTATGCCAGGTGTCCCCCGAACCATACCAGGTCTTGGCAGTGGCGCCCAGCCCGAAATTTCCGGACTCGCGTTCCTGCCAGCGAATATACTCGGCCATGCCCCATATTCCCTTAACTCCGGAATTTATGCCGTGAGTATAGCCAGCAACCGCTGACACCTCATGGAAATGTCCAAGTTTCTTTTCATTCCCCGAAGGCGGTGCAGTCATCGCCGACTTGGCAACTGACTGCGAAGCTGTGACATTCACAACTGGCATTGCTGTCGTTCTTGTTGACTCATTGACTTGAGTCTGAGCTGTCGGCACGCTTGCCGGTGTCACCACTTTTGCGGATCGCAAAGCCCGCTTTCTGAAGATATCAGCCACGAAGGCTTCGTCTTCCTTGATGACTGTGAACAACCCACCTGCGCTCACCACTGAAACTTCAGCGATGAGACAAGCAAGCAGCAATACTAGATATACTTTTGCTATTTTCATAGCCTACCTCCTTGCGCTCATCGCGCTTTGTTTTTTTTTAATTTCCGCGTTGAGCTCAGCAATGAGTCCAATGCGAAGTTTTCCCACATAGGCGATAATCGCCCCCATCACCCCGCGATTTGGTAACTGCGAGGCATAGTCCCAACCCATACTCGGCGCATGCATCCCCTCGAAAACTGTAAGAGCAATGCTAGCTACGGTATAAATCGGATCCGTGGAAATCGTTGCATGACCGTTGGCAATCATTTTTTCCAACGGTGTGTAACTGGGGTTGATGCGCTTAATGCGCTTGATATCCTCAGCCCCGTATGGTGAAAATATCTTGCCTTCAACTTCGAAGTCATAGATATTCCACTTCTTGACCATCTCAACAAAACCAGAGATTTCTCTCCGATTCCCGATTCGAGAACCGTGCTGACGCACGATTTCAAATCGGTAGGCCTTGTCTTTGAGCTTTTCCTGATCAATCTGATAAACATTACCAGACAGATTCAAAACAAACTCACCGACCGAACTCAACTCCACCACTTTCGTGTCTGGAGTCAACTCAGACCTTTTTCCCTCAACGACGATGGCATACATCAGCTCGCCAGTTCGATAGATGCCTATGTGCACGAACTGAACAAAAAATTCTTTGCCATCTTCAGTGAAAGCCAAGCCATTCCAGCGGATTCGCCCCGGAAACATTTCAGACATATTCTGATCTGAAACCGGTCCTTCCAAAACTGTCACCTCGCCTTTTTCCAAAGCCGGAGTGATCTGCACTCCCAACGATTGATGCGGAAGCACCAGGACATTGGTAGTGGTGTCTCCACTGACGGACGTGATTGGCCCATTCTCCATATTTATTTTTTTAGAAGCACATCCTCCAAGGAGGTATGCAACCAACAAAACTAAAATTGCGAAACTTTTGGTTGTCTTCATGACAAACCTCCTCTATGTTTTTTTAATCTTGATATTCTGTTGTCAAAATACCTCCCATAACTTCCTCATACCAGCAAACTATTATGTTTGATTTGCTGGATATGAACTAGCTATTGTCTATTTTTCCAATACTCCATCGCATTTCTTTCCGTCTGTTCTTCCGGAGTCAATCCTTGTAATGAATTGTTATGCAAACTACTGATGGGTGAAATGTTTTTGTAAGCACCAAATTCAATTTCATAAAAAATCCACAACAGTGACAACAAAATTCCAATTATCAATCCACCAAAACCAGCTAGGAAAATATTTGTTAGGCTGGGATTTTTTTCAAAGATTGGACCGCTCAAAATTCTGATTTCTACATTTTGTCCTTGACCCAGGAATAGACTATTTCTGGTAGTCAGCACAGCTAATACAGCATTGGAAATTTCTAGCACTTGCTTTTGATTATCACCGAAAACTTCAATGTTCAAAATTCCCACATTGGAATTTTTGCTGATTCTCACGATCTTGCTCCATTCTTTCAATCTGTCCAATTTGTTTTGTGGCAAGAAGCTCACAGAGACAATTTTGGTTGCCTCCAATTCTTCCAAAAACTTTTCGCTATAAATTGATTCCACCAAAACCCCCGTTAGATATTCCGCTGATTTTGACAAGGCATAATAATCAGAAAAACCTTGTTGATTTTGCACCACCAACACGTCTGAATTGGCCCGAAATTTCTTCTGTGTAACAATCAATCCAAAAGATGACAAAACACCCACCAAAAGACCAATAACAATTATCGTTCCTAGGTGCTTCTTGGCTAATTTAAGCATTAATTCTCCATTCATAGGTTTTTTTAATTACTTAATATATCGTCGATTGTCTATACTAGCAAAAAAATGGCATTTTGTCAAATGCCCCGCAGTAACTCATCCAAAATCTAATGATTGCCCTAGTCGATTTATCATTTAAAATCTAATCTTGGAGATAGCTAAACAATTAAGGCTATCTCCATGAAAATGAGTTTAAAATCAAGAAGAGAATTGG